>Ga0070663_100000452_pt1 | contig 21734 bp, 24 predicted proteins | sample KBSC63metaG_FD_65646 | JGI IMG/M metagenome (GOLD analysis project Ga0070663, IMG submission 65646) | Corn rhizosphere microbial communities from Kellogg Biological Station, Michigan, USA - KBS C6-3 metaG | ecosystem: Host-associated > Plants > Roots > Rhizosphere > Soil ...
GGGTTACGCGCCGACAATGACCTTACCAAAGCCCCACGCGACCAATCTGCGGCACGCGCCGATTGCTTTCAACATCGAATGTTAGGTGTGCAATGCAAAAGATTTGTGACTGCTTGCAATCGCAGGCGCAGCGCTTCGGCCATCACGCAGAAATGAAAAGCGCCGGGCTCATCAGCCCGGCGCGGATTTCGAATGTCGACAACTCGTTAGTTTTCGGATGGCGCATTTTGCTTATCCGGAGTGCGATCAGACGTGCCCTCCGGAGTCTTGGCTGCGTCGGTGCCGACTGCGCCTTTCTCGGTTGCGTTCGGAGTGCGTGCCGGTGATGGGTCGCCCGGTGTGCGATCTGACGTCTTGCCATCCGGCGTGCTCGCGCCGCTCTCCGTGCTTGTGCCGGTGGTCGTGTCCGGCGACGTAGACGATTCGGCAAACGCCGTTGAAAGCCCGCCAAGGGTAAGCGCCAGAGTCGCGGCGGCCACCGTCAGAAATTTTGCATTCTGGAACATGCGATCCTCACAATATGAATTCGGTACATCTAATTGCTGTAAGGTAAACGGCCCGGACCAATGTTTGGTTCCAAATTGAGGCCTTCGACGTCATTCGAACGTCATCATCTGGCGCTCCTACGTCCGTGCGCATGCGAGAAATAGAAGGTTGATTTTTCGCTTCTCTCATCGATGACCATCCTGACCAAGCTCATGGCCTCGAGCGCCGTAGTAGAAGATGTACAGATAGCTCGGCACGCACAGCCCGAGGTACACGAGTTGGAAATCGTAGTGCTGCTTGAGCACGGCGAAGGCGTAGGGGATTACCGCACCACCCGCGATGCCCATGATCAGCAGCGCCGAACCGGCCTCTGTATGTCGTCCGAGCCCCTTGATCGCCAGCGGGAAGATCGCCGGCCACATCATCGCGTTGGCGAACCCCAATGCCGCGACGAAGCCAACGGAAACGTAGCCGCGGGTCAGATAGGCGCCGACGGTGAACAAGACACCCATCACCGCTGAAATGGCGAGGTAGCGGCTCTGGGAAACGAACCTCGGAATGAGCAGCAAGCCGACCACGTAGCCGATCAGCATCGCGAACAGCGTGCATGACGTGAACAGACGGGTGGCGCTGAGCGGCAGGTCGAAGCCCTCGCCGTAGATACCGATCGCGTCGCCGGCCATCACCTCCACACCCACGTACAGGAACAGGCACAGCACGCCGAGCCATAGGTGCGGGAAGCTGAAGATGCTCCCATCGATATGACCAATCATGTGTTCATCATTGGCGGTGTCGGGCTTGATCTCGGGCAGCGCCGATCGAGCCATCCAGATCGCCAGCAGTGCAAGCAACGCGGCCATGATCATGTAGGGCAGATGCACCTGCGCCGCGAATGCGTCGAGCAGGGCATCGCGCGCCGCCGTCGTCGGCGCGGCTTTCACCTGCAGGTCGAAGCTGTCGAGGTCGCGCAGCACGAGCGCACCGAAAACGAACGGCGCGAGAAATCCGGCAAACTTGCTGCAGATTCCCATGAAGGCGATGCGCTGCGCGGCGCTATCGATCGGCCCGATGATGCTGATGTAAGGATTGGAGGCCGTCTGTAACAACGACAATCCGGCGCCGATCACGAACAAGCCGGTCAACACACCCGGGTACTGGCGCATTGCGGTGAACTCGCCGAACAACGTGGCGCCGATCGCCATCACGAACAGGCCCAGCGCCATGCCCTTCTTCATGCCGGTTCGGCGCAGCACCGCTGACGACGGCAATGCCAGGAAGAAGTAAGACAGATAGAACGCCATCGGCACCAGAAAGGCATTCAGGTCGTCGAGAGTGAAGGCGAGCTTGACGAAGGTGATCATCGGGCCGTTGAGCCAGGTGACGAAGCCGAAGATGAAGAACAGCACGCCGATCGTGATTACCGAGCCGAAGTAGCTGCCTTCGGTGACGCGCGTTGCTTGGACGGACATGAGGTTCCATTCGCGGGCAGAGGTATGGTTGTCGAATCCAATCACTATGCAAAAATCTGCCCTCCCAAACCACAATGACGAACCAAGACTGAACGGCCGTTCAGGCAGCAGCCATGACCTCGTCGCCGAAATCACGTCTTTGCTCATTCTCGTCGTGCTTTTTTCATCGAGAGGCGGGGCGTGCGCGCCCTGAAAGCGAATGGCGACACCTTTCAAGACATTGATAGCGGTCACGATGCTGGCCGTCCCGCTTGGGTCGGCCCTCGCGGCTGACAAGTCCGCCAATGTCCAGAAATCGGATAAACCGGCCACGAGAATCCTAGAAACGCGGCAAGCGACGCAACCCAACGCCATCGGCATATTGGCTTCGCCCGCGGCGCTGGCTCACTGGGTCGATGAGCAACGCGGGCGTCACGTTGCAGTTGGACTGAAGATTTTCAGATGATCGCGGCCGAGCGCCAAATGACGAGGGCACAGTAAGTTGGGTGATGGGCGTCGGCTGACCGCATAATGCGGACCGAAAAACGGACATTCGGATAGTAAAGGTGCGGCGCCCCGCGCGCCGCACGCTTCATTCAACTAGCCTCTGCAATGACGATGACCGTGGCTCCACCAGCAATGACGGTGGTGATAATGGTGAACGTAACCGACGGTCTGTGCCGGTGACGATTGTGCAGAAAGCGAACGAAGCGCGGCGACGTTACCGCTGACTGCAGCGTTTGCGAATCCAGCTCCCAACATCATCGCGGCGACGGCGATGACCACCCCTAAAGTTGTCTTCATGCTTGCTCTCCTGATTGTCAGGCATCGGTTTGACGCCAAGCGGCCGCTATGCTCAGCGGTCCAGGAGGCAAGCTACATGGAATCCAACGATCCCGACTTTACGGTTGTGTAAAGAGACGAGAAGGAAAGTCTTTGGTTACTCGCTACTTCTCGTCAGGCGAGCAGCAGATTTCTCGATCATCGCCGGCGTCCTGCACACCTCAATCATCCACATGTTTTGCCGACGGCGTAGCTCTGTGAATTTTGCGAATCGGGGTGAGATCCCGCAGAAGATAATTGCTCCGGATGAAACAACACCCCGGCCGCCAGAAACAGCCGGGGTGCGACGCTAGGAGCCCGACATGCATGAAGAAAAAACAGGCCGGACAAGGTAATAGTGGGACCTATATTTTCCCCGCACCAGTGCTGAAACGGTCAATAGGCCATGAGGCCTAACCGTACCGCTGCATGCATAAGACCGTTGCAATGCCGGCCGAGTCCATCCGCCAGCCCCGCCGAGGAGGCCCCCGCGCACGGGATTCTACAGAGGACAAAGAAGGCTACTTGATAAGCTCAGGGAACGATGAGAGAAAGCCGCACATCAGGCTGCCATGGATCAACGGCCGGTGCCTTTTCCGGGCAACCCTCGCCGCTTCAGATTTCCCTGCCCCTCATGCTGCCGTCCGTAAGGGGAATCACAAATGACCGCATCCAAAATCAAGTTGCACAATGGAGATCTGCCGGCCGGGCTGACGTTCCCGCGCGGCGTCGCGATCGATACGGAGACGCTCGGGCTCAAGCCGCATCGCGACCGGCTGTGCCTCGTGCAACTCTCGAGCGGCGACGGCACCGCGCACCTCGTCAAATTCAATGGCGAAACCTACGACGCGCCGCGCCTCAAAGCCCTCCTGACGGATCCCAAGGTTCTCAAGATTTTTCATTTTGCGCGCTTTGACGTCGCCGTGCTCGAGCAGTACCTGGGGGTCGAAACAAGCCCGATCTACTGCACGAAGATCGCGTCGAAGCTGGTCCGCACATACACGGATCGACACGGCCTCAAGGACCTTGCCGGCGAACTTTTGGGAGTTGAGCTGTCCAAACAGCAACAGAGCAGCGACTGGGGCGCCGCCAAGCTCTCCCCCAGCCAAATGGCATATGCGGCGAATGATGTCCTTCACCTGCACGCCATTAAGGAAAGGCTAGATCAGATGCTCGCTCGCGAGGGCCGACAAGCCTTTGCAGCGGCAGCGTTTTCCTTTCTTGCCACGCGGGCCAAGCTCGACCTCGCCGGCTTCGAAGATGACGATATATTCGCCCATTAAGGGGGCGTCCGTGGCGCGAGGCCGGTGCCGGCTTCAGGCGCGGAAGACGGGCGGTCCCAAAGTCTCCCCAATTGCCGCAGAGATTGGGACGATCTTGGGGGTCAAATCACATGAGCCGTAATGGCTGCCACAACTGACAGCGCCGTCACGAACGGCCGCGCGCGCACGTCTGCGAACAGCATCGTCGTTGCCGGGGACCGGACGGCGAGCCGCCGCACGGCGCACCGCCATTCGAAAAGCGTTCGAACGCTCAAGTTTGCGCTTCCGATTGCGGCGTTGGCGACGCTCGCCATCTTTGCAGGTTCCATCTTCAAAAGCGTCGGCTTCGGACCGGCCATTCCCAACCTGAATATGCCGCAGATCATTGCCGACAACCTCAAAATGCAGAACCCTCACTACGAAGGCTTCAACGCCGACGGGGGGCACTACTGGGTCAGGGCGAAGACAGCGCAGCAGGATCTGAAGTCGCTCAGTGACATCCGTCTAGAGGGCATCACGGGTGAGATGATCGACGCGAAAAAGCAGAAGACTAATCTTGTCGCGACGCGGGGCTTGTTCGACAACACGGCCAACATTCTCGAACTTTATGACTCGATCAAAGTCACCGGCGATGGCGGGCTCGACGCTCAGCTGACGCGCGCAACGGTAAAGACGAAGGAAGGAATAATCACATCCGATCAGCCTTCGACGGTGTCGATGGGTGCCGGCCGGATCACGTCCAATCAATTGACGATTCGTCAGAAGACCAAAGAATATACGTTCCTCGACACCGTGCGCACGCATATGAAGCCGAAGAGCCCGGAGCCCGAAACAAAAGAGCAAAGCGCCGTCAAGCCCATGCCCTTCGGCAAGCCCGGCGAACCCGTCGACGTCGCCTCGAACCGGCTTGACATTGACGACGGGAAAAAGACGGCACTCTTTTCCGGCAGTGTCGTCGCGACGCAAGCCGGCGCCACCCTGAGGTCTCCTCAGCTTAGCGTGATCTACGACGGCGCCGTCGCGCCGCAAGGGCAAGAGGCCCAAGGCGATGCCGGCGGCACCAAGATCAAGCAGATTCTCGCCAAGGATTCGGTTGTGCTCGAGCAATCGTCAGGCGAAACCGCGACGAGCCGCACGGCTGCCTTTGACACCGCCAGCAATACCGCCGTTCTCGAGGGTGATGTCGTCCTGACGCAAGGCGATGATAAAAAGGCCGTCGGCGATCGCGCCGATTACGACCAAGCTTCTCAAACGATGGTGCTCACCGGGCCGGTAGTCGTCACGCAAGGCAACAACGTCCTGAAAGGGCGCCGCCTCGTCTTCAATCGCACGACGAACAAATTGCAACTCACTGCGCCGGGTAGTACCGGAGCCGGTGCCGGCCGGATTTCGGCGCACTTCGTAAGGCCGGCAACGAAAGCTCCGGCGAGCGAGCCTGCTGAAGAGCCATCAACAGACGGCATTCCATTTGGCCCGACGTTCAAAACGGATCCAAACGCTCCTTATGATGTCCTGGCGGATAGGCTTGACGTCGATGACGCGGCAAAAGCCGCCGTATTCACGGGCAATGTCGTTGCCGCGCAGGGCGATATGACGATCCGTTCGGTGGAGCTCACGGCCTACTACACGGGCAGCGCCGGGCTCGCGACCGCCGCTGACGGCACGAAAAAGGGTGCTGCTTCGCTGACCCACCTCAAGGCGCGAAAAAAGGTGACCGTCGTCTCGAAGGATGGCCGGACGGCGACCGGCGACTGGGCCGACATCGACATCAAAACCAACGTCGCGACGCTCGGCGGGGCGGTGGTCCTCACGCAGGGCAAGAACGTCGTCAGGGGCACGAAGCTGCTGATCGACATGAATACGGGCGAGACGACGATAAAGACCGAACCTACGGCTTCCAGCGCCGGCGCGGCGATGATTTCCAGCAGCGAGGGCGACGGCGGCGGCGAGATCGTCAAGGCCGACCGGCCGAGTGCGATCTTTTATCCCGGCCAGATCCTGGGCTCAAAAAAGGCGAAAGCGGCTGCGAGTGCTGCTGTAAAGGAACTCGATGGCTGGCAAGCGCGGACGACACCTTGACCTCAACTTCGACTTGAAGACAGTTCCGGATTTTGACGCATGCCGCGCGGAGAGGCGATAAGTGTTCAAGGCTCTTCCAATCAGCCTCCGTTCAAAGGCGCCCGCCGCGGCTCGTAGCGCGCAGAACGGGCATGCGCACATGAATGGGCATGCGCCGCAGTCCGTACCGAACCCGGAAGATCCGCACGCGATCGGCGCCGAAGGTTGGCTCACCGCCTACGACGTCAAGAAATCCTATCGCAAGCGCATGGTCGTGAAGGGAGTCAGCCTTGCCGTCGGGCGGGGCGAATCGGTCGGCCTCCTGGGACCGAACGGGGCCGGCAAAACCACCGTGTTCTACATGATCACGGGACTTGTCGCGGCAGACGACGGGCGCATTACGCTCGATGGCGAAAACGTCACTATGTTGCCGATGTATCAGCGGGCCCGGCTTGGCGTCGGCTATCTGCCCCAGGAAGCCTCGATCTTTCGCGGACTTACGGTCGAGCAAAACATCATGTCCGTGCTCGAGCTGATCGAGCCGGATCGCAAGCAGCGGAAGGAGCAACTCGATAGCCTGCTTGAGGAATTTTCCATCGCGCGGCTCAGAAAATCACCAGCCCTGGCGCTTTCGGGCGGCGAACGCCGGCGCTGCGAAATTGCCCGGGCGCTGGCGTCACGGCCTTCGTTTATGTTGCTGGACGAACCATTTGCCGGTATCGACCCGATCGCGGTCGGCGATATCCAGCAACTCGTGCGCCACCTTACGGAACGTGGCATCGGCGTGCTGATCACCGATCATAACGTTCGTGAAACGTTAAGCCTCATCGACCGCGCCTACATCATCTACGATGGTCAGGTTCTAACACAGGGCAAGCCTTCGGAAATCATATCGAATGAAGACGTACGGCGGGTCTATCTCGGCGATATGTTCGTTAATACGCGTTGAGTATAAGCTGGCCGCTGGATCGTACGTAAGGGCAGCGGGTTAGCGCATGGCGCTTTCGGCAAAATTAGAGCTGAGGCAAGGCCAGCAGCTGGTGATGACGCCGCAGCTGCAACAAGCCATACGGCTCTTGCAACTCTCGAACCTAGAACTCACCGAATTCGTCGACGCCGAGCTCGAGCGCAATCCGCTACTCGAGCGCGAAGAAACGACGTCCAGTGCCAAGCCGGCGGAAGAGGCTCCAACGCAGCGCGCGGAGGACCCGGTAGGCGACAGTGCAGACGACCGTTGGCTTGATCTGAGGGAGCCCGTCAGCGATCACACCGGTGGTCTCGATGCCGACTTCGGTAACGTTTTTCAGGACCCCGGCACCGGCGAACCGGCAGGCGGCCCTGGAATGACGGGCATGAGCTGGGCAAACGTCACGCAGCGCATGCACAACGGCAGCACCGATGGCCACGATCTTGAAGACTTCGCCGTCCATCAGATTTCGCTGCGCGAGCATCTGAGCGCGCAGTTACCGCTCACCGTTACCGCGCCGGTCGAACGGATGATCGGACAATATCTGATCGATCTCGTCGACGACGCCGGCTACATTCCGGCGGACCTCGAAGCGCTGTCACAAAGACTTGGCGCGCCGCTCGAACTCATCGAAAGCGTCCTTGGCAAACTGCAGACGTTCGATCCGCCGGGAATATTTGCCCGCTCACTCGCGGAATGCCTGGCGCTTCAGCTCAAGGACCAGAACCGTTACGACCCGCTGATGGCGCAATTGCTCGCCAATCTCGACCAACTCGCCAATCGCAACATCAGCGCGCTGAAAAAGGCCGTCGGTGTCGATATGGACGAACTGGCGGAGATGATCCGCGAGATCAAGCACCTCAATCCGAAGCCGGGCCTGAAATTCGGCGCCGTGCAAATGCAGCCCGTCGTACCGGATGTCATCGTCCGCGCCGCGTCCGATGGCGGTTGGCACGTCGAACTCAACAGCGATACGCTGCCGCGCGTTCTGATCGATCGCACCTACTACACGCGCATCGCCAAGGCGGCGGCGACCGAGAAGGACAAAGACTATCTGTTCGATTGTCTGCAGACCGCTAATTGGCTCGTCAAAAGCCTCGATCAGCGGGCCCGGACGATTTTGAAAGTCGCCGAGCAGATCGTCCGCCAGCAGGACAGTTTCTTCATGTACGGCGTTCAGCATCTGCGGCCGCTCAATTTGAAGGCGATTGCGGACGCCATCAAAATGCACGAGTCGACCGTGTCGCGCGTGACGTCGAACAAGTACATCGCAACACCACGCGGCATCTTCGAACTCAAATACTTTTTCACCTCGGCAATCGCGTCCGCGGCGGACGGCGAAGCCCATTCGTCCGAGTCGGTCCGCTACCGCATCAAGCAGATGATCGATGCGGAGCCTGCCGACGATGTACTGTCCGACGATCAACTTGTGGACAGGCTCAGAAATCAGGGCGTCGACATAGCGCGCCGCACAGTCGCCAAGTACCGTGAAGCTATGCGGATACCCTCTTCCGTGCAGCGCCGGCGCGATAAGAGACTGGTGGAACGACTGGGCGGGGTCGCCTAAAGAACCCTAATTAAGTTTATGAACATGTTGATGTTTTTCGTTACACTCGTTTTTCAACCGTGATTTGACAGTTGGCTGGTGCGCGCCTACCTCTTAGTGAAGAATGTCGTGCTGGTAGCGGTCACGCCAGCTTTCGATGGTGCGAGCCGCGGTGAGCGTCTTGGGCAGCAAAAACGACGGCGGCATTGCCACTCTTCGGCCCTGAAAGTGCGGAACAGGCAATCTCATGACCATTCAGATTACCGGAAAAAACCTCGACGCTGGTAACGCCTTCCAGACGTACGCGGGCGATAAGATTCGTGGCGTCTTGCAAAAGTATCTCGGACGCGAGCCCGATGGACACATCCGCCTGGAGCGAGAGCGCGGTTTGTTCAAGACGACGTGCTCTGTGCGACTTACGAGCGGCCTGCTGCTCGAGGCGCACGGCGAAGGCGGCGACGCGTATGCGAGCGTCGACGACGCCACGCATCGCCTTGAGACGCGCGTGCGACGCCACAAGGGCCGAATCAAGAAGCACTCGTCGGCTGCGGCGACGGCGCGGCGCAAAGCTGATGTCGAAGCCTCCGATCATGTCGTCGGCCTTGCCGACGAGGATCTGCCGGAACAGGACGAGGCCAACCCGCTGATCATCGCCGAAGGGCAACGCAACATCGGTCATATGACAGTCAGCGAAGCCGTCATGCATCTCGATTTGTCCGAAGCGTCTTTTATGATTTTTAGAAATTCCGGCCACGGCGGCCTTAATGTTGTCTACCGGCGCGGCGATGGGAATATTGGCTGGATCGACGCGGAACTTCCCATTTCGAGCAAGCCGAACGGAGCGTCCGCCGTCAAACCGGTGGGTTGAGGGAAATCAAATTGTTGAGGGCATGCTGCTTACACAGCAGCCGAAAAAAAACGCGTCTATAGCCGCATAGTGACGGCGATCTGATCGCGGATGGAGCTTGAATGAATATTGAAGACATGCTCGCCAAAGACGGGATTATCCCGCGATTGAAAGCCGAGGACAAAAAGCAGGCCCTTCAGGCTTTAGCTACGCGGGCCGAAGCCGCCACGGGCGCCAGCGCGCACGACATCTTTGCGGCGCTATTGCAGCGTGAACGGCTGAGCTCGACAAGCCTCGGGCGGGGAATTGCCATTCCTCACGTCAAGCTGCCCCACGTCAAAGCCATTACCTGCCTGTTCGCGCGCCTGGAGCGCCCTATTCCATTCGAAAGCCACGACGGCGAGCCGGTTGACCTGTTGTTCTTTCTTCTCGCACCGGAGCAGGCCGGCGGAGATCACCTCAAGGCGCTGGCTCGAATTTCGCGCCTCGTCCGCGATCCTGCGACGCTCGACGGCCTTCGCAACGCCAACGATACCGAGGACCTTCGCAACGTCTTGACGAGGCCGCTCGCCTCGCACGCGGCTTAGAAGCGGTTTGGCCGTTGCATCGGGGGGCCTGTGGCACCCTTTAGTGCAGGACGGCCAACGCGCCGAGACCGATGCCGCCGACCAAAAGCCGCCACCATCCGAAGAAGGAAAGTCCGCGACTGGCGATGAAGTCGAGCGCGTAGCGCACAACGATCACGCCCGTCACGAAGGCTGCGAGAAATCCCAGCACGATATGCTGGACGTCGCCGACGCCGAGTACGGACCAATTCTTGTAGAGATCGTAGGCGAAGGCGCCGGACATCGTCGGCATGGCGAGAAAGAATGAAAACTCGGCGGCCGTCCGCTTATCGGCGCCGACCAGCATGCCGCCGACAATCGTAGAGCCGGAACGTGAGACGCCCGGAATCATCGCCAAGCACTGGCAAAAGCCTATGATCAGCGCCGTAGAAGGCGGGATGTCCATTACGTCGTGGTAGCGCGGCGAGAAGTTCATGCGGTCGACGATGAGCAGCACGATGCCGCCGATCACGAGCGACAGGCAAATGATCACCGGAGATTCAAACAATACGTTTTTTATGATGTCGTGAGCCGCCGCGCCAATGACGGCAGCGGGCAGGAACGCGATCAGCACGGCGAGCACGAACCGCTGCGTTTTCGGGTCGCGCGGCAGATCGCGGGCGAGTTGCAGGAGCTTAGCTGAGTAGACCGTCAGAAGTGCCAGGATGGCGCCAAGCTGGATCAGAACTTCGAACGTCCTTCCGGGAGACGAAACGCCGAGCAGCCGTTCTACAAGCAGGAGATGGCCCGTAGACGAAACAGGGAGGTATTCGGTCAGCCCTTCGAGCCAGCCGAGAAAAATGACTTGCCAAGTATCCATGCGCCCTGCTGGCCCCTATCCGCCCCTTGCCCGAAAAACGCGAGAGGGTTAGCAGAATTCTTCGCCCCGCCATAGGAACCGATTGGCGCGGTTGCCTTCGAATCGGCGGGCACCGATGTATAGTCGCCGCTTTCGGCACCGAAGGGACCGCATGCCTCCGCGCCTTACCCAATACCGCCTCTGCCCGCGTTCGCGATCGGTGCGTCTGGCGCTCGCCGAATATGGGCAGGAGGTGACGCTGCTCGATGAAAACCCTTTGGAGTGGCGGAAAGGCTTCCTCGCCAAAAATCCGGCCGGTGAAATGCCGGTGATCGAGTACGATAACGGCTTGACGCTTTGCGGTGTCTATTCGATCTCGGAATTCATCGCCGAAGAAGCGCGTCCCGCTTCCACCGTCATGACCGCCGCTCCGCCATCGCTTCTCCCGGGCAATCGGGAAGACCGCGCCGAGGTGCGCCGGTTGATCGACTGGTATCACGGCAAATTCGACCGAGAAGTCACGCGCGAGCTGCTGATTGAAAAGGTTTACGGCTCGATGGGCCCGTCGGGCGGAACGGCTCCCGATCCCGGCATCCTGCGCGCGGCGCGCTCCAATCTGCGGTATCATCTCTCCTACACCGGCTATCTCGCCGATTCACGGCGCTGGCTCGCCGGCGACGATTTGAGCTTTGCGGATTTTGCGGCGGCGGCGCACATCTCGACCATCGACTACCTCGGCGAAATGCCGTGGGACGAATACCCCGCCGTCAAGGTCTGGTATCAGAGGATGAAATCGCGGCCGTCTTTCCGGACGCTTCTCGCCGACCGCATACCCGGTTCGCCGCCGCCGCTCGCCTATACCGATCTCGACTTCTAACCGTGAATGCTGCGTACCGTGATCCAAGCTGCCGCCGTAACCGCCAACCTGAACAATCTGCTGCAGGCTGAGGCACGCAAGCTCGGCCTCGACGCGATCGGGGTGGCGCGCATAGCGCCGAACGATCAGCAGACGGCGCGGCTTGCACAATTTCTCGAGCAGGGCCGCCACGGCGACATGGACTGGATGGAGAGCAACGCCGACCGGCGCGGCGATCCGCGGCGGCTATGGCCGGAAGCCAAAAGCGCGATCATGGTTGGCCAGTCCTACGCGCCGGGCTCAAACCCGCTGGACGAACTTAAGGTCCGCGAGCGCGGCCTCGTCTCGGTCTACGCCAAAGGCCGCGACTATCACGACGTTCTCAAATCGAAGATCAAATCGCTGGCGCGTGCTTTTGCGGCGGCGTCCGGAGCGGACGTCAAGGTTTTCGTCGATACCGCACCGCTGATGGAAAAGCCGCTTGCCGCGAAAGCCGGGCTCGGCTGGCAGGGCAAGCATACAAACCTCGTTTCGCGCGAGCACGGATCGTGGCTGTTTCTCGGCGCCATTCTGACCACCGCCGATCTCGAGCCCAACGCCGCGGAGGTGGATCACTGCGGCTCTTGCCAGCGCTGTCTCGACGTCTGTCCGACAAAGGCGTTCCCGGCGCCCTATCAACTCGACGCGCGCCGCTGCCTCGCCTACCTGTCGATCGAACACAAGGGACACATCGCGCCCGAGTTTCGTGTCCCGATGGGCAACCGCGTGTTCGGCTGCGACGATTGCCTGGCAATCTGTCCGTGGAACAAGTTTGCTTCCGCCGCGAGTGAATTGCGCTTTGCGGCTCGAGCTGAAACGGACAATCCGCCCATCGCGGAGTTTCTGGCGCTCGACGACGTATCATTCCGGCAGCGGTTTGCCGGAACGCCGGTCAAGCGGACCGGGCGCAATCGGATTGTCCGCAATGCGCTGATCGCCGCCGGAAATTCCGGCGATGCATCGCTGATGCCGCTAATCACGCCGCTTCTCGACGATGCGTCACCGCTCGTTCGGGCGATGGCGGTCTGGGCGGCTCGCCGTCTTCTGAAAGAGGCGGACGTTAAGGCGTTGAGACAGCATCACGAACCGCGCGAAAGGGATGGCGATGTCTCGGCGGAATGGACGCGCAACCTTGAGGGATGCGCGGCATGAACAAGCTTTTTTGCTTTGGCCTCGGCTACAGCGCCACGGCTCTCGCCCGGCGCGTGACGGCACGCGACTGGACCGTTTCAGGGACGAGCACGGATGCCGAGAAAGCCAACGCCCTGACGCGGCAAGGATACAGCGCATTCCTTTTTGACGGCCGGGCGCGGAACGCCGAAGTCGCCGAGGCTCTTCGCAGCGCAACGCACGTGCTGCTTTCGATTCCTCCGGATGCGAGCGGCGACCCGGCGTTTGCTCACTATCGCGACGACATCGCGTCGAGTCCGTCGATTTCCTGGATCGGCTATTTCTCGAGCGTAAGTGTTTACGGCGATGCTGACGGCGGCTGGGTCGATGAAACGACGACGCCCCATCCCCGCACGGAGCGCGGAACGCGACGGCTCAAAGCTGAAAACGACTGGCTCGGTCTTGGGCGGCAAACCGGCAAGGCCGTCGTCATTTTCCGCCTTCCGGGCATTTACGGCCCCGGACGAAGCGCCATCGACCAGCTCCGCGCCGGTACCGCACGGCGTATCTTCAAGCCGGGGCAAGTCACCAATCGCGTCCACGTCGACGACATCGCGGCAGCCGTCGACGCCGCTTTGCATTTCAGCACCGGCGACCACGTCTTCAACGTGACCGACGACCTGCCCGCCCCGCCGCAGGACGTCATCGCCTACGGCGCCGAGCTGTTGGGGGTGCCGTGCCCTCCAGCTACCGATCCGGCCGATGCCGGCCTGTCGCCGATGGCTCGGAGCTTTTACGGCGAAAGCAAGAAAGTTTCGAACGCGCGGATGAAGGCCGAATTGAGCGTTTCTCTAGCCTATCCGACCTACGTCGAGGGGCTCAAAGCCATCGCCGGGCGCACGACGTAGGCTTTTCAAATCGTGCCACACGTTTTCCGCCATTCCGCCTGGAATGCCTCGTAGATATGCTCCCGGCGCCTTTCGATATGCGGGACGACCTTCCATGCAGCTGAGTGCGTTATCGGTGGTCGCGACGCTGGCCTTGATGGGCTCGGCGCTGCCAGTTCCGGCGGAGCCGATCGATCCGGCTCAGGTCATCGCGCAAAAGTTCTCGGAAGCCAGCGATCCGAAACCGGCCCCGAAGCCGGCGCTGACGACTGAGCGGCCCGACCTCGACTACGAATTGGATATGCTGAGCCGAGCGCGGGCCGAAGAACTCGAGCGCCAAAGTGCAGACGAGATGATGGTAAAAGTGGCGGCACCCGTTGCCGCGACGCCAGCCGTCACGGCACCCGCCGCGCCGACGACGACTGACAAAACGCCGGTTGCCGCACCATCGGCCGAGCCTACGCCTGCGCCAGCGCCTGCCGCCCCTGCACGCCTTGCCGAACCAGTGGCACCCGAGCCGCCCGCAGTTGTGAAGCCGGCACCAACCGCAGCACCTCCTCCGGCACTGCCACCGGCGGCAGCCTCGGACGATACTGACGCTCAATCGAAGGTTCAGCCGCGCGTCACGGTTCTGCTCGTGCTCGATTCCGACGGCAACGACGCAGCCTCGGCCGTCAAGCCCGATCCGATCATCTGCTTCGACCAGCGGTGCTGGATTTCGAACGGGCTCGAGGCGCCGGCCCGACCCATGCCGCGATCTGAGGCGCTGGCGCTCAAGTCAACCAACACCGCGACGTCCGACTCGTGCAGCGGCAAATCGGCGTGCGCCTTCCGTAACATCGCCCTCGGACCCGGCTCACAAATTCAGGTCGTTGCGGTCGGGGAGAGCCGCGGCGTCGCGGACGGGTCGTATACGGTTGCCGCCGACACGAGCTGCCGCAAGGATGACGGCGACCTCGTTTGCGGCAACGCGCTTGTGACGCAAGAGTTCAGGCTTTGGTTGGTGCCGGAGCCGACAGCGCAGGCGGTTGGTCCGGCGGGACTTGAGGACGCCGTCGCGGAAGGCCTTCCCGATGACGACGACGCGCAGCCGGACAACGACAAGTAACGACTACGCGAACTTGGCGATCTCGGCGAAGAGCACATCTAGATCCTGCGGCCTCGACAAGCGATGTTCGCCGTCCGCAATTTCGATGAGTTGCACATTGTCGCCCGTCAGGAAGCCTAGGAGTTCGCGCGTGTGGGCGGCGGGCACATCCGGATCTTGCAACCCCTGAAGTATGACGACGGGACGGCCTGGATCAAATGGTTCGCGGGCTAAAAGATTTTGACGGCCATCCTCGATCAGCTGCCGCGTAATCGGATACGGCGAGCCGTAAGCAGACGGCTGATCGTAGCGTCCCTTCTCGATGATCTCGCGGCGCGCCTCCTGAGGAAACCGCTTCCACATCAGTTCCTCGGTCATGTCCCACGCCGGAGCGATGAGAACCATCGCCTTGACGCGGTGTGCCTCCGACGGCTCCTCTCGCAGCATCTTGCGAAGTAACAGTAGCGCAATATGACCGCCCATACTTGATCCGATGATGATTTGCGGACCGGTCGTGACGCGCGTGAAGACGGCGTGCGTTTCTTCGAGCCAGCGACCAATCGTTCCATCGGTGAATGCGCCGCCGGATTGCCCGTGACCTGAATAATCAAATCGCGTCGAAGGCAAGCCGCGCGCCGCCGCCCAATCTGCAACTGCCGTCGCCTTCGTCGAGGCCATGTCCGACATAAATCCGGGTAACCAGACGATGCCGGGCTTATTGTCTTGCGATACTTTTCGAGCCCGATAGGCGATGTTGCGGGCTGTGCCGCCGGTACCGACGACCAGAGTTTGCGGTTCGGCTTCCTGCACCTTATAGAACCCTCCGTAACGTCATAGCCGCTTCTCCAAATCCTCGAACGCGATGAGCCGAACGTGCCCGAACCGTTGACCGTGCTGCAAGTCATACCTCGCATGCGGGCGGGCGGCGCCGAACTCGGCTGCCTGCAGATTGCAACGGCGCTGGTAAAGGCCGGGCATCGCGCCATCGTCGCTTCCGAAGGCGGCCAGTTGGTCGAGCCGCTCGAAGCTGCGGGTGCCGAACACATCATCCTGCCGCTGGCGTCGAAGAACCCGCTCATTCTCGCACGAAACGCCGGGCGACTCGCTGCGTTGATACGGCGCGAAGGCGTTTCGATCATTCATGCAAGAAGCCGGGCTCCCGCGTGGAGTGCACTGATCGCGGCGCGGCGCACCGGCATCCCATTCGTCACGACCTATCATTCCGATTATTCCGAAAAGGGGCGAGTAAAGAATCTCTACAACAGCGTCATGGCGCGCAGCGACACGGTCATCGCCGTGTCCGATTACATGGCGCATCTGATCCGCACTCGCTATCAGACGCCCGAAAAGCGCATCGCGATCATTCACCGGGCTTTCGACGATGCGGTGTTCGATTCGGACAAGCTGACGCCCGAGCGCATCGCGGCCGTTCGCGCGCTGCTCAACGCCGACGGCACGAAGCCTGTTCTGCTACTGGCAGGACGCATAACGCCGCGCAAAGCGCAGCATCATCTGGTTACGGCACTCGGCCTGTTGAAAGAGCGCGGCGCGCCCGCTGTCGTTTGCGTGCTGGCCGGCGAAATCGAAAAACCGGAATTCAAAGCCGAACTCGAAGCACAGGCCCTTCGTCTCGGCGTCGGCGATCAACTGCGTTTCCCCGGACACGTTCGAGATATGGCTGCGGCCTATTCCATCACGGATATATCGCTAAATATTTCCGAGCAGGAGGGACTGCCACGGGTCGCGATCGAAGCGCAGGCGATGGGCGTGCCGATGATCGTTTCGGACACGGGGCCAGGGCGCGAAGTGGCGCTGACGGAACCTGACGTTTCAGCGGACGAAGCCTCGGGGCTGCGCGTGCCTTATGGCAATCCTCAGGCCGTCGCGGACGCAATCGAAGCCATGCTGAATTGGCCGCCGGAAAAGCGCAAAGCCTACGGGCAACGGGGTTCGGCGCACGTGCGCCGCCGGTTCACTCTGCAGCAATTCATGTCAAAAACACTGGACATCTATAAAGGTTTGCAACGGCATTCACTCGTCTAATCCAGCCCGCTGAACATTTTCCCGGTACTGCCGGCCTAGCCGCTTGCCAACGGATAAATGCTGTGCTTCCCATTTCAATATGGACGCTATTTCTCGCCAAATTTTTGGGGTTATAACCGGATCCAGGACGACGCGCCGGTTTTAGGGGTCAGCGGTGGACATTGTACTGCGTGACGATAGCAAGCCTTGGCTCATCGTCGGCTTCTTCACGCCGAACTATCAGCCGCTGTCTGCGAAATTCGCCGACAGCCTGAAGCGCCAGGGTCACCCGCACCATTTGTTTGCCGTCGAACCGTCCGGCGATTGGTCGGACGAAACGATGCGCAAGCCGGCCATCGTGCTCAATGCCATGAAGGTCTATCCCAACAAGACGCTGATCTTGATGGATGTCGATTGTATTGTGAACGGACCGCTCGACGAATTGTCCAATATCGTCGGCAATGCGGATTTCAGCTGCTTTCCGACGCTGCGCGTCAAGAAATTTCGCCGACACAGTCAACGCTTTTCATTGAGCTCCCGCGTCATGTTCGTGCGGCCGACAGATGGGGCGCGCAAGCTGATGGAAGAGTGGCAGGCGGCGTGTCGCGAACGGCCCAATTTGCACGGCGCAGAGCGCAATCTGGTTTTGGCATTTACGCGCGCAGTCGGCGTCACCTATTCACCCATGCCTGTGATCTATGCGGGCCGCGAGGCGCAAAGCGCTCCGGCTGGAGCACTCGTGACGCATCAGAGCACCGCCTTTGCACACGGGAAAAAGCGGTCTCTCTCGAACAGGATCGAAGATTTGCTGGCGCTTGGCAAACGGGAACGAAACGCAAGGCCAGGCTGATCGTCTTTTTGCCGCTCGCATTAAGCGTCGCGAAAATGATCGGGCGGATCGCGTGTCGTTGAGGAACTTCGAAGTACGGCGAATGCAGACAATCATTTGCATGAAATGGGGCGATCGCTATCCAACCGATTACGCCAATCGGCTGTGGTCGATGATCGAGCGAAATACGCGGCGCCCGACCCGGCTCGTTTGCTATACGGACGATCCGTCGGGCTTGGCCGACGGTATTGAAGCCTATCCACTTCCACATATTGTGCTGCCCGACCGCATCGCGCGCCGGCCTTGGCGAAAGATGTCATTGTGGGCGCCATCGCTCGCGGGCGTTCAGGGGGACGTATTGTTTCTCGACCTCGATCTCGTCATTACCGGTGGCCTCGACGACTTTTTCGATTTCAAGCCGGAGTGCACATTCTGCGTGATTGAAAACTGGACGCAGATGGGATCGGGGATTGGCAATACGTCCGTTTATCGCTTTCGCGTCGGCTCCCATTCATATCTTTACGACCAATTCCAGCAGAACACCGAACGTGTTCTGGCGCAATATTCGAACAGCCAGACTTACATATCGCGCACGATCCAAGAGAAGGCGTTCTGGCCGGACCCTTGGTGCCAGAGTTTTAAGCATACGCTGATGCCGGGCTGGCCCCTCAATTTCGTATGTGAGGCAACTCTACCACCACTGACGAAAGTCGTGGCGTTTACCGGCAAACCTGATCCGGACGAGGCCCGCGATGGACGCTGGGACGCGCCGTGGTACAAGAAGATATATAAGTTCGTCCGTCCAACTCCTTGGATCGCCGAGCATTGGCGTTGAAAGCGGCCATATGTCAGAATGTGGCCACAGGTCCGCGAACAACAAAAAAATGGCATTCCCCAGGCTCATCGGCTCGTCGGGTGCTTGACTTCTGGCGCGCAGTTCCGAATCGTCACATCGCTGGTACCTAATTCCTGTGCTCTGGCGTTAGCCGGGGTTCCGGGAGCATAACGACAGCAACCTGAAACAACCGAAGGAGACGTTACCATCCGTAGACCGATGCGCCCCGAGCCTCAGAGCCGGGAAAATTCCGGGCCCCGCATAAACGATCAGATCCGGGCCCGCGAAGTTCGCCTTATCGACGAGGCGGGCCAAAATGTCGGCGTTGTCCCCAAACAGGACGCCTTGACCCGAGCTCAGGACGCGGGGCTCGATCTCGTAGAGATCTCACCGGATGCCGAGCCGCCGGTCTGCAAGATCCTCGATTTTGGCAAGTACAAGTTTCAAGAGCAGAAGAAAGCCGCCGAGGCTCGCAAGAACCAGAAGATCGTCGAGCTGAAAGAGATCAAGATGCGTCCCGGCATCGATGATCACGATTACGATGTGAAGATGCGCTCGATCAGACGGTTCTTCGAGGAAGGCGACAAGGTGAAGATCACGTTGCGCTTCCGCGGACGCGAGATGGCTCATTCGCAGCTCGGCATGGCCGTTCTGCAACGGGTGAAGGGCGACACTGAAGCCATCGCGAAGGTCGAAAGCGAACCGCGCTTCGAAGGCCGGCAGATGGTCATGGTCCTATCACCGAAGTGATTGTCGTGGCGGGGCCGCCAGCGCGCCCCGCTACTCCTCCCGTCGAATTTACGATGCCTTTTAATTGCGCAGTCGAGGGCCTTGTCCGCGCATCCCGAGGGCTCTAGCTTCCGCAGCGCAATCGTAGCGGATCTGGAGCGCCGACGGCATGGACGAAGACCGGCCATTCGACTTTTCGATCCTCGATCGACTGGGTGCCCCCTATCGTCAGTTCGATGCGGGGGAAAAAGTCTTCCTCGAAGACGAGCCCGGCAGTGAGATGTACATGGTTCGCTCCGGGCGCGTCGACGTCATCACCTACGGCAGCGTTCTCGAGAACGTTCGCGCCGGCGGCATCTTCGGAGAACTCGCGCTGATTGACGATGGGCCGCGCAGCGCCGCGGCGATCGCGGCCGAGCCGACGGAAGTGGTTGCGATCAGCAAGCCGGCATTTCTAGCCATCATCCGGGACGATCCGCAATTCGCGCTACGCGTGATGGGCCTGCTCGCGACCCGAATTCGCCGGATGAATAAGGACGTCTAGCGTGGCAGCCTAAGCCGCCGCACACGCGTTTCGCAGCGGATACAATTGCTCAGAAACTTACCTGCGGCGAACTGCAGCGCTCATGCGCTGCCAGCCACATTAACCCAGTTTCTGGAGCGGCTCGGCTTCTGCAGGCTGCGCGATCTTTGCATGCGCTTCCCAGATCAGCCGCTGGATAACTTGCGTGCGATTTGGCACGGTCGGATGGGCGCGGCGCAGATCGTCCAATTGCTTCAGCGTATCGGCATCGAGAGAGACGGAAACGACGTGATCCATGAATACGGTCCTTTTTGCTTAGCGGGCTTGTTCTAGGTCCCGTTTCTTAGGAGCCATCGCCGGCATTGGCTGTTCCTGCCGTGACGGAACGAAACTTTGTCGCTGCACTCAATCAATCCACGTTCACCAGATCACCGCAATGGCGGTTAATCGAAGCGAGCCGGGCGATTTGGCACAGGCGACGGATCTTCAACCCTCATAAACACATCAGATATGTTTACAGTGTGGTCAGGAACGGCGAACTAAATTCCGGTGTTCCCCACGCTACAGCGAAGCGACCGCCGGCGGGGTCTCTCTGCCTAATCGTCTTGGCATCGAGATCAAAAGAGGGTTTGCCGTGGTTTCTCCGAAGATTGACCGCCTCGTCCGCTACACCGGCGTCAACTTGGCATCGACGGTCGTCGACTACACCATCTTTCTGACGCTGACTCACATTTTTGGCATGCCGATCCTGGAGAGCGTGATCGCCTATTCGGTGGCAGTGTTGGTGAACTATACGCTCACCAAGAATTTCGTGTTCCTCGGGGACATGTCGCACAAAAGCGAACACCGCTTGTTCATGGAATTCGTCGGCACCGGCCTGCTCGGGCTTGTGATAACGGCCGCGGTGATCTGGTTCACGATCCATGTCTTGGCGCTAACGCCGCTTGCCGCCAAAACGATCTCCATGCTGATTTGCTTCGTTGTCCTCTACTTCGTCCGCAGTCGCCTCGTGTTCAACGAGAATGCCGGAAGCTCGGCTGTCGCGTAAAACCAAGGAGCGACCGCGCCGAGGCGCGACCGATGCGCGGCCGCGTCGGTGCACTTTAAAATCGCGGATCAGAAATTGACGTGCTGGATGACGTAACCACCGGCAGCGGCGATGAGACCCGCAACGAGCACGTAGGGCAGGATCGACACCAGCACCATCAGCAGCCCGACAAAGGCTTTCAGGATTTGCTCGGCGGCCGACCACAGCTCGATCGCGGCCCGGTAGAGCACGTAGACGATGGCGACGACGACGATGGCGAGAACCGCGATCTTCCATACTGGCAGACTCTGCCAATCGGATTGGAACGTCGAAATGATCTGGCCGAACGACCATCGCCAAATCAGCTCTACGAACTTGAATATCGCTGTGATGCCCTGCTGCAGCAGGTTTATGATTTGATCGACGATCTGTCTCATGTCCGCGCTTCCCCCCGTGCTTCGATTAGCTAGCAACTCCGGACAGTTGTACTTCGTTCAAGTTTGGCCGTTACGAATTTCGACAGTTTTCTAAGAAAATGCCGCCCGCTGTGGCGGTTTGCGCAACGCTTCCCGAAAATGTTGCGATTTTTCCAGCTCTCTCCTATAACGCGCAGCAGAGCCGCCCGGCGAGGCATGCCGTGGCGGTTCTTATGCTTTTGAAAATCAAGCGGAAACCGCAAAAAGCATCCCTTCGCAGGACCGGCCGTGTCGCAACGGTCGAGAGTGGTCAGGCTGCAAAGCTTGAACACTTCGGCTCGCAAGAGCCGTGGCCACGACTGTGGCCCGCGCCTAGGCGCGCCCCAGCGGAGGGATAGGATGTGAAGCGCGTTCAGCGCCAACATCCGGTGCGGCCCGTGGGCGAAAGAGGACAAGCAAAATGCCTAAAATGAAGACCAAGAGCGGCGCCAAAAAGCGCTTCAAGATGACCGGCACCGGCAAGGTTGTAGCGGC
>Ga0070663_100000460_pt1 | contig 21580 bp, 21 predicted proteins | sample KBSC63metaG_FD_65646 | JGI IMG/M metagenome (GOLD analysis project Ga0070663, IMG submission 65646) | Corn rhizosphere microbial communities from Kellogg Biological Station, Michigan, USA - KBS C6-3 metaG | ecosystem: Host-associated > Plants > Roots > Rhizosphere > Soil ...
CTGTACGCGGCTCACGTGTGGCCGCGCCATCGGCCGTATGTTTCTGTGGCACTTTCCCGCGGCTTTCGCCGGGTGGGCGTTACCCACCGCCCTGCCCTGTGGTGTCCGGACTTTCCTCGAAGCGGATTTCTCTCCGCCCCGCGTCCGCTCGGCTCGCTTCACCAATGGTAGAGCGCATTTGCCAGGCCGCAACCCGGCGAACGCGTCGGACTCAAACCTTGCGGAAGACCCCCACCACCTTGCCCAACACGCGGACTTCGGTCGTGATGATCGGGTCCATTTCCTCGTTCTCGGGCTGGAGACGAATGTGGTCTGGTTCGCGGAAATAACGCTTGACCGTCGCCTCCTCGCCGATCAGGGCGACGACGATCTCGCCGTCGGCGGCGTCGTCGGCGGGCCGCACGATCACATAATCGGCTTCGAGGATGCCAGCGTTCTTCATCGATTCGCCGCGGATCTGAAGGATGTAGTCGCCGTCCTCCCCGCCGATCACGTCGGGAACTTCGAGGTATTCCTCGATGTTCTCTTCGGCCAGGATCGGGGCGCCCGCGGCGACCGAGCCGACCAGCGGGATGCCACCCCCCGGCTTCACCGCGTTGACCGCCTTGTCGACCCCGGTCATCAGCAGCTCGATCGCCCGCGGCTTCGACGGATCCCGTCTGAGCAGGCCCAGCTTCTCCAAGTTCGCCAGGTGCGCGTGGACGGTGGAGGACGAGTGCAGCCCGACCGCTTTGCCGATCTCCCGCACCGTCGGCGGATAGCCGGTCTTGGCCGCGTACTTGCGGATGAAGTCGAAGATCTCCTTCTGCCGCTTGGTCAGGTCAAGGTCCATCGTGGGCTCCGTTTTCCTCCGTTTGCCGGGGTACCTGCTGAGACGAACACCTGTTCGCAGGGTATCCCTTCCACCGGACGCCCGCAAGCCACGAACGCACCCGCGCGCCGAACCCCTAGAATCCCCGATCCCACGAGCGGCTGTGGCGGAACTGGTAGACGCGCAAGGTTGAGGGCCTTGTGGGTGGAAACACCCGTGATGGTTCGACTCCATTCAGCCGCATCGTCATCGATGCCCCGCAATCCCAGAACTCATGCGGATTGCGGGGTTTCGCGTTCGGGTGCCTCCCCCCGTTTTCCCCCCAACTTCTCCAATGGGTCCTAGGTCGCTTGAGCCCGGCGCCGCTGATCTCGCTTAGACCTCAAGCCGCTCGAAACCGTCGCGCACCTTCTTGGGCGCGGTCCCATTGATGGTGAGCACCGAGCCACCCGTTTCGTCATCCGGTTCGATCGTCGCCGTGATGACTGAAGTCTCCGTGACCAGCAGGGCGAGGAGCCCGATCGGAAATAGACAAATCGCGATAGCGATGACCCACCAGGACCGGTACGTGCGGCTGTAGGTCACGCCTACATCACTCTGGGAAGTCAAGTCATAGCCCCAGTTAGCAAGTTGTCCGGTCCAGGTTTGAATCAGCTCTCGCTGAACAGTCGCGGCGCTCTTCGGAGTGGCGTATTCATGGTCGAAGTACTTGGCAGCCATAGTTGGGCGAAACTCTACTGAGCACGCGAACGATCTCGGCCGGTCACAGCATTGCTCCTCTCGCTTAGGACTCGTTCATCCCTCAGCCTGGCCCGGCCGCAGTCGCATGTGAGGCGCCAGTTTCCCGCTCGACGGCGGCGTTCAATTGGTCGACCTCGAACCCGCTCGGGATGAAGTGGTCGTAGATCGCCATCGTCTTCGCGTCCTCCCAGCCGCCCCACTTCTGGACGTTCGCCGGCGCCTGGCCATTGGACAGACACCATGAGGCCCAGGCGTGGCGGCAGTCGTGGAAGCTCAACGCGACGTAGTCGCGCATCTCGTACTCGCCGTTCCGCTTCTTGTAGCGGCGTAGCTCGGTCGGCCGGATGCCGCTCTCGACGACCGCCTCCTTGAACCGTTCGTTCAGCGCGGAGGCGTTCAGCTCCGAGCCATCGACTGGATGGGCGAGGACTAGGTCGTCGGGTTTGTTGAAGGCCGTCGTCTCCAAGTGGTCAAGGAGGGCGACCTTCACGATGTCCGGCATCGGGGTGATCCGACCCTTTTTGCCCTTCGGCAATTTCGTCTTTCCTCGGACGTGGCCCTCGATCACCCGAAGCCAGCCCGTGTCCCACATGACCTCCGACCATCTCAAGGCGATGACTTCCGACTCTCGAAGTCCACAGCGGCAGGCGAGAAGGGTGGCCAACGAATTGAGCCGTCCCATCGGGGTGCCGGGGAAGGCATCGCGGACGGCGACGATGTCCGCCCACGTCATCACGTCGATCTTTTCGTTCCTCGGAACGTAGGGAGCCTCGGTCTGGGCGACGACGTTCACGGACGCCATCTTTTTCTTCACCGCGAACTCCCAGAGCGAGTTGGCCACCGAGTGAGCCAGGCCGGGTTTGACGGAGACCCAGAAACCAGGGAACCACCCTGGAAGAAGGGAATCCACAAGCCATGGCAAGACAGAAGAAATACCCCGATGAGCTGCTCGATCGCGGCGCCCGGATGGTCGCCGACTCCGGGCGTCCCATCGCCCACGTGGCCCGCGATCTCGGCATCCACCACGAGACCCTCCGCAAGTGGGTGCGAAGGGCGGAGGCCGACGAAGGAAAACGCAAGGACCTGCTGAGCAGCTCCGAACGCGAGGAGCTGAAGGCGCTGCGCGGCGAGGTGCGCGAACTGCGCCGGGCCAACGACATCCTGAAGTCGGCGTCTGCGTTTTTCGCCGCCGAGCTCGACCCACGCCGAGCGAGGTGAGCATGTTCGTCGACGAGCACCGCGACCGCTTCGGGGTCGAGCCGATCTGCCGGACCCTGGAGATATCGGCCTCCGCCTACTACGAGCGGCGAGCGGGTCGCCGCTCGGCCCGCTCCGTCGAGGACGAGCGCCTGCTGGCCCGGATCCGCGACATGCACGAGGCCAACTACTGCGCCTACGGCTACCGGCGGATGTGGATCGCCCTGCGACGCCAGGGCGAGGAGGTCGGCCGCGGCCGCGTGCAGCGGCTGATGCGAGAAGCCGGGATCCAGGGCGCCAAGCGGCGCGGAAAGGCCTGGCGCACGACAACGCCCGACCCGGCGGCTGCCCGCCGGCCCGACCTGGTCGAGCGCGACTTCGGCGCCGCCGCACCCGACCGGCTCTGGGTCGGTGACTTCACCTACCTGCGCTCCTGGGAGGGGGCGTCGTTCTTCGCCTTCGTGATCGACGCCTTCAGCCGCCGCGTCGTCGGCTGGCAACTGGCCTCCCACATGCGCACCGACCTCGTCCTCGACGCCCTGCGCATGGCGCTCGGCCAACGCGACCAAGGCGCCGACTTCGAGCTCGTCGCCCACACCGATCGCGGCTCCCGATACACCTCGGCCGCCTACACCCCAGGAACTGGACGACCATGGCGTCCTCGCATCGGTCGGCTCGGTCGGCGACGCCTACGACAACGCGATGGCCGAGAGCTTCGTCGACACCTTCAAGACCGAGCTGGTCGCCGACCGGGTCTGGCGCTCCCGCTCACAGCTCGAGCTCTCGGTCGTCGAGTACGTCTCCTGGTTCAACCATGAGCGACTGCACGGATCCCTCGGTGACATCCCTCCGGTGGAGTTCGAGGACCTATACGTTCGACAGGGGGCTCAACTGAGCATCCCCTCTTAAATTGGAAACCAACAAAAACGGTCTCCGTCAAACCTGGTCCGGCTCATAGGGCCATTTCTCGCCAAGCCTGGTGAGCCAGGCGGCCAACCGCCCTTTCTTCGGCGCCTCGAGGCGCCGCCGCGCCGCCGCCGCCAAGGAGCCGACTGAGCCGAGGGCGAGGAAGCCGACCACAAAAAGCTCCCAGTCCTCGATCGCCAACGAGAGTCCGGCGAGGCAAATCACTATTCCTGCACCAGAGGAGAAAGCGCATGCCCAAAGGAGCCGCCGATCGCGTGACTCCCATGATTCGTCGCGTCTGTCACCCACGAGAAGGTTGAGCGCAGAGAGCAGGAAGGACCCGAAAAACGCGATGCTGGCCGCCAAGGCGACCGAGGGGTCGGCCTCTGCGAGTGGGAGCGTGATGGCGGCTTGCACGCCGATGGCCCCCGCAGCGAGCATCAGAACCGCAAAGGTTACCGCTTTAGAAGTTCTGATGTGCTTTGTTAAAAAATCTCCCGATATTGAGCGTGAGGCGCACACCTGGCGGGAGCGCCCGGCCGGATCGGCCGCTGGCCAGGGAGTGCCCGGGTGCGATCACCAGCTCGTCTCCCGGTCGTGACCACGTAGAGGCTCGTGGAACCTCGACGCTCCCCGCGCCGGCGCACATCTCACGACATGGGCCGTGCCGAGCTCCACGCCCAAGCCGACAGAAGGCCTCCCCCAAATTCCCTCCGACGCGAGGGACACGGAAGGTCATCGGAGGTCGGGAAACGGCTCTGCATGGCTGTGCAGGGCCGTTTCCAGGGCGTTTCATGGAAGGGAAGTGACGCTTCCGTGCGCCCTCGTCCCGGAATCCGACGGCTCCTCCTGGTGAGTTCGCAGTTAACCGCGATATGCGCGGCGAAGTGCGAACTCGTCCGCCCTAGTGCCCGTTGCGCTCGCGGTGCTTGCAGCCGGGCCAGCAGCAGGGGCGGCGCATGCCTTCCTCCAGCTCTTCGCGGGTGCGGCGGATGCGGCGTTCGCGGGTGGCCTCTTTCTTGGCGTCCTCGACCCAGCAGATGAACTCGTTGCGGGCGAGCGGAGTGATGTCGTTCCAGGCCTCCAGGGCGGTGGCGTTGGCGGTCAGCTCGGCCTGAAGGTCCGGGGGCAGGTCGTGGACGACGCCGCCGGGAAGGGGCTCGGTGGTCGCTGCCTTGGCCATCGGGTCAGGGTAGCGAGGGATGCTCAGCGGGGGTCGTCGACGAAGCGTTCGACCTCGGCGAGCTGGAGGTCGAGGGGGATGTCGGTGCGCAGGGAGAGGCGGCGGCGGGCCCAGCGGCCCTCCAACGGGTCGTGCTCGCCGATCTGCCGGAGGACCACGGCGGGGCCGGCCTCGGAGGCGCTCTCCCCCGCCGCCTCGCGGGCTTCGGCGCGGCGCAGCAGGAGGGCCGCCGGGGCCTTGCACTCGATCACGGTGGGGACGCGGAGCGCGTCGCCCAGGCCCTCCTCGAAGGCGAAGCGCTCGGCCTCGCGGTGGAAGGTGGCGTCGACGATCACCCCTTCGTGGTGGCGCAGGCGATCGGCGGCGCGGCGGCCGAGGTCGCGGTAGATCTCCGCGCGCGCCTCCGGAGTGTAGAGGGCCGCCCCGCCGCGGTCGGCGGGCGCGAGGCCCGCCCGCTCCTTGCGGACGAGATCCGAGGAGATGTGGGGACGGCCGCTGATCCGCGCCAGTCGCTCGGCCAGGGTCGTCTTGCCGCTCGCGGCCAGCCCGCAGACGACGATCAGCGACGGGCCACGGGCCTGCCAGGCGAAGCGGTGGCCCTGGTCGACGAGCTCCCTCGCGTCGGCCTCGGAGGCGGCGCGGGCGTCGTCGTCTCCTCCCAGCTCCGCCGCGCGCTCGCAGGCGACCACCGCCCGCACCCACGCCCGATAGGCGGCGAAGAACGCGATCAGGTCCTCGCCGCCGGGATCTCCGCCCGCCCACCTGTAGGTGACGACGAGGTCACGGGCGCACTCCGGCCGTCCCAGGCGCACCAGGTCCATGACGAGGAAGGCGAGGTCGGCGGCCACGTCGATCTCGCGCAGGCGCGGGTCGAACTCGATGCAGTCATATATGTAGGGCGCGGCGCCGAGCGGGACGATCGCGTGCTCGGCGCGCAGGTCCCCGTGGCCGTCACGGATGCGGCCGGCGGCGGCGCGCTGCTCGAGCAGCGCCCGATGGTGGACGAGGAAGGCGTCGGTGAACTCGATCGCGGCGCGGACGCGCCCCGGATCGACCACGCCCGTCCCGACCTCGCGCAGCGTGGCGAGGATCTCGGTCACCGGTTCGAGCGAGCGGCGCAGGGCCTCGGGATCGTGGACGGCCCGCGCCTCGGCGTGGAAGGCGGCCAGCAGGCGCCCGACCGCCTCGACGTCGGAGGCCGAGAGGATCCCCGCGTCGTGCAGGGCCTCGAGGCTGCGCTCCTCGTCGACCGCCTCCATCTCCACCGCGTACTCGACCGCGCCCGGATCGTCGGCCGCCGCGAGCGCGAAGCCCTTCCCGCGCCCCACGATCGCGACCACGCGCCGGTAGAGCCGCGGCGCGAGCCGCCGGTTCAGCAGCACCTCTTCCCTGCACATCTCCCCGCGCCGCGCCAGGGTGCCGTAGTCGAGGAAGGGCAGGACGATCGGCTTCTTCACCTTGTAGGCGAGCTCGCCGACGCGGAAGACCCAGGAGATGTGGGTCTCGCGCAGGTCGACCGCCTCGGGGTGGTGCGGATAGAAGGCGGGATCGAGCATCGCCTCGACGGCGGGGGGACGGGTCGCGACCTCCATCCGCTCGGGTACCCGGTTCACACCGGCAGCATCGGCCCCTGCGCGGCGGGGATCGGGACGGGACCGCACTTCCGCTGCGGATTTCCACCGATGCCGCGGCGCGGTGGCGCTCCTAGGCTCGAATCGACCGGCCGCGCACCCGCACGCGGCCAATCGACCGGAGAAGGAGAACCGATGACCGTCCTTGCCGACTACACCTTCGGGTCAGCGCTGCTGACCGTGCTCGAGATATTCCTGTTCATCGCCTGGATCTGGGTGCTGATCACGGTGCTCGGTGACCTGTTCAGCGACCACACGGTGTCCGGCTGGGGCAAGGCGGGCTGGTGCGCGCTGTTGATCCTGGTGCCGTTCCTCGGGGTCCTGATCTACCTCGTCGCCCGCGGCGGCAAGATGCAGGAGCGCACGATCGCCCGCCAGGCCGAGGCGAAGCAGCAGTTCGACTCCTACGTCCGCCAGACGGCCGCCGCGACCTCGCCCGCCGACGAGCTGGCGAAGCTCGCCGCGCTACGCGACCAGGGCGCGATCTCGACGCCCGAGTTCGAGCAGGCCAAGGCCAAGGTCCTGGTCGGCAGCGCCGGCGACGGAGCGGGCGTCGCCTGATCGAAGACGGAAGACGGGCGAGCTCGGCGATGAAGATCATCGCGCGCCGTCAGGTCGCGGCAGCCATCTTGGTCGCCGCGCTGGTCGCGGCGGCGCCCGCGGCGGCGGCACCGAGCCCGTTCCGACATGACCTCGGACTGGTCGACTCCCACCTGCGGATCGCGATCGAACTCGCGCCCGCGGAACTCGGCGAATCGCTGCGGACCGCGGAAATCGTCTGCAACCTCGGCGAACGGGCCACCGCGGACGACGAAGTGGAGCTGGCCGCCGCCGACTGGCTGACGCTCGGGCAGGTGATCGACCAGGACGCGGCCCGGCAGTCGCGACGGATCGAGACCGCCTTTCGCGCGGCGGACTCGCTGCTGGGCGGGCTGCGCGAACGGTTCGAACGCAGTTGGGCGGACGCGCCCACCTACCTGCGCGAGCTCCGCCGTGGCGTTGCCGCCACCCGCCGTGGGATCGCGGTCATGCGCCCCGCGGTCGCCGGCCTGGCGGCGCCGTTCGCGAGCTGGCGGGCGCACGAATGCGAAGCCGCGAACCGCGGCGTCGAACAGAGCTTCTACCGCGCCCCGCGCGGGCTCCAGCTGATCAACGCGGGCATGCTGCGACTGTGGCGGCTCGCCCTCCCGGGGCGCGCGCCTCAGGCGGGGGCGCCGGCCAGGAACCCGGTCAGGTAGCGACCGACGATCTTGCCCTGGTCGACTCCCCAGGGCGGTGCCTCGGCCATCGTCGAGGTTTCGCCGTGACCGCCGGCGAGCCAGCCCTGCAGGTAGCGGGACTCGGCACCGGTCCAGAGGACGCCGCGCAGGACCGGGTCGAACTCGGCCGGGACGATGTCGGCGCCGAGCCCGGCGGCGATCGCTTCGGCGGCGACGTCGGCCTGCTGGGTCGCGAGGCCTCCCTGCTTGACCGGGAAGTTGGTGACGTCGCCTGCCGCGTAGACGTGATCGCTGCCGAGCACCTTGCAGTGGCGGTCGACGCGGACGAAGCCTTCGAGGTCGTGAGCGACGCCGCGGATCCGCCGCCCCTCGACCTTCGGCAAGCTGACGACCCAGTCGAAGGGCAACCGGTCGGCGGGGGCCGTTTCCAGGAAGCCGTCCTCGAACCGCACCGGGTGGGTGCCGGTGCGGACCTCGATCCGGCGCTCGGCGAGCAGCTCCGCCACCCCCTCGACGACGCCGCGACCGAAGACCTGGAGCGGCGCGTCCTCGGGGGTGAGGATCGTCAGCTCGGCATCGTCGCCGGTCTTGTCGAGCTCGGTGCGGCAGAGCAGCGCCAGCTCGTACATCGGCAGCGCCCAGCTGTCGGCCGAGGGCATGGTGAAGGCGACGCGGCCGGCCGTCCCGGCGCGGATCTCCCGCATCACCTTGCGGACATCACCCTCGTCGGCGATCCCCCAGAAGGTGATCGCGCCGGGCACCGGCCACAGCAGCTTGGTCCCCGGGCAGACGATCAGGTTGTCGTAGGGGATGCTCTCGCCGTCGTGGGTGACGGCGAGCCGGGCCTCGCGGTCGACCGAGGCGATGCTGTCGCAGCGATAGCGCGCGCCGGCCGCCGCGGCCAGCGGCTCGAGCCAGTAGGTGGCCACGCGGGAGACGCCGTAGGGGACGCCGACGGCGTAGGGGCGGTAGACGAAGTTCGGGCGCGGCGAGCAGATCGTCACCTCGGCGCGGTCACCCGCCAGATCCTCGAGCGCCAGCGCGGCCTCCAACGCCGCCACACCGCCGCCCGCGATCAACACTGACTCCTTCATCGATCGGCCTTTCTCGTTCGAGTGATGAGCATGGCCCGACTCTCGCGCCCTGCCGCCGGCCCGCCATCGGTGAGGTGCCGATGCCTCGCTGCGGCCTTCCCCGGATGGCGCGGCCGCGCCGGCGGCCTAGCGTCGCCCCAAGTTCCCGAATCCCGAGAAAGGAGCACCGATGGCGCGGCCGAAGTTCGTCCTCCTCCCGTCGCACCCGCCGGAGGCGTTCGCGCCGCTGCTGGGCGTCGAGGAACACGCCCGGGTCGAGGCGGCGGCGCGCCGGGCCCAGGAGCAGTTCGAGGGCCGGGCGATCTGGCGCGTCAGCTCGACCCTCCGCGGCGGCGGGGTCGCGGAGATGCTGCGGTCGCTGCTGCCCTACGTGCGCGGCGCGGGAGTCGACACCCGCTGGGCCGTCCTGCGTGAGTATCCGGGTTTCTTCCGCCTCACCAAGCGCCTCCATAACAACCTGCACGGGGATCCCGGCGACGGCGGGCCGCTCGAGGACGACGAGCGGGCGGTGTACGAGCGGACGCTGGAGCGGAGCGCGCGCTGCTTCGAGGATCTGATCCACGCCGACGACGTCGTGTTCCTGCACGACCCCCAGACCGCGGGGCTGGCGCGGCACTTCGGTGCGCTCGGCGCGACCGTCGTCTGGCGCTGCCACATCGGCGTCGAGGAGCCGAACGGGATCGCGCTGCGCGCGCAGCGCTTCCTCCGGTCGGAGGTCGAGGCCGCCGACCTCCGCGTCTTCTCCCGCCGCGAGCTCGTCTGGCCCGGGCTCGATCCCGACCGCTGCCGCGTGATGGCGCCCTCGATCGACCCGTTCTCGCCGAAGAACCAGGAGCTCGACGCGGATCGTGTGGCGACGATCCTGGCTGCCGCCGGCCTTACCACGGACACCGCCGACGTCGGCCCCCTCTTCACCCGCGCCGACGGCAGCCCCGGCCGGGTCGAGCGTCGTGCCGAGGTCGTCCAGGACGAGCCGATCCCGACGGGCGCGAAGCTCGTCGCCCAGGTCTCCCGCTGGGACCGGCTGAAGGACCACGGCGGGCTGCTCGAGTGCCTGGCGGAGGGACTGGCCGCGGGCCCGGGCGTCCACCTGCTGCTCGCGGGCCCTGACGTCGGCGCCGTCGCCGACGACCCCGAGGGGGCGCTCGTCTGGAAGGCGGTTCGCGCGCACCGTGACGTGCTGCCGACGCCGATCCGCCGGCGGGTGCACCTGACCGGGCTGCCGATGGCCGACCTCGACGAAAACGCGGTGGTGGTGAACGCGATCCAGCGGCGCGCCGACGTGGTCGTGCAGAAGAGCCTCGCCGAGGGGTTCGGCCTGACCGTCGCCGAGGCGATGTGGAAGCGGCGGCCGGTGGTCGGCAGCCGGACCGGCGGCATCGCCGAGCAGATCGTCGACGGCGAGAGCGGCATCCTCGTCGACCCGCGCGATCCGCGTGCGACGGCGGGCGCGATCCACAGCCTGCTGGTCGATCCCGACCGCGCCGCCCGGTTGGGGGCTGCCGCCCACGAGCGCGTCCGCCGCCACTTGGGCGCCGTGCGCCTGGCCGACTACGGCGACCTGCTGGTCGAGCTGGAGAAGGCGCCGGCGTGAGCTACCCGGCCAATCTCGCCTCCGACATCGTCCACACCCGACCATGTGGTTTCGACCGCATGTGCGAGGCCCGCCAAGGCGGTTCGATGGGGTCATGACGATGGCAGGCGACACGCACGCCGCCCAGACCACGCAGATGGCCTCGCAACGGGTCTGGGCCACCGAGGAGGCAGTCGACGCGATCATGCGCCTGCGCAATCAGGTGGGAAGCAGCCTGATTCTGCGCCACGTCGCAGACGCGGAAGGAGCCCCCGAAGTCCGGCTCGCGAGCAGGAGCTACCTGTGCGGTCCCGACGACGTCTGCGTCGGCACGGTGGGAGGAGTCGAGTTCCTGATCGACCGCGAGCACGACGTTGCCCTCGGCTACCCCGACTTCCACGTCGACGTCACCCCCACCCGACTCGATGACGACGAAACCGCATCCGCGCCCAGTACCACCTGATCAGCCGCGCGACCCCGCGGCTGAGCTCGGCGTAGGCGTTGGTTCCAGGGGGTGGCGGACGAGGGCGCCATGGCGCCCTCAACTCACCGAGCGTCCGGGGCCGCGCACGGGAGTGTGCCGTCCCTCCCCTCCTTGGCCCGGGGGTGTGGCACCCGTCCCTTATCCCATCGGACCCCGGAGCCGCGGGATCACTCGGCTAGAGGTCGACCAGGTTGTGGTCGAGCGCGTAGCGGGTCAGCTCGGGGCGGGTCGCCAGGCATAGCTTCTGCTGGATGTGGGCACGGTGGGTCTCGACGGTGCGGACGCTGAGGTCGAGCTGCTCGCCGATCTCGCGGTTGGTGTGGCCGAGGGCCATCAGGCGCAGGACGTCGGTCTCGCGCGGCGAGAGAGCCTTGCTCGAACCGTCGTCGGGGTCGCGGGAGAGACCGGCGGAGACGGCAGGCGGCAGGTAGCGGTTGCCGTTCGCCGCCGCCCGCACCGCCTCGACCAGCTCCAGGTGGGCCGCGTCCTTGAAGAGGTAGCCAAGCGCGCCGTCGTCCAAGGCGCGGCGGACGAGGCCGCTGTCGCGTTCCATCGTCAGCAGGACGATCTGGGTGTCCGGGTAGGCCGCGCGCAGCTCGGCGACCGCATCGACGCCGAGGCCGTCGGGCATGTTGACGTCGAGGACGAGGACGTCCGGCGCGTGATCGGCGACGGCCCGGCGGGCACCCGCCACGTCATCGGCCTCGCCCACCACCTCGAGGTCGGCCTGTCCTTCGAGCAGCGCCCGCAGCGCGCCGCGGACCACAGCGTGGTCGTCGGCGAGCGCCACGGTGATCTTGCCATCGGCCTCCTCGGCGCCCATCGTGCGAGCGTAGCGCCGATCTCCGTGGTCGACGACTTGATCGCGCCGCGGCCCAATCGACCAAGTGGTCGAGCGTGCCGTTCGCCGCCTGCGGGAAGGCGCCTGGTCCCACCGGTCAGGAAACCTTCATGACGCCGTGGTGGCTCTGTCCGGCCACCGGACGATCGGCGTTCCCCCGCAGCGAGTACGGCGCCGAGTGGCTTCCCCCGGCAGACTGATGTCGTGACCGGCGACCTCGAGATCACCGTCGTCCTCGCCGACGACCACAACGTGATCCGCGCCGGCCTGCGGGCGATGCTCGAAGCCGAGCCGGACCTGCGGGTGATCGGCGAGGCGAGCGACGCGGCCGGGGCGGCGAAGCTGGTCGAGGACCGGCGCCCGCGCGTGCTCGTCCTCGACCTGCAGATGCCCGGCGCCGAGCCGCGCGCCGACATCCCGCGCCTGCGCGAGGCGGTGCCGGAGACGGCGGTCGTCGTCCTCACCATGCAGAGCGACCCCCGCGTCGCCCGCGACCTGATGCGTGCGGGCGCCGCGGGCTTCGTGCTCAAGCAGGCGGCCGAGCGCAACCTGGACGAGGCGATCCGCACCGCCGCCGCGGGCGGCTCCTACGTCGATTCGCGACTCGGCGGCGAGATGGCGAAGCTCGAGGCCGACCCGCTCGCCGACCTCACCGAGCGCGAGCTCGAGCTGCTCCGCCTGGTCGCCCTCGGGCACACCAACCGGGAGATCGGCGAACAGCTCTTCCTCAGCGTCCGCGCGATCGAGGTCAACCGGGCGAAGCTGCTGGAGAAGATCGGGGTCGAGTCGCGCCCGGAGCTGGTCCGCTTCGCGATCGCCAGCCGGGTGATCGAGCCGGGCGGCCCCTGAGCTCGCTCAGCCCGACCGCAGCGGCAGCGTCGAGTCGACCCTGGTGCCGGCGCCAGGGCGTGAATCGATCACGATCGTGCCGCCCAGCATCTCGACCCGCTCCCGCATGCCGAGGAGGCCGCGGCCGGAGCTGCGCGCCGGGTCGAATCCGCATCCGTCATCACGGACCTCGACCTCGATCGCGCCGTTCGCCGTCCGCGTGCGAACCGAGACCTGCCCGGCCCCGGCGTGCTTGACGACGTTGTTGAGGGCCTCCTGGACGAGTCGATAGACGGCCCGCTCCTCGTCGCCGGTCAGCTCGCCGTTCAGATCGAGCTCGCTGGCGACCTCGAAGCCGCCGCGGTTCGCCGACTCCTCGGCGAGCGCCTCCAGCGCGCCCGGCAGGCCGAGCCGCTCGAGCGAGGCCGGCCGCAGGTCGTTGATCAGCCGGCTCAGCTCGGTGATCTGGTCCTCGAGCCCTTCGACCGTCGCTTCGGCGGCGCGCTCGATCTCGGCGAAGCGTCCTTCACCGCTTCCCTGCATCGCCGCGGCGAGGGCGATCCGCACCGCCGCGAGTGACTGGAGGACCCCGTCGTGGAGCTCCTGGGCCCAGCGCCGGCGCTCCTCCTCGGCGACCGCCACCTGCTGCTGCAGCCGGTCGGCCTCAACCGACTGGGCGGTGCCGACCGCGATCGCGGCGGTCGCCGCGAAGGCCTGCAGAAGCCGCAGATCCTCGGCGTCGAAATCGCCGCCCGCTTCGCGGTCGAGTGCCACCAGCGTGCCGACCGCCCGGCCGCGGAACAGCAACGGGACGACCAGCGCGGCCTCGGCGCCGAGGCGTTCACGGATCCGCGCCTCCGACGGCGGCGAGCTCCGTTCCAGATGCCGGGACGCGCGTTCCTGCATCGCCGCCTGGAAGACGGCGTCGTCGGTCGGGATGGTCAGCTCCTCGAGCCCGGGACCGGGCCGCCCGGCCCGCGCGGCGACGGCGAGCCTGTCCCCCTTGCGCAGCAGCACCAGCACCGTGCAGGCCTCGATCAGAGCGCGGCCCCGCTTCGCGATCAGGTCGAGGACGCGCCCGACGTCGGTCTCGCCGCCGACCGTGCGGGCGATGTCGGCCGCGGTCTCGGCGCGCCGCAGCGCCCGCTCGGTTTCCGCCTCGCGGGCGCTCAGCGTCGTGTAGAGGCGGGCGTTCTCGATCGCGATCGCCGCCCAGTTGGCGAGCGCCCTCGCCGCCTCCTCGTCGGCCTCGTCGAACTCCGCCCCGCCCCGCTTCTCGGTCATGTAGAGGTTCCCGAAGGCCTCGCCGCGGATCGTGATCGGCACCCCGAGGAAGCTGTGCATCGGCGGATGGCCGGGCGGGAAGCCGTAGGCGTGAGGGTGCGCTTCGACGTCGGCGAGGCGGAGCGGGCGTGGATCGCGGATCAGCTCGCCGAGCACGCCGCGGCCGCGCGGCAACGGCCCGATGTCGCGGCGCGTCTCGTCGTCGATGCCGAGGTAGATGAAGCGCTCGAGCTCGCGCCGCTCGCCGTCGAGGACGCCGAGGGCCGCGTACTCCGCGCCGGTCAGCTCGCGCCCGGCCTCGACGACCGAGCGCAGGACGGCCTCCAGGTCGAGCTCGGCGAGCAGCGAGGACCCGACCTCGATTAGGCGGGGGAGGCGGTCGTCCCGCTGGTCCTCACCATCTCGATCGGTAAGGGACATCGACCCAATATCCCACCCTGCGGCCGTGCGCGGCAAGCGGGGTCAGCCGGTCAGGTCCCGCCGTTCGAACAGCTTCGCGCCGACCGCGGCGAGGGCCAGGGCGAGCGCGGCCAGTCCGACGAAGGCGGCCGGTTCGATGCCCTTCTTCGATCGCGTTGCCGTAGTACCTGAAGATCGACGCATATCGAACCCCGGAGATGCTCTCGTCGAGCTTGCCGACCCTTCCGTGACCTTCTCCACAACGCCGACTTTGTCGCTCGCTGAGTTATTGGCGCCCTGGCGCCCTCAACTCAGCGAGCGTCCGGGGCTCCCACGGAAGTGTGTCGTCGTCCGGCGACGTCGCGGCGAGGCTGTTCGGCCTCGGGTTCCTCGGGGCCGCGCTGGGTGACCACTTGCGCTCGGGTCCTCGCGATCCGCTGATATCCGCCTCTCACCGCCGCGACGCTGCGGCGAAACCCGGATGTGGGACCGGACGCGCGCTCTTAGATTCGCTCCCAGGCTCCAGACAACTTCAGCGAGCGAGAGGAACGGCGATGCCCGCCACCGAGAAGAAGGCCGCCACCAAGGCCGCCACCCCCCATTACGAGACCGGCCCGATCGTGGTCGGCTCGGACGGCAGCGCGGGCGGCGACGACGCCGTCGCCCTGGCCCACGACCTCGCCGGCACCAGCAGCCGCCGGCTGGTCGCGGAGAAGGTGCCGGGCGTCGTCGCCCCCAGCCTCGGGCTGGTCGGGCTCGCCGAGCGCGAAGACGCCGGCACCCTGGTCGTCGGCTCGCCGCATCGCGGCCCGGTCGGGCGCGCCCTGCTCGGCAGCGTCGCCCACCACGTCCTCCACCACTCGCCCTGCGAGGTGGTCGTAGCGCCGCGCGGCTACGCGGGCCGCGAACGGCGGCCGCGGATCGCCAAGGTCGGCGTCGCCTTCGACGGCACGGCGGAATCACGGACGGCCCTGCACCGGGCGGAAGCGCTCTGCCGTGACACCGGCGCCTCGCTGCACCTGATCGTCGCCGAAGACCCGGTGGTCGCCGGCATCGAGGGCGGCGAGGAGCTCAACCCGCCGGCCGACGCGCCCGCGGTCCTGAAGGCGGCACTTGTCTCGGTCGCCCCGTCGATCCAGGCGGACGGCGAGTGCCTCAGCCCGGACTGGCACAACGCCCACAAGTCGGTCGCCGAGGCGATCGCCGAAGCCTGCGAGCGCGACGTCGACGTCCTCGTCGCCGGCACCCGCAAGCCGCTCGACCGACTGCTGATGGGCTCGATCACCGGCCACCTGATCGACGTCGCGCCCTGCGCGGTCCTCGTCGTGCCGCACGAGGAAGGGGCCTGAGGTGCCGGGCACGGTTCTCGTCGGCTACCTCGACACCGAGCGCGGCCGCGACGCACTGGCGCTCGGCCGCATCCTGGCCGAGGCGCGCGACGCCGAGCTTCGCATCGCCACCGTCCCGGAGGGCGAGGCGCTGGTCGACGCGGCGGGCGAGGCGCTGGTCGACGCGGCGTGCGAGCAGGATGCCGACCTGGTCGTCCTCGGCTCGACCCACCGCGGGCCGCTGGGCCGGATCATCCCCGGCGCGACGATGGAGCACCTCCTCGGCGACGCTCCCTGCGCGCTCGCCGTGGCGCCGCCGGGCTTCGCCGAGCGGGCGGACGGCGAGCCGGTGTGGCTGCCGCTCGACGGCGGCGGCGCCGAGGACGTCGGCATGCGCGTCGTCGGGGTCGGCTACGACGGCACGCCCGCGGCGCGGGGAGCGCTCGAGCTCGCCACCGAGATGGCCACGCGCAACGGCGCCGCGCTCCGCGTCTACACGGTCGTCCGCAAGGTCGCCCCGATCGCGCCGGACGCGCCGATGACCCCGACGCCGACCGCGCCGAGCGAGCTGGAGGTCCGGCGGGCGGAGCTGGAGGAGAGGGTCGCGCGCCTTCCCCACGAGGTGCGCGCCCAGCCGGTCCTGCTGCGCGGCTTCGCCGTCCCCGAGCTGGCCAAGGCGGCGGCCCTCGGGGTCGACCTGCTGGTGGTCGGCACCCACGTCCGCGGCCACGTCGCCCGTCTCTTCCACAAGAGCGTCGCCGGGGAACTGGCGCTGGGGGCGCCCTGCCCGGTCCTGATCTGCCCGACCCGCGTCGGCGCGCCACTCGTGGCAGCCTCCCAGGGGTCGTGAGCGCGACCACGCCGATCCGGCCGGCTCCGCCCGACGAGGCGGAGCTCGACGGACTCCTCGCCTATTGGGAGGCCGCGAACTTCCTCACCGTCGGGCAGATCTACCTGCAGGCGAACCCCCTGCTGCGCGAGCCGCTGCGCCCCGAGCACATCAAGCCGCGCCTGCTCGGCCACTGGGGCACCTCGCCGGGGCTGAACCTGATCTACGCCCAGCTCAACCGCATGATCGCGGCGACCGGGGACGACGTGCTCTTCGTCGCCGGCCCCGGCCACGGCGGCCCGGCGGTGGTCGCCAACGTCTACCTCGAGGGGACCTACTCCGAGATCTACCCCGAGGTGTCCGCCGACGAGGCGGGTCTGCTGCGGCTGGTGCGCCAGTTCTCGACCCCGGGCGGGATCCCCAGCCACGTCAGCGTCCCGACCCCCGGCTCGATCCACGAGGGCGGCGAGCTCGGCTATGCGCTCGTCCACGCGTTCGGTGCCGCCTTCGACCATCCCGACCTCATCGTCGCCTGCGTGATCGGCGACGGCGAGGCGGAGACCGCGCCGCTGGAGGGCTCCTGGAAGGGGGTCCGCTACCTGAACCCGGCGCGCGACGGCGCCGTGCTGCCGATCCTGCACCTCAACGAATACAAGATCTCCGGGCCGACGGTGCTGGGACGGGCGAGCGAAGACGAGATCGCGGCGCTGCTGGCGGGCCAGGGGTACGCGGCGCACTGCGTCGGCGGCACCGACCCGCGCGCGGTCCACCGCGACTTCGCCGTGACGCTGGCCGAATGCCGCGCGACGATCGGCCGCATCCGGTCCGAGGCGCGCGCCGGCGCCGCCGGCCGCCCGCGCTGGCCGGTGATCGTCCTGCGCACGCCGAAGGGCTGGACCGGGCCGAGGGTGGTCGACGGCGTCCAGGTCGAGGGCACCTTCCGCGCCCATCAGGTCCCGCTCGCGGGGGTGCGCGAGAACCCCGATCACCTGGCGATGCTCGAAGAGTGGATGCGCTCCTACCGGCCGGACGAGCGCTTCGACGAGCGCGGCCGCCTGGTCGGCGAGCTCGCGAAGCTGGCGCCGACCGGCGAGAAGCGGATGGGCGCGACCAGCTACGCCAACGGCGGCCGCCGGCTCGTGCCGCTGGAGATCCCCGACCCGGCCGGCTACGCGATCGCGGTCGGCGAGCCCGCCACCGAGCGGGCCGAATCGACGCGCCGACTCGGGGAGCTGCTGCGTGACGTCTACGTCGCCAACGACGCGCGCGCGAACTTCCGCCTCTTCTGCCCCGACGAGACCAACTCGAACCGCCTCGGGGCCGTCTTCGAGGCGACCGACCGCTGCCTGATGGACGCCGCTCCCGGCGACGACCACGTCTCGCCCGCCGGCCGCGTGATGGAGGTCCTCTCCGAGCACAACTGCCAGGGCTGGCTCGAGGGCTACCTGCTGAGCGGCCGCCACGGCCTCTTCGCCACCTACGAGGCCTTCGCGATGGTCTCGGCGTCGATGGCGATCCAGCACACCAAGTGGCTGGAGGAGATGCGGCGGCTCGACTGGCGCGCGCCCGTCGCCTCGCTGAACGTGCTGCTCACCTCGACCTGCTGGCGCAACGATCACAACGGCTTCAGCCACCAGGGGCCGGGGCTGATCGACACGATGATCAGCCTCCGCGGCGAGGTCGTCCGCGTCTACTTCCCGCCCGACGCGAACACCCTGCTCACGGTCGCCGAGCACTGCCTGCGCAGCCGCGACTACGTCAACCTGATCGTGATCGACAAGCAGCCGCAGCTGCAGTACCTGACGTACGAGGAGGCGGTCGAGCACGCCCGGGTCGGCGCCTCGCGCTGGGACTGGGCGAGCAACGCCGCCGACGATCCCGACGTGGTCCTTGCCGCCGCCGGGGACATCCCGACGATGGAGATCGTCGCCGCGGCCGAGCTGCTGCGGCGCCACACCCCCGAGCTGGGCGTGCGCGTCGTCGACGTGGTCGACCTGATGACGCTCTTCCCCCGCGCAGCCCATCCGCACGGCCTCCCCGAGGACGACTTCGACGCGCTCTTCGGCCGTGATCTCGAGGTCGTCTTCGCCTTCCACGGGTACGCCCGCGCGCTCCACCAGGTGATCCACGGCCGCCCCCACCCCGGCCGCTTTCACGTTCGCGGCTTCAGCGAGCAGGGGACGACGACCACCCCGTTCGACATGGTCGTGCTGAACGGGATGAGCCGCTATCACCTCGCACTGATGACGCTGGAGCGAGCGCCGCGCACGCCCGCGGGCGCCGCCAAGCTCGAAGCCCACTGCCGCGAGATGCTCGCCCGCCACCTCTCCTACGTGCGCGAGCACCTCGAGGACATGCCCGAGGTCCGCGACTGGACCCTGGCCCGGGCCGAGTGAGCGGCGCGGGCCCGATCCTCACCGTCAACGCCGGCTCCTCGAGCCTGAAGCTCCGGCTGCTCGGCCCCGGCGACGAGGTGCTGGCGACGCGCGACGGCGCGCCCGGCGGCGATCCGGCGGCGCTGCGCGACGGGCTCGAGGCGATCCTCGATGCCGGCCCGCCCCCCGGCGCGGCCGTCCACCGTGTCGTCCATGGCGGCGCCGAGTTCACCGGGGCGACCCTGGTCGACGCGAGCGTCGAGGCGGAGCTCGACCGCCTCGCGGACCTGGCGCCGCTGCACAACCCGCAGGCGGTGCGCGCGATCCGGGCGCTCGGCGAGCTCCGTCCCGGGCTCACCAACCTCGCCTGCTTCGACACCGCCTTCCACGCCGACCTGCCCGCCGCCGCGCGCACCTACGCGCTGCCCGCCGCCTGGGCCGGAGGCACGACGCCGCTGCGCCGCTACGGGTTCCACGGCCTCTCCCACGCCTACGCGAGCCGGCGCGCCGCCGAGCTGCTCGGCGCGGCGCGGGATGACCTGCGCCTGGTCACCGCCCACCTCGGCGCGGGCGCCTCGCTGGCGGCGGTCGCCCGGGGCCGCTCGGTCGACACCACGATGGGCTTCACGCCGCTCGAGGGCCTGGTGATGGCGACCCGCGCCGGCTCGGTCGATCCCGGCCTCCTGCTCTGGCTGCAGCGCCACCGTGGCATCGGGCCGGAGGAGATGGAGCGGGCGCTCGATCGCGAGGCGGGCCTGCTCGGATTGGCGGGGACGGCGGACCTGCGCGAGGTCGTCGCGGGCGCCGCCCGGGGCGAGGAGCGCGCGACCCTCGCGCTCGACGTCTACGTCCACCGCCTCGGCGCGGCGATCGCCGCGATGGCGGCGGCGATGGACGGGCTCGATGCCCTGGTCTTCACCGGCGGCGTCGGCGAGAACTCGACCGCGGTGCGCGAGCGCGCCTGCGCGGCGGCCGCCTTCCTCGGCGTCGAGCTGGACCCGGCGGCCAACGAGCGAGGCCTCGCCGACACCAAGCTGTCGCCGGCGGGCGTCCCCGTGGCCGTGCTGCTGGTCGCCGCGCGCGAGGATCTCGAGATGACCCGCCAGGCGCGCTCCCTGCTCGCTGACTGAGGGGCCATCCGTGCGACCGCGACCCACGGCCGTGGGCAAACCCCGGATGGAAGGCGCCCCGTGCCCGCCTAGGTTCGGGGTCGGCAATCGCAAGCGGGCCGCGCCAGGCCTCGAGAAAGGGGAGGCAGATGTCCACCAACACCATCCGGATCAGACGGTTCGTCGCCGTCCGCGACGAGGAGATCGAGACGAAGCCCGAGGGGGGTCGCGTCGGCGTCGGTCGACACGATCGCCTACTGGGCCGTCGTCGCGGCGATCTACATGGGCTTCGGGTTCCTCTGGTACTACTCGTTCAAGGAGAAGCTCGCCGCGCGCCTGGACAGGTAGCGGAGACGTGACCGCGGGGCCACCGAGGCGACCCCCCGCCGCTACCGGTCCGCCGTCGGGTCAGGCGAGGGAACGACGGTCAGCCGGCGACGTCGCAGGAACTCGATCAGATCGCGTTCGCTCGCCCGGAGGTCGGATGACGAGCGGCAGACGACGAGGAAGCGGCGCCGGAAGCGAAGGCCCTCGATCGGCCGCCGGTACAGGCGGTCGAGGCGTTCGTCGAGCGCCAGGGCGGAGAGCAGGATCGGCGTCTCGAGCTCCAGGGCCTCGCGCTTCGCGGCGGCGGAGCTCCCGACCTCGAGGCGCGGCGTCGCCAGCCGCTCGCGGAAGGAGGCCAGGACGGCATCGACGAGGCGGCGGCCGTGGGCGCCGGGGTCGCGCACGATCAGCGGCGTGCGCAGGAACTCGTCGCGCCCGATCGTCTCCCGCCGATACCAGGGATGGGACTCGGGGACGGCGAGCACGATCTCGTCGTCGAGCAGCTCGAGCTCCTCGAGGTGGTCCTCGGGGTCATCCGGCAGGCGGTTGGCGACGATGCCGATCTCGGCGCGGCCGTCGACCACCATCCGCCGCACCGCCTGGGAGTTCGCCGCGGTCAGCTCCAGCGGGCGCTGGATTCCGGGTCGCGTCTGGTAGGCGACCAGCTCGGGCGCCAGGTGGTACTCGCCGACCGTGTGGCTGACGGCGATCCGCAGCGTCTCCTTCGTCGCGCCGAGAGTGCCGAGCAGGTCGGTGATCGCGTCGGCCTGGTCGAGGAGGCGCCGGGCCTCGGGGTAGAGCCGCCTCCCCGCCGCGGTGAGCTTCACGCCCGAGCTCGAGCGCTCCAGCAGCTTCGCCCCGGCGATCGCCTCGAGCGCGCGGAGCCGCTTCGACACCGCCGGCTGGCTGGTGCGCAAGGCGACGGCGGCCCGGCCGATCCCGCCGAGATCGGCCGCCAGGCAGAAGGCGCGCAACTCGATGATGTCCGGCGCCCGCAGCGGTTTTGCCATGCCGTGTCTCCTGCCGCGCCCCGGCCGCCCGGGGCTTCAAGTCATAACGAACGGTTATGACTGAGCTTAGATCACGGCACCCACATTTGGCGCCGTTCGCCTTGTCGCGGGCGGGGCGCTCCCCGATGCTCGATGGACAAGCGAAGGGAGCCCAGATGAGCACCGTGGCACGACAGAGAAGACCGCGACCGAGCAAGCGCAGGCAGCCGCGCGGCCACCACCGCCGTCCCTCCGGATCGCCGCCCCTCGACCCGCTCGACCAGCGGATCGACGGCCGCCTCGACGAACGCTTCGACGCCGAGACGACGCGGAGCAGCTTCGCGATCCTGCTCGCCGGCTTCGCCGTGCTGATGGCCGCGATCGCGGGCGTCACCGTCCTCGTGATCGGCGGCGAAGACAGCCCCGGCGAA
>Ga0070663_100000461_pt1 | contig 21530 bp, 19 predicted proteins | sample KBSC63metaG_FD_65646 | JGI IMG/M metagenome (GOLD analysis project Ga0070663, IMG submission 65646) | Corn rhizosphere microbial communities from Kellogg Biological Station, Michigan, USA - KBS C6-3 metaG | ecosystem: Host-associated > Plants > Roots > Rhizosphere > Soil ...
CTGGCTTTCCTGCCCCTGCTCGCCGCGCCGCCGGCGGAGGCGGCACCCCGGCTTCAGTGGACGGCTCCCTGCCCGGACTACGGCATGACGCCGTCCCCGACGGCCGGCCTCGACTGCGCCACCCTGCGCGTGCCGCTCGACTACGCGCACCCGGACCGCACCATCGAACTCACGATCTCCCGTCACGCCGCCGCCCCCGGCAAGAAAAGAGGGGTGCTGCTGATGAACCCCGGCGGGCCGGGCAGCCCCGGGCTCGCCATGCCCGCCCAGCTGCTGCAGCGGATGGGCGGCTCCGGTCTGCCGGACGCCTACGACGTCATCGGGTTCGACCCCCGCGGCACCACCTACAGCACCCCGGTCACGTGCGGCATGACGACGGCGGAGGAGCGCGGCGCGGTCCTCGGCCCGTACGCGGACGGGCCGCGTGACGTCGTCGCCACCGCGGCGAAAGCGCGTGCTGTGGCCGAAAAGTGCGGCCGGGCGTCCACCCGGGACCTGCTGCCGCACATGACGACCGCCAACACCGCCCGCGACCTCGACCGGATCCGGGAAGCGCTGGGGGAGAAGAAGATCTCCTACTACGGCGTCTCCTACGGCAGCTACCTCGGCGCCGCCTACGCGTCGATGTTCCCCGGCCGGACCGACCGGATCGTGCTCGACAGCGTCCTCGGCCCGCGTGGCCTCGATGTCCGCGCCAACCAGCGGTTCGCCGAAGGGTTCGACGACCGCTTCCCGGACTTCGCCGCGTGGGCGGCCGCGCGCGACGACAGCTACCACCTGGGGCGGACGCCGGCGGCGGTGACGGCGAAGTTCTTCGAGCTCGCCGCCGTCCGCGGGCCCGAGTTCCGGTCGAACACGTGGAACGGGCTCTACGACGACGCCTCCTTTCCCGCGGTGGCCCGGGAATGGGCAGGCGCCGCGCGCACGGCGGCCGGTCCGCTCGACGGCGACAACCACGCCGCGCTCCAGCTCCAGGTGCTGTGCAACGACTCCGACTGGCCCGAGCAGGTCGGCTACTACCAGCACGCGGTCGAACGCGAACGGGCGCGGCACCCGATGTTCGGCCCGGCCGCGGCGAACGTGAACCCGTGCGCGTTCTGGCCCGTCGAACGCGCCGAGCCGCCGGTGCGCGTCGGCGGCCCCGGCCCGGCGAACGTCCTGCTGGTGCAGAACCGGCGCGATCCGGCGACCCCGCTTTCGGGCGCGCGGGAGACGCGGGCGGCGTTCGGGGCCCGCGCGCGGATGGTGACCGTCGACGCCGGCGGGCACGGCGTCTTCACCCGGGAAAACGCTTGCGGAAACGAAGCGGTGCTGGGCTATCTGCGTGACGGGGTCTTCCCCGCGGCCGACGGTTCCTGTCAGGCTGGGCGGTGAGGGGGACATTTCCCCCTCGGGGGAAACAATGGGGAGAAACCGGGATCTGTCTGGTGGTGCCGACGCCGTCGATCACGCCGCCGTTCACCGCGTTTTCCGAACAGAACGGCAGTCAAGACAACGCCAACGTGGCCGCGACGTTCGCCTCGGGACGGCCCTGCTGAGGGGTCAGCTCAAGGCGGTGAGCAGCGCCCAGTAGCCGCCACCGCCGACGACGACCCCCATCAGCAGGCCGGCCAGCACCTCCGGCGTGGTGTGGTCGCGCAGCGCGACGCGCGACCACGCCACCCAGGCGGCGGGCAGGGCGAGCAGCAGCGCCCACGGGCCGTACGTCAGGGCCAGCACGACGACGGCGGCCGAGGCGACCGCGGCGTGCAGGGAGATCTTGAACTTCGCGCCGAACGTGATCGCCACCGCGACCAGCAGGCTCGCCAGCATCGACGCCGCCAAGGCGACCAGTTGCGCGGGCGCGCCCCCGGCCAAGAGCACGGCGAAACCGAGGCCGAGCGACACCCCGGCGACCAGCAGCGGGACCCGGCGGCCCGCGCGGTTCGTCACGTGGTGGCCGTCCCACTTGCCGCGCCTGGCCCCGCGGACGATCACCGCCATCGGGATCAGCGAGCCGGTGACCGAGATGAGATCAGCAGCCCCCAGCTCAGCGTGGGGAGCGGCCGGTGGCCGGTGGCGGCCCAGGCGACGGCGAGGGGCAGCGTGAGGACCCACACCCAGGGGGCCAGGACCTCGGTGGCCAACCGGGCGAAGCGCAGCACGGCGGGAACCTTATCCTGGTCTTCGTGAACTGGACTGTGGACGTCCCCGTCGACACACTGCCCGAGCTGCCGCCGCTGCCGCCCGAACTGCGTCAGCGGCTCGACAAGGCGCTGGCGCTCCCGGCCGCGCAGCAGCCGGAGTGGCCCGACCCCGAGGCGACCCGGCGGGTCCGCGGCGTGCTGGAGAGCGTGCCGCCGATCACCGTCCCGGCCGAGATCGACCGGCTCAAGGGCCGGCTGGCCATGGTCGCCCGCGGCGAGGCGTTCCTCCTGCAGGGCGGCGACTGCGCGGAGACGTTCGAGTCCAACACCGAGCCGCACATCCGGGCCAACCTGCGCACGCTGCTGCAGATGGCGGTCGTGCTCACCTACGGCGCGAGCCTGCCGGTGGTCAAGGTCGGCCGCATCGCCGGCCAGTACGCGAAGCCGCGCTCGGCCGCGACGGACGCGCTGGGCCTGCCGGTGTACCGCGGCGACATCATCAACTCCCTGGTCGCCAAGCCCGAGCTGCGCGTGCCGGACCCGGGCCGGATGATCCGCGCCTACGCGAACGCGGGCGCCGCGATGAACCTGGTCCGCGCCCTCACCGCCGCCGGCATGGCCGACCTGCACCAGGTGCACGACTGGAACAAGGACTTCGTGTCGGCTTCGCCGGCGGCGCAGCGCTTCGAGTCGCTGGCCAACGAGATCGACCGCGGCCTGCGGTTCATGTCGGCGTGCGGCGTCACCGACACGTCGCTGCAGTCGACCGAGATCTTCGCCAGCCACGAGGCGCTGCTGCTCGACTACGAGCGTTCGATGCTGCGCCTGGACAACGCCGACGCGGCGAACCCGAAGCTGTACAACCTGTCGTCGCACTTCCTCTGGGTCGGCGAGCGGACCCGCCAGCTGGACGGCGCGCACATCGCGTTCGCCGAGCTGCTGGCCAACCCGATCGGGTTGAAGATCGGCCCGACGACCACGCCCGACATGGCCGTGGAGTACGTCGAGCGGCTCGACCCGCGCTTCGAGCCGGGCCGGCTGACGCTGATCGCGCGGATGGGCAACAGCAAGGTCCGCGAGGTGCTGCCGGCGATCGTGGAGAAGGTCGAGGCGTCCGGCCACAAGGTCATCTGGCAGTGCGACCCGATGCACGGCAACACCCACGAGTCGTCGACCGGCTACAAGACGCGCCACTTCGACCGCATCGTGGACGAGGTCCAGGGCTTCTTCGAGGTGCACAACAAGCTGGGCACCTACCCGGGCGGCATCCACGTGGAGCTGACCGGCGAAGACGTCACCGAGTGCCTGGGCGGTGCCCAGGAGATCTCGGACGTCGACCTGTCGGGCCGCTACGAGACGGCCTGCGACCCGCGGCTGAACACGCAGCAGTCCCTGGAGCTGGCGTTCCTGGTCGCGGAGATGCTCCGCGGCTAGACCGGGGCCAGGCCCGCGGTACGGGCCAGGGTGATCGCCTCCGCGCGGCCCCTGGCCCCCAGTTTCACGCTGATCACCGACACGCGGTTGCGCACCGTCTTGGGCGCGATCCCGAGGCGGCGCGCGATCACCGCGTCGGCGACGCCACCCGCGGCCAGCGCCAGGATCTCGCGGTCCCGCGGGCTGAGGTCCGGCAGCGGTGCGGGGGACAGCAGCAGCCGGGTGATCCGGTCCGCGATGCCGTCGCCGAACACGACCGCGCCGGCCGCGACGTTGTGCACCGCCCGCGCCACGTCGGCCGGGTCGGCGTCGGCGGGCAGGTAACCGCGCACACCGGCACGCAGAGCGCCGGTGATCGCGACGTCGTCGTCCGGCTCGGTGAAGACCAGGACCGGCACGCCGGCGCCGGCCGCCACGCCCGCGCCCAGCGCGAGGTCCAGCACCAGGACGTCCGGGCGGTGGCGGCGCACGGCGTCGAGTGCTTCGGCGCCGGTGCCCGCCTCCGCCACCACCGTGATTCCGGTGGCGACGGGTGGGCAGTCGCCGGCCAGGACGACGGTGGTCACCCGCCGACCGGGAGCGGCGGGCCCTGCCAGACGTTCTCGCGGCTGATCCGGCCGTCGCGGAACTCGCAGACGTGCAGCAGCCGGAACGTCACCCGCTGCCCGGCCGGCGCACCCGGGAACCCCTCGCCGGTCAGGCAGGTGACCTGGCATTCGTCGACGAGGAAGTCGTCGCCGTACAAGCGCGAGACGGGTTCGATCCGCTCGTCCAGCATCGCCCCGAACAGGAACTGGTAGCGGTCGCGGATCGCTTCGGGGTCCCGCAGCTTCTCCACGGGGAACCCGACGGCGTCGTGCACGACGTCGTCGCTGAGCGTCGCAAGGATCCCGTCGAGGTCGTGTGCCGCTTCGGCCGCGAAGTGCGCGCCGAGGACTTTGTCCATTTCTTCCGGTGTCATGAACTTCCCCCTCCTGTGATAATGCTATCGTCATGAGAAACATCTCTCATGTCAAGGAGATTTTCCCACGATGAGCCGCGACAACCAGAAAGAGCGCACCCGCATCGCGCTGCTCGAGGCTGCGGCCGGCATGGTCAAGGACGGGCGCCCGTTGACGGTGGCCGAGGTCGCGGAGGCCGCGATGGTGTCGACCGCGACGGCCTACCGCTACTTCCCGAACCCGCAGTCGCTGTGGGCCGGGCTGGCCGAGCGGTCGGGACAGAACATCCACGTCGGCGGCCTGCTGGAGGAGACCGGGGACGACCCGGTGGCGCGGATGGACGCGGTGATCCGCTACATCGCCGGGCTGCAGTTCGGCGACGAGGCGTCCTGGCGCGGCCTGGTCCGGGCGAACCTCGACCGCTGGTTCGAGCAGGGCGGCGGGTCGGCCGAGTCGCCGGTGCGCGGCGAGACCCGCATCCGCATGACGCGGCAGGTCCTCGAGCCGCTCGAAGGCGTGCTGCCGCCCGAGGAGTACCGCCGGCTGACGATGGCCCTGATGCTGGTGTACGGCGCCGAGTCGCTGATCGTCACCCGGGACGCCTGCCACCTCGAGCCGGACGAAGCCACCGAGGTGATGCGCTGGGCCGCCCAGGCGCTGATCCGGGCGGCCACCGGGCGTTAGGAAGCGTCGAGCAGCCGGGCCGCCGACTTCAGGACCGCGTCCCGCAGGGAGCCGACGTCCGGCACCGCCGCGCCGTTGGCCTGCAGTCCGATGTGGACCGAGTCGCGGTACGTCGCCACCGCGATCCCCACCGCGTGGCGCGGGGCCAGCGGCACGAACGGGTAGACCTCCGCCAGCCGGGCGCCGTCGAGGGACAGCCGGGCCGGGGGCAGCGGGACCGTCGTGATCACCAGGTCGAACAGCATCGGCGCGGCCTGGCCCGCCGTGCGGGTGCCGAGGCGGTGCAGCAGCGGCGGGACGCGGTCGGCCAGCAGCGGCAGCGCGCCGGCGCCGCGGCTCGGGCCCGCCGCCTTGTTGCGGGTCATCGCCCGGCGGACCACCCGCAGTCGCTCGACCGGGTCATCCTCGCCCACCGGCAGGTCGCACAGGTAGCCCGAAAGCTTGTTGCCGCCGAGCTGGCCGGCCGCCCGGCCGCGGACGCTCACCGGGATCAGCGCCCGCAGCGTGCGGCCGTCGGCGCGCTGACCGCGGTTCACCAGCCACTCGCGCAACGCACCGGACAGCACCGCGAGGACGACGTCGTTGGTCGTGCCGCCGTGCGTGCGGCGCACCCGGCGCAGCTCGGTCAACGGCAGCCGCACGAACCCGAGGCGCCGCTCGGCGGACGGCGGCGCCGACACCGGCGAGAGCGGCGGACGCGCGGCCCGCACCAGCGAGGAGGCGATCCCGGCCTGGTCCCGCACCGCGCCCAGCGCGTCCTTCACCGTGTCCAAAGTGGAGCGCGGCGCCGGGATCGGGCGGGCGGTCCCGGGGATCCGCTCCGGCAGCTCGACGCCGTCGAGGAGACCGGCCGCGACCGCGTACGCGCCGGCGCCGTCGGTCAGCGCGTGGTGCAGTTTCAGCAGCAGCGCGAACTTCCCGTCCGGCAGCCCGGTGACGAGGGTCAGGTCCCACAGCGGGCGGGACGTGTCGAGCGGCTCGGCGATCCATCGGGACGCGTACGCCGCAAGGGGGTCCGGCTCGTACAGCGAACTCAACACGATGTGGTGAATGTGGTTGCCCGCAACAAAACCCGGGTCGTCGCTCCAGCTGGCCGAGCCGGGCGGGAACAGCTCCGCTCGCGCCCGCTGGCGCAGCTTCGGCAGCCGGGCGGCCCGCTGCGCGAGCAACGCCGTCAACGCGGCGGGATCGACCGCGCCGCGGGCGGTGAAGGTGACCACCGCCCCCATGTGCATCGGGGTGGTTTCGCTTTCCAGGCACAGGAAAGCGACGTCGAGTGCGCTGAGTGGCGAGCCTGCCATGGGGCGACCTTTCCGGGTTCGCGGGGGGCGCACGGCCACGTGCGTCGGAAGGGAAGGAACCCACTGCACCAGCCCGACATGACGGCCGGGTGGTCGAAGTGTTTCCACGACGCTAACTACCCACCCCGTTCATCCATTCGAGATACCCCGGGGCACGGTGCCCCGGCTCACAGATCGAGGAAGGGATTCATTCCCCTGGCGCAGGGCGGGGTTCTTCCGCCTGGGCGACGGCGGTCCCCCAATCGGGGGTGAACGCGACCTGCTTGCCGACGCGGCGCACCGGCAGGCCGTTCACCTGCCGCTTGCCGAGCCCCGGCCAGATTTCCGCGGCGTCCTTCGCCGCGGAGCGGATCGCGCCGCCGTCGAGCGTCGTGCGCGTCTCCGGGATTTCCCGGTCCGTCCACTGCACGACCAGCTTCAGCGGGCCGGCCGAGGGGAGCGGCCACAGGAACACCTCGTGGTCGACGGCGAACCGCGTGCCGCCGACCGGCTGGGCCCGCAGCACCGGGGCCTCCGGTTCGGACGCGGACGGCACCGAGATCGTCTCGGAGCTCGCCCGGCTGCCGTCGGCGTAGAGCACGCCGACCAGCAGCCCGTTGTAGTCGGGCTTGCGCCGGTGGTCGATCAGGCCCTCGCCGGGGTCGTCGACCAGGCTGTCCCGGGAGTAGACCGTGACGCGCAGTGTCAGCGCCTGCGGCCACACCTCGATGGCCCGCAGCGCCACCACCGTGCGCTCGGACCGGCCCAGCGGCTGCGCCCACGGCAGCACGGCCGGGACGATGTGCTCGCGCGGGGGATCGGTCCAGTGCCGTCCGTTGAACGCGTAAAGCTCCTGTTCCGGGACCGGGAACAGGGGACGCTCGCGCGGACCGCCGGTGAAGAAGCTGCTCATCGGGCGGCCCGCGACACGCTGTCCGGCACCATGCGCCCACGGTAGGACAACCGCCCCGGAATTTCCGCCCCCGAACGGGGGTACGGCCCCCGCGGCCCGTGATCCGGGACACAGGGGCCGCACACGCGGAGTGAGCGATCAGTCGCTGAGCTTGAGCTCGCCGTTGCGCCGGGCGGTCTCGTCTTCGGCCGGCTTGCCCATGGCGTCCATGAGCTGACGGGCCAGGCCGAGGCCGGTCCCGCCGAGCGACAGCGCCTTGGCGAACATGTCGGACATGCCGTCGGCGCCGTTGAGCACGACCATGTGGTCGATGTTGCCGAACGCGCTCGCGCCCGCCTCGACGATCTCCGGCCAGCGCTCGGCCAGCTGCTGCGCGACGACGGCTTCCTGGTTCTCCGCCAGCGCCGCCGCGCGCGCCTTGATCGCGTCCGCTTCGGCAAGGCCCTTCGCGCGGGCCGCCTCGGCTTCGGCGAGGCCGCGCGCCTTCGCGGCTTCCGCCTCCGCCAGGCCGCGGGCCTTGGCCGCGGCGGCCTCGGCCTCACCGGTCGCCCGGGTCGCGCCCGCCATCGCCTCGGCACGGGCCTTCGTGGCCTGGGCCTCGGCTTCGGCGGCCGTCTTCACGCGGGTCGCGTCGGCCGCGGCCCGCAGCTCGGTCTCCTTCGCCTCGGCCTGGGCCTTGGCGATCGAGGCGTCACGGGCGGCGTCGGCCGTGGTCCGGGTGTCGTAGGCCTTCGCGTCGGCCGGCTTGCGGACCTGCGACTGCAGCCGCTGCTCGGCCAGCGCGGCCTCCAGCTCGGCGGCGCGCGTCTCCTGGACGACGACCTCCTGGCGCGCGGTCGCCTCGGCCAGCGGGCCGGACTGTGACGCCTTCGCCCGCGCCTGGTCGACCTCGGCCTGGTAGCCGGCCTGCTGGATCTGGCTCTCGCGGACCGCGGCGGCCTTCTTCGCGGCGGAGACCTGCTCGACCTCGGCGGCCTCCTGGTCCCGCTGCGCTTCGGCGATGCGGGCCGACGCGGCGATCGCGGCGGCGTGCGGCTTGCCGAGGTTGTTGATGTACCCGGACTCGTCGTCGATCTCCTGGATCTGCAGCGAGTCGACGATCAGCCCGAGCTTGATCATCTCGGTGGCCGAGGACTGGCGGACCTCGCCGGTGAGCGCGTCCCGGTTGTGGATCATCTCCTCGATGGTCAGCCCGCCGACGATCGAGCGCAGGTGCCCGCTGAAGAGCTCGTGGATGGTGTCGTTCATGCCCTTCTGCTGGTCGAGGAACCGGCGGGCGGCGTTGGCGATCGACGCGAAATCGTCCCCGACCTTGTAGATGACGACGGCCCGCACGGTGACCGGCAGACCCTGCTTGGTCACGCAGGAGACCTGCAGGTTGACGCCGCGGGTGTCCAGTGACAGCCGCCGCGCGGTCTGGAACCCGGGGATGACGTTCACCCCGCGGCCGGTGATGATCTTGAAGCCCAGGCTGTCCGCGGTGTCCGCGCGGTCGACGCGGACACCGAGCCCGGAGATGATCAGCGCCTCGTTCGGCTCGGCGACCTTGTACAGCAGCCGCAGGATCCCGAACACGACGATCAGCGCGGCGATGACTCCACCGGCGGAAACCAGCAGGATTTCCACGAGGCTCATGGCACCGACCCCCTCGCTCTTCTGTTGTGGGTGTGGTTGGTGCCTCTACGACGCCGTCAGCGGCTCAGCGGTTGCCACCGCTCGACATAAACCGTCCGCGGGGGCTCGAAGTCGACCACGAGTACCTGGGTGCCGGAGGTGAAGCTCTCCTCCGGGTCGGCCGGGTACGCGTAGAACGCCTCCGTGCCGCCCCGGACGTTCAGGAGCACCTCGCCGATGAGGCCGGGGCCGATCGTGCCCGTCACGCGGCCTCGGCTGCCGATCATCCCCCGAAGCCCTTCAGTTTGACCTTGGAGTTCTTCGCCACGAAGGTGCCCGGCTCCGGGTCCTGCTGGAAGACGAAGTCGAACCCGCCGCCGTTGCCGCGCCCCCGGCCGCCGTCGCGGTCGGCCTTCAGGCCGGCCTGCTCCAGGATCTTCTGGGCATCGTCGAACGAGCGGAACCGGACGTCCGGCACCTGGACGGCGTTGTTGACGAACACGCCGATCCGCTTGGCCTTGGCCTGCGAGCCGCCCGGCGGGTCGGTCCGGGTGACGGCGCCGGCCGGGACGTCCTGCTTGAACTCCTCGCCCGCCTGGAACGGCTCGAACCCGGCCTGCTGCAGCAGCTTGAACGCGTCGTCCTTGGACTGGCCGGTCACGTCCGGGACCGGCGGCAGCGGGATCGGGCCCTTCGACACGATGATCGTGACCTGGCCGCCGATGGTCAGCTGGCTGCCCGCCGACGGCGTCGTGCGGATGACCGCACCCTGCGGGACTTCGGCGTCGAAGTCGTCGCTCCCGCGGACCGGCGTCAGCTGCGCCGCCTTGATCGCCTGCTCGGCGTCGGCGAGCGCGGTGCCCGGCCGGACGTCCGGCACCTGCGGGCGGCCCTTCGACAGCACCACCGACACCGTCGCGTTCGGCGACAGCGTCGTGCCCTCGGCCGGGTCGGCGCGCAGCACCGTGTTCGACGGCGCGGTGTTGTCGTACTCCTGGCTGAACGTCGGGTTCAGCTTCACCGCCCGCAGCGCGTCGCCGGCCGCGGCCTGGTTCAGCCCGACGAGCTTCGGCACCCGCGCGGTCTTGTCGCCGCCGGTGTCGGTGAGGATGAACGCGAACGCCCCGATCAGCCCGCCGAGCAGCAGCACCGCGGCGGCGATCACCAGGATCCGCTTGCGGTTGTCCGGCGGTGGCTTTTCCGGCTCCGGCCGGCTCCGGCGCCGCGGGGGCGGCGTCACGGGCGGCACCTGGGTGGTCACCGGGCCGGCGGCGTGACCCAGCGCCTGCGTCGGGTTCGGGCGGTGCACCGGCATCGTCTTCTCGGTGTCCGGTACCTGCGGGATCCGCGGCAGCGTGCGCTCGGTGTCGGCGAGGTCGCCCTGGCCGTGGGACACCGGGATCGGCACGGTCACCGGCAGCAGCCCCAGCTGGGCGCGCACCGCGGTCAGCTCGGTGAGGAACTCCCCGGCGTCGGCCGGGCGCAGCTGCGGGTCCCGCCGCGTCGCGCGCACGACCAGGTCGTCCAGTGCCGGCGGCAGGTCCGGGCGCAGTTCGCTCGGGCGCGGCACGTCGTCGTTCACGTGCCGGTAGGCCACCGAGATCGCCGTGTCCCCGGTGTAGGGCACCCGGCCGGTCAGCATCTCGTAAAGCAGGATCCCGGCCGAGTAGACGTCGCCGCGCGAGGACGCCGCACCGGTGGCGACCTGCTCCGGCGACAGGTAGGCGACCGTGCCGAGGATGACGCTCGAGGAGGTCGTGCCGGCGCTCGCCACGGCCCGCACCAGGCCGAAGTCCGCGACCTTCACCGCCCCGCCGGCGTGCTGGCCGACCCGGCCGATCAGCACGTTCTCCGGCTTCACGTCCCGGTGCACCAGCCCGGCGTGGTGCGCGGCGGCCAGCGCCGAGAGCACCGGCTCGGCGACGCTCAGCGCCAGCGCGACGTCCAGCGGGCCCTCGTCGTCGAGCAGGTCGCGCAGCGTCCCGCCGTCGACCAGTTCCATCACCAGGAAGGCCAGGCCCGACTCCGCACCCTGCGGCAGGTCGAAGCCCTGGTCGTGCACCGCCACGACGTGCGGGTGGTGCAGCTGGGCCGCGGACTGCGCCTCGCGCACGAACCGGTCCACGAACGACCGGTCGTCGGCGAACCGCGGGTCCATGATCTTGATCGCGACCGGACGGTCCAGCCGGGTGTCCGTCCCCCGATAGACGGAAGACATTCCGCCGTGGGCGAGCAGCCGGTCCACCCGGTAGCGGCGCTCCAAGAGCGTGCCGACCAGGCTGGGTTGGGTGCGTGTCACGAGTATGGATCGTACGGAACCGCGCACGCCTCGTGGAGGAGACCTCGCGGGTCACCCGTGCGCACTAGCGGGTGGGGGGACGAAATGTGGCACAGTGTCACCTGTGAGTGGGATTCCTGTCGCCGAAGACATCCTCGACACCGCCATTGCGGTCCTCCCGTTGACGGAGGTCGCGACCGCTCTGGGGACGTCGACCAACAAGGTCCGGCAGATGCTGCGTGACGGGCAGCTGATCGCGCTCAAGCGCGGCGGCGAACTGTGTGTGCCCAGCGACTTCTTCGTCAAGGACGGCGTCGTCAAGGGCCTGACGGGCACGATCACCGTGCTCGCCGACTCCGGGTACAGCCGCACCGAGATGCTGCGGTGGCTGTTCACCGCGGACGACACGCTGCCCGGGAGCACGCCCATCAACGCCCTGCGGACCAGCCACGGCACCGAGGTCAAGCGGCGCGCCCAGGCCATGGCGTTCTGACCTGCTGAGACAGGTCACCGCCGCGGCCGCCTGAACGGCCGCCGCGGTCAGCAGGCACGCCGGGAGCGACCACGCGGCCAACGGGCCGGCCAGCGCGGCTCCCGCGGCCAGCCCGGTGATCTTCACGCTCGCCGCCGTGGTGAACACCTGCGCCCGCACGTGCTCCGGTGCTTCCCGATGGCGGATCGCGAACAACGCCGTGAGCTGCGGGCCTTCCGCGAACCCGGCCAGTACCGCCGCCACGACGATGCCGTGCCCGCTCGCGGCCAGGAGGCAGCTCGCCGCGAGGAGGAGCGTGCTCAGCCAGACGGTCCGGTCGGGCGCCCACGGCAGCGGCTTCTTCGCGAAGACGGCGTTGGCCAGCAGTGAGGCCACGGCGAGGACGGCCAGCAGCAGCGCGCCGTCCGCCGGGCCGCGCAGGTGCGCCGCACCCAGCAGCGGGTAACACACGGTGACCATGCCGATCCCCGTGCAGGAGATCGTCGAGGCGACGGTCGCCCGCCTGAGCGGCACGTTGCGGACGAGCACCCGGAAGCCGTCCCTGAGGCGCGCCTTCTTCGGTGTCCGCTTCGGCAGGCGCCACGCCACCGGGATCGCCGCGGCGACCAGGCCGACCGCGACCACGAGCCCGGGGCCGCCGCCGAGGAGGCCGGCCAGGCCGGGCCCGGCGAGGGCGGCGGCGGTGAACGTCATGGCGTCGAGACGGCTGGCCTTCGGCAGCGCGGGCCCGGCGACCGCGGGCAGCTGCGCGGTCCAGCCGCCGGCGATGGCGGGGTTGAGGAGGCCGGTGACCACGGCCACGGCGACGACGGCTTCGAGCGGCAGGTGCCCGAACACGGCGGTGACCAGCGCGATCCCGCCGGCGTAGCCGCCCAGCGCGAGGGCGAGCAGCCGCCCCGGGGTCGCGCTGCGGTCCAGCAGCGTCCCGAACACCGGCCCGCCCACCGCGGCGGCCGCGGTCAACCCGGCGAGCAGGGCGGCGCCGGCGTGCGGGCCGGCGGTCATCCCGAGCAGCAGCAGGGCGGGCGCGGACAGTTCGTCGCCGGTCCGGGCGAGCGTGGCACCGACCAGGTAACGTCTTATCACCGGCAAGACGTTACAGTGGGGCATGGCTTTTCCGCACCGGGATTCCGTGCAGCGCGCGGTCGACCTCTTGGCTGTCCTGCTGCTCCCGGCTCCCGACCCGGCTTCGGTGGCGCAGGTGTTGCGCGATCACGGCGAACCGGAGGTCTCGCTGTCCCCGGAGGACGTAGCGGAACTGCGCGCGGCGGCTCTGGAGCTACGCGAGGTCTTCGCGGCGCCCGACGTCGCTTCGGCGGCTTCGGTGCTCAACGCGCTGTTCGCGGCGTACGCGGGCCCGCCGCGCCTGACGGACCACGAAGAGGGCTACGGCTGGCACCTGCACGTGGACTCGGCGGACGACGGGCCGTGGGGAGCGTGGCTGGTGACGTCGTCGACGCTGGGCCTGGCGTCGCTGCTGGCGGAGCGCCAGGACGTGCCGGGCGGGTTGTGCGCGTCGCCGTCGTGCGGGCGGCCGTTCGCGCACACGGGCGGGGGAAGTCCCCGGAAGTTCTGCTCGCCCCGGTGCGCGACGCGCGAACGCGTCGCCGCGCACCGGGCGCGCGGGTGAAGCGTCAGCCCTGGGTCTTGTCGCGCCAGGCGATCCAGGACTTGAGCGCGTCGAGGTCGTAGTCCGGGCCGCCGACGCCGACGGTGAACGTCGTGACGCCGAGCTCCAGGAGCTTCGGGCCCAGCTCGTCCGGCTCGCCCTGGACACCACACGAACGCTCGATCTCACCCGGATCGCGGCCGACGTCCGCGCAGTGCTGGTCGAGGATCTTGACCTTGCGGCCGACGACCTCCGGGTCGCCGAAGCCGTGCCAGATGTCGCCGTGCTTGGCGACCAGCTTGAGCGTTTTCTTCTCGCCGCCGCCGCCGATCAGCACCGGGATCTTGCGGGTCGGCGCCGGGTTCAGCTTGCCGAGGCGGGACTCGATCCGCGGGAGGGACTCCGCGAGGTCGTCGAGGCGGCCGCCCGCGGTGCCGAACTCGTAGCCGTACTCGTCGTAGTCCTTTTCGAACCAGCCGGAGCCGATGCCGAGGATGAGCCGGCCGCCGGAGATGTGGTCGACCGTGCGGGCCATGTCCGCCAGCAGCTCGGGGTTGCGGTAGCTGTTGCAGGTGACGAGCGCGCCGATCTCCACCCGGGACGTCGACTCCGCCCACGCGCCGAGCATCGTCCAGCACTCGAAGTGCATGCCCTCGGGCTCGCCGTACAGCGGGTAGAAGTGGTCCCAGTTGAAGACGATATCGGCGCCGAGGTCTTCGGCGGCCGACGCGGTGCGCCGGATGGAGTCGTAGTCGGCGTGCTGCGGCTGGAGCTGCAGGCCGATCCGGATGCGTCGTTCGGTCATGATCGCAGCCTACGGCCGCCGCGGAACGTCCCGCGCGCCCAGACCGCGGCCGGTGATCCGTTCCGCCGCCAGCCGTCCGGAGATGAGCACCGGCGGGATGCCGACGCCGGGGGTGGTGCCGCAGCCGGCCAGCACGACGTTCCCGGCCGCGCGGACCAGGTTCGCCGGCCGGAACGGGCCCGTCTGCGCGAAGGTGTGCGCCAGCGAGAACGGCGTCCCGGCCGCGAGCCCGCGCGCCGCCCAGTCCGCCGGGGTGATCGTCTCGTCGACGGTGAACTCGTCGCCGAAACCGGTCAGCCCGCGGGCCTCCAGCGTGCGGAGCAGCTCTTCGCGGTACGGCCCGCGGACGCGGTCCCAGTCGATCGGCCCGCGACGCAGGTTCGGTGCGGGGGCGAGCACCGAGACGATCTCGCCGCCGCGCCCGGCCAGCCCCGGGTCGGTCGCCGTCGGCCGCGTGACCAGCAGCGACGGGTCGCTCATCAGCTTGCCCTCGCGGATGATCTCGGCGAACGTCCGTTCCCAGGCGCCGCCGAAGAAGATCGTGTGGTGGCCGAGGTCCCACTTTCCGGTGGTCCGGCCGTGCAGGACGACGGCCGAAGGCGAGTAGCGCAGCGGCACGACTCGGTTGGGCCGCGCGCCGAGCAGCCGGTAGGCCGCGCCCAGCTCGGTGGCCAGCACGACGGCGTCGCAGGCGATCCGCTCGCCCGAGCGCGTCCGGACCGCGCGCACCCGCGAATTCACCCGTTCCAGCCACGCGGCTTCGGTGCCGAACCGCACGTCCGCGCCCGCCCGTGCGGCGGCCCCGGTCATCGCCCGGCCGATCTCGCCCATCCCGCCTTCCGGGTAGTGGACGCCGCCGACGGTGTCCATGTAGGCAATGACGCCGTAGGCGCCGATCGCGCTCGCCGGGTCGAGACCCGCGTAGAGCGCCTGGAAGGTGAACAGCCGCCGGACCCGCTCGTCGAGCAGGTACCGGCCGACGCGCGGGCCGAGCCGACCGAACCCGCCCAGGGCGGCGAGGCGAGCCAGTTCGGGGCGGGCCAGGTCGAGCGGCGAGTCGAAGTTCGCCGCCAGGAAGCGGTCCTTCTGCACCGCGTACAGCTCGGTCAGCCAGCGCCGCAGCGCCCGGTACCCCGCCGCCTCGCGGGCGCCGGCGAAGGCGCGGATCTCGGCTTCCATCGCGTCGCCGTCGGTGCGCAGGGCCAGCGAGCTGCCGTCGGCGAACCGCGCTCGGTACGCGGGGTCGAGCCTGGTCAGGCGCAGGTTCTTGGCCAGGGACTCGCCGACCGCGGCGAACGCTTCTTCGAGCAGCTCCGGCATGGTGAGCACGCTCGCGCCGGTGTCCACGGCGTTGCCGTCGAAGCTCCGCTGCCCCGCCCGGCCACCCGGGGTGTCGGCCTGCTCCAGCAGCGTGACCCGCCGTCCCGCGCCGAGCAGGTGCAGGGTCGCCGAAAGCCCGGCCAGCCCGGCCCCGATCACGACGACGTGATCGGCAGGCCGGTCGATCGTCCGCACGTCAGTACGTCCGCTGGGTGGCCTTGACGACCAGCTTGGTCAGCGCCTCGGGCGCGGGCTCGGCCAGGTGCGCGCGGTCCAGGGCGGTCATCGCCGCCGTCGTCAGCTCGTCGATCCGCCGCTCCACCGCGTCGACCGCGCCGACCTGCTGCAACGCCATCCGGACGGTCTCGACGTCTTCGTCGGACAGGTCCGCGTCGCCGATCGCGTCCGCGATGACGGTGGCCGCGGCCTGCTCGCCCTTCTCCGCGGCGAGCTGCAGCCCGAGCGCGACGAGCAGGGTGCGCTTGCCTTCGCGCAGGTCGTCGCCGGCGGGCTTGCCGGTGACCGACGGGTCGCCGAAGACGCCCAGCAGGTCGTCGCGCAGCTGGAACGCCACGCCGACCTCGCCGCCGAACTCCAGCAGCGTGGCGATCAGTTCCGGGGTGGCCCCGCCCAGCGCGGCACCCAGGTGCAGGGGCCGCTGCACGGTGTAGGCGGCGGTCTTGAGCCGGTCGATCTTCAGCGCGGCCTCGACGGAGGCGTCCCCGGTGGCCTGCGTGCGGACGTCGAGGTACTGGCCGGCCAGTACCTCGGTGCGCATCGCGCGCCAGGCCGGCCGGGCCGCGGCGAGAGTCCCGGCGGGCAGCGGGGCGTCGGCGAACATGTCGTCCGCCCAGGCCAGCGCCAGGTCGCCGACCAGCACCGCGGTGGCCAGGCCGAACGTCGTGGGGGAGCCGAGCCAGCCGCGGTCGGCGTGCAGCTTCGCGCCCGCGATGTGCACCGTCGGGTTGCCGCGGCGGGAGTCGGAGGAGTCGATGAGGTCGTCGTGGATGAGCGCGCACGCCTGGATCAGCTCGAGGCTGGACACCGCCTGCAGCACGCCCTCGGCGTCCGGCCCGTCCGGGTCGCCGCCCGCGCCGCGCCAGCCCCACCAGGCGAACGTGGGGCGCAAGCGTTTGCCACCGTTCAGCACGAACCCGCGCAGCGCGTCGATCCCGGCGGCCACGGTCGGCTCGGTCTCGAGGATCGCGGTGCCCGCCCGGTCGAGGAACCCGGCCAGCGCGCGCTCGACGTGGGCGGGCAGGTCACTGTCGGCGGCGGGCGCGTTCATCCCGCCATCCTCGCGGAACCTGCGGGGCCGCGGGCCGCCGGGGCACCCGGATGTGGTGAATCAGACTCCGGCCGTCGCCGCCCAGAACGGGCCGTCGAGGCCCGCTTCGGCGAAGTAACCGGCCGCGTCGTCCGGTTCGCGCCGCCGGTAGCCGCGCTCCAGCCGTCCCGCGTACCAGCCACGCGCGAGCCGCCAGAGCGTGACCAGGTCCAGCACGGACCCCTTGGCCTGCCCGGTTTCCGCCAGCCAGGCGTCCACACAGGACTCGCAGCAGAAGAGCCGCTGGTTCCCGCACGTGTGCAGCACGTCGTCCCACATCCGCGCCGCGGGCACCAGGAAGTGCGCCACCTGGACGCCCTCGGGCGGCACGCTCCGGTTCACGACGAGGGCGTGCGGCTGCCCGCAGCCGGGGCAGCGGGTCGCCACGAGCACCTCGGGTTCGGCGTCGACCAGGTGGGGGATGGCGAACGAGTCCCACGCGCAGCCGCCCCACCACAGCGTGTGCGCGCCCATCACGGAGAAGCCGAGCGACCTCGCGGCGAACGGGTGGGCCAGGACGACGTGCTCGCACTCGTCGAGCACCAGGTGGTGGGCGTCGGCGAGCCGGTGCAGCGCCTGCTTGGCGACGGCCAGCGACCCGCCCGCGGCGTCGGCCAGCTCGGGCGCGCTCGGCGCGCGGCCGTGGCGGGCGAAGGCGCGGTACACCGCGAGGCGCACGTCCTCGTCCCAGCTCGCGTCGTCCCTCATCGCTCACTCCTGTATCGAGTCTAGAGCCGGGACCCCTAACATTCGAGGTATGACGTCGGTGATCGAGCGGTTGCGCGGAGACGGGCCGAAGTTCTCCATCGAGTTCTTCCCACCCCGGGACACGGTGGACGAGGCCGTCCTGTGGAAGGCGATCCGGGAGCTCGAGCCGTACGACCCGGCCTACATGTCGATCACCTACGGCGCCGGCGGCTCCCGCCGCGACGGCACGATCCGCAGCATCGCCCGCGTCGCGACCGAGACGACGCTGGTGCCGATGGCGCACCTGACCGCGGTCAACCACTCCGTGGCCGAGCTGCGGAACGTGATCGGCTGGTACGCCTCGGTCGGCGTCCGCAACATCCTCGCGCTGCGCGGCGACCCGCCGGGCGACGTCTACGGCGACTGGATCCCGCACCCGGAGGGCCTGACCTACGCCGAAGAGCTGGTCCAGCTGGTGCGCGAGCTGGGCGACTTCTGCGTCGGCGTGTCGGCGTACACCTACGGCCACCCGCGCTCGCCGGACCTGGAGACCGACACGAAGTACCTGGTCCGCAAGCTGCAGGCGGGCGCCGACTTCGCGATCGCGCAGCTGTTCCACGACCCCGAGGACTTTCTGCGCCTGCGCGACCGGGTCGCCGCGACCGGCTGCGACGTCCCGGTGCTGCCGGGCGTCATGCCGCTGACGACCATGCGGACCCTGCAGACGACGATCAAGCTGTCCTGCGCGCCGGCTCCCCGCAAGCTCCTGGACCGGCTCGAACCGCTGGCCGAGGACCCCAAGGCGTTCCGCGCGGCGGGCATCGACGTGACCACTGAACTGTGCGAGAAGCTGATCGCCGAGGGCGTGCCGAACCTGCACTTCTACACGTTCAACCGGTCGAAGGCGACGCGCGAGGTGATCGCCCGGCTGGGCCTCGTCCCGGCCCGTGCTTGAGGCTGTGACAACCGGGGCTCCGCCACCCGGACCCCCCAACCGAAGTCCGTACCGTCGGGTACGCGCGGCCAGGTAGCGTGCCGACCATGGCTTCTACTGCTTCCGAAGGCGTGCACGAAACCTGTGACCGCTACGTCGACGACTACGTGGCCGCGGACCCGGTCGCGGCGACCGTCCACGGCATCGTCGGTCACGACCACCGGCTGACCGACTACTCGGCGGACGGCTTCGCCGAGCGAGCCGGGCTGGCCGCGCGGGCGCACGCCGCCGTCGCCGCCGCCGAGCCGCGGGACGCCGCCGAGCGCGCGGCGAAGGCCGTTTTCGCCGAGCGCATCGGCCTGGAGCTGGAGATCCACGAGGCCGGCCTGGACGTGGCGAGCCTCAACGTCATCTCCAGCCCGGTGCAGGACCTGCGGATGGCGTTCGATCTGATGCCGTGCGAGACCGAGCAGGACTGGGCGGTCGTCTCGGCCCGGATCGGCGAGGTCCCGCGTGCGCTCGCGAGCCTCCGCAGCGGCCTCCTTTCGGCAGCCGACGCAGGGCGCGTGTCGGCGCTGCGGCAGGTCGCGAAGGTCGCGGAGCAGTGTGAGACGTGGGCGGGCCTGAAGGAGGAAAAGGGCTTCTTCACCGAGTTGACCGGTGGCGCGTCCTCGCCGGCGTTGCGGGCCGACCTCGAGCACGGCGCACGGGCCGCGGAGGAGGCGTTCGCGGAGTTCGCCGGGTTCCTGCGCGCCGAGCTGGCACCGAAGGCGCCGGTCAAGGACGCCGTCGGCGAGGACGTCTACCGCCTGTGGTCGCGGTACTTCGTCGGCGCCGCGCTGGACCTGCGGGAGGCCTACGAATGGGGCTGGGCGGAGTTCGCCCGGATCGAGGCCGAGCTGCGCGCGGTCGCGAACCGCATCAAGGCCGGCGCTTCGCCCGCCGAGGCGGCGGCGGTCCTGGACGCGGACCCGCGCTACCGCGTCCGGGGGCGCGCGGAGTTCGAGGCGTGGATGCAGCACCTGTCCGACGACGCACTGGAATCGTTGCGCGGCAAGCACTTCGACATTTCCGACCGCGTGATGGCCCTGGAGTGCAAGATCGCCCCACCGGGCGGCGGCGTCGGCGCGTACTACACGGCGCCCAGTGAAGACTTCGCCCGCCCGGGCCGCATGTGGTGGTCGGTGCCCGCGGGCCGCGACGAGTTCGTCACCTGGCGCGAGACGAGCACGGTCTACCACGAGGGAGCCCCGGGCCACCACCTCCAGATCGCGACGGCGGTGGACCAGTCGGACGGCCTGAACAAGTACCAGCGGCTGATGGCGTTCACGTCCGGCCACGCGGAGGGCTGGGCCCTGTACGCGGAGCGCCTGATGGAGGAGCTGGGCTACCTCTCCGACGACGGAGACCTGCTGGGCATGCTGTCGGAGCAGCTGTTCCGCGCGGCCCGCGTGGTGGTGGACCTGGGCATGCACCTGGAGCTTCCGATTCCGGCGGGAACGGGGTTCCACGAGGGTGAGCGGTGGACGCCGGAACTGGGGCTGGAGTTCATGCTGACCCGCACGATCACCGACCAGGCCCACGTCCGCGACGAGATCGACCGCTACCTGGGCTGGCCGGGCCAGGCCCCGGCGTACAAGATCGGCGAGCGCCTCTGGCTGGCGGCCCGCGCGGAAGCCCGGACCCGCGCCGGGGCGTCGTGGGACATCAAGCGGTTCCACGCGGAGGCGCTGAAGATGGGCGGGATGGGCCTGGACACGCTGCGGGAACAGCTGTCCCACCTGGACTGAGCGCTCGGTGCGGGGCTGCCACCGGCCGTCCCGCACCGAACCCTCAGCCGGCAGCGCCGTGCGAACGCGTCCCGTAGCGCGCGCCGGCCGCTCCGGTGATCAGCGCCCAGTAGCGGTCCCCGAAAGACCAGTGCCACCACTCCGTCGGATAGTTCACGAAGCCCTCGGTGACCAGAGCCCGCCCCAGGATCCGCCGATGGGTGCGCGCCTGCTCGCCGATCCCGGCGGCGTCGGTGTAGCAGGCGCCGTCGCTGTCCTCCGGAGTCGCGTTCATCGGGGTGCCCAGATCCAGTTCACGGCCGTCGGCATCGGCGAGTGTCAGGTCCACCGCAGCTCCCGCGCTGTGCGGCGCGATCTCCGGCGGTGACACCCAGCGGCTCGCGGCCGACCGGAGCCGTTCGTCCGGCCAGCCGGGGTGCTCGGCTCGCAGCCTCGCCGCGTACTCGTCGAAATAGCGGCGCTGCAGGTCCGGGGGACGATAGCCCTCGACCACGAGGAACCTCAGGCCGCCGGGCAAGTGGGCCTGCGCCTTGACCAGCCGCTCCAGCACCCCTGCCCGCAGGTGGTGGAACGTGTCCGAATCACGGTGCTTCCGCGGGTCCACCAGGAGCGAACTCCGGACGTCGATCAACGGTTCGCCGCACTCGCGGACCGGCACGGCCGCCACCCGGGGGTCCGCCATCAGGATGATCTCGCTCATCTCCCGATGATCTCGCAGGCGCGGCCACGGAAACCCGGTCGCACCTCCGCGGCCCCTCCATTAGGTTGATCTCGTGCGCCGAATCCTCTTCGTCACCCCACCGCCTCGCGCCTGAGCGGGGTGGTCCTCCGCCGCGTGGCCTCGCCGGCCCGCGGCTGATTCGTGGTGCGCACCGCCCCGCGTCGTCGATCTCCTTTTCCTTCGACGCAGGAGCGTTCCCTTTGGTGTCTCTGTCCACGCGCGCCCATTCCTCGGCCGCGCTCGTTCTCGCCGGTGTCCTCTGGGGCACCGGCGGCCTCGCCGGCTCGCTGCTCGCCCGGCGGGCCGGCCTCCACCCGCTCGCCGTCGCCGACTACCGGCTGCTCGTCGGCGGCGCCGTCGCGACCCTCCTCCTGAAAGGCCGTCCCCTTCCGCGCACCGCGGACGCCGCCCGGCGCGTCCTCGCCGTCGGTGCGCTGTTCGCTCTCTTCCAGGCGAGCTACTTCGCCGCCGTCGCGCTCAGCTCGGTCAGCGTCGCGACCATGACCACGATCGGCGCCGCGCCCGTCATCGTCACGCTCGCGTCGGTGCGGAAACTCCGGCGCTGGACGGTGGT
>Ga0070663_100000477_pt1 | contig 21034 bp, 19 predicted proteins | sample KBSC63metaG_FD_65646 | JGI IMG/M metagenome (GOLD analysis project Ga0070663, IMG submission 65646) | Corn rhizosphere microbial communities from Kellogg Biological Station, Michigan, USA - KBS C6-3 metaG | ecosystem: Host-associated > Plants > Roots > Rhizosphere > Soil ...
CGCCAGACTCAAGCAGTACCGTGCCATTGCCACTCGCTACGACAAGACCGCTCGAAACTTCCTGGGGGCAATTCATCTGGCCGCTTCCGTGATTTGGCTCAATTGATGACAGGCCCTAGTCGGCGCACATTCATCGGTTGACCACGAGCCAACCGGACAAATGACGGACTCCTCATGAAACCAGGCGTTTGCTCTCGCCGTATTCACGCTCGGCGCTGCCTTCAGCGCGCCGGCCCAGGCAGTTGAAATTTCAGTGCTGGCAAGCCATGGGCGGAGCGCTCGGCGCTTGCTGCCGCTGTCCAACACTTCTATCCTCATCATCCAGTTCATCAATGGCAGGAACCAACGACATTGAGCCGTCCGAACGCGAAATCGCCAGAGTGTTTCATCTCTTCACGGGGCGCATCGATGGCATGCGCATGTCGCCGCATTTCGACCACATGCTGACTCCGCATATGGACGCGCAGCCTTGGTTCGACGCTGCGAACCAGCAATGAGTGTGGTCGCAATGAAAGATTGGCCCTACCCGTTCTGGATTGCTCACCGCGGAGCCGGCAAGTTAGCTCCTGAGAACACACTCGCGGCATTCCGTGTCGGGGCGGAGCATGGGTATCGCGCCTTCGAGTGCGATGTGAAGCTGAGCGCCGATGGCGTGCCGTTTCTCCTGCACGACGCAACCCTGGAACGTACTACGTCGGAACGCGGAGTGGCTGCCGACAGGGCATGGAATGAACTCGCGCGCATTGATGCGGGAGGCCGGCACAGCCCCGCATTCCTCGGCGAGCCGATTCCGAGCCTGGCGGGCATCGCGGGCTATTGCCTGCGCAACGGCTTCGCGCTCAACATAGAGATCAAGCCCACGCCGGGTGTGGAAGCAGAGACTGGCCGCGTGGTTGCCGATGAAGCAGCGCGGTACTGGGCGCAGAGCGAGACGAAGCCACTCTTGAGCTCCTTTTACGCCGACGCATTGGCGGCAGCACGAGTTGCTCAACCTGATCTGCCGCGCGCCCTCCTGCTCGACACCCTGCGCAAGGGCTGGCTCAATGAGGCACAAGGCCTCGGCTGCGTCGCCATCGTCGCCAACCACGGAGTGCTCGATGCAGAAGTGATTGCGCAGATCCATGGGTCCGGCATGCGGGTCCTGACCTACACGGTCAACGATGCCGCCACCGCTCGCTGGCTGGCCAACAGTGGCATTGACGGAATCATCACGGACGCAGTCGACCGCTTTTCTGCGGAGGATTTTTTATTATGTGACTGACGAATTGAGGCGTTTTCTTTTCAACGGGCAAGTCGCCCCGTCTAGTGTCGCGTCAAGCCTCAAGTGTCGGCTGCTCGCTTGCTCTCGAAGCGCATTGCGGCGTTGTGCCTCCTCGCCGTAGCGACGGCTATGGCCTGTCGGCGCGCCTTGCACTGCGCTCCGACAGCGGCGCGATCAACCGACACTTGAGGCTTGACGCGATCCTGATTGCTCGCGTGGGGAGCGAGCACAAGCATCAACTGCGGTAGTCCGCGTTGATCTTCACGTAGTCGTAGCTGAGGTCGCAAGTCCACACGGTGGCCGTCTCGTTGCCGCGATGCAGATCGACACGGACATTGATCTCGCTTTGCTTCATCACGCGCTGGCCGTCTTCTTCGCTGTAGGCCGGATTGCGGCCACCATCCTTCGCAACGTGGACGTCGTCGAGGAAGAGATCGATGCAGGTCTGGTCGAGGTCGTCGATGCCCGCGTAACCCACCGCTGCCAGGATGCGGCCGAGGTTTGGGTCGCTGGCGAAGAAGGCTGTCTTCACGAGCGGTGAATGCGCAATGGCATAGGCCACTTGCTTGCATTCATGTTCCGACTTGCCACCGTCGACCTGCACGGTGATGAACTTGGTGGCACCCTCGCCATCGCGGACAATGGCCTGGGCGAGCTGTTCGGAGACCTCGATGATCGCCTTGCGTAACGCATCGCCGTCGGCGGTGTCGAACCGCGTGACCGGATCGTTGCCGGCCTTGCCCGTCGCGATGAGCAGAAAGGAATCGTTGGTCGACGTGTCGCCGTCAATTGTGATGCGGTTGAAAGACCGGTTTGCAGCTTCATGCACCAGCGCTTTCATCAGCGCCGGCGCGATCACGGCGTCGGTTGCAACGAAGCCCAGCATCGTCGCCATGTTGGGGCGGATCATTCCAGCGCCTTTGCTGATGCCGGTGATCGTGACTTGCTTGCCGCCGATACGCACGCGGCGCGACGCGGCCTTCGGAACGGTGTCGGTGGTCATGATGGCCTCAGCCGCCGCGCCCCAATTGTCTTCGCTCAGGTCGGCAAGCGCCGCGGGCAGGCCCGCCTCGATGCGATCGTTGGGCAGGCTCTCCATGATCACGCCAGTAGAAAACGGCAGCACCTGCTGCGGCGAGATCTCGAGCTTTCGGGCCAGCGCGACACAAGTCGACAGCGCGCGCACCAAGCCGTCTTCGCCGGTACCGGCATTTGCGTTTCCAGTGTTGATAAGGATCGCGCGCGACGCTGAATCGGCCGCAAGATGCTGCCGGCACAACTGCACCGGCGCCGCGCAAAAGCGATTGCGAGTGAAAACGCCCGCGACCTGCGAACCTTCGTCGAGCGTCACCACTGTCAGGTCGCGGCGGTTGGCCTTGCGCACACCCGCCATCGCAATGCCGAGCTTTACGCCGGGAACAGGATGCAGATCGCTCGGGTCAGGGGCATTGAGATTGACGGGCATGGCGCACTCGCTCGATGAGAAAGGCGCCATTGTAGAAAGCAACCAAGCCACTAGTGTCGCGTCAAGCCACAAGTGTCGGTTGATCGCGCCGCTGTCGAAGCACGTGCAAGGCGCGCCGACGAGTCATAGCCGTGCTATGGCGAGGAGGCGCAACGCCGCAATGCGCTTCGAGAGCAAGCGAGCAGCCGACACTTGTGGCTTGACGCGACACTAGCCCATCAAATCAAGCAATACCCGTGGATCCGGCTCCGCCGGTCCACTGGGTGGCGCCCCTTGGGGGCAGGAGCGCAGCGACTTGGGGGGCCCTAAACCAGGCGCCCGTGGCAGGCCTTGTACTTCTTTCCGCTGCCGCATGGGCAGGGGTCATTGCGCCCCACCTTCGGGACGGCGCTGGCCAATGCATCTGCTTCCTGCGATACGCTGCCATCCTCGTTCGGATGCGTGTAGGTGACGTTGCTGATCTTCTCGACTTTCTCCTCGATCGCCTCCGCAGCTTGCGCAACCTCTTCCTGCGACTGGATTCGCACCGTCATCAGGATGCGCGTCACGTCCATCTTGACGACGTCGAGCAACTGGCTAAAGAGCTCGAAGGCCTCGCGCTTGTATTCCTGCTTCGGGTTCTTCTGCGCGTAGCCGCGCAGGTGGATGCCTTGGCGCAAATAATCGAGCGCAGCGAGGTGCTCGCGCCAATGCGAGTCGATGGACTGCAGAAGAATCATGCGCATAAAGGGCGTGAACTGCTCCAACCCGACGCGCTCCACCTTTGAATTGAATAGGGCGTGGGCGGCTTTCACGACCTTGTCGACGATTTCTTCGTCAGTAATGGCATTGGCTTTCTCAACCTCCGCCTTCAGCGGCAAATCGAGATGCCATTCCTCACGCAGTGTCTTCTCGAGCGAAGTGAGATCCCACTGCTCTTCAACGCTGTCTGCCGGCACATAGGTGCGTACAACATCTTCCATGGTGCTCTCGCGCAGATTGGCTATCTGCGCTTCGAGCGTCGGCGCCTCGAGAATGTCGTTGCGCTGCTGATAGATGACCTTGCGCTGGTCGTTCGAAACGTCATCGTATTCAAGCAATTGCTTGCGAACGTCGAAGTTGCGCGCTTCGACCTTGCGCTGCGCACTCTCGATGCTGCGCGTGACGATGCCAGCTTCGATGGCCTCGCCGTCGGGCATCTTTAGGCGCTCCATGATCGAACGCACGCGGTCGCCCGCAAAGATGCGCATCAGCGGGTCGTCGAGCGAGAGGTAAAAGCGCGACGAGCCCGGATCGCCCTGGCGACCCGAACGGCCCCGCAACTGGTTGTCGATGCGGCGTGATTCGTGACGCTCGGTGGCGATGATGCGCAGGCCGCCTTGCGCCTTCACCTTTTCGTGCAACCCTTGCCATTCGTCGCGCAACTGCTGGGCACGCGCCAACTTCTCAGAGTCGGTCAGGCTCTCGTCGGCATCAATGATCTGGATCTGTTTTTCGACGTTGCCGCCAAGCACGATATCTGTGCCGCGACCGGCCATGTTGGTTGCGATGGTGATGACACCCGGTCGGCCCGCTTGCGCCACGATCTCGGCTTCGCGGGCGTGCTGTTTGGCGTTGAGCACCTGATGCGGCAGCTTGGCTTTGTTGAGCAGGTCCGAAATCAACTCGGAATTCTCGATCGATGTCGTGCCCACCAGCACTGGTTGGCCGCGCTCATGGCAATCGCGTATATCGGCAGTGACCGCGTCGAACTTTTCGCGCGCCGACTTGTAAACGAGGTCGAGTTCGTCCTTGCGTATCGTCGGTTTGTTGGGCGGAATCACGACGGTCTCAAGACCGTAGATTTCCTGGAATTCATATGCTTCCGTATCAGCCGTGCCGGTCATGCCAGACAGCTTGCCGTACATGCGGAAGTAGTTCTGGAAGGTAATCGAGGCGAGGGTCTGGTTTTCGCTTTGAATCTGCACGCCTTCCTTGGCTTCCACGGCCTGGTGCAGGCCGTCGGACCATCGGCGACCCGTCATTAGGCGACCGGTGAACTCGTCGACGATGACCACCTCGCCGTCCTGCACCACATAGTGTTGGTCGCGGTGGTAGAGGTGCTGCGCCCGCAACGCTGCGTACACGTGATGCACGAGCGTGATGTTGGCCGCGTCATACAGGCTTGCGCCCTCGGCGAGCAAGCCCGCCTTGGTGAGAATGTCTTCGGCGTTTTCATGACCGGCTTCAGTCAGGTGCACCTGGTGAGACTTCTCATCCACCGTAAAGTCGCCCGGATCGATCACCCCTTCACCGGTCCGTAGATCGAGTTCGCCGATCTGCTTCTTCAACTTGGGCACGACCGCATTAATGCGGACGTACAAGTCGGTATGGTCTTCGGCCTGACCGCTGATGATGAGCGGTGTGCGGGCTTCGTCGATCAGGATCGAGTCCACTTCGTCGACGATGGCGTAGGCGAGTCCGCGGGCGACTCGATCGGCCGTGTCGTGGACCATGTTGTCGCGCAGGTAGTCGAACCCAAATTCGTTGTTCGTACCGTAGGTGACGTCAGCCGCGTAAGCCGCCTGCTTCTCGTCGCGTGGCATCTGAGGCAGGTTCACACCCACGGACAGGCCGAGGAAATTGTAGAGACGGCCCATCCACTCGGCGTCGCGCTTGGCGAGATAGTCGTTCACCGTCACGACGTGAACGCCTTTGCCGGTGATGGCATTGAGGTACACGGGCAGCGTGGCCATCAGCGTCTTGCCCTCGCCGGTACGCATTTCGGCGATCTTGCCGTCGTTGAGCGCCATACCGCCGATGAGCTGCACGTCGAAGTGACGCATCTTCAAGATGCGTTTGCTGCCTTCGCGCACCACTGCAAACGCTTCTGGGAGAAGCTGGTCAACGGTCTCGCCCTTGGCGAAACGGTGCTTAAACTCGTCGGTCTTGGCCTTGAGCTCAGCGTCACTCAATTTTTCAAACTGGGGCTCGAGTCCGTTGACGTCTTGTACGACGCGCCGGTACTGCTTCAGCAATCTTTCATTGCGGCTACCGAAGATTTGTGTGAGTAGGCGGGGCAGCATGCGGCGTCAGGGTAGGAGGACAAAAACACCGATGTCGTCAGAACACCGGCGCAGGAGGCAACTGTGAGGGGTCTCAAACATCGAGACTTCAATCTTGGAGACATATGCGGCCTGGGCCGGGGGCCTCAAGAGGCATCGTGCCACCGCCGCAAACCTTTGAGTTTACTCGCCCGGCGAAGACTTCTTGTGGGTGCCCCTCGTGCAAAAGTCAACACCAACACTGAAGGACCGGGCCTGGCTTCAAGGGCGTCAAGCCACAATGCCGGCTGATCGCTTGCTCTCGAAGCGCAGTGCAAGGCAGCCGACACTTGAGGCTTGACGCGACACTTGTGGCTTGACGCGACACTAGCGACGGGCGGACTTGGCAGCGGGAACACTGTCCCCATCGGCGAGGGCAAGGAATTTGGCGGGATTTTGTGGCGCGCCGTCGAGCAGCACCTCGAAGTGCAGGTGCGGCCCGGTCGATCGGCCAGAGGTGCCAACAAGCGCGACGGACTGCCCGCGCTTGACAAAGTCGCCCACATGCACGAGCACCTTGGAAGTGTGCGCATAACGCGTCACCAGACCGCGGCCGTGATCAATCTCGACAAGATTGCCGTACTGCGGGTGATAGTCGGTTACAAGGACCACGCCGCCAGCAGCTGCATGAATGGGTGTGCCGATCGCAGACGGGAAGTCGAGGCCCGTATGCAGTGCGGCGCGGCCGGAGAATGGATCAGCGCGAAAGCCAAAGCCCGATCCGATGGGGCCTTCCACCGGCCTGTTGTTGGGCACCATCAGCGACTGGAGCTTCTTCTCGAGCAGACGAGCCTCGATCATGGTGTAGAGATCGGAACTCTGATCGGCCTTCTCGTCAAGCGATGCGACCCAGCCGTTGAGCTCGTCGAACGATGGCCGCGTGAACGGCACGAAGGGGCCACCCTTGCCGCCGACGGCCATCGTGGGCTTGAGGGGCTCGAGTTCCTCGGGCTTCACACCTGCCATTCCTGAAACGCGCTCGCTCATGGATTCCAACTTGATGAGCTTGGCCTGCATCTCACCGACCTTGGTCGCCATGGCGTCGAGGTTCTCACGCATGAATCGATCGCGCTGCGCTAATTCGTCCCGGATCACAAGCTTCATAAGCTGACTCACCACCGGCCAACCCTCACGTGCCGCCTTCAGGAATACAAAGTGATACATGGTGCCGGACAGCAACGTGAGCACGGCGATCAATGCGAACAATGTCCCGAGCATTTGCCATCGATTGAAGTGCATGACCCGCGTGCGAGCGAGGGTGCCATGGGTAATGAGAATCTGCATCGCTACACTCCACCGGGTGAACGCGAAGTCACCCCATTCGAAGCCTCAACCGACTGTCCCCGATTCGCTACCAGTGGCAGATGCCTTGCTACGCAGCGCACACCTGGCCCACCTGCGACAGCGGCTGATGGATTCGAACTCCCGCTTCGCCGCGATTCGTGCCTTGCTACCAGTGACCCTCTCACCCCACGTGAAGCCAGGCCCGGCCGATGAAGAAGGATGGACGCTGCTCTGCGCCAACACTCCGGTGGCTGCGAAGCTACGCCAACTTCAGCCGCGCCTCGAAGAGCTTCTCAGGGAGTGTGGCTGGCAGGTTAGCGCAATAAGAATCAAGGTTCAATCGCCAGCGTAAATGCGTTTCCCGACTTACAGACGGGTGGCAAAAGTGCGATTTTTGGGCAGACGCCCGACGATTTGCGCCAATTCAGATCTCGCAGCCGGAAGCTTTCGATGCGCGGAGCTTTCGAGATGTGCGCGCACCAGGAAGTGATTCCAAGCCCATCGCTCGGATTCAGCAGCACGTCTCATAGCCGCGGCCAAGACGTTGAAATGAACCTAGAAATCGCAGTTCACGATGCCGAAGAGAGCCAACGTCTTGTCGGAATTCATCATTTCAGAACCGCAGCATTCACCCATTTAGAACTACTCCGCAGACGCCGAAATCTGCCGCAAAGGCTCGCCAATGCTCGCTTTCCGCCGCTTTGCACCCCAACCAACTCCGGTGTCTGGGATGAATCCCCGCGTATTGACAGCGTACTCGCAGCCTCTCGATCCTTTTGTTGGATGAGAAGCAGGACAACGCTAATGCTAATGGTGCCGGCTATCCGAATCGAACGGATGACCTTCCGCTTACAAGGCGGGTGCTCTACCAGCTGAGCTAAGCCGGCGCTGCTTCGGCGGGTGCCGAACCAGGGGAAACTACAAGTGGGGCGCAGTATAAGCCGCGGGAGAGGGACCACCCGGGCCGTGGGAACTACTTGATTCGCTTGAGGGCAGGCCGACCGCCGGTGGGCGGCTCGGGTGGCTCGGGCGGAGTGTCCGGGTCCCGGGTCTGCGCGTCGTCGGCGGCGGAGTCGGAGTCTCTTCCGGACTCCGTGGGTTTGGCCCGATCGGCCAAGGCGAGCTTCGGGGCCTTGCCAGCTGCCGCCCCGGAAGTACTGCTGGACTCTGGCGCCAGTACCGGCATCACACCTGGCGTCACATCTGTGGGCACCGGGAAAGCCATGCCTTGGCCGTTTTCACGCGCATAAATCGCAATCACATGATCGACGGGCACGATGATTTCACGCGAGGTGCCGCCGAAGCGGGCCTTGAATTCAATCAGCTCATTGCCGAGCTTCAATGCCGTCGTAGCCTCAAAGCCAATATTGAGCACGATCTCATTGTTCTTCACGTATTCGTTGGGCACCTGAACACGCGCATCGACGAACACCGCCACGTAGGGGGTGAAGCCGTTGTCGGTGCACCAGTCATGCAACGCCCGGATGAGGTACGGGCGTGTCGAGGTGCCGGCGTTGGTCGGTGCGGTGGGCAGCGTCATGCGAGTGCAAGTCTTGATTGCGGATTACTTACGCATCACTTTTTCGGAAGGCGTGAGCGCTTCGATGTAGGCCGGGCGCGAAAAGATCCGCTCGGCGTACTTCAAGAGCGGCACGGCATTCTTGGACATGTCAATGCCGTAGTAGTCGAGGCGCCAAAGGAGCGGCGCGATCGCCACGTCAAGCATCGAGAAGTCGTCGCCCAGCATGTACTTGTTCTTGAGGAAGATCGGCGCGAGTTGCGTCAGGCGATCGCGGATCTGCGCGCGGGCCCTTTCAAGCTGCTTGTCAGTGGGCTTGATGCCACGCGACTCGAGGATGTTCACGTGTGCGAACAACTCCTTCTCGAAGTTCAGCAGGAAGAGACGCACACGGGCGCGGGCCACCGGGTCGCCCGGCATTAGCTGCGGATGCGGGAAGCGCTCGTCGATGTACTCGTTGATGATGTGCGACTCATACAGGATGAGGTCGCGCTCAACAAGGATGGGCACCTCGTTGTACGGGTTCATCAGCGCGATGTCCTCGGGTTTGGCGAAGAGGTCGACATCGCGAATCTCGAAGTCCATGCCCTTTTCGAACAGCACGAAGCGGCAACGGTGCGAGTAGGGGCAGGTAGTTCCGGAGTAAAGCACCATCATGGGCGTGGGGCTCCTTTGAAAGGCAGGAGGTCAGAAAGCAAGAACGCAGTGGATTGCCCGCTGAGGCCCGACACTGCGCGGTGAGTTCGCGGCCCGGTCAGGCTGCGTACGCGTCAAGGATCACTTCACGTCTTTCCAGTAGCTGGCGTTCAGCCGCCATGCAATCACGGTGAACACGGCCAAGAACATCAGCACCCAGACGCCGAGGCGTACCCGCTGGCCTTGCACCGGTTCGGCCATCCAGGCCAAGTAAGCGACGAGGTCGGCAACGGCTTCGTCGTATTGACGCGCGTCGAGCTTGCCCGGCGTCATTTGCTCGTACCCCACGAACCGGTGCGTTGTCTTGGCCTCGTCGTGCGGATCTTTCACCTCAATGAACTTCGCCGTGCGCTGGCCTTGCAGTTCCCATAGGGCATGCGGCATTCCGACGTTCGGGAACGCGAGGTTGTTCCAGCCGGTCGGCTTGGTTTCGTCGCGGTAGTACGAACGCAGGTAGGTGTAGAGATAGTCCGGGCCGCTACCGGCTCCGCCGGAACGCGAACGTGCAATGACCGACAGATCGGGTGGAACGGCGCCGAACCATTCTTTCGCCTGCTTCGAATCGAGCGTGGTCTTCATGACCTCGCCGACTCGGTCACCGACGAAGAGCATGTTCTTCTTGATCTGTTCCTCGGCAAGGTCCAGGTCGCGCAGCCGGTTGTAGCGCATGAACGCCGCACTGTGGCAGTTCAGGCAGTAGTTGACGAAGAGCTTGGCACCGTGCTGTAGCGCGGCGACGTCGGACATCTTTTCCTGAGGAAAATGATCCCAGGGGATACCAGCTTCGTTGCCCGCGGCGCCGGAGACGAATCCGAGCACAAGCAGCAGGGAAAGGAGAAGTTTTTTCATTGTGTCGACTCCGGGCGGCACATCAATGGGCGTGGTAAGTCACGCGTTCCGGGACGGGCTTGAATTCGCCCAAGCTGCTCCACCAGGGCATCAGAAGGAAGAAGCCGAAATAAAAGAGCGTTCCCAACTGCGACACGTAGTTGCCGACTGCGGATGGTGGTTGCACACCGAGATAGCCCAGGATCAGGAAGAAGATGACAAATACCAGGTATACGTACTTGTGCCAGCTCGGGCGGTAACGAATCGACTTCACCTTACTGTGGTCGAGCCAGGGCAGGAAGAAGAGGATGATCACCGCCCCGCCCATCACCACGACGCCCCAGAACTTTGCATCGAAGCCGGCGAAGATCGCGAGGCCTGTGAATTTGAAGATGCCGAAGCCGGCAAGCAGGCCGAGTGTGACGGCCACGATGATGACCTTCGCCGAGGTAGAGAACTTTCCGCGAATGACCGCCCAGGCCGCAGCGCCTACGGCGATGACGGCGAGGATCTGCAGCATCAGGTCGGTCGTTGCGCGCAGCATCGAATAGAACGGCGTGAAGTACCACACCGGGGCGATGTGAGCCGGCGTCTTCAGCGGATCGGCCGGGATGAAGTTGTTGTACTCGAGGAAGTAGCCGCCAAACTCGGGCGCGAAGAACAGGATCGCGCTGAATGCCATCAGGAACACGCTCACACCGAAGATGTCATGCACCGTGTAGTACGGATGGAAGGGGATGCCGTCGAGCGGCCGGCCGAGCGCGTCTTTCTTCGACTTGATTTCAACCCCGTCCGGGTTGTTCGAGCCCACTTCGTGCAGCGCGATGATGTGTGCAACAACCAGGCCCAGCAGCACCAAGGGTACGGCGATGACATGGAAGCTGAAGAAGCGGTTCAGCGTGGCATCGGAGACGACGTAGTCGCCGCGGATCAACAAGGCGAGGTCAGGACCGACGAAAGGCACGGCGGCAAACAGGTTCACGATCACCTGCGCGCCCCAGTAGCTCATCTGGCCCCAGGGCAGCAGGTAGCCCATGAACGCCTCGGCCATGAGGCACAGGAAGATCGCGCAGCCGAAGATCCAGACCAACTCGCGCGGCTTCCGGTACGAGCCGTACAGTAGCCCACGAAACATATGGAGATAGACGACGATGAAGAACGCCGAGGCACCCGTCGAGTGCATGTAGCGGATCAGCCAACCCCAGGGCACGTCACGCATGATGTACTCGACCGAGGCGAACGCGAGGTTCGCATCGGGCTTGTAGTGCATCACCAGGAAGATGCCGGTGAGAATCTGGATCACCAGCACGAGCAATGACAGCGACCCGAAGATGTACCAGAAGTTGAAATTCTTCGGCGCGTAATACTGGCCCACGTGCTCGTTCCACAGCTTGCTTGCCGGGAAACGGTTGTCGACCCAGTTCAGCAGCCTCTGCCCGGCGGTGGCATTGGCGGGTGCTTCTTTGTATTCAGCCATGTCGTGTTCTCTTGAAGATGCCTAAGCCTTCAGGCCGTCTTGTCTTCGCCGATCAGCAGACGCGTCTCGGACAGGTACATGTGCGGTGGCACCTCGAGGTTGTCCGGCGCTGGCTTGTTCTTGTAGACACGGCCGGCCAAGTCGAAAGTAGAGCCGTGACATGGGCACAGGAAGCCGCCGACCCAGTCGTCCGGCAGCGAGGGCTGCGGGCCGGGCGTGAACTTGTCGCTCGGCGAACAGCCCAGGTGCGAGCAGATGCCCACGGTGACAAGAATTTCTGGTTTGATGGAGCGAAACTCATTGCGCGCGTAGATTGGCGTGAGTTCGTCAGCCTTGCGCTGAGACTTGGGGTCGGCGAGCTGCGAGTCGACCTTGGGTAGGGCGTCGAGTTGCTCCTTGGTGCGTTTGACAATCCAGACGGGCTTGCCGCGCCATTCGACGGTCATCTTCTCACCCGGCTTGAGGGCGCCAATGTCGACTTCGACGGGCGCACCAGCGGCGCGTGCGCGCTCGGACGGTTGAAAAGACGAGACGAACGGCACGGCGGCAGCTACGCCACCCACGACACCGGCACAGCTTGAAGCGATGAGCCACGTGCGTTTGCCGTTATCGACTGGCTTGTCACTCATGAGAATCCTCGAAAGAGACTTTTTGTATTCAGGGGCAACCGGCGATTCTAACGGACGCGTCAAGAGGCACTCTTGTGGAGAAACCAATTTGCGCCGTTCCACCGCCCAGTGACTGCAAGAAGCATCCCCCGGAAGTCAGATGGAGTCGGACCAAGACTGGTCAATACTGACGGCGGCCGCTGCATGCCGTGCTGCAGCGCACAAACTCAAAACAACCTGGAGAGCGCGATGAGCTTTGCTTTTGAATTCAAACAGTTTGCGATGAAGGGAAACGTGGTGGACCTTGCCGTCGGCGTGATCATCGGTGCGGCCTTCAGCAAGATCGTCGATTCGGTTGTCGGCGACCTGATCATGCCAGTCGTGAGCCGCGTCTTCGGCGGGCTCGACTTTTCGAGCTACTACCTCGCTCTCGCCGGGCAGCCCGCGGGATTGCCGCTGGCCGAAGCCAAGAAACTTGGGGCGGTATTCGCGTACGGCAATTTTCTGACTGTGCTGGTCAACTTCATCATTCTTGCGTTCATCATTTTTCTGATGGTGCAGCAGATTAACCGACTGAAGTCCAGTGCTCCGCCGGCCTCCGCAGCAACACCCGAAGACATCCAACTGCTGTGGGAAATCCGCGATTCGCTGAAAAAGTGAGGAAGTTCGCCGCTTACGGTGAATTTTGGCCAGCCCATTTGGGCCCATACTTGACGGCCCGAAGGAGAAATTCTGCTCGGGTGATGCGTTGCGAGTGAGCGGCCAGAGTCCCCGATGAACCCGAGCGAATTCCGATTGCCAGCTGCCTTGGAGGCGGCTGCAGCCCACGTGAAAGCCACCACCCAGGCAGTGGCGGAACGCGTGGCTACGGGGCTTGGAACCCAGGCGCAATCGGCCACCCGCATCATGGAACGCGATCTGATTCTTGCCACGCAGATCGACCTGCGCAAGAAGATGAACACCTTTCACCTGTCGTTCGGCAAGCAGCTCATGGACCAGGTGCGGGAAGAGGTGGCGCCGCGCCAAGACCCGCGGCGCAAGTTCTCAGGCGACTGGCAGTCGCTCACCCTGGTCGAAGACCACGAGGTCGAGGAGCGCATGTTCTCAGATCGCATCGGCCAGCAGATTGCGCACGCCTGCGAGTGGGAATTGCGCGAATTGGCGAGCTACATGGGCTCGCTGCTCAACCTCGGTCGCGCGGACGAAGACCGCAACCCTTTGCGCCCCGAAGTGCTCGGCATGGCTTTGTTCCGCGCCATCGAGTCGGTGACCACCGACACCGACGGCCGCAAGCTGCTTGCGCGCGAATTCGGCCAGGCGATGTCGCAGGACATGCCGCAGTGCTACACAGAGATCGTCCGCGATCTGCAGAACCGTCGTGTGAAGCCGGTGGGCCTGACGCTCAAGACGGTCGCTGGACCGGGCCATGGCGCTAACTCCGGCTACGCCAGCATGCATGGCGATCTGAGTTCCACCAACACGCGGCCTGATGAATTCCGCGGAACCTCAGGCGAATATTCGTCGAGCCAAGCGTCGCCGATGACCCGCACCAGCGCCCGGGAACTGCATTCGCCGTATTCGGCCACTACTGGTTACTCGGGTCATGGTGGGCACGCCAGCCAGTCGGGTGGAAGTAGTTTCGCAAGCGGTGGCGCTGGCGGTAGCGGTTCGGCCATCGCTCAGCGCCCGTCCTCGGGCATCAGGGCCGAATCAGATGCGCAGCTCATGGCCTTGCTGCGCCGCCTCACCGTTCTGGCAAGCCGCCCCGGCAAACTCGACAGCTCACAGACTGCACAGCCAGCGGACCTCTCCTCGCAAACCGGAAACCATCCCCGCGATTCCGGCATGGGCCTGCACGGCGCCATCGGCGCATTCGCCGCCGATCCGGGCGGCGTCGCCGAAAGCTATTCCGACGGCCTCTCCGGCCTGATGGCGGTGAACCTCATCAAGGCACACCGCGACGAGCTGGTGCAAGCGTCCAGCGGCAAGCTCGATCACATGGTGATCGACGTCGTCGCCAGCCTTTTCGATCAAATTCTTTCCGACCAGAAAGTGCCGCCGCAAATGGCGCGGCAGATCGCACGTCTGCAGTTGCCGGTACTGCGCGTTGCATTGGCCGATTCGACCTTCTTCTCGTCGCGCCGCCACCCGGTGCGCCGCTTCGTCAACCGAATTGCGTCGCTGGCTTGCGCCTTTGACGATTTCAGCGATGGTCCGGGCAAGGAATTTCTCGACCGGGTAAAGAGGCTGGTGCAGGAAATTGTCGAAGGCGACTTCGATCAGGTCGACCTGTACGCGGCCAAGCTCACTGATCTGGAAAACTTCATTTCGAACCAGGCCGAAGGCACCGCCAATGCGAGCGGCGCGGCCAAGGTGCTTGAAACGAAGGAGTCGGAGCTTCGCATCCAGCAGCGCTACATGCTGCAGCTCAGTTCGGCGCTCGGCAGCATCAATATGCCCGAGTACCTGAGCGAATTCGTGACTCAGGTCTGGAGCCAGGCGCTGGTTTTCGCAAGCCGCCGACACGGCGTTGATTCGGACATGTCCAGGCGCTTCCGCATTGCCGGGCGCGACTTGGTGATGAGCGTGCAGCCTAAGGGCTCACCGATGATGCGCAAGCGTTTCCTCATGCAGCTTCCCACGCTCATGAAGGACCTGAACGAGGGCCTGAAGCTCATCGGATGGCCGGAAGCCGCGCAGAAGGATTTCTTTGGCAAGCTGCTGCCCTCGCACGCGGAGTCGCTGAAGGCGCCTTCGATGACCGAGCTCGAACACAACCTGCTCGCCAAGCAACTCGAGGGCATCTTCAATAGCGGGGTGCCTGGCGCCCACGAGTTCTCGCAGGCGGAACCAGTCACGTTCGAATCGCAAGAGATTGAGCAACGATTCACGCCTGACGAAGCCGAGAAGGTGGGCTTGGTCGAGGAGACTGCGATCGACTGGTCGGGCGAGGTCGACATCGACCTCAGTGCCGACGCCGGCGACACGGTGCCCGGCGCCGCAGACACGACCGACAGTACGCCGCTCGACTTGGGCATTGACATCAATCTCGATCTGGTCGCGGGGGATCCGGCCGAGCCCACGCACGGCGCGCGGCTCATCGACCATATCCGCGTGGGCTTCGCATATCAGATGTTGCTGAAGGACCAGTGGCAGAAGGTACGGCTCAACTACGTGAGCCCCGGACGCAGCTTCTTCGTGTTCACACGTGGACGAAAGCACCAGGAAACGATTTCGCTCACGGCCCGCATGCTGTTGCGCATGTGCGAGAGCAATCGGCTGCGGTCTGTGGAGAATGCGTACCTGATGGAACGCGCAACTGCGCGGGCGCGACGACAGTTGGCGGCGCTCAAGGCGACGTCGAAGCATTGACCGACGACAGACGCCTGGCCATTCGCACGGCAGCGGCCAAGCTCGATTCATCCGCCCTGCCCGACCCCGCAATGTCGAACGCAGTCCCGTGATCCGGGCTCGTTCGCACGAACGGCAGCCCCAGAGTCACGTTCACGCCTTTTTCCAGACCGAGATACTTCACAGGAATCAACCCGTGGTCGTGCGTCATCGCGACGACGATGTCGAATTCGCCCAGATGCCCCTCGACGTTGCGCGCACGCATGAAAACAGTGTCCGGCGCATAGGGGCCGCTTGCATCAATGCCATCGGCGCGTGCCGCGGCAATCGCCGGCGCGATGACCTCGATCTCTTCAGTGCCGAAAAGGCCGCCCTCACCCGCATGCGGATTGAGCCCGGCCACGGCGATTCGCGGCGCGGCCATGCCCCATTGCCTGGCCGCACGATGCGCAATGCGGATCGTGTCAAGCACAGCGTCGAATGTCACCGCATCGATGGCGCTCCTGAGGGACATGTGGATGGTGACGAGCACCGTGCGCAACTCGTCGTTGGCAAGCATCATGCGCACTGGGGCTATGTGCTCGTCTTCGGCGGCGAGGGATTGCAGCATCTCGGTATGGCCTGGAAAGGCCACGCCCGCTGCTGACAAGGCCTCCTTGTGAATGGGCGCAGTGACGATGCCGGCGATCTCGCCGCGCATCGCCATTGCCGTGGCTTCGGCGATGCACGCTGCTGCGGCAGCGCCCGCTCGCGCATCGATGTGACCCACAGATGCCTGGATCAAGTCGGGCGGCATTTGCATCGCTTGCAGGACAGGAATGCAATTCGGAGGTGCGTGAAGCGCGTCCTCGCCGGAACCGATGACGAGGACCGGCAGCATGCCCCCCGTTATCCCCGCGGCACGGCGCATCACGGCCACGTCTCCGATGACGAAGCAACCGGCTGCCTCAGCGCAGCGAAAGAATTTGGCAATGACTTCCGGTCCGATGCCGCACACATCACCCTGAGTGATTGCCAATGGACGACATGTCGGAGCTGAAGGATCGTTCATGCCGTCATTGTGGCGGGACCTCTTCACTGATCAAGCCGGATTGTCGATATCGATGAACTGATGCGCGATGCCGAATCGTTGCGCCACATGGCCGGCCACCGCCGGAGCGCCGAATCGTTCGCTCGCGTGATGTCCACAGGCGATGAAGGCAACGCCGGTTTCGCGGGCGTAATGCGCCTGAGGTTCTGAGATTTCGCCCGTGATGAAGGCATCGGCGCCCGCAGCGATCGCGCCCTCGAAATAGCCTTGCGCGCCGCCGGTGCACCACGCAATGCGCTTGAGCGTGCGGCCGTTGCCGGGCACGCTCGTGACGCTGCGACCGAGTTGCTTCGCCAAGCGCTCAGTCAGTTCGTCGAATGAAAGCGGCAACGGGGCATTGCCGATGAATCCCAGGTCTTGCTCGCCGAAGCGCGCATCCGCCACGAGCGACAGCCGCAAGCCCATCTGCGCGTTGTTGCCGAGATCAGGATGCGCGTCCAGCGGCAAGTGGTAGGCGAAGAGGTTGATCTGGTGCGCAAGCAGCAACTCGATGCGCTGCTTCATCCACCCAGTGATGCGCCCGTCCTGCCCGCGCCAGAAGAGTCCGTGGTGGACGAGGATGGCATCAGCCTTCGCGACGATCGCAGCTTCGATCAGCGCGCGACTCGCTGTCACGCCCGACACGATGCGATGAACGTCGGGCTTGCCCTCCACCTGCAGACCGTTCGGCCCATAATCTCGAAACCGCCCCACGTCCAGCAACGTATGAAGGTACGACTCGATTTCGGTTCGTGAGGACACTCGGACTCCATTCATGCGCAAGACCTGGCTCATTTTCTCCCAAGCAGTCACCGTGGCGGTGGCGGTGCTGTTCGTCGTCGCGACGCTCAAGCCGGAGTGGCTGCAAAAGCGCACCGCGTCCGGCTTGCCTGCGGGCATCTCAATCAATGCGGTGCAACCGGTATCGATAGGCGGCGCACTGCCTTCACCCAACAGCTACGCCGCCGCGGCCAAGCGTGCAACGCCGGCTGTGGTGAGCATTACCGCCAGCAAGGCGCCGCCGCGCAATCCGCATTCCAGCGACCCATGGTTTCAGTTCTTCTTCGGTGACCGCGCGCGTCAGCTTCAGCAGGAGCCGCAAGTCGGTCTCGGGTCCGGGGTGATCGTTTCGGCAGACGGCTACCTGCTCACCAACAATCACGTCATCGAAGGCGCGGACGAAATCGAGGTGCAGCTCAGCGACGGGCGCCGCGCAAGGGCCAAGACGGTGGGCGCCGACCCGGAAACGGACGTGGCTGTGCTCAAGATCTCACTCGACAAGCTGCCTGTCATTACCTTCGGCAACACCGACGCCGTGCAAGTGGGCGACGTGGTGCTCGCCATCGGCAACCCTTTCGGTGTGGGCCAGACGGTAACCTCGGGCATTGTGAGCGCGCTCGGACGCAACCAGCTCGGCATCAACACCTTCGAGAACTTCATCCAGACTGATGCCGCAATCAACCCCGGCAACTCGGGCGGCGCGTTGGTGGATGCGAACGGCAATCTGCTGGGCATCAACACCGCGATCTACTCTCGCAGCGGCGGCAGTCTCGGCATCGGGTTCGCAATTCCCGTGAGTACGGCACAACTCGTGATGGAAGGCATCATCAGGGACGGGCAAGTCACGCGCGGGTGGATCGGTGTCGAGCCGCGAGACCTTACTCCGGAAATCGCCGAAACCTTCAATTTGCCGATCAAGGAAGGCGTGTTGATCACGGGGGTGCTGCAGGAGGGCCCTGCCAGCGCGGGTGGAATGAAGCCGGGCGACGTAGTGACCAAGGTGGCCAATGTTCCCATCAGCAATACGTCGCAGCTGCTCACCGCGGTGGCCGCGCTGAAGCCGAAAACACCCGCAGTGATTGCGGTGCAGCGAGGCGACAAGGCGATCGAATTGAAAGTGACAGTCGCGCAACGGCCGAAAACGCCGATGCCGCGGGAACGCTAATACTGCGTTTCACCAAAATGTTGACAAATTAAGTCGATGGATTCGTTCGTCAGTTCAGTGTCGCGTCAAGCCTCAAGTGTCGGTTGATCGCGCCTTCGAGAGCGGAGCACCCGACAGGCGCAAACCGCAGCGATGCCGTGGGTGTGGCGAGGATTTGAAGCACGCATGGAGAGCGAGGACACGGTTTGATGTCAACGTTTTGGTGAAAAACGCAGTACGAGTTTTTCGAGCGTCGGGACGAAGATCCTCGTACGCCCGAATCCATCAACCTACGGCACCGGCGTGTCTTCTTCCGCCTTCTTCGTCTGCTTGACGAAAATCTGTGCCGCCCAGATGCCCGCCTCGTACAGCAGGCACATTGGTATGGCGAGCGCCAGTTGCGACACTATGTCCGGCGGCGTGATCACCGCGGCGATGATGAACGCGAGCACGATGAAATAGCTGCGGAACCCCTTGAGCTGCTCAAGGGTCACGAGCCCCACGCGCACCAGCAAAATCACGACGATCGGCACCTGGAAGGCGAGCCCGAACGCGATGTACAACCCGAGAATGGTCTCCACATATGACGCAATGTCAGGCGTTGCCTGTACCGTTTCGGGCGTGAACTTCTGGATGAAGCCGAACATGCGGTCCAGCACGAAGAACTGGACGAACGCAATCCCCGAATACGCCAGCAGGCTGCCGAAGACGATCAGCGGCAAGGCGAAGCGCCTTTCGTGGCTGTACAGCCCTGGCGCAATGAAAGCCCAGGCCTGATAGATCAACCACGGAAGGGACAACAGCACCGCCGCCATCACCAGCACCTTGAGTGGAATGAAGAAAGGCGAGAACACGCCCGTCGCAATCAACTGCTTGGTGCCGGCCGGCATGTGGTTGCGAATTGGAATTGCAAGCCAGTCGATGAGCTGGCTGGGGCCTGGCCATGCAGCCAGCAGAGCGATCGCCATGCCCAGTCCATAGATCGCCTTGATCATGCGGTCGCGCAGTTCGACGAGGTGCGTGACAAAAGGCTGCTCGGTGCCCTCGAGTTCGTCGGGGCCGGGGTTGGAACTCATGCGTCAGGAACCGATGCGAGGTGGACGAAAGCGCGCGACACGCGCCGCGCCCGACTGGGCCTTTCCGCGGATGCCGTGGCGCTGCTTGTACCACTGGGGCATGGCACCGCGCTTCAATCGCCAGTTCTTTTTAGGATGCTTGTAGGTCGGGGTGGGTTTCCAACCGTCATGAATGTTTTGGTACGAAGACGAGAGCGGATCGGCGTCTGCCCAGCTCTTCTCAAGTTCGGCCGAGGTCTGGTGAATTTCGCTGGCCACCGTTTGCTCGACGTTGCGCGCCGCGTCCTCGAACTGGCCCTTCATCTTCTTGAGCTCTTCCAGCTCGATGGAGCGATTGACTTCAGCCTTCACGTCGGCGACGTAGCGCTGCGCCTTGCCCAGCAGGTGCCCGACGGTGCGCGCCACGCGCGGCAGACGCTCAGGACCGAGCACGATAAGAGCGACCGCGCCGATGAGCGCGATCTTGTCGATTCCGAAGTCGATCATGAGCTAGACGCCTTGCGAGCGTTTCACCTCGATCACGACTTGTTCTTCACTTCGACGTCCACCGTGTTCGCGTCGGTGGCCTTGGGCGTGTTCACTGTCACTTGGGCGGGCGGTCCGTCCACACTGGCTGCGCCGTCCTTCATGCCGTCCTTGAAGCCCTTGACAGCCCCGCCGAGGTCTTGCCCGATGTTCTTCAGCTTCTTGGTGCCGAACACCAGGACCACGATCAGCAGCACGATGAGCCAGTGCCAAATACTCAAGCCACCCATGATCTATCTCCTAACGACGTATGGGGTAATTTTAGGTCACTGGGGGAGGCCAGCCGCCTTCGAGGGGCAGTAGCGAAACGACGTGGGAGTCAACTTTTCATCCCTTGGCCCACGGACGCGGGCCGCCAAAGACGTGCATATGGAGGTGATATACCTCCTGCCCGCCATCCGGTCCGGTATTAATGCTGGTGCGATAACCATTTGTCACGCCCAACTCCTTCATCAGCTTGGGTGCGAGCAAGAGCATCTTGCCGAGCCACTTTTCATGCGATGCATCGACGCCGGACAGGCTCGCAACGTGGACCTTGGGCACGATGAGCACATGCACCGGCGCCCAGGGGTGGATGTCGTGGAAGGCGAGAAGTTCGTCGTCTTCGTACACCTTTCGGCTAGGAATCTGGCCGGCGACGATCTTGCAAAAAATGCAGTTCGGGTCTGACATGGCGGTCTCAGCCTCTCAGGTGGGTGGTACGGGCATGGGGCGGCCTTCGGTGAAAGTCCACCAGCCGCGAATGAAACGGTAGAGGTACCAAAGGCCGATCAAGGTATAGGCAAACATGCCCGGGAAAAACAGTACAAACCAGAGCGGCGCAGCAAGCACGAGCCACAGCATGGTGAACCAGAAGCTGCGCGCCTGCCAGCGGAAATGGCTACGGAAG
>Ga0070663_100000490_pt1 | contig 20895 bp, 16 predicted proteins | sample KBSC63metaG_FD_65646 | JGI IMG/M metagenome (GOLD analysis project Ga0070663, IMG submission 65646) | Corn rhizosphere microbial communities from Kellogg Biological Station, Michigan, USA - KBS C6-3 metaG | ecosystem: Host-associated > Plants > Roots > Rhizosphere > Soil ...
ATGCCCGACACCCGGCGCACGAGCGGGGCGAAGGCCGGCTCGACGACCCAGTCGATGAGCGCGTCGGGATAGGCTGCTCGGATGTCGTGCACGACAGGCATGGTGTGCACCACGTCGCCGAGCGAAGACAGCTTGACCACCAAGACGCGCATGCGTCACCCGCCTGCCGATCTCACCTTCGGCCTCTGGGCTAGTGTCGCTTCACGCATCAAGTGTCGGTTGATCGCGCCGCTGTCGGGGCGCAGTGCAAGGCGCGCCGACGAGTCATAGCCGCGCCTATGGCGAGGAGGCGCAACGCCGCAATGCGTCTCGAGAGCAAGCGAGCAGCCGACAATTGATGCGTGAAGCGACACTAGTGTCGCGTCAAGCCACAAGTGTCGGTTGATCGCGCCGCTGTCGCAGCGCAGTGCAAGGCGCGCCGACGAGTCATAGCCGCGCCTATGGCGAGGAGGCGCAACGCCGCAATGCACTTCGAGAGCAAGCGAGGCCATGCGGAAGATGAAGTCACTCAATGTGCCGCCGCCGCAATCTTCGCGTCGGGCTTCACCGCACGCAGTGCCTCCATGAATTCGTGCTCGATGCGATGCAGCGCCTCTTGCGTCTGCCCCTCGAATCGCAGGACCAAGACAGGCGTGGTGTTCGAAGAACGAATGAGGCCGAAACCGTCGTCGTATTCGGCACGAAGTCCGTCGATGGTGATGATCTCTTTCGCGCCAGGAAATTTCACCGTATTGAGCAGCTTCTGCACGATTTCCCTGGGCTCGCCCTCCTTGCAATGCACGTTCAATTCCGGCGTGTTGAAACTCGTCGGCAGTGCATTGAGCACCGCGCTCGGGTCCTTGCTGCGCGAGAGGATTTCCAATAGCCGCGCCGCGGTGTAGGTCGCATCGTCGAAGCCATACCAGCGCTCGGCGAAAAAGATGTGCCCGCTCATCTCCCCGGCGATCGGTGCACCGGTTTCCTTCAGCTTGGCCTTCACGAGCGAATGGCCCGTTTTCCACATCAGCGGAGCGCCCCCGGCCGCGCGAACCAGCGGTGCAAGCCGCTGCGTGCACTTCACGTCATAGATGATGGTCGCGCCCTTGTTGCGCGCCAGGACGTCTTGCGCGAACAGCATCAATTGCCGATCGGGATAGATGATGTTTCCGTCCTTCGTGACCACGCCCAAACGGTCGCCGTCACCATCAAAGGCAAGGCCGATCTCGGCGTCCGTTGTCTGCACGGTGCGGATGAGATCGGCGAGGTTTTCGGGCTTGCTCGGGTCCGGGTGGTGATTTGGAAAATCGCCGTCGACTTCGGAGTAAAGCTCCTGCACGTCGCAACCCAGCGCACGCAGGATGGCCGGCGCCGATGCTCCGGGAATGCCATTGCCCGAATCGACTGCGATCTTCATGCGGCGCTTGAGCTTGCAGTCGCCAACGATGCGCTGCTTGTATTCCTCGAAGATGTCCATCTTCGCGTCGCGACCCTTGGCTTTCGCGTAGTCCTCGGCCTCGATGCGCTGGCGCAGCTTCTGGATGTCATCTCCGTAGATTGCACGCCCGGCCAGCACCATCTTGAAGCCGTTGTAGTCCTTGGGGTTGTGACTGCCCGTGACTTGGATGCCGCTGTGGCAGCCATGCTCGCCCCGTGTAGCGGCCACGTAGTACAGCATCGGCGTCGTCACCGGGCCAAGGTCCACCACATCGAGTCCGGTAGACGCCAGGCCGCGCACCAGGGCTGCTGCCAACCCGGGCCCTGACAGGCGACCGTCGCGGCCCACCGCCACTGCCTTCTCGCCTGCTGCGATGGCCTCGGTGCCGAAGGCGCGGCCAAGATGTTCAGCGAAGCGTTCGTCGATGGTGTCACCGACGACGCCTCGAATGTCATAGGCCTTGAAAATCGATGCTGCTGGTTTCATTGATCTCACTCCTTGAGCGGGGCATTGTAGGCAGCGAGATCGAGGAAAGTCCCGTAACGAAGCGTGGCATCCATCGCCGCAGCCCCATCGACGGCATGAGGCTGAGAGTTTTTCGAGCGTGCACGAGCAGCACGTCAAAAGGCACCTGATCTAGTGCCGTGTTTCACGCTATGCGGAACTTAATAAGACAGATGGATTTGGCCGCGTGGCTAGGCGCAAACCGCAGCGATACCTGTGGTATCGCGAGGATTTGCAACGACGTCACGGGGCCAAAGACGCGGTCTTATGTTCCGTAGCGTGAAACACTGCACTAGGCGCAAAGCACAGCCATAGCTCGTGCTATGGCGAGCATTTGCAACGACGAGCGGGCTCCTTCTGGCGTGACGAGCGGGCATGATCGAAAGACTCTCAGCCTCTCAGAAGCTATAAAAGTTCAGCGGCTGGCCATCCTGGGGACGCACCTGCAGGAAGCGATGCACGAGCCGCGCCTGAACGGCCGTGGGCAGCGGCGTGAGGCCGGTCGATCGAAGGAGCGAATCGCCGCGCAAGAATGTCCAATAAAGAAACTGCAGGGCATCGCGCGCGCCGGCCGCGGTCTTGGGCTGTGCATCGACGAGGACATAGGTGGTGACAGAGATCGGCCAGCTCATCGTGCCATCCTGGTCAAGCAGCGAGGCCGTCTCGTCGCTCTTTTTGTGGAGGTCCGACTCCTGCACTGCCGACTTGAAGGCCTCGTCCGACGCATGCGCAAACTGGCCCGCCCGATTGCGCAAACTCACGGCCGCGAGCTTGTTGCTGATCACGCGGTCGTACGACACGTAGCTGATCGCGCCCGGTGTGTCATGCAGCGCCTTGACGATGCCGTCGTTGCCCTCGACCGCAAGGACATGGCCCGTCCACTTCACGAGCTGGCCGTGACCGATGCCCGAGGCCCACTGCGGGGACATTGCCGAGAGGTACTTGGAAAAGGCTTCGGTCGTGCCTGAGTTCTCTGCGCGAACCACGCGAACAATGGGTGACGCAGGCAGCGTCAGCTCGTGGTTCAACGCAGCGATGCGCTTGTCGTTCCAATGCGTGACAGCTCCGCGCATGATGTCGGCAAGCACATCGCCTGTGAGCTTGAGCTGGTTCGTACCCACACCATGAAGGTTGACTACCGGCACGATCCCGCCAACTGCCATTGGAAACTGCACCAGCCTGTTCTTCGCGAGATCGGCCGGGCTGAGCGGCGAATCCGACGCGCCGAAATCCACCTCGCGCGCGACGATGCGCTGCACGCCATCGCCGGAACCCGTGGGCAAATAGCTGACCTTGCTCCCGTGTTCTTTTTCGTAGCCCGCAGCCCAGGTTCTATAGACCGCGGAAGGAAAGGTCGCGCCTGCGCCTTTGATCTCGGCGGCATGGATGGCGCTGGGCAAGGCCAGCAGCACGCCGAGCAGTGAAATCAAGGAATTCATGAGGAAGTTGGATGCGGAGCTCTTTGAGGCTGAGAGAATTTCGAACGTGTCCGAGCAGCAGGTCAAAAGGCGCCTGATCTAGGCGCAAAGCGCAGCCATAGCTTTGCTATGGCGAGCATTTGCAACGACGAGCAGGGGTCTTTTGGCCTGATGAGCGGGCAGATCGAAATACTCTCAGCCCCTTTGTCGGCCCCTATGGATGAAATGCCCACGAGCGCTGACTCGCGGGCCGCGCGGGGTGGGTATTGTCAACCAGGACAACACGACATTGCGGGGCAGTCCTGCAATTGAGGGGGAGGTTGCCAAGCAAAAAACAAGATGTCCGAAAACGGCGAGTACTGTGAATGGCGTTGTCCATAATGGACCGCATGAATCTCGATGCCGGCGCTGCCTACCTCGCCTTGCAAGCCCGCGACGCGCGCTTCGACGGCCGGCTGTTCGTGGGCGTGACGTCCACCGGCATCTACTGCCGCCCGATCTGCCGCGTACGCATCCCGAGGCGAGAAAACTGCCGGTTTTTCTCGACGCCCGCGCAGGCCGAAGCGCAATCGTTTCGCCCCTGCCTCAGTGCCGCCCTGAAATCGCCCCCGGTCCAGGCCTTGCGTGGAGCGTGATGGACGCGTCTTGCACCCTCGCCCGCCAGGCAGCCGACTGGCTCGATGCACAGGCCGCAAGCGGCGAGGCGACGACCTTGGCCGACTTGGCCGCGCGCCTGGGCGTGAGCGACCGGCACCTTCGCCGAATTTTCCAGGCTGAACATGGCGTGAGCCCGGTGCAGTATCTGCAGACTCGCCGGCTTCTCACCGCCAAACAGTTGCTGACCGACACGCGCATGCCTGTGGCGCAGGTGGCGCTGGCAAGCGGCTTCTCAAGCCTGCGGCGATTCAATGCTGCATTTTCCGAGAGCTACCGCATGAGCCCGACCCGTCTGCGTGGCGACGCGCCCGATGACCATGCCGCGTCGCCGGTCGAAGCCATCACCGTGTCCTTGGGCTTGCGTGCGCCATACGACGCCGACAGACTCACGCGCTTTCTCGCGCAGCGGGCAGTTCCGGGTGTCGAGCATGTCGAAGGGATGCGGATTCGCCGCAGCATTCGAGCGGGTGTGATCACCGAAGCGCCGGGCTGGATCGACGTCCAGTTCGCACTCGCCACCTCGCGCGTGCGTCTCGCGTTCTCGCCTCAGTGGGTCGGCGCGAGCACCCGGGTGATTGCCGCAGTACGTCGCTGGCTCGACCTGGATTCCACACCGCAGACAATCGGTGAAGCACTCGCCGCCCTGCCCGGCTCGGAAGGCATGCGCCTGCCCGGCAGCATCGACGCTTTCGAGCTGGCCGTTCGCGCGGTGCTCGGCCAGCAGATCACCGTGGCCGCCGCGCGAACTCTCGCCCGCCGCGTCGTAGAACGCTTTGGCGCACCCATCACCTCACCGTGGCCCGAGGTTGGTCGGACTTTCCCAGCGCCAGCCCTCATTGCCGACACACCCATCGCGCAGATCGCCGAGCTCGGCATCATCAGCACCCGTGCCAATGCCATCGTCGAGATCGCGAAGGCATGGCCAGAGCTCGAACGACGCATCGCGGACCGGGAGTCGGCCGAAGCCTTGATCGAAGCCCTGTGCGAACTGCCGGGCATCGGCCTGTGGACCGCTCATTACGTGGCCATGCGCGCGATGAGCTGGCCGGATGCGTTCCCACCCAACGACGTCGCCGTGCTGAAGGCGATGAAGCAGTTGTTCAACACCACCTCGCAACGCGAAGCGGATGCGGTGGCTGCCGCTTGGCGGCCCTGGCGCGCCTACGCCGTGCCGCGACTGTGGGACAACCTGGAGACTTCCGCATCATGAGTTTTGCCAACCGATCAATCCACGCCGCCTGCACGGCCCGAGCCACTTTCGCTTCCCCGCTCGGAGCGATGCTGCTCGCACGAACAGAACACGGCCTCGCGGGCGTGTGGTTTGAAGGACAGAAAGATCATCCCGGCGAACTGTCGGCCCCCGATGCGCCGGACGATGCTTTGCTGCGTGCCGCCGCCGCACAACTGGCCGATTATTTTGCGGCCCGCACGACGCGATTCGATCTGCCGCTGGACCTGCATGGCACACCTTTCCAGCGCAGAGTCTGGCAGGCGCTCCTGGGCATCGCCACGGGGCGCACATGCAGCTATGGCGACATCGCCCGGCAGTTGAGTTCGCCCCAAGCCGTGCGGGCGGTGGGAGCGGCTGTCGGCAAGAACCCGGTCTCGGTCATCGTGCCCTGCCACCGCGTGATCGGAACGAACGGTGCTTTGACTGGATACGCCGGGGGCATGGACCGCAAGCGCGCATTGTTGAAGCTCGAAGGAGTGGCGTTGTGAAAGCCACCGCTCAAGGTCTTCGCCCCCTCTGCCTCTGGGAGAGGAGCCAATGCAAACTTGAAGGGGGACCCGCTCAAGAGCTCGTGGCCGCGGCTGCAAGCGGCGCGTTGATCTTCAGCCCACAACAGGAGTTCCCGTGAAGTCTTCCGATCTTGCCGAGCTCATCGGCTTGGCAGCACTTTGGGGCGCATCGTTTCTATTCATGCGCATGGGCGCCGCGGAGTTCGGACCCGTGGCTCTCTCCGCGGTGCGGGTGGTCGGCGCCACGCTCTTCCTTTTGCCGCTGCTCAGCCTGCGTGGACAGATGGGCGTGCTGCGGCAGCACTGGCGGCCGATCTTCATCGTCGGCGTGACGAACTCCGCGGTGCCGTTTCTTTGCTTCAGTTATGCGGCCTTGTCGATCACCGCAGGCCTGTCGTCGATCTTCAATGCGGCGACTCCACTCTTCGGCGCGTTGATCGCGTGGCTGTGGCTCAGGGACAGCCTCACCACCTCCCGCATCATTGGGCTGGCCATCGGCTTTGCCGGCGTGCTATGGCTCGCGTGGGACAAGGCGAGCTTCAAGCCAGGCGGCTCGGGCTGGGCCATTGCGGCCTGTCTTCTCGCGACGCTTTGCTACGGCTTATCCGCCAGCTTCACCAAGAAGCAACTCACCGGCGTCGCGCCCTTGGCCGTCGCAGCGGGCAGCCAGCTGTCCGCCGCCCTCGTGCTGATGCTTCCGGCTGCCGTCTCATGGCCTGCGACCTCGCCGTCCAATCACGCCTGGGTTGCAGCCGGCTTGCTCGCGCTGGCCTGTACCGGTGTGGCCTACGTGATGTATTTCAGGCTCATTGCTCACATCGGCCCGGCGAACGCCATCTCAGTGACCTTTCTCATTCCCGTCTTCGCACTGCTGTGGGGCTGGATGTTCCTTGATGAAGGACTGACCATGGCGATGGCTGTGGGCTGCGCGGTGATCCTCGTGGGCACGGCACTGGCCACCGGCCTGTTGAGGCTGCCACAGCGGCCGTCAAAGAATCTTGCCGGGCGCGAAGGTTGACCGCGTCGCATCAGAGGCTGAGAGTTTTTCGATCATCAGGCGCCTTTTGACGTGCTGCTCGGACACGTTCGAAAAACTCTCAGCCTCTCAGCGCACAATCCTTGCGACATGCCCAATCACAATGAACCTGCCATCCCAACGGAAACGTCCTCTCCGACCGAGCGACTTGATCTCATCGAAGCAGCAGCTGTTGCGGCGCTTGGGGTGACGTTGCTGGCGATCGTCGCGCTGCATCTCCTGCTGGCCTTGCTCGCGGGCCTGAGCGCATTCGCACTGCATCGCGCACTCGAACGTCAGTTGAAGAAGCGGATGCCGGAGTCTGCTGCAAAGCACACGGCCTTGGCGCTCCTGGCCCTTCTCCTCGTCCTGCTCATTGCGCTGGCTCTCGACAGACTTACAGAGTTGACCTTGGCCGCCAGCCCGGACAGCCTCGCCGCCCTGCTGCAACTCATGGCCGATTCGCTGGACAAGCTCAAGACCACGTTGCCGCCATGGCTCGCGGACCATGTGCCGGCCTCACCGGAAGCCTTGAACAGCGTAGCCGCCAAGTGGCTGCGCGAGAACGCGGCCGAGGTGCAGATGTGGGGCAATCATGCACTGCGCGGGCTCATCTATCTGTTGGCCGGTCTCGCGATCGGGCTTTTGGCAGGCTATTCCGGTCGACACGAGCCAGCCGGCAGAGCCGCTTTCATGCGCGCGTGGCGCGACAGGCTCGTGCAACTCGAGAGTGCGTTCGTGGACATCGTCGCCGCACAGTTGCGTATCGCGCTCATCAACACGGCATTCACCGCGATCTATCTGCTGGGGATCGTGCCTGCCCTTGGCTTTCACTTGCCGTTCTCTGGCACCTTGGTCGCCATCACCTTCGTCGCGGGACTGATCCCTGTGCTCGGCAACCTGGTGTCGAACACGGCCATCGTTCTCACCAGCCTCGTCGTTTCGCCGTGGCTCGCCATGCTCTCGCTCGCGTTTCTGGTGGGCATCCACAAGCTCGAATACTTTTTGAATGCGCACATCGTAGGAACGCGGATTCGTGTGCCCACGTATGAACTGCTCGCCGCGATGCTGGTGTTGGAAGCGGCCTTTGGATTGGCAGGGGTCGTGGCCGCGCCAATCTACTACGCGTGGTTAACGAGAGAGCTGCGCATCCACGGTGCGATTTGATGAACAGGGCGGGCGCCCACGCGGCTGTCAGGCAAGTCAGCGCTTGCGGCGTCAATGCCTCACCGAAGGCCAGGTTGTCCGCCACCCCACGTAATCGGCGTTCAGCGTGACTGGCTTTGGCAGCGACGCCAGCCGGTGAGTCCCCGGCCAGCAACTCGAGCTGCAGAGCAGTCGCATCGCCGAGCCGCCACTGGTGTTCAGCCCCGGTGCCGATCACATGCCAGACCTGACAGCAGACGCAGGCTTTGTCGCATAAGCGTCTAAGCGTCAACTGTCGGCACCTGCACACCACCGTCGGTAGTGCTCGCGACCACGCTCCGGTTGCCATGACGGCCGCCCCAACAGCGAAGTGTTGATCATCCTCCTGGCATGTCCCTCCAAAGCCGTTCAAGCCGCCCAAAACTGAGTCGAAACGTGTAATGGGATGTCGGATCTGACCCATGGACACTTTTACGCCTGCGGACCGCTCCGCTCTCATGCGCCGCATTCGAAGCAAGAACACCGGCCCGGAACTGACTGTGCGCTCGATCCTTCACAGGCTCGGATATCGCTTCCGACTGCATCGAAAGGATCTTCCAGGCCAACCGGACATCGTTTTGCCGAGGCACAGCAAGGCAATTCTTGTACACGGGTGTTTTTGGCACGGCCACGCATGCCTGCTTGCCGCCAAGCCAAAATCGAACGAAGACTATTGGATACCAAAAATTGAGAGGAACAAAGCACGCGACGTGCGCAATCTCGAGACGCTCACGTCTCTTGGCTGGACCGTTCTGGAACTGTGGGAGTGTGACATCCGGCAACTCGATAGCCTCGAAGAACGAATTTCGGCGTTCATGCGGCAAGAAAGCATTCAGCGGCGGACTTGACCGAGGTGGTCATTTCAAAACTGTTAGCCTGAAATCTTCCGCGTCAACTTGCCGCCGATATAGGCCACGACGATCGATCGGCCTGCTGCATCCACCCGGAAATGGACGCGGCCCGCCAAGCCTCCAGTGAAGCGAGTGTGCCAGTCGAAGAGTTCCTCTTTGCCGGTTGCATCGTCGTGCACAAAGCACAGCCCCTGACGCGGTGCAGATTCAGGACTAGCCCTCGTAGAGAAATCGGGCCACGGGCAGTCCTTCTTCCAGTTGGCGACATCTTTCGCAAGTGCTTCGAGCGACGCAACTGCCCGCAGGAAAGGAACGCCGCTGCCTTCTAGCGCAAAGAGGTCCTTTTCCATCCGAGGCAGGAACCTCAGGCCAGGGAAGCGATCCCCCTTCTCGCTCCAGATCTGCGCAGCAGTCGGAATAGCAGCGAGGCCGAGTAGCTTCAGCCAGTCTGCATGTGCATCCGCATGCGCGGCTTGGCTGGCGTTCTTGGTATGGCCACATGCTTCATGCAGACTCCCGTCGTCGTCGAGCACACAATAGGAGGTCTCAACCAATTCAACAGACCAATCCGAATGGGCGTCGAAGCTGACCGTTGCGGACTCCAGCAGCGCAGCCCACGCAAGTGCGCTGGACGGAACCTGTCCCGCCCGTGTACGGAATTCCATGTCGTCTATTTCTTGCGACAACCCGTCTTTCAGCCCTGCAGAGAAGGGAGAGCGGTCGCTGAGTCCTCGGATAAAGTCCCACTCTTCCTTAAAGGTGCATCCCCCAATGACCGCTTGCAGAGTCCAATTGTCTGCAATCTGGTACTGGGCAATTGGTCGTGCCGTATTCAGTGCAATTCTGCTGTTGATCCTGCGAAGGCGCCTCAGCGTTGCAAGCAACGTCAGGGCGGTCTGCTCCGCACGTTCTCGATCAATCGTGCCGATATGACGCGACGCGTCATCAAGGAACAGAACGGGCGTTGTCATTTTTCAAGCGAGCAGTTCATCCAGCGCCTTGCTCCATTCATCGAAGAAGCCGTCGGGCCAGTCGCTGAAGCGGCCATTAGCATGCAGGACTGGCGAAGTGATGGAAGACTCGCCGCTTTCGACATTCCGGGAGAAGAAGTGCACTGCAACGTTTTTGTTAGGAATCTCGGCGCGCTTCGCAGCGACCCGAATGCCGTTGAGCAGGTGGTCGCTATGCGTTTCGACGAGGATCTGCACTCCATCCGCAGCGCATCTCGCAAGAAGCTGTCCGAGCGCCGACTGCCCGCGCGGATGAAGATGCGCCTCGGGGTTCTCCAGTAGCAGCATTGCCCCTTTCGGTGCGGCTAGGCAGGCCACGATGATCGGCAGGCAATAGGTCAAGCCGAAACCGACATTGAAAGGCCGATGTTCGCGGCTACCCGAATCGATCGAAGTCCCGGTGTACGAAAACCTCAGAGAAGCGGCATCAGCCAGCTCGACTGCCACTGCCCTCGGCCGCACTCCAGGGCTGAGGTGTTGGAGCCAGCCCGAGGTCTGGTCCAGCAGGCTCTCTGTGGGCGCCACCTGTTTCAGCAGCTCGGCCGACAGAGTCGGATGCTCGCGCGGAAAAAGCCGTCCAGGCGAAACCTTCATGGTCTCGTTCTGCAGAAGAAAGTCGACGGTATATTCTCCGCCGCACCCGAGCCAGCCAGCAGCTCGCTGCCGCGTACTGGCCTGCTGGTACTGGACTGCGGGCGTGATTCGGTCTGCCTGAATGAATTGAAAGCCGTTCTCTAGCTCACTGACCACGTCCTTCACGTCGCCGGTGCAGCTCAACGGCAGCATGTCGGCGCCAAGCACTGCCGGCGCAGTCATGCTCGTTCGGCTATTGGAGGTCTGTATGACGAAACCGATCTCGTCGTCCGTAGCGCTCTCGAACCGAACGTCCTCGCTGCGGCCAAGGCGGACGAGCGCGCCGCGTAGGGCAAGCTCCTGAAGACCATCATCAATCTGAAGGCTCTGTTTCAACAGTGCGAGCGCCTGCAGGACCGTGCTCTTGCCTGAGCCATTCAGGCCCGTGAGAACGGTCAGTGCTGCAAGCCTGACAGAAAGGTCCCGCGCGGACTTGAAATTGTGAAGCTCAATACACTCAAGCATGGACCACCTGCTCAATGAGGCTGTTCAGAGCCACGATTCGTGCGTTGGATGACTCGGCAGACCCCGTGCCGTACAGCAGAGACTGGATCAGCTCCTTGTTCTCGGCCAGTGCAGTGACGAGCAGCTCTTCAAGCTTAAGCCTCTGTGCAGCCGCGACCGCGAGAGTTTCGAAACCGAGGGCGCCAAATACGATCAGCTCCGCCTCGAAGAGGCCGCGATTGACCGGCTTCCTCTGCTGCGTACCAGTGCTCTTTCGAAATGCATGCTTGCCGCGGACCTGGCGCGTGGCATCTATAGCATGATGAAACGCTTCGCCCGCCTGCTTCCATTTATCTGCGCTCCAGCGGCTGAGGGTCTGTTCGACCGTGGTGTTCAAGAACTCGTCCAGTGTCTGGTTGCTCGGCCTGTGATAAGGCTCGCCGAGCTGCCAGAGCGCAATGAAGCGCAGTACCAGTTCCATGTCTTGCTGCCGGCTGGTTCGAACTTTCCCATCCGTGGCCTTTATAAACTTCTCGCTCTCGGCCAGCCGGCGCAGCTCATTGCGCCATTCGCCGGGAAAAATCGCATTTCGGATCTCCTGCGCATTCAGCGGCATACCGCCCTGGTTCAGGCGGGCGAAGACATTGAACTTGACAGCCGATGGCGTGTTGGCCCGGATAATGTTTGCAGTGATCTCAAGCTCCGAAATCCGACGCTGGAATTTTCGATCCAGATCAGCATAAGTCCTGCCCTCAAGCTCCTTCAGATACTGCAACCCTTTCAGCTTCAGCGGCGCAAGACTCGCCCCCGTCGCCGAATTGAGCAGCGACGCATTCTTGAAGTGGAATACCGCACACAGACGCTGCAGCCCATCGACGACGGCGTAGCCGCCATCCATATCCTCACTGAAATAGAACGAGGGCAAAGGAATCTTGAGCAGAATTGACTCGATCAGGCGCGCTTTGCGCTTGACGTCCCAAACGTTCGCTTGGCGCTGGAAGTCCGGCGTGAGATCGAGCTCGTCGTTGTCAAGGCGTCCTTCAAGCGAGCTGATCGTCATCGGCTTCGCAATGATGTCAATCTTCGTTGGATCGAAGGGAACTTCGATTTCCGAGTCACGATCATCATCCGGCTCCATGCCGTCTTCGTCTTCTTCGTTCGAGCCCCTTCTCGCCTCAGAAGGCTTTGCCGCTTCTAGCAGGTCTGAATCGTCGGTCTCCAGGAGAACTCTCCCGGACATTGCAGGACTTTTGCCTTCGTCGAGCAAGTGCTGCAAGTCGGCATAGGCCAATAAGGCTCTAGATTTCAGGCCCGGCACGATGCCTTCAAGCGCGCCGAACAAAGCCGAGAGATTCTGTCCGGGTTCTGAAGGTTCGATCCGCTGAACGACCTGACCACTGTAGTTGTTAACACCCAGAACAGGCATTGCGGCAATCTCCGGATAGCGAACGCTCTGCTTGGTCACTATGTCCATCTTCGTCACGGACTTCGGAAGCACGATGCCGATCGAAATGCGTACAGTCTTGGAGGCCCCGTATCCGCCTTCACCGCTGACTGCTTCGATCCGCCCGAGCGCACGGATTCCCTGCACCCAAGGCGTCTTACCGCCTTTGTTATTGTTGGTTCCAAGCCAGATGAAGGCGACGTCACCGTACGCCACACCTTTGGGCACTTGCTTGCATTTAACGTCGATCAAGAAGGGATCAGAAGAGTAGGTTTCGAGTGCGTTGATTTTCTTGATCTCACTTTCGCTGTCAAAACCGAGGCGAATGATGAAATAGCTAGTCACGATTTGCGAATTCTATAAAGCAACGAGTTCTCTGATCTGAGCGCCTACCTGCGTTTCCAGGGCATCCTTGATCGGCCCTACATTGGGGCTGGCAATTTCTCTTAGCACTGCGTCGAGCGGCGGAAAGAGATGACGGCCCTGCTTGTCCACTCTGCGCAAAATGCCTTGCACTGCATTGGCACTGAGGAAATAACGATCGTGCACCTTGCTCTTTTCAATCACGTCGATTAGACGAGAAGGCACCGCAGCGACAGGGCTGGAAGAAACGGCGGCGGTAACGAACCAGTCCTTGTATGCAATTCCACCCGATTTCCATTTCGGCTCCATGGAATCGATGAGCAATTCTTGCACCTCGGATTTGGGCGCAAAAAAGACGTCGGCCAAATGCTGAAGTTGTCTCTTGATTTCCGATCTTTTGGATCTTCGAGCTTCGCCGTCAGGCGTTTGAAAAACGTTCGAAATGCGACCGGCTACCCACTGCACGACAGGGACGCAGACAGCATTACCAATGGCGTGATATCTGTGGGTCTCGATACCTCGGATGGGCATGACGTAGTCCTTGTCGGGCAGGGTCCAGTTTGCTGGGAATCCCTGCAATTGCTCGCATTCAAGGGGAGTCAGCCTGCGAACCGCGTTGGGATATGTTACGTACGATCTCGCCCAGTCCAGTCCCGTGTGGCGCCCCGAAGTGGCGGAAATGCAAAACGAGATCTGCGGCACTGAGATTCCGGACTCCGGGCATTTCGACTCGACCATGAATCCACGCCGCTCGTCCCTCGGCTGCACCGCAATTTCGTCTTCGAATAGCCCTCTGACGGCATTAGCGGGGGAGCCGCGCCAGGCGCAAATGAAGACCCTTGGCCGCGATTGTGGTGACCCAAAATAGCGCGCGTTGAGCACCCGCCACGCCACCCCATAGCCGAGCTTAGTTAGTGATGAGATGAGCGCATTGAAGTCTGCCCCCTTGTGCGCGTTCAGCAGGCCCGCGACATTTTCCAGCAGCACGACAGGTGGCTTTTGCACAGACAGGAGTTCAAGGAATGTGTAGAAGAGACCGGATTGAGTCCCTTTCAAGCCATTTCGCTTGCCGTGCGGCGTACGGGCCAAGGAAAGGTCTTGGCACGGAAAGCCGGCGGTCCAGACATCAGCTGGCGGGATATCTTTGACATCGAGCTGCTGGATATCGCCAGCATTGGCAACGCCTGGCCAATTCCGCTTAAGGACGCTTCGACAGAAGTCATCCTTTTCGCAATAGAAGCCCGTTTCAAATCCATGTTTCTCAAACGCAAGATCAAACCCGCCGACGCCCGCAAAGAAGGAATTCACTCGCTTCGCGTCGGCAGCAGCGCTTGGCCGCTTATTAACCTTTCCCATCGTTCAGCCTTCCATATCAATTCTTGTTGTGCGCCGTGCTGCCAAGTCAATCACGCATCCAGTTCCAGCTGCCCCTGCTTCTCGCCGCCGAAACGACCTGGCCTACCTCCGCCACGCGGCTTTTTCCGGTTCGCACTGATTCTTCCTATCGCCGGGTGGAAGTCGATGCCATGTACATTCATCTCAGCGAGCAGCACAGCGATGAAGGCTAGGTGATGCGGAACGTCACCAGCGCTGGCGTAGTTCGAGACAGAGTTCGGGTTCATGCTGATCAGGTCCGCAAATGCGCGGACACTCAGCCCAGCCTTACCCAACTCAGACAGAAAGTCATCATAGGTCATCGCTTTAGCCCGCATGAGAGCCCATCACACAGAATTTTATGATAACGGCACATAAATCTGTGTGATTTACTGATTGCTGGAGCAGAACTCCGCCCCAGAGTCAGTCTGGTCGACTGTGGACAGTCTGCCCGTCAGCCTTTGGTTGGTGCCTGGGCACTTCTCTCGAATGCTTTCACGATTCGTGACTTGCTCATGTTTTCGCAGAGGGTGCGCTGTGGTAGACCTCACAAGAGCCTGCTCAACGCACTTTCCACTCGCTTGAATCCGATTCGCTCCTGTTCGAGTCGAACCTGCATGTCCTCCAAACGCTTCCATCGCAAATCGTCGAACAGCGAGCGCTCTTCGGGGGTAAGGCGCGAAAGGTCACGCAGCGTCGGTTCGGCTTCATGCGACCACTGCGGTCGCAGGTCCATCAGCGTCTGGCGGTCCATGAGGAACGATTCGACATGCGCGAAACGCGCGCGCAGCTGGTCGAGGATGGCAAACCCATGCGTGTCGATGTCGCCCCAATAGTGAATCGATCTTTCCTGAAGCCATCGCGCCTTGGAAAGCATGTCGAATCCATACCCAGCCCCAAAGATCACCATGGAATTCGACACCGCCGGAAACGCCAGGAAGTTGATTTCGTTCTCAGTCATGAAGACCCGCGACACCGCCACATTGAGGGTCGCAAAGCATTCGTCGGTGACAGTGATGTCTTGGTCGCTGCTCTCGATCATTGCCTGTCGCGGATCGAGCATGCGAAAGCGCACACGCATCGGCTTGTTGCGAAAGCCATAGCGCTGCACGAAACCCGAGACGCCGCTCGCCGACGGATCGATCGCCTCGGCCGGCAACACGTGGTCAAGCATTTCCGCCAGCACGGCCCGATGTTCCTCGATGAACTTGGTGTGGATGCCGGGAAGATCCACCTGCCGCAGATAGATTCCAGGGCGCGGATGCGCTTGCATCCATGAAACCACTTCCAGCAGCCGCGGCCAGTCGCTTGCGATGGCGAGTGTTCGCAGCGGATTGGCATTCAGGCAGCTCATCAGCGCCGGGTGTGCTGCTTGGGTGCAGTCCACCAGGCTGCAAAACACCTGCGCCTCCCGCTGCTTTCCGATCAGATGGAGCGCGTCCTCCAAGGTGTCTACCCACGCCTCGTTTGGCAGCACATTGCTGCCGATGACCCGGTGCCTGACCTCTCTCAATACCAGCCGATAGCCTCGACCCTTCTCTTTCTTCGCAGATTGCTGCAATGCCCGCGACCACGCGCGCACCTCGTCGAAGCGATCTGAAAGGTCCGATGAACTCGGCACTTTGAGCGTCAGTCGAAATGGAAAAATGTCTGTCGCCTCCACCATGCAGGACAGCAAGCGGCCCTTGTCCCACAGCCTGAGCAATTGCGATCGGAAGTCAGAAGCCGCAGTCCAGGTCATGGCACGCGTTCGTCTCGTTCCGCCCGATATTCCTCGATGCTGAGGTTGCGCAGCCGAGAAGCGCGTCCCTCTTCGTTGTGAACGAAACCAACGTTGGAAACGAAAGGCTCGATGATGTGAATCTTCTGCAATGGCGTGACGATCAGCAGCTGCAAATTGAGCTGCTGGAAGAGCCTCAGCCCGTACTGCGCCGAATCGTCGGAACCACGTCCGAAGGCTTCGTCGATCACCACGAACCTGAATGAACGCGAGCGAACCGCGCCCCACTCCAGCCCGAACTGATAGGCCAGGCTCGCCGCCAAAATGGTATAGGCGAGCTTTTCCTTCTGACCTCCGGATTTGCCGCCGGAATCTGAATAGTGCTCGTGCTCGCTGTCGTCTTCACGCCAGCGTTCGCTCGCGGCGAAAACAAACCAGTTGCGCACGTCTGTGACTTTGGCGGCCCAGCGCCGATCGTGTTCAGCAGTCCCTTCTCGTCCGCGGAAGCGCTCAATGATGCGCTTGACCTGCAAGAACTTCGCCTCCGAATACTGCGCGTCGTCCGAGCCTGTGAGTGCTCCTTCGGTGCATGCGCGAAGTTCAGTCTGGAAGTCTCGAACGTCGGCGTCGGTGGCGAGCTGCGCCTCCAGGACGATGTAGCGGCTCGGGTTGTAGTCGATCTGGGTCAAGGACTCATTGATGCGCGCAATGCGTTCCTTGATGGTCTCTCGCTCGCGATTCAGCTGCGACTGGAAGTTGGCAACTTCGCGGATCGTGTTCTCGTTGAGCAGTTCCTTGAAGCGTGCTTCAAAGCGAGGCAAATCGTCGGCGTTCAATTGCTCGAGCATCGCGCGGTACTCGAAGGCAGCATCGATGCTCACATCCACGTCTTGCGTGTCGAGCTTGTTCGCATCCTTGTATTCCGCCATGGCCCTCACGATTTTTTCACGAAGACGAGAAAGCTTCTTGTCTTCGGAATCGATCCGCCTCTGCAGCCACTCACGCACCTCCTGCTCTCGGTTGTCGCAGGACTCGACACTGAGCTGGTGCTCTCCAAGCGCCTCGGCACGAAGGACATCAATGCGTTCGAATTGAAGGACATGCACTGAGAACGACGAATCATCGAGAACAACCCGCGTCTGCTTCAGCAAGGCCTCGGCATCCGTCTTCTTCTGTTCCGCCCTCGCCCGCTCATTCTTGTGGACGTCCAGCGCCTCTTCTGTCTTTGCGAGCGCGGCCGTCAATTCGTTGAGGTTGTCGGCGAGCGCTCTCAACTTGTCGGACGCAGCTTCGAGTTCGCGCTTTTCGTCTTGCAACCTGGATACTTCGGCAGCCACCGGCCTCCAGTCAAGTTCACGAAAATCCCGGTACTCGTCAAGCTTGTTCAATGCCTGCAGACGCTCTCGTGCCGCGTGTTGCTCCTTCTGCAGCGAAGCAATCTGGGCACCCGTCTGCGCAAGGCGCGACTCGATGACCCTTGCCTTGTTCTGCAACGCAGCGATCTTGGCGTCGTTGCTCCAGCCCAGCACGTAGCGGCTGCGGTCGTCGATGCGATGACGATCGTCTTTTTCATGCCGCTCACCCGGTGCCTTGATCTGCCCGGCACGCGTGATCGCCTTGGCTTCCCGGCGGAACTGCTCCTGGTTGGCACAACATGCCACGTCGAAGCGGTGTGCCACCTCGCGCTCCAGCCAGGCGTTGAAGGGGGAATCAGGCTTGACCGCCAGCTTGCGGGCCAAGGAATCGGGATGCATGGCCGTGTCCCCGCGCGGGTCCTTGCGCGCCGGACGCACTCGAAAATAGACCAGCCGGCCTTTCAACTGCGTGTTGTCGACCCATGTACTCACGGCGGCATAGTGGGCATCCGGCACGAGCAACGACAGGCCAAAGTTGCGCAACAGTCGTTCGGCAGCCCCCTCCCAGTCTCGCTCCTCGTCGCGGACTTGAATCAACTCGCCAGCGAATGGCATGTCAACTTCGCGCAAGTCGAGGGCGGCACACACGGCAGCACGCATCGCGACTTGTTGTGCATCGATGTTGCTTCGACGGGCTTTCAGGCTTTTGATCTCATCGGCCAGCGCCTCGTGTTCTTGCCGGCCTTGTGCAAACACGACCCCAGCCTCATTCAATTCATTCTGAATGGTCGCGTCTCGTTCGGCCGCGGCTTCGCGCAACTGGCCGCACAAGACGCGCTGTGCGAGGAAGTCCTCGCCACTGTCCATGCTGATCAGACCAAGCGACTTGCGTAGCTCGTCGTAGCGCTGGAATTTCGAGAGTCGCCGGCTTTTCTCTTGCTCTTTCTCGGCGATCTCGCTCGCAAGCCGCTCGATTCGATCGCCTCCGTTGTCGGCAATGGCACGCCGCAGTTCACGCTCCTCGATCTGCTGCGTCTTCCTTTGCTCCTCCAGCCTCCCGATGTGCCCGCTCTGCCTCGTTAACTCTTCGCCGAGGTGGACGATGCGCCTTTCGAGCAGATCGGCCTTGTGCCTCGAAAAATAGGGCTTGAGTGCTTCGCGGCAGTTTCGCAAGGCCTCGATGTCAGCGAGCAGTTCGGCATGCCGGTTGCAATCCTGAACGAGTGGCGTGAGAAGCTCGACTTGCCGCTTGGCCTTGAGCACGGCTTCGTGCGCGCGGTGCAAGTCATCGAAATGGGCAATCAGCGCCTGCATGCGCGGGGCCACGTCGAAAGGCTCGAGCATGTGGACACGCACGAAGTCTGTGAGGTTGCCCACCGACTTCATCGACACGGTTTGATGGAACAAGTCCAGCGCTTGTTCGTTCTGAATCCCGAACCGCCTGCGAAATGACGCGCCATACGGCGGAAAGCTGTCCTCGATTTCCACTCGGGCCGCGCGCAGGCGCTTGCGCAACTGAGCGATATCGGTCCCGAACTGCGCGAAGTCCGAAGCAATGGACAGGTCACGGTCCGCCACTGCATACAAGCGCACCGGTTGCGCCTGCCCATCTTTGAGCCAGAACACCTGAGCAAGCGTGACCGTCTGGTCGTAGCCATCGTTGCGAAAGACGCCGAGGATGACGGAGTAACTGTTGTGATCGCGCAGTGCCACAGGTCGGCCCGACCCACTCGTGTCATTGCGCTCGGACTTGTAGTGCCCAAGCACATACGAGCGCAGCGTGCGTTCGCGCGCATCCGCGCCGGCTGCCTTGTTGTAGGCCACCCGGTGCGCGGGCACGAGCAAGGTCGTCACCGCGTCGACGAGCGTTGACTTGCCGGAACCAATATCGCCAGTGAGCAGCGCGTTGCGGCCGTCAGCACGCAGCGTCCAGACGCGGCCGTCGAATGTGCCCCAGTTGAAGACTTCGATGCGTTGGAGGCGAAAGCCGGCGAGTTGCTCGTCGCCGAGAAACTCCAGACTCAGAGCTTCATTCTTCATCGGCGCTTCCTTCAATCTGCGCACGATAGGCAGCAAGGCGCTCGTCGAACTGAGCCAGCCATTGCGCATCGACGAAAGCCTTGAGTATTCGCTGCACCTCGATCATGTTCTCCTGCCCGCGCAATCGGCGCACAAAGCCGAGGTCTGCCACACGGTTCAGGTGCGTGTCGACTTGATCGATGAGACGGGCTTCATTGCTTCCTTCGGGAAGAAACACGCGGATCATCTCCACGACGTTGTCGCGCGAGACGATGAGGCGCGTGCCGCCGCCTGTGGCGTCGAACTCTGCCAGCTTCTTGCGCAAAAGCGCCAGCAGCAGGCTGACCGCGAAGGACAGCGGGCGACGAGCAACCAGCCGCGGTATCCGGGGCGCAGCATCGTCATCTGACTCGGGGCGCGAGCGCAGAAAGGCATAGCCTTCTGCTTCATCCAGCATCAGTTCCAGCCCGAGTACTGCGACATAGTCGCGCACCCTGCCTTGCAAATTCAGCATCGCGCTCCATTGGCCTGCGTCGGCATCCCGATACATCACACCTTTGAGCAAAGGGATGACGATGGTGGAGAGGTCTGTCGCGACTCGATCGCCTCCCTGGGGATTTTCAGTCAGCATGGTCATCTCGCAAAAATCACACGGGGCAGACGTGCCCGCTTCCAATGACCGTCCCTGGTCTGCCACGCCAGGGTTTCCTCGACATCATCGTCAACCACTGATGTTCCTCGCTCGTCTGCCAACTGCAGATAAGCCACCAGCTCAGCGAGCCCGTGGTGCAACGGGTGCGCTTGGACCAGTTCGGCCAAAGTCACCTGCGAGCGCTGCTGCAAGGCGGCGCGCACATGCTGCGCCAGCGCAGCCTTGTCGATCACGAACTGCGAGAACAAGGCTGCCGTGTCGAGGTCCTCGTCGCCGGACTCGAGCCTGACATTGGCAATCGATGGCTTGCGCGCCGGCGTATGAAGCGGCCGCTCCATTGGCAAGTCGATTCCTGCCGCGGTGTCAGCAATCGACATGAACTCTCCGGGCGGCAGCGGCGATGTGCGCAAGGCCAAGGCCTTGGCTTCGATGCCGCGAAGTATGTCCATGATGCGGCGGTTCTCCAGGTAGGCTTGATCGTCCAGGAAGCGGCGCAACTGCTGAGAAAGCAAGGCCACGGTTCGCTGGGTATGCTCGCCGGCTTCCAGCCAGTCGTAGTGCACGCGGCGCATGCGGATGTCGGGAGTCAACGCAGCAACCGGCGGCAACTGCAGTACCCGATCGAGCAGCTGGGTCAGCTCTTCCTGCCTGGACTGCGACATCAGGAAATCCCAGAAGGCTCTAAAGCTCCGTCCCTGATCGGACTCGGCAATGAGGTCGCGCTCACCCATGATGTCCTCCAGAAGTGCGCCCTTTGCTCCGTCCCAAAGCGCAATGCGCTCGCGCACTCGCCGGTCCAGTGCGCGAAAGTTCTGCTCCACCTCGCGAAAGTCTGCGAGCAGTTCACGCGCCAATCCGGCGAACTGATAGAAACGTTCTTTCAAGGCAGTGTCATTCAGCAAAGAGATGTCGCCTTGAAGCGTGCGCTCGATCTCGGCATCGATCTCGTCACGCCGCCTTTGCAGTTCACGCACCCGCAATTCAGGATCCGTCTCGCTGCCATCGCTCATTTGCTTGAGCAATTCGAACAAGGTCAACAGACGTGACTCCGTGCCGACGAAGCTGCGATCGCCCAGGCTCACCAGCCATGCAATGGC
>Ga0070663_100000491_pt1 | contig 20863 bp, 21 predicted proteins | sample KBSC63metaG_FD_65646 | JGI IMG/M metagenome (GOLD analysis project Ga0070663, IMG submission 65646) | Corn rhizosphere microbial communities from Kellogg Biological Station, Michigan, USA - KBS C6-3 metaG | ecosystem: Host-associated > Plants > Roots > Rhizosphere > Soil ...
AGTCTGGTGTTCCCCAACACGGACGCGAGCTTTCAACCGCACTACGCCGAGTTCCTCTACTTCTCGTTCACCATCGCAGTAGCTTTGCAGACGGCAGATGTGGCCATCACGAGCAAGCCGATGCGTCTCGTGGTGCTGAGCCAGTCCATGCTGTCCTTCGTGTTCAACACGACGGTTCTGGCTTTCATGGTCAACATCGCGTCGGGGCTGTTCTAGTACTGCGTTTCACCAAAACGTTCAGACCAGCAATTGGGCTTCGCCGGCGGCATGCGTAATGACGCCGTTTTCCTCGCGCAGCAAGCCTTCGACCAGCCATCGCACAGCGCGCGGATATATCACATGCTCGCGCGACAACACGCGGGCAGCCAACGTGTCCTCCGTGTCGCCTGGCAAAACTGGGACCACCGCCTGCGCGATGATGGGCCCGTGGTCAAGCTGCGCAGTCACGAAATGCACTGTCGTTCCGGCAAGCTTGCACCCGGCCTCGATGGCTCGCCGATGCGTGTGCAGCCCGGTGAAAGAAGGCAGCAGCGACGGATGGATGTTCACCATGCGTCGCTCGAAGCGGGTCACGAACGCAGGTGACAGGATGCGCATGAAACCGGCCAGCACAACCACATCGGGTGTGAAGCTCTCGATGACATTCGCGAGTTCTGCGTCAAAAGCCATCCGATCCTCGAACGCTTTGTGATCGACCACCGTGGCGGTGATGCCATGGCCTTTCGCAAACGCCAGCCCTGCGGCGTCGGGCCGGTTGCTAACAACCGCCGCGATTCGTGCATTCCAGCCTTCGCTCGCGCACGCACGCACGATCGCCTCCATGTTGGAGCCGCGGCCGGAGATCAGGATCACGATGTTTTTCATGGCGGGCGAAAGTGTAGCGGCCACCTACAATCCGTCACTCTACTGAGAACCTCACGATGAACCAGCGAGTCCTCTCCGGCATGCGCCCCACCGGCGCCCTTCACCTCGGCCACTATCACGGCGCACTCAAGAATTGGGTTCGCCTGCAGCAAAACTACGACTGCTTTTACTTCGTGGCCGACTGGCATGCGCTGACCACGCACTATGAAGACCGCGAAATCATCGAGCGCAATGTCTACGACATGGTGATCGACTGGCTCGCCGCCGGCCTCGATCCGAACAAGGCAACCATCTTCATTCAGAGCCGTCTGCCAGAGCACGCCGAGCTCTTCACACTGCTGTCCATGGGCACGCCCTTGTCTTGGCTCGAGCGAGTTCCGACCTACAAGGACCAGATGGAAAAGCTGAAGGACCGCGATCTCGCAACTTACGGCTTCCTCGGCTATCCGCTGCTCCAGGCAGCCGACATCCTCATCTACAAAGCCGCGTATGTTCCGGTGGGCGAAGACCAGGCGCCGCACGTCGAGATCACGCGCGAGGTGGCACGTCGCTTCAACCACCTGTACGGCCGCACGCCGGACTTCGACGCGAAAGTAGCGGCAGCCCTTGCGAAGCTGCCAAAGGACGATGCCCGCTATCTCGAAAAGCAGCGCCGAGACCATCAGCAAGAAGGCAAGGCCGAGGCGCTGGCCAAGGGCGAGGCGATGGTTCGCAAGGCCGCCGCAGGCGTGCCGGACTGGACACCCGAGGACAGCGAATTGCTGCTCGGCCACCTCAGGGGCACCGGTAAATCAGTTCTGCCTGAGCCCGCCGTGCTGCTCACAGAATCGAGCAAGCTTCCCGGCCTTGACGGCGAGAAGATGAGCAAGAGCTATGGCAACACCATTGCCATGCGCGAGGAACCGGCCGAGGTCGAGCGCAAGATCAAACGCATGCCGACCGATCCGGCACGCGTGCACCGAAGCGATCCGGGCAACCCGGAGAAGTGCCCGGTGTGGCAGTTCCATCAGGTGTATTCGGACGCTCCGACCAAGGAGTGGGTGGTCAAGGGCTGCACGACGGCGGGCATTGGTTGCCTTGATTGCAAACAGCCGGTGATCGACGCAATCAAGAAGGAGCAGGAGCCATGGCGCGAACGTGCCGAGGCTTACCTCACCAATCCGAAGCAAGTGCATTGGATCGTCGAGGTCGGCACCGAGCGGGCTCGCACGGCGGCGCGCGAGACCATGCGCGACGTGCGCGCAGCGATGGGGCTCGTGTATTGATTGAGCGCACAACTGAAGAACTCGATCGACGCCATCACCCCGAGCCGGAGTGACTCTCACCTATAGCGACAAGGTCCCCATCGGCTGGGTACAGGACAAAAAGGTGTATGTGGCGCTGACCGCGGTGGCCTGTATCGCAACACGCCGGCCGATACTCAAGTACCGTACCTGAAGACCTTCTCGGCTTCATCGGCGTGATCGACGTGCAGTTCATCTATGCCGAAGGGTTGGCCACCGGTCCAGACGCGGAACAGTGGGCGCTGGCCTCGGCTCGGACACAGATCGAAGAAGCCCTGCCGGCGTGATTTCGCTTTACGCACCCACCAGGAGATCAACATGACTGCCACCAACACCCTCGTCCGCCATGACAACGTGACGCATCCGCGCACCGTGGAACGACTGGTGGCGGGCGAGGCCACCTCCGACGGCGCGGGCGTCAAGCTCACCCGCGTGCTGACGCAGCCTCTGCAGCGTCGACTCGACCCTTACCTGATGCTCGATGCCTTCGGCACTGACCGTGCCGAGGACTACATCGGCGGCTTCCCTGACCATCCGCACCGCGGCTTCGAGACCATCACCTACATGATCTCAGGCCGCATGCTCCACCGCGACAGTGCGGGCCACGAGGGTCTGCTGCAAAACGGCGGCGTGCAGTGGATGACCGCCGGCCGCGGTGTCATTCATTCGGAGCTCCCCGAGCAGGAAAATGGCCGAATGGAAGGCTTCCAGCTGTGGCTCAACCTGCCGGCCAAGGATAAGATGAATGCGCCCTGGTACCGAGATATCCAAAGCGATCAGATCCCGGAGTTCACAACTGATGCGGGCGTGACGACGCGCGTGATCGCCGGGATGAGCCATGGTGTCGAAGGCGCGGTCCAACGCGAAGGAACGCAGGCGCTGTATCTCGACCTGCACTTCGAAGCGGATTCTTACTTCGCACAAGCCCTGGCGGCTTCTCACAACGCATTCATCTATGTGTACCGCGGGGAACTGCGTGTCGGCGGTGAGCCTGTGCCTTCGCAACGGATGGCAATTCTTCGAAATGGTGACGCTGCCGATGGCGTGGTCCTTCATGCAGATGCACCAGCACGTGCCCTACTGATCGCGGGAAGGCCGCTCAACGAGCCGATCGCGCAGTACGGACCGTTCGTGATGAATACGCAGGACGAAATTTTCCAGGCGGTGCAGGACTTGCAGGCGGGTAAGTTCGGCGGCTGATGCACCCATGGCCGGCATCCACATCACCGATATCGAGTCCGCCATCAACTGGTGGCGCGACAAAAGGCCCTCGCCCGACGGCATCACGGCCTGCGCGGAGGTGCGTGCGCTCGCCGAGGTGTACGCATTGATGGTGTACTACCACGAGCATCTTTGCGATGAAGACAGCATGCCGCCGAAGGCGCGCGACGCCTGGCTTGCTTGGTATGCGTCCACCCCTGACGCCCCATGCATTGCGATCTGCTCGACCAGCCAGGGCGATAACGTGTGCAAGGGCTGCGGCCGCACCTTCGATGAAGTACAACACTGGCCGGTGATGACCGCGGCCGAAAAGCGCATGACGTGGCGTCGCATCACCATGGAAGGCACGGCCTGGCGCTTCAACCGCTATGCCGAACGTGCACGCGAGGCGACGGGCGTCGACCATCCACCCGCAGAGAGTCTAGAAAGGTCCGCACACCCGCCAGAGTCGGGCCGGTAACTCGGTAACGCATTGGCATCTTCAACAGGATGCACCGCCGGGCTTGACTACCCTTATGAAATTACGCTGAAAGTAACCCCCGCATCACGCAGTGCGCCCACAACTTCAATGCCCAATCCGGTCGCGGGCGTGACTATGCCGAAATGCGACGTGCGCCCAAGTGTTCCCTTGGCAAGCCCGACCGCTGCTGTGACCACCATTTCGGGCGTGGCGCGATAGCCCGGATGCCCTTGCGCATCGAGCCGCCCGCGCAGCTTCTTGCCGTTTTGAGACACGGCGAAGATGTCGAAGGTGTAGCCCGTTTGTGCGAGCACATCGTCACTTGGACCGCGACCCTGTTTCGGCGCAAGCCAATCGATGAGCTTGCGCAATGCCCCTCGCTCGAATTTCAGCGGCCCGGCCAGGGCAGCGCTGAGGTTGGCCAGCGGCGCCGACAAGGACGCCGCCGCCGCCCATTGCAAAGGCAAGGTCGCGGCATCAGGCAGGAACGACACATTCGGGACCATGCTCTTCATGCTCATTGCCTCGCGGTAGCGAAAATCGCGTGTGAAGAGTTCGGAGGAAGCGCCAAGCAAAGCCTGCGAACGCAATACGATCGGAGGATTGATGAACGGCGCGGGAATGGTAGGTGCCGTCACCGCCTGCACCTCCTCATCGAAGTGCGGCACGAAGCTGTACGCGTTGCGCTCGGCAACTTCTTGTGCATTCGACGCGTCGAGCGGGAGGAGGCATGCCGGGTTGCGGACACAGTCGGTGGTGTCGAGTTCGAGCAGGGACGACAGCGATGCCACCGTCCCGCTGCTCACTGCATCGACCACGCTCGTGATGCGCTTGCCGACGAAGCTCACCACGATTTTCACCTCGCGGCAGGGTTCGGCGCAGCGGTCGTGCAACTGCTTGGCAGCCCACAGCGTCGCAATGTCAAAGGGCAGTGCCTCATAGCCGCAGCATGGAATGATCTTGACCTTTGCCGCCTTCGCCGCTCGGTCGTGACGCGCGATCAGTTGCTGTATCCAGAAGGTTTCGCCGGTCAGGTCAATGTAATGAGTGCCGTTGGCGATGCAGGCCTGCACCACGCCTTCGCCCGTCTGGGCATACGGCCCCGCGAGGTTCAGCAGCACCCGCGTGCGCGAGGCCATCGCGTGCAGTGCATCGCTGTTGGTCGCATCGGCAACCACGATGCCGGGCTGTTCGGCCGCGGCGGGCAGGAGCTCGGCGACTATCGCCCTGAGCCGGTCTGCATCTCGTCCGGCCACCGCCCATCGAAGGGGCTGCGTGGCGGTGCGATGAATCATCGCCGTAACAGCCTGGCGGCCGGTAAAGCCGGTGGCACCGAAGATGATGACGTCTAAAGGTTTCGCGGGCATCATGAACCTTCCTCAGAGTGGCCAAGGACATGCTCCGGAATCAATTCCAGTTTTGGGGCGCAAGGTGGTATGTGATGCAAGGCTCTGCAATCGCAGTGGGGCGATCCACGCTAGTGTCGCGTCAAGCCTCAGTGTCGGTTGATCGCGCCGCTGTCGGAGCGCCAGGCAAGGCGCGCCGACGAGTCACAGCCGTGCGATGGCGAGGAGGCGCAACGCCGCATGCGCTTCGAGAGCAGCGAGCAGCCGACACTTGAGGCTTGACGCGACGCTAGAGAGAGAAGCAACACCACAGCACTCCTTCCTTGTGCCTCCAAACGGGAAATTGTTTTGGGCTATCGCAAGAGCTTACGCCGATCGGCTTGACCTCGACTGTGGCCGGAAGAGGCTCAGAGGCTGAAAGTTTTTCGATCATGCCCGCTCATCACGCCAAAAGACCCTTGCTCGTCGTTGCAAATGCTCGCCATAGCCAAGCTATGGCTGCGCTTTGCGCCTAGATCAGGCGCCTTTTGACGTGCCACTCGGACACGCACGAAAAACTCTCAGCCTCTCAGCGCACGGGCAATGCGATGACGAAGCAGCTTCCGCCGCCATCGCGCGCTTCGCAGCGCACGCTACCGCCATGGCGTTGCGCAATCTGACTCACAAGGCTGAGCCCCAGACCCACCCCACCTGAATTTTCTGCATGACCGGGCAGGCGATAAAAGGGTTCGAAGATGCGGTCGCGCAGTTCGCGCGGCACGCCCGGGCCGCGGTCGCACACGCGAAGCTCGATCGTGCTGTCGAGACGACGCGCGAGCACGCTCACCTCGTCTCCGCCGTATCGCCTGGCGTTCTCAAGCAAGTTGCGCAAGGCGCGTCGAATGAGCCTTTCATCGCCGACAAGGCTCAGCGGCTCGCTGTTGGGCGATGCTTCGACACTCGCGTCCACACGCGCCGCTTCTTCTGCGGCCACGCCCAGAACGTCGATGCGCTCGCGTTGTTCGAGATCGCGCAAAGCATCGAGCCGGCTTGCGAGCAAAACTTCTTCGACCAGCTCGTCGAGTTCGGCGACGTTGGTGTCGATCTCCCGCTTCAATCGTTCGCGCTGGTTGGGGCTCGCGTCGTTGATCATCGAGACGGCCATCTTCATTCGCGCGAGTGGTGAACGAAGTTCGTGGCTCGCGTTGGCCAGCAACGACTGATGAGAGCGCACCAGCGCCTCGATGCGTCCGGCAGCGTCATTGAAGCTGGCCGCGACCGCCGCGACCTCGTCGCGTCCGACCACTTCGACACGGTGGCTGAGGTTGCCCGCACCGAAGATCTCCACGCCTTGCTTGAGCGCTTTCAGCCGGCGGGTCAACGCCCGCACCACCGGATACGCGCCAATGGCAACTGCAATGAACAGCACAAGCAAGACAGCGACAAGCCCCGCACCGTGCTGCAACTGTGGCGGCAACCAGGGGATGTTGAGAAATTCGCCTGGCCCCAGCGCGCCGCCCGTCCGGGCGCCGCCGGGCGAAGGTCCGTTCGAATCGAGCCGAGACATGCCGCCGGGTCGCAGCCCGGGGCGCATCAGCCAAAGCGTGCGTCCGTCTTCGAGCTTGATGGGAAATCCTCGCCCCGCGCCATCGGCCTGCCGGCGCAGAAAGGACTCGGACACTCCGATTCGCTCGCCGCCCGGGCTGTCGAGCGCGAGCGGCAGTCGCAACCGCTGCGACCAATCGTTGAGCGCCGCAGCCTGGTCACTGGGGGGCGCATCGGCGCTCGGAAGCGAACGCTGGATGAGTTCGCCCCAGGCGGCCATCCGATCGGACAACACCGAATTGGCCCGCGTGCGCTCTTGTTCGATGTGTTGCTGAAAGACCCAGCCCGATGCAAAGGCGAACAGCGCCAGCACCGCCACGACGGTGAGATAGATGCGAAGAGTGAGCGTCCTCACGCGTTCTCAAGCCCGGCTACCGCGCATCGTCGGCGTCCTGCTTTTTGGCGAAGACGTAACCGGCTCCGCGCACGGTGAGCACGCGCCGCGGCATTTTGGCGTCGTCTTCAATCACAGCGCGGATGCGCGATATGTGCACGTCGATGGAGCGGTCGAAGGCTTCGAGCGGATGACCCTTGAGCGCATCCATGATCTGGTCCCGCGACAGCACGCGGCCTGGGCTTTGCGCCAGCACCACCAGCAGGTCGAACTGGTGGCTCGTGAGATCGCATGGCTGGCCGTCAAGACGCGCCACGCGCTCGCCCAGATCGATTTCGAGTCGGCCGAAGCGCAGCACCTCTTCTTCGCTGGGCATGGGCGCAGCGCGACGCAGCAGCGCCTTCACCCTGGCGAGGAGTTCGCGCGGCTCGAAAGGCTTGGGCAGGTAGTCGTCGGCTCCCATTTCGAGTCCGACAATGCGGTCCATTGGCTCACCGCGGGCAGTGAGCATCAGCAGCGGCAAGTGGCGCGTGCGCGGGTTGGCGCGCAGTTCGCGGCAAAGATCGAGGCCGTCGCCGTCGGGCAGCATCAGGTCCAGCACGAGTGCGTCATAAGGACCTGCCGCCAGCCGCTCGCGCCCCCCGGCCAGCGAGCCGACCGAATCGATCTCGTAACCGCCGCTTCGAAGATAGTCACCCACCATGGCGGACAGCCGGGCATCGTCGTCGATCAGCAAAAGGCGCGTGGTCATGTTCACGATTGGACCTCAAAACGAGCGCCCCGCAGAAGCGGGGCGCGTCATCCAAACAAATCGATCACTGCTTGGGTTGCTCGCGCTGCATGCGCTCTTGCATGCGTTGGTGGCGCTGTTTCATGTGATCTGCAATCTTGGCGCGCTGCTCGGGCGTCAGCACGCGGCTGATGTCAAGCATGGCCTGCAGCACGCGACGGCTGGTGGCGTCGTGCTGGGCAAGCATTTGCTGGCGCACCGATTCGGCCGCTGCCGCGTCGACGGTAGGAGCCGTGAAGATCTGAAGGCTCTTCTCGTGCAGCCCGCGACCGGTTTCGCGTTGGGCTTTGAGATCGGCTGCCGCCTGCTGAACGATTTGCTTGATCTGCGTGCGTTGTGCATCCGTGGCGTTGACGCCGTCGAGCATGCGGTCAACGGCACGGCCAGCATGCTCGGGCGACCCCATGAAGAGGCCGGGGCCGCCGAAGCCTCCACCATGATGGTGATCGCCGGGGACAGGCTGGGCCCATGCCGACACCGCGACTGTCGCCGTGATCGCGATGACCACGCCCGCCACCAGCCGCCTGAAACCGCGGGCACCCGCCGTCTTGGAATTTACCGTTGCCATCTCAGTCATGTCGCACTCCGTGTTAAATGGGTGTATCCCATGGCAGTAAGGATGGCGGGGCGGGGTGAAGACGCGGTTGCGCGAGGGTAAAGATCGGTGAATCGACAAAGAGACTGAGAGTATTTCGATCATGCCCCCTCATCACGCCAAAAGACCCCTGCTCGTCGTTGCAAATGCTCGCCATAGCAAAGCTATGCCTGCGCTTTGCGCCTAGCGTTCAGTTGATGGGCTGGTCAAATTGCGAACGAATGTCGGCTCGTGATAGGCGTTGGCAGGAAGCAGAAAATCGAGCTGATGGTCAGCCGGCGCATCGATCGCCCCGGTCCGACCCACATTGCGACAAATGTGATCGACGAGTTCGTGGTCTACCTGATGCCGCGTGCCAATGGCCAGACGATGCAGTCGGCAATGTTGACTTTTGTACACCCCCTCGTACTTGGCGTCGTAACTGGCTGGGCTAGCGCATGGTCAAATCGAAACAAGCCAGGATGGGCAAGTCCCCCTCCACGGTGCACCATGTGTCACCGTGGTTCATTTCTATGGGGGGTCTTTTGGGGGCCTTTTGGGGGGTTGAGAAAGAAAACGGGCCGCGAAGGCCCGTGTTTCCTAGCTATCTGGCGGAGAAGGAGGGATTCGAACCCTCGATACGGTATAACCGTATACCGGATTTCGAGTCCGGCGCATTCGACCACTCTGCCACCTCTCCAGAATCTTGATGCGGACTTGGCGGGTCGAGCCAAGCCCAAGATTCTAACTCAGGGTTTGAGCACTTCCTGTCCGGCAAAGTACGGGCGGAGCACTTCGGGGATCGTTACCGACCCGTCGACGTTCTGGTAGTTTTCAAGCACGGCGACCAATGCCCGCCCTACCGCCAAGCCCGAGCCGTTGAGCGTGTGCACCAGTTCGTTCTTTCCCTGCGCATTCTTGAAGCGCGCCTGCATGCGCCGCGCCTGGAAGGCTTCGCAGTTGGAGACCGAGCTGATTTCACGGTAAGTGTTTTGCGCGGGTAGCCAGACTTCGAGGTCGTAGGTCTTGGTCGAGCCGAAGCCGAGGTCGCCAGTGGCGAGGGCCACGACTCGGTATGGCAGCCCGAGCTTTTGCAGGATGGTCTCGGCGTGGCGCGTCATGTCCTCCAGCGCCTCGTAGCTTGCCTCAGGATTTACCACCTGCACCATCTCGACCTTGTCGAACTGGTGCTGACGGATCATGCCGCGCGTGTCGCGGCCAGCGCTGCCCGCTTCGCTTCGAAAGCAGGGGCTGTGCGCCGTAAGCTTGATGGGCAGGGCGTCTGCAGCCAGCACCTGTTCGCGCACGGTGTTCGTGAGCGAGATTTCGGATGTAGAGATGAGGTATTGCTCGCTGCCCGCGGCAATCGCTTCGCCACCATCGGCTTCTTCGCCGCGATAGACCCAGAACATTTGGTCCTTGAACTTGGGCAGTTGGCCGGTGCCCTCGAGGATTTCGCGGTTGACGATGTAGGGCGTATAGCACTCGGTGTAGCCGTGCTCCCCGGTCTGAGTGTCGAGCATGAACTGCGCCAGTGCGCGATGCAGCTTCGCCATCGGACCACGCAGGAAGGTGAAGCGCGAACCGGAGAGCTTGGCACCTGTGTCGAAGTCGAGTCCGAGCGGGCCGCCCAGGTCCACGTGGTCACGCGGCTCGAAGTCGAAGCTTCGCGGCGTGCCTACACGGCGAACCTCGACGTTGGCGCTTTCATCGGCCCCCACCGGTACGCTGTCGTGCGGTAGGTTAGGCACGGCCATCAGCATCGCCGACAGATCGGCCTGGATGACTTCGAGCCGATCGGCGGAAGCCTTTAATTCGTCGGCAATACCCCCCACCTCGGCCATTGCAGCGGAGCTGTCTTCGCCCTTGGACTTCAACTGCCCGATCTGCTTGGACAGGCTGTTGCGGCGCGCTTGCAATTCCTCGGTACGCGTCTGGATGGTCTTTCGCTCCGATTCGAGCGATTGAAAACGTTCGACGTCGAGAAAAGGCTGGGGCGACTTGCGCCTTTCCAGGCGGGCGATGACGCCGGGCAAATCCTTGCGCAATAGGTTGATGTCAAGCATGGCGGCAGGCCACGTGCGTGGCGGCGGAGGGAGTGCGTAGAGGCGGGATTGTAGGCAGCCAATGCCATCACAAGATGCAGCGCCGCACACGCATGACCTGTCCCGCCTTTTTTTCAGCGGCCCGCACGATACGGGTATGCTTGCGAACCGTTCGCATTTGCAATACCGAACTTATGCCGTGGTGCGCTCAAGGAGTCGACGTGGTCCGCAGGTTGTCTATTGGTTTGAGAGTGTTGCTCTCAGCCTTCGTACTGTCTGCCTGCGGCGGTGGCACTGCGGCATCCGACGCTGACACCGCCTCCACGGCGCAAGCCCTTTCGGCACAGGCAAACCTCGGCGAAAAGATCTTCAACGACACGTCGATCTCCGCCTCGGGCCAGCAAGCGTGTGCGACTTGCCACGTCGCGAACAGCGGGCATGCCGCAGACAACGATTTACCCGTACAAATGGGCGGCGCCGCACTTGAGCTTCAGGGTAAACGCAGTTCACCTTCCATCCGCTACCTCGCGACCAACAGCGAGTTCCACTTCGCGTCAGACGGCACGCCCACTGGCGGATTTTTCTGGGACGGGCGGGCGAAATCTCTGCAAGACCAGGCTGGACACCCCTTCACGAATCCTGTCGAAATGGCCAACATCAGCATCAGCGAAGTCGTCGACAGGCTCTCGCACGCGGCGTACGCGGATGAGTTCAAGAGGCTCTTCGGCGCAGACATCTTCACGCGACCGGACGACGCTTTCTCGCGCATGACGCTCGCCCTGCAGCAGTTCCAACGCGAAGACACCATTTTCCGGGCCTTCTCGAGCAAGTACGATGAATTCCTGCGCGGCAAGGCCAGCCTCAGCGACCAGGAACTGCGGGGATTCGCGCTCTTCAACAATCCGGCCAAGGGCAACTGCGCTGCCTGCCATCCATCGGCCAAAAACAGCGACGGCAGTCACCCTCTCTTCACCGACTTCAGCTACGACAACCTCGGCATTCCGCGCAACCCTGATCTGCAGCAAAACGCCGACCCGACTTTCTTCGACCTGGGCCTGTGCGCTCGCGAAGGCGGCGACATGGCATCGCGAAGCGATCTATGCGGAGCTTTCAAGGTGCCGTCGCTGCGCAACGTCGCCCTGCGCAAGGTCTTCTTCCACAACGGCCGCTTCAAGTCACTGAAAGACGCACTGACCTTCTACGTGCAGCGCGATACGAACCCCGAAAAGTTCTATCCCTTGAACGCCGACGGCACAGTGAAGAAGTTCGATGACCTGCCAACGCAGTATCACGCGAATGTCAACACCAGCGAAGTGCCGTACAACCGCCGGTCTGGCGACGCACCGGCCCTCTCGGACGCCGAGATCGAAGACGTGATCGCATTCCTACAAACCTTGAATGACGGCTACAAGCGCTGAGAGGCTGAGAGTATTTCGATCATGCCCGCTCATCACGCCAAAAGACCCCTATTCGTCGTTGCAAATGCTCGCCATAGCCCCGGCTATGGCTGCGCTTTGCGCCTAGATCAGGTGCCTTTTGACGCGCTGCTCGGACACGCTCGAAAAACTCTCAGCCTCTGATCCGAATTCCACACACTCTCCCCCCCATCCATATGACAAGTTCTCGCACCTTTACCGCTTCGAAGATCGCTCTCGCCGCAGTTTTGGCGGTCGGTGGCACACAGGTCTTCGCCCAGTCCGCGACCGAGGCGGAACTCGCACGCAGGCTCGACCAACTCGCCGCCGAACTCGCTGCCGTGAAGGCACAGTTGGCGCAGTTGCAGCAGCAGCGTGAGGCGACACCCGAAGCGTCGAAACCCGCTGCGCAGGCAGCCGCAGCGCCTGCGCCCGCGCCCGTCGCGGCCTCCGAACCCGCGACCGTGTTGTCGAGCTACGGCGAGATCAACTACAACCGCCCAAACAAGGCGAGCCAGAACGCCCAGGCCGATCTGCGCCGCTTCGTGCTGGGCTACCAGCATCGCTTCGACGCGAAGACCAAGGTCGTGACCGAGCTTGAGGTCGAGCACTCGGTGACTTCGTCGAGCGATCCCGGTGAAGTCGCGGTCGAGCAGGCCTACGTCGAACACCAAGTTCAACCGAACCTGGCCGTGCGTGCTGGCCTATTCCTGATGCCGGCCGGCCTGCTCAACGAGAACCACGAGCCGCCGGCCTTCTTCGGCGTCGAGCGCAACTTCGTCGAGACGGCGATCATCCCGAGCACATGGCGCGAAGGCGGCATCCAGCTCGTGGGCAACCTCGACAACGGCCTCATGGTGCAAGGCGGCATCAGCAGCAGCTTCGACCTGACAAAGTGGGACGCGGCGGCTACCGAAGGTGCCGAATCGCCGCTCGGTTCGATCCACCAGGAACTGGCACTCGCAAAGGCACGCGACCTCGCGGTCTTCGGCGCGGTGAACTGGCGCGGCATGCCTGGCCTGCTCGTCGGCGGGTCGCTGTTCACAGGCGGCGCAACGCACGCACAGGCTGCGGCTAGCGGCCGCGTCACGCTGTGGGACGCTCACGCCCGCTGGACACCAGGGCGCTGGGATCTGTCGGCCGTGTACGCGCGCGGCACCATCAGCAACACCGCTGCGCTCAATGCGCCGCTGGTGGGCAACCCGACGCTGATTCCAAAGTCCTTCGACGGCTGGTACGGCCAAGCCGCTTACCGCCTGTGGACCAGCGGCGACTATTCGCTTTCGCCCTTCGTTCGCGTTGAGCGCTTCAACACCGCGAAGAGCTTCGCCGACCTCGGCCCCGGCATCACGCCCAGCGCTGCCGCGACCGAGCAGGTGGTGACGCTGGGCGCCAACTTCCAGATCGCGCAAGGCATCGTCGTGAAAGCCGACGTGCAGCGCTTCCGCGAGAACAGCGATGCGAACCGCCTGAACCTGGGCCTGGGCTGGAGCTTCTGATGCGCATCACGCTCGCGGCGGCGTCCGCACTTGTGTTCGCGCCGACGAGCGTGTTCGCGGTCGACTACCTGAGTGCCGACCAAGCTGCGAAGTTGATGTTTCCGCAAGCCGATCGCTTCGAATCACGCGAAGTAACACTCGATGCCGCGCAAATGCAAAAGCTGTCGGCACAAGGCGTGTCGGCGCGATCGGCGAGGTGGTCGGTTCGCGTCGCGTATCACGGCTCGGCAGCGCTCGGCTACATCGTGATCGACGAGGTCGTCGGCAAGTTCGAGCTCATCAGCTACGCGGTTGGAATCGCCGCGGACGGCAAGGTGAAACAGGTCGAGATCCTCTCCTACCGCGAGAGCCACGGCCACGAAATTCGCCTGCCTGCGTGGCGACAGCAGTTCGTCGGCAAGACAGTTGCATCCACGATCCAAGTGGGCGAGGACATCGCCAACATCAGCGGCGCGACCTTGAGCTGCAAGCACGTGACAGATGGGGTGAAACGCATCGTGGCCGTCGTCGATCTGGCGCGTCGCAACGGGGTGCTGGGGTGAACGTGACGGCCAGCACTGTGGCCTGGGTGCGCCGCGCCAAACCCTTGCTGGGCACGATCGTCGAGGTGGGCGCGCTCGGCCAACACGCTCGCGTCGAAGACGCCGTGCGTGGCGCATTCGAGGCGGTGGCCGACATTCAAGCGCAGCTGTCGCGTTTTGAGCCGGCGAGCGACATCACGCGATTTCACGCCACGCCGAGCGGTACAAGCATCGCGATCGGGAAGCATGCCGGCACCGTTCTCATGGCGGCGCAAACCTTGCGCGATGCGAGCGGCGGCATCTTCGACATTACCCTGGGCACGGCACCAGGGGGCTGGCACTGCGAGGGATCGCAGTTGCACAAACTCGGCGACAACGTGCGTCTTGACCTCGGCGGCATCGCCAAGGGATACGCGGTAGACCATGCCGTCGATGCCCTGATGTCGAGCGGCTGCGAGGCCGGATGGGTCAATGCCGGCGGCGACGTTCGCGTGTTCGGCGACACCGACCTGCCCCTGTCCCTTCGCGACGAGCACGCAGGCGGCGTGCGGCAATTCGCCAAGCTGCGTGACGGAGCCTTTGCCACCAGCCACTTCGATCGCGGGAGCCGGTCGCATGCCTTCGCCCCCATACCCGTGAAAGCCCATGCCAGCGTCGCCGCGCCCTTGTGTCTTTGGGCTGATGCGCTCACCAAAGTCGTGGCGATCAGCGGCAATACTGCCCACCCCTTGCTCGCCCGTTATGGCGCGCAGGCTTGGCTGCATTGATCCGTTCGCGATGAACCGTCACATTCCCCGCCCGCACCGTCAGCATGGCCTGCCCCCCTGGCAGCGCGCCTTGCTCTACCTGAGCGGGTTGCTGCTTCTCGCGACAGGAATCGCTTGGTTGTTCGTTCACTATGGCGCGGATACTGATGGCTTGCCCCATCCGCTCGAAGTCTGGATGATGCGAGTGCATGGTTTCGCGGCCTTCTTTGGCCTGTTCATGTTCGGCGCGCTGGCGGCTGCGCACATCCCTCACGGATGGCGCATGAGCGGACGACAGCGCTGGGCGCAGCAGCGCGGATCGGGATTGGTCATTTGCGGCATGGCGGGGATGCTCGCGCTGACCGGCTACCTGCTGTACTACTTTGCCCCCGAGGGCATTCGCCCGCAGCTCGGCTGGGTCCACTCCGGCATCGGCGGCCTCATGGGCGTGTTGCTCCTGCTGCATCGGCGACCGAAGTCACGCCACTTGCTGGATTAAAGGGAACAAGCCCCGCCGAAAGCAGGAACTTCCAAACGAAATGAGAGACAATCTCATTTGCAGGGACACTTCGGTACCTGCGTCATCTTTCTGATGCGATGTCCACCCCGACGATGCTGTTGACCGAGTTGCCCAACGGAGCACACGCCACTGTTGAAGGCGTCGTGGCTGCGTCGGAGGATGTCGACGCCGTCACTCTTCGCCGGCTCGGCGAATTGGGCTTCATTCCTGGCGAACCGCTTCAGCTGCTACGACGTGGCCCCGGTGGGCGCGAACCGCTCGCAGTCGTGATCGGCGAAACCATGTTCGCCTTGCGTCTGCTGGAGGCGCAGTGCATCGAGGTGCGGCCAATTGCCGCCTGAAGAGGCTGAGAGTATTTCGATCATGCCCGCTCATCACGCCAAAAGACCCCTGCTCGTCGTTACAAATGCTCGCCATAGCCCGGGCTATGGCTGCGCTTTGCGCCTAGTGTCGCGTCAAGCCACAACTGTCGGCTGCTCGCTTGCTCTCGAAGCGCATTGCGGCGTTGCGCCTCCTCGCCATAGCCACGGCTATGACTCGTCGGCGCGCCTTGCACTGCGCTCCGATAGCGGCGCGATCAACCGACACTTGTGGCTTGACGCGACACTAGATCCGGCGCCTTTTGACGTGCTGCTCGGGCACACTCGAAAAACTCTCAGCCTCTGACGCCATGCCGCATTCGCAAGCTCACGCCGATCCGCACCTGCATGCGTGGAGCGTGGCGCTGGTCGGCAACCCAAACTGTGGCAAGACCGCCCTCTTCAATCTGCTGACAGGCGCTAGACAAAAGGTTGCCAACTACGCGGGCGTGACGGTCGAACGCAAGGTCGGTGCGGCGCGACTGCGCAACGGTCGACTGGTTTCTGTTGTCGATCTCCCTGGCGCTTACAGCCTGACTCCCGCCACTCCTGATGAGCAGGTCACGCTCGAAGTGATCGAAGGCCGCCGCCATGGCGAAGCGGCCCCGGACGCCATCATTGCGGTGGTCGACGCGACCAACCTGCGCATGAACCTGCGGTTGGTGCTCGAGCTGAAGCGCCTGGGCCGCCCGATGATCGTCGCACTGAACATGGCCGACGTGGCGCGCTCCGAAGGCCTCGCCATCGACATGAAGAAGCTGTCACAGGAACTCGGCTGCGCGGTCGTCGAAACGGTGGCCGTCAAGCATGACGGGCATGCGCAACTGCTGGCCGAGTTGGAGCGCGAATTTTCGACTGGCCTGGCACCCACGCACGCCGACGTGCTGGTGGGCGATGCGCCCTCGTCGGCCGACCTTCAACGCGAGGTGCGTCGCATCCTTGCTTCGGTGGCGCCGAACGCGATGAAGGTGCAACGATTCCAACATCGCCTCGATGGCGTCGTGATGCATCCCGTGTGGGGCCTGACTCTTCTTGCGGCGCTGCTCTTCCTCATCTTCCAGGCGGTGTTCTCTTGGGCCAATGTGCCCATGGACGCTATCAAGGCCGCCATGGCCGGGCTGGGCGGATGGGTCACCGATCACATGGCCGACGGCCCGCTGCGCAGCCTGCTGGTCAACGGCGTGATCGCGGGTGCGGGCGGCGTGATCGTCTTCCTGCCGCAGATCCTCATCCTCTTCTTCTTCATCCTGTTGTTAGAAGACTCCGGCTACCTGCCGCGCGCGGCCTTCCTGCTCGACAACCTGATGGGCAAGGTGGGCTTGTCCGGGCGAGCGTTCATTCCACTGCTGTCGAGCTTTGCCTGCGCGATTCCCGGAATCATGGCCACGCGCACGATCGCCAACTGGAAGGACAGACTCGCGACCATCATGATCGCGCCGCTGATGACCTGCTCGGCGCGCCTGCCGGTATATGCGCTGCTGATTGGCGCTTTCGTGCCAGATCGCGCGGTCGGGCCTTTCAATCTTCGCGGCCTCACGCTATTCGGCCTCTACGTCGCTGGCGTCGTGTCGGCCATGGGGGTGGCTTATCTCTTCAAACGCGTGTGGATGAAGACGACCTACCAGCCGCTGATGCTGGAGTTGCCACCCTATCGCGTGCCAGGTTTGCGCAATCTGGTGCTTGGCCTGTGGGAACGTGCACGCATCTTCCTTCGTCGCGTTGGCGGGATCATCTTCTCGTTGATGGTGATCCTGTGGTTCCTGTCGAGCTACCCGTCGGCGCCCGTCGGCGCCACGGGCCCGGCAATCCAGTACAGCATCGCTGGCATGCTCGGACAGGCACTGCAGCATCTGTTCGCGCCCATTGGCTTCAACTGGCAGATCTCCATCGCGCTGGTGCCGGGTCTTGCCGCACGTGAAGTCGCGGTCGGCGCCTTGGGTACGGTGTATTCGCTGTCCGCAGCGGGTGATTCGGTGGCCGACACCTTGGCCCCTGCGATCGCGCAGGGCTGGTCGCTTGCCACTGCCTACTCATTGCTGGCCTGGTACGTGTTCGCGCCGCAATGCATCTCGACGCTCGCGGTCGTCAAGCGCGAAACCAATTCGTGGCGCTATCCGATCATGATGGCGGCCTATCTCTTCGTGCTCGCCTATGTGGCGGCGTTCGTCACCTACCGCGTGACGCTTTGGTTGGGAGGCTGAAATGGCAGCCCAGAATCTCGTCGTGGCTTTGCTCGTGCTGGCGTGCAGTGCCTATGCCCTATGGACCTTGATGCCCGCGAACGCAAGGCGAGCGATTGCATCACGGGTGTTGAAGTGGTCGTTGCCGAAAGTGATGCTGCGGCCGTTTCAGAAGGCTATGAAGCCGGCCGGCGCATGTGGTGGATGCGGCAACTGTGGGGATGCGAAGCCGGCGGTGAAGTCTGCCGTGCAGCCGATCAGGCTCCATCGGATGACCAAGCGCTGATGCGTTCGCGGCCCGGCTGCCATCAGAAAATGTGCTTCACGCAGATACCCAGCCCGGCCTACCTCAATCCCTTCGGCAACGGAAACTGAATCGTTTCCTCCACTCCAGGCATCTTTCTCACCGACACGGCTCCAAGTGCCTTAAGCCGCTCGATCACGTGCTGCACCAGGATGTCCGGCGCAGAGGCACCTGCCGTCAGCCCGACTCGCCGCTTCCCATCGAACCATTCGGGCCGCAAATCGTCCGGCGAATCGACCATGTGCGCCTGGGTCCCGAGGCGCTCGGCGAGTTCCCTGAGGCGATTGCTGTTGGAGCTTGTCGGGCTACCCACGACGATCAAAATGTCCACCTGCGGGGCAAGCACTTTCACCGCATCTTGCCGGTTCTGCGTGGCGTAGCAGATGTCCTGCTGCTTGGGCTCGCGCACATTCGGGAAGCGTCGCTTCACTGCTCGCAGGATGTCGGCCGCGTCATCCACCGATAGCGTGGTCTGCGTCACCACCGCGAGCTTGTCGGTTTGGTCGACCACAAGCCGATCGACGTCGGGGACGTCCTCGACCAGATAAATGCCTTCGGTCAATTGCCCCATCGTGCCCTCGACTTCGGGGTGCCCCTTGTGGCCGATCATGATGAAGTCAAAGCCTTCCTTGTGCAGCTTCGCCACTTCGACATGCACCTTGGTCACGAGCGGACAGGTGGCATCGAACACGCTGAAGCCACGTTCTGCCGCCTCCTGCCGCACGGCCTGCGACACGCCATGAGCGCTAAAGACCAGCGTCGCGCCGGCAGGCACGTCATCAAGGTCTTCGATGAAGATCGCGCCTTTGCTCTTCAAGTCGTTGACGACGTAGGTGTTGTGCACGATTTCGTGCCGAACGTAGATCGGCGCCCCGAACTTCGCGAGCGCACGCTCGACGATCTCGATGGCGCGGTCCACGCCCGCACAGAATCCACGCGGCGCAGCGAGGACGACTTCATCCAGAGGTCCGCTCATCACAACACTCCGATCAGTTGGACTTCGAAAGTCACCGGCTGACCAGCCAAAGGGTGATTGAAGTCGAACAGCACCGACTCGTCACCGACCTCTTTCACCACTCCTGCGTAGGCCCCCTGCCCGTCTGGCGTTGGAAACTGCACCACGTCGCCGATGCAATAGGTTTCGTCGGGATCGCCCAGTTCATCGAGCAGGCCTCTTTTCACGCGTTGCAGTAGCTCCGGGTTGCGGTCTCCGAACGCTTCGCCTGCTGCGAGCTCAAAGCTCGCGCGGGTGCCTTCGGCAAGACCCAGCAGGCGGGCCTCCATGGCCGGTGCCAATTCGCCGGTGCCAAGCGACAAGGTGGCGGGCTTGTCGGAAAAGGTGTTGATGATGTCGGCGCCGTCGAGCCCGGCGAGGCGGTAGTGCAGAGTCAGGAAGGACCCCGGTTGGACAAAATTCACGGGAGGACCCGGTTGATAGACTGGCGGCAATTTTACGAGCCGGCCGCCGCGAGGGCAGCCGACAGGAAACATGGTTTTGAAGGACATTCCGGCAAGTGCCCGACCGCGCGAGCGATTAATGGCGCATGGCCCCGCGGCGCTTGCCGATGCCGAGCTCATCGCGCTGCTGCTGCGAACGGGCGTGAAAGGCACCTCGGTACTGCAGCTTTCGCAAAATCTGCTGGACAACTTCGACGGTTTGAGCGGCCTCTTGCAAGCCCAGCCCTCGGACTTGCAGAAGATCAAGGGACTCGGACCCGCCAAGCGCGCAGAGATCGCCGCGGTCATGGAACTCGCCCGCCGCTCGCTCGCGCAGGAGATGGGCAGGCGGCCGTTGTTCGATTCGCCGCAGCGGGTGAAGGACTACCTTCGCATGCAGCTCGGCCACTTGGGACACGAGGTGTTCGTGGTGCTGTTTCTCGATGCGCAGAACCACCTCGTGCGCATCGAGGAGATGTTTCGCGGCACGCTCACGCAAACGAGTGTGTACCCGCGCGAGGTGGTCAAGCGTGCCCTCGAACTGCATGCGAGCGCGGTGATCCTCGCCCACAACCACCCGTCGAACGTGGCCGAACCCTCGCGTGCCGATGAGGCCCTGACGCAGACGCTGGTGCAGGCCATGCGCTTGATCGACGTTCGCGTGCTCGATCATCTCGTCGTCGGGAAGACCGAGGTCGTTTCCTTTGCGGAGCGAGGCCTCTTGTGAGCACACGCGCGCGCAGCCTGCAGGACCTTGCGGACATCCGCCGGGCACTGCACGAGGCAGCGCAGCAAGCTGCGCGGCAGGAGGCCGAGGCGCGCGAGAAAGCAGCGAGGGAAAAGCGCGAGCGCGAACTGTTCGCGCGCACCGTCGGCCCGGTGACGCCGTTGCGCATGGCCGTGCGGGCTTCGATGGACAAGCCCCGGCCAAGCCCCTTGCCTCGCCAACGCGAACGCGACGACGCGGCCGTGCTGCACGAGGCCATCTCCGACGAATTCGACGTCGAGACTTTGCTCGACACCGACGATGCACTCTCGTTTCGACGACATGACATCGGGCCTGAGGTGGTCCGAAAACTCAGGCGAGGCGCATGGTCCATCCAGGCGCAACTCGACCTGCATGGCTTGCGACGCGACGAAGCGCGCGAACAGCTGGGAGCGTTCCTGCGCGAGGCCGTGCGCCACGGGCTGCGCTGCGTGCGCGTGATTCACGGCAAGGGCAATGGATCGCCCGGCCGCGAGCCTGTGCTCAAAGTCAAGGTGAAAAGCTGGCTGGTGCAAAAGAACGAGGTGATCGCTTTCGCGCAGGCGCGCGCGGCCGATGGCGGGCATGGGGCGTTGCTGGTGTTGCTGAGAGGCTGAGAGGCTGAGAGGCTGAGAG
>Ga0070663_100000510_pt1 | contig 20579 bp, 16 predicted proteins | sample KBSC63metaG_FD_65646 | JGI IMG/M metagenome (GOLD analysis project Ga0070663, IMG submission 65646) | Corn rhizosphere microbial communities from Kellogg Biological Station, Michigan, USA - KBS C6-3 metaG | ecosystem: Host-associated > Plants > Roots > Rhizosphere > Soil ...
CGGTGTCGACGCCGAACACGCCCACGTTGGTGATCGTGATCGTGCCGTTCGCCATGTCCGCCGGGGACGTCTTGCCCTCGCGAGCCGTGTCGGTCAGCGCCGTCAGCGCCTGGGCCAGCTCCTTCAGCGACATCGAGTCGGCGTCGCGGACCTTCGGCACGATCAGGCCGCGCGGGGTGGCCGCGGCGATCCCGAGGTGCACGTAGTCCTTGTAGACGATCTCCTGCGCCTGCTCATCCCAGACCGCGTTCACGTCCGGAGTGCGCTTCGCCGCCAGGCACACGGCCTTCGCGGCGAACGTCAGCGGCGTGACCTTGACCCCGGCGAACTCCCGCGACTTCTTCAGCTTCTCGCGGAACTCCATCATCGGCGTGACGTCGATGGTCAGGAACTCCGTGACGTGCGGAGCGGTGAACGCGCTCTGCACCATCGCCGCCGCGGTCATCTTCCGGACGCCCTTGATCGGCACGCGCCGCTCGCGCGATCCGTTGTCGACAATGGAAGGTGCGACGGGAGCCCCGTTTGCGGCGCGCTCGACATCTTCACGCGTGATGACGCCACCGTCGGCGCTGCCGGTCAGCGCGTGCAGGTCGACGCCGAGGTCCTTCGCCAGCTTCCGCACCGGCGGCTTCGCGAGCGGAACGTACCCGCCGCGAGGAGCAGCCGGAGCAGGAGCAGCCGGAGCAGGAGCAGCGACAGCGACGGCCGGCGCGGGAGCGGGTTCCGCGCCCTTTCGCGCCCGGCGCTGGGTGACGACCGTTTTGGAGCCGTACCCGACCAGCGGCTTCATCTCTTCCTCGGCCGGCTCCTCGGCTGGTGCCGGAGTAGCCGAGGCCCCGCCCGGGTCGACGTCGATGGTGAGGATCGGCGTGCCGACCTCCACCGTCTGCCCCGGCTCGACGTGCAGTTCCGTGACGACCCCGGCCCACGGGATCGGCAGCTCGACGGCGGCCTTCGCGGTCTCGATCTCGACCACGATCTGGTTCACCGTCACGGTGTCGCCCGGCTTCACGTGCCAGGACAGGATGTCGGCTTCGGTCAGCCCCTCCGCCGTGTCGGCCAAGGGGAATTGCTTGTACGTGGGCATTGCGCGGAAATCCCCCTTACCAGGCGAGCGAACGGTCGACGGCGTGCAGCACCCGGTCCAGGTCGGGGAGGTAGTGCTCCTCGAGCTTGGCCGGCGGGTACGGCGTGTCGAACCCGGTCACCCGGAGGACGGGGGACTCCAGCGAGTAGAAGCACTCCTGCTGGACGCGCGCGGCGATCTCCGACGTCAGCGACGACTCCGACGGCGCCTCCGACAGCGCGATCAGCCGTCCGGTCTTGCGCACCGACTCGAACACCGGGCCGAGGTCCAGCGGCGAGAGCGTGCGCAGGTCGATGACCTCGAGGGACTTGCCTTCGTCCTCGGCCGCGGCGGCCGCGTCGAGGGCGACCTTCACCGACGGGCCGTACGCGACGACCGTCGCCGTCGTGCCCTCGCGGACGACCTGCGACGAGAAGCACGGGACCGGTGTCCCCGCGGTGTCGATTTCCGCGCGCAGGGCACCCGAGTGGTACAGCCGCTTCGGCTCGAAGAACAGCACCGGGTCGTCCGACTTGATCGCCTGCTGGATGCCCCAGTAGGCGTCGACGGCGTTCGAAATGGACACGACCTTGAGGCCGGGGATGTGCGCGAACAGCGACTCCGGCGACTCCGAGTGGTGCTCGACCGCGCCGATCCCGCCGCCGAACGGCACGCGGATCACGACGGGCATCTTGATCTTGCCCTGCGTCCGGTAGTGCAGCTTCGCCAGCTGCGAGGAGATCTGGTCGAAGCCGGGGAAGATGAAGCCCTCGAACTGGATCTCGCAGACCGGCCGGAAGCCGCGCACGGCCAGGCCGACCGCGGTGCCGATGATGCCGGACTCCGCCAGCGGCGTGTCCAGCACGCGCTGCTCGCCGAAGTCCTTCTGCAGGCCGTCGGTGATCCGGAAGACGCCGCCGAGCTTGCCGACGTCCTCCCCCATGATCAGGACCTTGGGGTCCTCTTCCATCGCGCGGCGCAGGCCGAGGTTGAGGGCCTTGCCGATGGTGAGTTTCTGGAGGTCGGTCATCAGTGCTCACCCGCCGATACGAAGCCGTCGAGGTAGGACAGGAACTCTTCGCGCTGCGCCTCCAGCACCGGGTTGCCCTCGGCGTAGACGTTGCTGAAGATCCGGTCCGGCGGCGGTTCCGGCATGTTGAAGGTGTACTCGCGCAGGTCGGCGGCGAACGCGTCGGCGTCGGCCTGGACGCTGTCGAAGAACGCCTGGTCGGCGTAGCCGCCGCGGGCCAGGTACGCGCGGACGCGCTCGATCGGGTCCTTGAGCTTCCACTCCTCCAGCTCGTCGGAGAGCCGGTAGCGGGTGGGGTCGTCGGTCGTCGTGTGCGCGTCCATCCGGTAGGTGAACGCCTCGATCAGCACCGGGCCGTTGCCGTGGCGGCACTCGTCGAGCGCCCAGCGCGACACCGCCAGGCAGGCGAGGACGTCGTTGCCGTCGACGCGGATGCCGGGGAAGCCGTAGCCGCGGGCGCGCTGGTACAGCGGCAGGCGCGACTGGCGCTCGGTCGGCTCGGAGATCGCCCACTGGTTGTTCTGGCAGAAGAAGACCAGCGGCGCGTCGTAGACCGCAGCCCAGACGAATCCTTCGTGGACGTCACCCTGCGAAGTGGCGCCGTCGCCGAAGTAGCAGATCGTGGCTTCGCCGTCGTCGTCGCCGACCTTGCCCTCGAACTTCTGGCCCATCGCGTAACCGGCGGCGTTGAGCACCTGGTTGCCGATCACGATGGTGTACGGGTGGAAGCCGTGGCCCTGGTAGTCCCAGCCGCTGTGGTCGGTGCACCGGAAGATGCCCAGCAGGTCCTTCATGTCGACCCCGCGCGCGTACGCGACGCCGTGCTCCCGGTAGCTGGGGAACGCCATGTCGTTCTTCTTCAGCGCCCGGCCGGAGCCGATCTGCGCGGCTTCCTGCCCGAGCAGCGGGACCCAGATGCCGAGCTGGCCCTGGCGCTGCATGGCGTTCGCCTCGCGGTCGGCGCGCCGGACCAGCACCATGTCGCGGTACAGGCCGCGCAGGGCTTCGGCGTCGACGTCCTCGACGTACTTGTCGAACTGGGGCGAGGGGACCCGTTCGCCTTCGGGGGTGAGCAGCTGAGTCAGCTCAGCGCCACCTTCACTGGTCGCTCGCAATCCGGCGATCACCTGTTCGGGGGAGGGCTGGGCCGCGACCGCGGCGGGGCCGTCTCCAGGCTCCGGGTGCGTCCACTGTTCGGACGGCATGCGCTGTACTCCTTGGTGTCGGTGCCTCTGGCGGCCGCTTGTGGCGACCACAGCGACTGCACCGGCGGGGACCAGCGCATCGGGTCCGAAGCGCTCGGTCACCGTCGGCGTTGACGGTTCTCGCGGACATCCTGGCACGAAGGTCTGCGCTTTGGTGAGTCACGGATACTGATTTGTTGCTGAGAAAGGGCCCCTGAACAGCGGAAACGTTAGGAAGCCCGAGCATCGGACCTACGAGAGTAGGGAATCGACTCGCGCGCTCACCAGGCGTGGCGCCTTCGAGTGATCACGTGATCACCCGCGTCGGTCACGCCGTTGTGACGTGCCGCACTGTCGGACGTGCGTGGCACGATGGGCCGGGTGGAGCAGAAATCCGTTCGTGAATCCGTCGTGTCGTCGTGGACCAACGACGTCATCCCGAGCCTGTCCGGGCTGGTGGCGATCCCCGCCTTGTCCCCGGCCTTCGACGCCGAGTGGGCGAAGAGCGGCCACTTGGCCGCCGCCGTCGACCACGTCCGCGAGTGGATCACCGGGCGTGACCTGCCCGGCGCCACGTGCGAGGTCGTCCAGCTCGAAGACCGGACCCCGCTGTTGCTCGTCGACGTCCCGGCGACCTCGGGCGCGGCGGACAGGGGCACCGTCCTGATGTACGGCCACCTCGACAAGCAGCCCCCGGTCGGCGGCTGGTCCGAGGGCCTCGACCCGTGGACCCCGGTGATCCGCGACGGCCGGCTGTACGGCCGCGGGTCCGTCGACGACGGCTACTCCGGCTACGCGGCGACGACGGCGATCGAAGCCGTGCACGCGGGTGGCGGCGAGCACGCCCGCATCGTGCTGCTGCTGGAGACCGGCGAGGAGTCCGGCAGCCCCGACCTGCCCGCCTACGTCGACCACCTGGCCGACCGCATCGGCGACGTCTCGCTGGTGGTCTGCCTCGACGCCGGCGGCAGCGACTACGAGCGGTTGTGGCTGGTCACGAGCCTGCGCGGGATGCTGCACCTCGACGTCAAGGTGCAGCTGCTGGCCTCGGCGCAGCACTCCGGCGTGGCGAGCGGTGTCGTCGCGAGCTCGTTCCGCGTCCTGCGGCAGCTGATCGAACGCCTCGAGGACAGCGCGACCGGCGAACTGCTGCTGGACGAGCTCAAGGTCGAGGTCCCGGCGGACCGGCTGGCCGAGCTCGAGGCCGTCTCGCAGGACTTCCCGGAGGCGCTGTCGAAGGCGTTCCCGCTGGTCGAGGGCGGGCGCGTGGTCACGGAAGACACGCTGGAGCTGATGCTCAACAACGCGTGGCGGCCGACGCTGTCGGTGATCGGCGCCGACGGCTTCCCGAAGCCGGCCGACGCCGGAAACGTCCTGCGCGAGAGCACGACGTTGACGCTGAGCTTCCGCCTCCCGCCGACGGCCGACGCCGAGAAGGCGCTCGAAGCCGTGAAGCACGTCCTGACCACAAACGTCCCGTACGGCGCGAAGGTCACCTTCGGCGACAGCCCGCAGGCGGAGAACGGCTGGAACGCCCCGACCGAGTCGCCGTGGCTGACGACGGCCCTGCGCAAGGTCAGCGACGAGGTGTTCGGCCGCCCCCACCGCGCCACCGGCATGGGCGGCTCGATCCCGTTCATGGGCCTGCTCTCGCGGAAGTACCCGGAGGCGCAGTTCCTGGTCACCGGCGCGTGCGGGGCCGACTCGAACATCCACGTGCCGGACGAGTGGCTGCACCTGGACTTCGCCCAGCAGGTCACCGAGGCCGTCGCGCACGTCCTGGACGCCCACGCGCGCGGCTGATCCCCTGAGCGGCGCTTTCGACGGGAAAGCGCCGCTCAGGCCAGCCGGGTCAGGTGCACCGAGACGTCCAAAGTGGACTGCCCGCCGCCGGTGAAGATGCCCTTCAGCGGGGCCACGTCCGCGTAGTCCCGCCCCATGGCCACCCACACGTGCCGCGGCCCGACCGGGATCGCGTTCGTCGGGTCGTACGCCCACCACCCGCCGGTCCAGACGTCGACCCAGGCGTGCGACTCGCCCTCGACCACCTCGCCGAGCTTCGCGTCCGGTTTCGTGTGCAGGTACCCCGACACGTACCGGGCCGGGACGCCGATCGCGCGCAGCATCACCAGCGTCACGTGCGCGAAGTCCTGGCACACGCCTTCGCGCGCCTGCCACGCGTCCGTCGCCGTCGAGTGGACGCCCGTCGTGCCCGGCTGGTACTTGAGCTGCTTGTTCACCCACTCGCAGACCGCCAGCACCGCCTCGGCCGGGTCCAGCCCGCGACGCAGCGAGCGTGCTTCGCGCGCCAACGTCACGTCTCGCGGGGTGTAGTCGGTCGGGGTCAGGTACTCGGTGCGGTGGTCGATGACCGTCTCGGACCGCAGGTCCTTCCACGACGCCGTGCGGATCGGCTCGGCCTCGTCCGCCGTCTCGACCACCGATGTCGCCAGCACGGTGAACTCCGTGTGCGGCGCGTGGAGGTCGAACGACGTCACGACCGTGCCCCAGTAGTCCGTGTACCGGTAGGCGCGGGTCGCCGGCGTCGTCTCGATGCGCGTCGCCACCGTCGTCTGGCGGCGGTCCGAGCGCGGGGTCAGCCGGGCCTCGTTGTACGACTGCGTCGCCGGGGTCGCGTACCGGTACCCGGTCCGGTGCGCCACGCGCAGCTGCCACGTCACAGCGAAACCTCCGCACCGCTCCACGCCACCCACGGCGACGTGCTGAAGTACTGCAACGACACCGCTTCCCCGATCTCCTTGATCGTCGTCTGCAACGAGCCGAGCCGCCGCGGCAGGTCGGTCAGCAGGTCCGACGGGCGGAGGAACTCCAGCTCGCTGCGGGCCCGGCCGAGCTGCCGCAGCGCCTCCGACTTCTCGTTGCCGCGCGAGCCGCCGCCCGGGTCGAGCCGCTGCAGGCACTCCTCGGCCTGCCGCAGCGCGTGGAACACCGAGCGCGGGAACAGCGTGTCCCGCAACAGGAACTGCACGACGCGGCCGGCGTCCAGCGCACCCCGGTAAGTGCGCAGGTAGGTGTCCTGCGCGCCGGCCGAGCGCAGCACCGTGATCCAGCCCGGCGACGACGCGCGGTCCGCGACCCGGGACAGCAACAGCCGCACCACCATGTCGGCGCGTTCGATCGAACGTCCCAGCACCATGAACAGCCAGCCCTCGTCGCGGCTCATCGTCGAATCGGCGAGCCCGGCGAACATCGCCGCGCGCTCCTCGACGAACGACAGGAACGCGTGCGGCCCGGCGCGCCGGGCGTAGCGCTGCCGGTCGGGCACCGCGTTCCACGTCGCGTTCAGGCATTCCCACAGCTCGGTCGAGACGACTTCACGAGCGCCGCGCGTGTTCTCGCGCGCCGAGTTGATCGAGCCGACGATCGACGCGGGGTTGTCCTTCGCGTACGCCACCAGCTCGGTCAGCTTCCAGACGTCGAGGGGCTCGCCGTCCGGGGTGTCGATGCCCAGGACGGCCAACAGCTGGCGGCTCGCGTGGTCCGGGTCGACGGTCGCGTCTTCGAGCAGCTGGTGGACCGAGACGTTGAGGATGCGGGAGGTGTCGTCGGCGCGTTCGACGTACCGGCCGATCCAGTACAGCGACTCCGCGTTGCGGGCGAGCATGCGAAACCTCCCTAGCTCTGCTGCTGTTGCTGTTGCTGCTGGGACGTCGTCAGCTCGGGCCCCTGCTCGGCGGCCAGGCCGTCCACAGTGGATATCGCGCCGAGTGCGGGTTGCTCCAGCTCGCGTTCGGCCGTCGACGCGCGGGACGCGAGCACCCAGGTGTCCTTCGAGCCGCCGCCCTGCGACGAGTTGACGACCAGGCTGCCCTCCGGCAGCGCCACCCGCGTCAGCCCGCCGGGGAGCACGAAGATCTCCTTGCCGTCGTTGACGGCGAAGGGCCGCAGGTCGACGTGCCGCGGCGCGAGCCGGTCGTCCACCTTGGCCGGCACGGTCGAAAGCTGGACCACCGGCTGCGCGATCCAGCCGCGCCGGTTCGCGCGGACCTTGCGCCGCAGCGTGTCCAGCTCCTTCTTCGTCGCGTCCGGGCCGAACACGATCCCGTAGCCGCCGGAGCCCTCGACCGGCTTCACGACCAGCTCGTCCAAGTGGGCCATGACGTGGTCGAACTCGTCCGGCAGCCAGCAGCGGAAGGTGTCCACATTGGGCAGCAGCGGCTTCTCGTTCAGGTAGTACTTCACCATCTCCGGCACGTAGGTGTAGACGAGCTTGTCGTCGCCGACGCCGTTGCCGATCGCGTTCGCGACGACGACGTTGCCCGCCCGGGCCGCGTTCTGGATGCCGGCCACGCCGAGCACGGAGTCCGGCCGGTAGTGCACCGGATCGAGGAACTCGTCGTCGATCCGGCGGTAGACGACGTCGACCTGCCGCTCGCCCTCGGTGGTCCGCAGGTAGACGACGTTGTCGCGGCAGAACATGTCGCGGCCTTCGACGAGCTCGACACCCATCAGCCGGGCCAGCAGCGAGTGTTCGAAGTACGCCGAGTTGTGCACGCCGGGGGTGAGCACGACGACCGTCGGGTCGGCGACGTTCGCCGCGGCCGCCGCACGCAGGGCCCGCAGGAGGTGCGACGCGTAGTCGCCGACCGGTCGCACGCGGTGCTGGGCGAACAGGTCCGGGAAGACCCGGGCCATCGTGCGCCGGTTCTCCATCACGTACGACACCCCGGACGGGTTGCGCAGGTTGTCCTCAAGCACCCGGAAGGTACCTTCTTCGTCCCGGACCAGGTCCACTCCGGACACGTGGATGCGCACGCCGTTCGGCGGGGTGATGCCGAACGCCTCCCGGTGGAAGTGCTCGCACGAGGTGATCAGCCGCCGGGGCAGCACGCCGTCGCGCAGGATCTGCCGGTCGCCGTAGACGTCGGCGAGGAACGCCTCGAGCGCGCGGACGCGCTGGGCGACACCGCGTTCGAGCTTCGTCCACTCGGCGGCCTGGATCACCCGCGGCACCAGGTCCAGCGGGAACGGCCGCTCCTGACCGGACAGCGAGAACGTGATGCCCTGGTCGACCATCGCCCGGTCCAGCGCCTGCGAGCGCGAGTTGAGGTCGTGCGCGTCGAGGGCGGCGATCGATTCGTACAGCGCCCGGTACGGGCCGCGGACCGTGCCGTCGGCGCCGAACATCTCGTCGTAGGCACCGGCGTGCGGCCGTTCCGGCGAGAGGTATCCCTCGAACCGGTCTCCCGGACGGGTGATCCGGCTGGTCGCCGCCTTCCTCGCGCGTCGACCGGACGGGGGCAGCCGCGGCGGGGTGGCGTTCATGGTCGACATCCTTACGCACCGCGTGGCCCGGACGCGACACTCGCGCGTCGCTCTAAACATCGCCGTAACTTCGCGGTGCTGTGCTTTGGTATGGATGAGTGGCAATATGCGTGCTCTCAGAACCTGAGAACTACGAGGAGTGACGACGTGGCCCGAGGAACCCAGCTCAAGGCGATCGCCCTGCTGCCTGCGTTCGCCCTGGTCGGCTTGACCGTGGCGTGCGGCGCGGGAGGGAGCGGCGCGGGCAACGTCGGCTCCACCACCCCTGCGACGTCCGCGGGCGCCGGATCGGGTGACGTGGGCGCGGTCGCCAAGGACGACGCGCTGGCCGCCCTGGTGCCCGCTGACGTGAAGTCCGACGGCAAGATCGTGGTCGGCCAGGACCAGAGCTACCCGCCGAACGAGTTCGTCGACAACGGCAAGCCGGCCGGCTTCGACGTCGACCTCGGCACCGCCATCGGCCAGGTGCTCGGCGTGCAGATGGAATTCCAGAACTCTTCGTTCGACGGCATCATCCCCGGCGTCGGTGCCAAGAAGTACGAGCTGGCGATGTCGTCGTTCAGCATCAACGCCGAGCGGCTGCAGTCGGTCGACATGATCTCCTACTACAGCGCGGGCACCTCGCTGGCCGTGCTGAAGGGCAACCCGGACGGCCTCAAGGCCGACGACCTGTGCGGCAAGAAGGTCGCCGTCCAGAAGGGCACCACGCAGGTCGAGGACCTCGACAAGAAGAACGCCGCCTGCACCGGCGCGGGCAAGCCCGCCATCGAGGTCACCCAGCTGCAGGCCCAGACCGACGTCAACCTGGCCCTCACCGCCAAGCGCGTGCAGGGCGAGCTGGCCGACTCCCCGGTCATCGACTACGCGGTGAAGCAGACCAACGGCCAGCTCGAGTCGGTCGGCACGCCGTACGACACGGCGCCGTACGGCATCGTGCTGCCGAAGAACAGCGGCGACTACGGCAAGGCCATCCAGGGTGCGATCCAGAAGCTGATCGACAGCGGCGCGTACAAGAAGATCCTCGACAAGTGGGGTCTCAACGCCGCCGGCGCGGTCACCAAGTCGGAGATCAACCCGGCTTCCTGAGATAGGACGTAGTTCGTGAGTTCCTCCGAAGCGCCTCCCGACGAGGCGCCGATCGAAGCCGAGCCCATCAAGGCCGTCCCGGTGCGCCACTACGGGCGCTGGGCGGCCGGGGTGGTCATCCTCTTCCTCGCGTTCATCGTGATCCGCAGCGTGATGACGAACGAGGCACTGCAGTGGCCGGTCGTCGGCGATTACCTCTTCGACGACCGGATCCTGCGCGGCCTGCAGAACACGCTGATCCTCACCGTGATCTCGATGCTCATCGGGATCGCCGGCGGGATCCTGCTCGCCGTGATGCGCCTGTCGCCCAACCCCCTCATGTCGGGGGCGGCGTCGATCTACATCTGGCTGTTTCGCGGCACCCCGCTGATCACGCAGCTGCTGTTCTGGAACTTCCTGGCGCTGGCCTACCCGCGGCTCGGTCTCGGCGTGCCGTTCGGGCCGGAGTTCGTCAGCTGGGACACCAACCAGCTGATCACGCAGTTCACCGCGTCGCTGCTCGGCCTGGGTCTCAACGAGGCCGCCTACATGGCGGAGATCGTGCGCGGTGGGATCCAGTCGGTCGACTCCGGTCAGCGCGAGGCGGCGAGCGCACTCGGCATGAGCCAGACGAAGACCCTGCGGCGGATCATCCTGCCGCAGGCGATGCGGGTGATCATCCCGCCGACCGGCAACGAGACCATCTCGATGCTGAAAACCACGTCGCTGGTCGTCGTCATCGGGTACTTCGAGCTGGTGGTCGCGGCGCAGACCATCTACTCGCAGAACTACAAGACGGTGCCGCTGCTCATCGTCGCCGCGCTCTGGTACCTGTTCTTGACGTCGGTGCTGACGCTCGTCCAGATGCAGATCGAGAAGCGTTTCGCCCGCGGCACCTCGCGGGACGTCGCGCAGAAGACCGGCTGGCGGTCGAGGGTGTTCAGCCGGGGTGGAGGGAACGTCACATGACCCCCGTGGTGTCCGCGCAGCGGATCTGGAAGAGCTTCGGCAGCGTCGACGTCCTCAAGGGCATCAACCTCGAGGTGCAGGAGCGGGAGGTGCTCTGCCTGATCGGGCCGTCCGGCTCGGGCAAGTCGACGCTCCTGCGCTGCATCAACCACCTCGAGAAGATCGACGCCGGCCGGCTCTACGTCGACGGCGTGCTCGTCGGCTACAAGCAGCGCGGCGACAAGCTCCACGAGCTGCGGGAAAAGGAAGTGGCCTTTCAGCGCAAGGACATCGGCATGGTGTTCCAGCGCTTCAACCTCTTCCCGCACATGACGGCGCTCGAGAACGTCATGGAGGCGCCGGTCCAGGTCCGGCGCGAGCCGAAGGCCCAGGTCCGGCAGCGTGCGCACGAGCTGCTGGAGCGCGTCGGCCTCGCGGACAAGGCGCAGAACTACCCGGCGCAGCTGTCCGGCGGGCAGCAGCAGCGCGTCGCGATCGCCCGGGCGCTCGCGATGCAGCCGAAGCTGATGCTGTTCGACGAGCCGACGTCGGCGCTGGACCCGGAGCTCGTCGGCGACGTCCTCGGCGTGATGAAGCAGCTCGCCAAGGACGGCATGACCATGGTCGTCGTCACGCACGAGATGCAGTTCGCGCGCGAGGTGGCGGACAAGGTCCTGTTCATGGACGGCGGCGTCGTCGTCGAAGAGGGCCCGCCCGAGCGGGTGATCGGGAGCCCGCGCGAGGAACGGACCAAAGAGTTCCTGGCCCGGGTGCTGAACCCGAACGCCTGACGAAAACCATTCGGATTCGCTATTTTGAAAGCGGGTGAGGGAGGGGGCGGGAGCTTTGTCGACCGAAAGCGCACTGCCCCCTCTCGACCCGTTCGCCGGGATCCCCGACCGCCGTTACGAGGTCAAGGCCGCTGACCTGCTGAAACCGGGCAACGCGGGCCTGATGCGCTGGCGGCGGCAGGCCACGAACGCCCCGATCGTCTACGTCGAGGACGCCTACATCACCGGGACGCTGGACCTGCGGGCCGCGGACCTGAAGTACCTGTTCCGGTTCGAGCGCTGCCGGTTCGAGCAGCCACCGGACGTGCGCGAGGCGAACCTGCTCGGGCTCGTGTTCCGCAAGTGCTGGCTGCCCGGGCTCAAGGCCCGCAACATGCGCAGCCGCAACGACGTCCGGCTGATCCGCAGCGTCGTGCAGGTCGACGGCGACCGGCGGGAGATCGAAGAGACGACCGTCCAGCGCGGCGACGACCGTGAGCGCGGCATGCCGAACGCCGCGGTCAACTTCACCGACGCGGTGATCGAGGGGTCGATGGTGCTGACCCGCACCGTCATCTCCCACCCGCACGGGAAGGCGATCCACGCCGACCGGCTGGTGCTCACCGGCGCGCTGCTGGCCTACCGGATGGTCGCGAACGGCGAAGTCCGGCTCCCCGGCCTGCGGACCGGCGGTAACGTCAACTTTTCGGGCGCCACGCTCAACAACCCGGACGGCTTCGCGCTCAACGGCAACGGGTTGCACATCGGCGGCAGCCTGCTGTGCGAGGTCGACAACTACGGGCCGGCCAGCCAGCGCAAACGCTTCTCCGCCACCGGGATCATGTACCTGCCGAGCGCCACGGTGGACAGTGACATCTCGCTGCGCGAGGCCAAGCTGACGGTGTCCCAGCACGGCCCGATCGCCGTCGACGCGTGGAAGTCGAACGACCCGTACATCGATCCGCGGCCGGCGCTGGTCGCCGACCGGATGCGCGTCGACGGCAACGTCGAGCTGTCGGACGGGCTGCAGGCGCTGGGCACGCTGCGCATGGTGAACGCCCGGATCGGCGGCTCGCTGCGGCTGGCCGGCGCCGAAATCCGGGTCGAGCGCGGCAAGACCGTGCCGTACTACGACCGCGCACTGCACCTGGACGGCACCGAGATCGGCGGCGACATCGAGGCGACGAGCCTGCGCGTGCCGGCCGGGCAGCTGCGGCTGGCCGACGTCACCGTCGGCGGCAACTTCCTGGCCTGGAACTCGATGTTCCGCCACCCCGGCCGGGACGTGTTCTCGGCGCGCCGGTCGAAGATCGCGGGCAACTTCCAGCTCACCGACGCCACGATCCACGGCACGCTGCGCTTGCAGGGCGTGGACGTCGGCGGCAGCATCAACCTGGCGGGCACCCGCCTGACCGACCCGGGTGTCCGCGCGACCAGCAGTTATTCGCTCGACGTCCGCACCGGCCGGGTCGGCCGCGACCTGACGCTGCGCGACAACAACGGCCGCCCGTTCGTGGCGGAAGGCGGCGTCAACCTCGACGGCGCCCAGGTCGCCCGGCGCGTGGACCTGCGCGGTTCCCAGCTCGGCTCCCGGTCACCCTTCGGCGTTGCTCTCGACGCGGGCGACGTCGCCTCGGACGAGTTCATCTTCACGCCGAGCAGCCCCCCGACGGGCCGGATCGTGCTCAGGCGAGCCCACTGCGGAACGCTCAGCGACAACAACCAGTTCTGGGCGGCCTCCGAGGGCATCGAGCTGGAGGACTTCCGCTACGACGCGCTGAAGAAGGGCATCCCCCTCGACGACGACAAGGCCCTCGACGAGCGCATCGAGCTCCTGCGCAAGGCAATGCGCGGCTACCGCCCGGGCCCGTACGACCAGCTCGCCCACATGCTGCGCGCGGCGGGAAACGAAGAGCACGCCTCGACGGTGGCGTTGCGCAAGCAGCAGTTCAGGTACGAGGCGCTGGCCCGCGGCTTCAAGTTCTTCGGCCCGGGCGTGCGGCTGTGGAGCTGGCTCCAGCGTTCGATGGTCGGCTACGGCTACCGCCCGGTGCGAGCGCTCGGCTGGCTGCTCACCCTGCTGGTCCTGGGCAGTCTCTGGTTCGGCCTGGGCATCGACGACTGCGTGACGTGGAAGTCGACGGACCCGGCCCACCAGATCATCGCGAACGGCCGCCGGTGCGTCGTCAACCAGCAGGACACCGGCCTGCAGTGGAACCCGGTGATCTACACGGCGGACCTGCTGGTCCCGATCGTGGACTTCGGCAACAAGTCGAGGTGGTACATGCACGGCACGGACAACTGGGTGGCAGCGGGCTTCACGGCGTCGGGCTGGATCCTGGCGACCACCGTGGCAGCCGGCGTGAGCCGCATGCTGCGCCGGGAGAACTGAGGCCCTCTTGAACGCACCGGACGCCACCGGCCGGATCGAGATCGATGCGGCTCCCGAGGCGGTGTACTCGCTGGTCAGCGACCCCGAGAAGCTGGCTGGCCTCGCCGAGGAGTACGCCGGGCACCGGTGGGTCGGTGGTGCTTCGCGGCCGGCCGTGGGCGCGAAGTTCCGCGGGCGCAACCGGCGGGGTGTCCGGCGGTGGAGCACCCTCTCCACCATCACCGACGCCGACCCGGGGCGGCGGTTCGGCTTCGAAGTCACCTCGTTCGCCGGGCTGCCCGTCGCCCGCTGGCAGTACGACTTCGAGCCCGCGCCTGACGGCTGCGTCGTCGTCGAAAGCATGTGGGAGCGGCGGCCCGGCTGGTTCAAGGTCGCGACCTCGGCCGTCACCGGGGTCTGGGACCGGGAGCAGGCCAACACCGCCAACATCGCCGCCACGCTGGCCCGGCTGAAGCGGGCCGCCGAAGCTAGTCGATGAAGCGGGACCAGAACGGTATGTAGCGGGGGCCGTCCGGTGGGGCCGTGCTGATGCCGCCCGTCGCGAACTCGCGATGCAGGTAATCGCGCAGGTCACTGCCGTAGACGATGATGTCCGTCTGGTACACCGACAGCACCGGGTAACCGACCGTGCCCGGCAGGCCGGGCAGGTACCGGTGCCCGCACACCGGCACCAGCTGCGGCACGTCGGCCAGGCGGCGCCGGGCTTCACGGACCGCGTCCTCCGGGCCGACCGGGCGCGTGCCCCAGTCCGGCAGCCAGAAGCCGTTGTGTTCGACATCGTACAGCACGCCGTCGACCGGCCATGCCAAACGTTTGCGCAGCTGGTCCGCGTTGCCACAGCGCCAGTCGGGCCAGCGGTCGCCGATCGGGACGCCGGCGGCCAGGAACGTCCGGTGGTCCGCGGCGAAGCGGAAGCCGAACCGGCGCTCGACGTCGTCGAGTTCGGTTTCGCTCAGCCCGGGGCGCACGGGCTCCCGGAGGTTCTCCTGCAGGTGCCGCGCCTCCTCCGGGGTGAGGGCGCCGGCCGGCTGGACTGGGGTCATGACGACGAGCCTAAGCGGCGGCTCACCCGCCCGCGCGTCCTTTTTCGTGCCGACCTGGGGACCCACGACCGGGTGAGTTTGTTCTCTCATCGGGGCGGACCGCGGAACAGAGCGTGAGCGCGTGTAGTTCACTCATGCCGTGACTTCCCCACGACCGCAGAGCCGCGTGCGCGCCCCGGAGTTGCGCGGCGACCTCTGGCTGAACACCGGTGGCCGCCCGATCACCCTCGCCGAGCTGCGCGGCCGCGTCGTGCTGCTGGACTTCTGGACCAGCGGCTGCATCAACTGCCTCCACGTGCTCGACGAGCTGCGTCCGCTGGAAGCGGAGTTCGCCGACGTGCTGGTCACGATCGGCGTCCACTCGCCGAAGTTCCTGCACGAGGGCGAGCGCGCCTCGATCGAAGCCGCGGTCCGCCGCTACGAGGTGCACCACCCGGTGGTCAACGACCCGAAGATGGAGCTGTGGTCGCAGTACGCGGTCCGCGCCTGGCCCACGCTGGTCGTCGTCGACCCCGAGGGTTACGTCGTGCACGTCGCCGCGGGCGAAGGACACGAAGAGGCGCTACGCCGCGTCATCGCGGAGCTCGTGACGAAGCACGAAGCAAAGGGGACGCTCCGCCGCGGCGGCAGCCCGTACGTGCCCGTCGAGGAGCAGCCCGGCGAGCTGCGGTTCCCGAGCAAGGCCGTCGCCACCGCCGAGGGGCGTGTCCTGGTCGCGGACACCGGGCACCACGCGATCGTCGAGTTCGCTTCGGACGGCGAGACCGTCATCCGCCGCTTCGGCAGCGGGGCCCGCGGCGGTCAGGACGGACCGTTCGACATCGCGACCTTCGCCGAGCCGTCGGGCATCGCGCTCCTGCCGTACGACATCGCCGAGCGCGTCGGCTACCACGCCGTCGTCGCCGACACGGCCGGCCACCGGCTGCGCGGCTTGGACCTGATCACCGGCGAGGTGACGACGGTCGCCGGCACCGGCGCCCAGTGGCGCAGCGGCCCGGACGCGGGCAAGGGTGCCGAGGTCGACCTCACCAGCCCGTGGGACGTCGCCTGGTGGGGGCCGGCCGGCGGGGTCGTCGTCGCCATGGCGGGCAACCACACGCTGAGCGTGTTCGACCCGGTCGGCGGCACGATCCGCCGCTTCGCCGGGACGACCGTCGAAGGCCTGCGCGACGGCGATGTCAGCGAAGCGTTCTTCGCGCAGACGTCCGGCCTCGCCGTGGACGGCGACAAGCTGTGGCTCGTCGACGCGGAGACGTCGGCGCTGCGCTGGATCGAGCCCGACGCCGAGTCGTTCACCGTGCACACCGCGATCGGCGTCGACCTCTTTTCCTTCGGCCACACCGACGGCCCGGCCGACCAGGCGCTGCTCCAGCACCCGCTGGGCCTCGCGGTGCTGCCCGGCGACAAGATCGCGATCGCCGACACCTACAACGGCGCTGTCCGCTGCTTCGACGTCTTCACCCGCGAAGTGACGACGATCGCCACCGGGCTCGCCGAGCCGCAGGGGCTGTTGACGCACGACGGCGAGCTGCTGGTCGTCGAGTCGGCGGGCAACCGGATCGGCTCGGTGGACGTGTCCTCCGCACCCACGGTCGTCACCGGCGACGCGCACGCGGTGCGGCGCCCGCCGACGGTGCTCGCCCCGGGTGAGATCGACTTTTCGGTGGTGTTCACCGCCCCGCCCGGCGAGAAGCTGGACAACCGCTTCGGCCCGTCGACGCGGCTCGAGATCAGCGCGTCGCCGCCGTCACTGCTGGCCGACGGCGGCGGGACGGGCACCGACCTGAACCGCAAGATCCACCTCGCGCCGGGCGTCACCGAGGGCGTGCTGCAGGTCGTCGCGCAGGCCGCGAGCTGCGATGACGGCGGCGAGCACCCCGCGTGCCGGATCACCCGGCAGGACTGGGGCGTCCCGGTCCGGATCGAGGACGGCGGGTCGAGCGAATTGAGCCTGGTCATGGCCGGTGAACCCCGGACCGGCGGGTAACATGCAGGCCGTGTCTGACGGGCCGAAACTCGAAATCCAGATGCTGCACGACCGGGTACTCGTGCGGCTGTCGCCGGAAGAGGGAGAGCGCCGCAGCAGCGGCGGCATCGTGATCCCCGCAACGGCGCAGGTCGCGCGCCGGCTCGCGTGGGGTGATGTACTGGGCGTAGGCAACAGTGTGCGAAACGTCAAGACCGGCGATCGCGTGCTCTTCAACCCGGAGGACCAGCTCGAGGTCGAGATCCAGGGCGAGGGGCACCTGGTGATGCGCGAACGCGACATCCACGCGGTGGCGACCGAGCGGACCGAGCACGGGACGGGGCTCTACCTGTAGGTCGGCTCCCGCGAAAGGGCAGGCGCGTGGCAGACGAAGAGGTACGCGAGCGCACAGACGCGCTCACCCCCGAGACGGCGACCGAGCTGCCCGCCCCCGAGGCACCGCAGCCGCCGGCCGAGCCTGACGGCGAGACGGCTCCGGAACACCCGGCGGCGGCTGGGGAGCCGGCCGAGCCGATCGGCGGCGGGACGGCCGAGCTGCCTGCGTCGGCTGAGCTGCGTGGGTCGGCTGAGCTGCCTGCGTCCGCCGAGCCGCTTGTGGCGGCTGAGCTGCCTGCGCCGGCTGAGGGCGCCGCGGCCGAGCCATCTGGGCCTGCCGCCGAGGCGCCGGCCACAGCCGCCGATGTGCCTGCCGTGGCCGGGTGGCCCACCTCTGCCGACTCCTCCGTGGAGCCCGCGACCGTAGCCGTGGCCGAGTGGCCGCCTGTTGTTGCGGCTCCGGCTGTCGATCCTGCCGGCGCCACGGATCTCTTCTCCGATGATCTCCTCGGCGAGCTTCTCGAAGATCCCGCGCCGCCTGCTCCGGAGAGTCCGGCCCGGAAGCTTCGGAAGGGTGTTGCCCGGGCCATGATGGCCGTTGGGCTTGCTCTCGGCCTCTTCGTCATCCTCTACGCCGTCGATCTCGCCGTCAGCGCCGGGGATGTTCCGCGCGGGGTGACCGTCGCCGGGATCGATGTCGGGGGGCTCAGCCATGCCGAGGCGGAAGCGAAGCTGCGGCGGGAACTCGAGCCGCGGCTGATCCGGCCCGTTGCCATCCACGGTGGGGACGTGCAAGCCGAACTGCTGCCCTCGCAGTCCGGGCTCGGGCTCGACTGGCCCAACACCCTCGGGCTCGCCGGGCACCAGCCGCTGAGCCCGATCACGCGGATCATGTCCTTCTTCACCAGCCGCGAGGTCGGGGTCGCGACGCGCACCGACCAGAACCGGATCGCGGAGGCCGTGCGGGAGCTCGCCGAAGGCAAGCTGAACCACCCCGCCACCGAAGGCTCGGTCGGGTTCACGCCGATCGCGGGCAGCGACGGCGGGGTCACCGCCTACCCGATCCTGCCGCGGCAGGGCCAGCAGCTGTCCGACCTGGCCGGCGCCGTGCACACCGTCACCGACCACTGGCTCGACCCGGGCGGGGTCCGGCTGGCCATGGCCATCACGCCCGTGCGCGCGACCACCGCCGGGGTGCAGGCGGCCTGCCGGCAGATCGTCGTGCCCGCGGTCGCGAAGCCGGTCGTCGTGCACGGCGAAGGCAAGGACGTTCCGCTCAAGCCCGCGGCGATCGCGTCGTCGTTCCAGTTCGCCGCGGTCGAGGGCGGGGCCGTCGAGGTCCGCATCGACCAGGGGAAGCTGCAGGCCGCCCTGAAGGACGGGCTCGCGAGCACCGAAACCGAGGGCAAGGACGCGCAGATCGTCTTCACCGGCGACCAGCCGACGGTCGAGCCCTCCGAGGACGCCCGCAAGGTCGACTGGGAGAAGACCTTCCTGCCCCTGATCGACGTGCTCAAGAAGACCGACGGGCGGGATCTCCCCGTCGTCTACAGCGCGACGGCACCCGGCGTGACCACCGACGCCGCCAGCGCGCTCGGCATCAAGGAGGTCATCGGCGAGTTCACCACCGGTGGCCTCACCGGCCCGGCCGAGACGAACAACCAGACGCTCGCCGCCCGCGTGTCCGGCACGATCGTCAAGCCCGGCGAGACGTTCAGCCTCGGCGGCCGCTCCGGCCCGCGCACCGCGGACGCCGGCTACGTGCCCGCCCCGGTCGACGAGGACGGCACCGGCGCCGACGTGGTCGGCGGCGGCGTCTCCCAGCTGGCGTCCACTTTGTACAACGCCGCCTACCTCGCCGGCCTGGCCGACGCCGGCCACCTGGAGCACGACCACTACCTCGACCGCTACCCCGTCGGCCGCGACGCCAAGGCCGTCAACGCCGACGGCAGCCCGGTCGAGCTCAAGCTGACCAACGACGCGGCGACCGGCGTCGCCATCCAGGCCACCGTCTCCGGCGACTCGGTGACCGTCCGGATCTGGGGCACCCGGCACTTCCGCGTCGAGGGCCAGACCGGCGCGCAGACACCCGGCGACCCGCCGCCCATCCAGTTCGGCTCCGGTGGGGCGGGCGTGTGTCAGCCCTCGATCGGTTCGTCCGGCTTCAGCGTCACCGACACGCGCGTGCTCTACGACCTCGCGAGCGGCACCGAGCTCCGGCGGACGTCGCACACCGCGACCTACGGCCCGCGTCCGACCGTTCTCTGTTGAGTTGTCAGCGAAGGACCATGCACCCCGCCTCCTCGAAGTCGCGCAGCCACGCCGGCTCCCGGAGCTGCTTGTTCCACCGCAGATCCAGCTTGTCCAATTTGGACAGCCGGGCGAGCGACGCCGGCAACGTCGTCAGCGAGTTCTCGCGCAGGTCCAGCTGACGCAGCTCACCCAGCAGCCCGATCGACGACGGCAGCGAAGTGAGCCGGTTGCCGCGCAGGTGCAGCTCTCGCAACGCACCCAGCGCGCCGATCGACTCGGGCAGCGCGGTCAGCTCGTTGCGGTACAGCCGGAGTTCGCGCAGCGCCGCGAACCCCGACAGGTCCGAGGGCAGCGAAGCGATTCGGTTGTCCGTGCAGCCCAGGTACCGCAGCTTCCCCAGCCGGCACCAGGCATCCGGGAACTTCGTGAGCCGGTTGTCGCTGACGTACAGGTACTCGGTGAGCCCGGCCAGCTCGCCCAGCTCGCCGGGCAGTGACTCGAACCGGTTGTGCCCCAGGTCGAGCGTGTGCAGTGACGTCAGCGCCGAGATCCCCGGCGGCAGCGAGGAAATCCGGTTCGCCGCCAGGTTCAGCACGCGCAAGGACGTCAGCGACCACAGCGAACCGGGCACCTCCGAGATCGCGTTCTTGTACAAATCCAGCTGCGTGACATCGGAGGGCAAAGAAGGTACCGCCGTCAGCCCCCGATCGCTCAGCTCCAGCGACGTCATGACGACCTCCGGGTCAAGGGCAGCAACGCCCACGTCGAGGCGTCGTCCGGAGTGGACACCTGGATCCGCAGGCCCGGCGCCTCCGACACCGCCAGCTCGGTCAAGCGGAGGCGCATCAGGCCCGCCCGCGGGTGCTGGAACGCCCGCAACCGCGGCCGCGGTTCCGCGACCTCGTGGCGCGCCCACAGCTCGGCGAACTCGGGGCTCAGCTCCGCCAGCCGCCGGATGTCCTCGTCCCACGACGGGTCACCGACGTGCCTGCCGTACTCGGCGCGCATCCGCGCGACCATGTGCGGCACCTCCTCGTCGTAGTTCAGCAGCATCCGCCGCGCGTTCGGCTCGGTGACGCAGCACCACAGCAGGTTCTTGTGCAGGCACGGCAGGCTGTGCCACTCCCAGAACAGCTCCTCCTGCGCCGCGTTCGACTCGAGGATGTCGAACCGGCCGTTGACCACCGTGGCCGGCAGCGGATCCAGCGCGCGCAGCACCTCGAGCACCGTGTCCGGCACC
>Ga0070663_100000511_pt1 | contig 20575 bp, 15 predicted proteins | sample KBSC63metaG_FD_65646 | JGI IMG/M metagenome (GOLD analysis project Ga0070663, IMG submission 65646) | Corn rhizosphere microbial communities from Kellogg Biological Station, Michigan, USA - KBS C6-3 metaG | ecosystem: Host-associated > Plants > Roots > Rhizosphere > Soil ...
CCAACACATCTCCCCTCTCATGGGTGATGCCCCTCGCCGGGGGATGTTCAGGTGCCTCGGTCTCTCGAAGAATGCTTGCACAGGACACGGCTCCAGCACTACGAAAAAGAATAGATCATGCACAGCACGACCAAGGTTTCCACCGAAGAAGTGGTCAAAGGCCTGTTGCGCTCCTGGGGGCACGACGCCGAAGACTTCGATATCGAGGAAGACCAAAGCTCCGAACTTGCCACCCTCTTCGGCATGGTCAGCGGCATCGTGATGGTGCGGCGTCGGTCGACTAGCGAAGAGCGACTCTACGCCAAGGGGCTCGGGTCGGCCTGGTTCGGCACCCTGCTCATGGACTTGGCGAGCGGCCATTTCTCCGCTGCCTCGACCCGGCACTCGCGGGCCATGCTGCTGCAATAAGACAAAACAGGACCTCAGGGAGGGGGGCGGCGCTTTGCGCGCTGCACTTAAGCAGAAGGACGAAGGGGGCTCCGCTGTCGGAGTCCCCTTTTTCTATTCCCCACCATTCAGCATGGCGGTCTATCCGATGCAGGTTCTGTTCTTTCCCGTCCGCTTGGCCTCATACAAGGCCTGGTCGGCGCGCTCGAGGGCATCTTCGATTCGCTCGCCCAGCCGATAGGTCGTCACGCCCGCCGAGAAGGTGACGAAGATCTGCTTTTGCTCGTGCATGAACAAGCCGCCGCTCAACGACCGCTGCAGCCTCGTCAGAATCACTTGGCCTTCTTCGACCGGCGTGTCCGGCAGTAGCACCACAAATTCTTCGCCGCCGTAGCGTGCCGTCACGTCGGTGGGGCGAAGCGTGCGGCTCACCACCGAGGCCAACGAGCGCAAGGCCTCGTCACCCACGTTGTGACCCAGTTCATCGTTGAGTCGTTTGAAATTGTCGATGTCGAGCAGGCCCACACACAACGTCGCGCCAGTGCGCTCCATGCGCGACTTTTCAGCCTCAAAGGCCTGCAGCAAGCCCCGTCTGTTGGAGATTTGCGTGAGCTGGTCGGTCGAGACTTCTTCGGACAATCGCCTCAGTTCTCTCTCGAGCTCATTGACTCGCTCAGTCAGATCGCTGGCCTTGGTGTGCTCGTCATGCAGCTTTTTCTGCGTATGTGCGACAAGCGACTGCACGGTGCGGCTTTCTTCGACCATCTCACGCACGACGCCGGTCAGACTTTCGAGCGAGTCTGCCTTCTCGATCACGTCGGCATAGCGGCCCACGCTGTCGTGGAATCGCCCAGTCTGCGAACCGAGTTCGTCGAGCTCGCTGAGCATGCGGTTGATGAGCCCCTTGAGCGCATCGCGCGCATTCTCGCGCTCGGCGCGGAGCTGGCCTTGACGCTCGCGCGTAGAGTGCAGCAACTGGCTCACCGACTTCACGCCGCGCGCGGTCAGCCCTTCTTCGATGCGCAGCTGCATTGCGTTGCACTGGCCCTTTGCCCAACTGTCGTCCTCAGCCAGGTCGGTCAGGCCCGCGGCCAGTTCGCGGCACAGGTTGCCGAGTTGTTCGAGCAGGTGGTGCCGGTGCTGCAGCACGCGATCGGCGCGATGGCACAGGCGGTTAAGTTCGTCGGCCAGCAAGGGCGACGCGCCCTTCATCTGGATGCGTCGCGTCGCGTCCGCGATTGCTTCGGCCAGCGTGAGGCTATCTTTTTCTGACGTGGGCAGTGCTTGTCGCACGGTGCCGTCCAGGCATCCGATCACGCGGTTCCATTCACGCACGGCCGATTCGATGACCTCGGCACCGGGGTCGCCACCAAGCGGCATGGGCTGCGACTCGATGCCGAGCGCAGCGAGCTGCGAGTCTGCCGACAAGGGCGCGGGCATCGTCTCGCCACTGACGCCTTCGCTCGTGCCCTCGGGAGCTTCGATTTCCCAGCTGGCCACGAGCTGCCGCAGCCGCTGCTGCAAACGGCTGGCATCACCACGGCTGCCGCCCAGCACCCTCTGAAGGCTGTCCTTCTTGCGCGCACTTGTCCACTGCCTGCTGCGACGTTCGACACCGCGCACGATGCGGTCGATGAGTTCGGCCAACTGCTCTCCGGCTCGGTCGGGTGCATCCAAGATGCGATCTGCCTGGTCCCAGCGACCCTCGGCCATCGCGGTCGTCAATTCAGGCGCGACCTCGGCGTCGACTGCACGCAGCACCAGCCGTTCGACGACCTTCTGCGCCCGCTCGGGCAAGACGGAACTTGCGGTCGCGCCGCCCATTTCTTCCTGATAGGCACGAGCGTAGTTCTCTGGCGTCGGCTCGAGCTTGGCGATGACAAGGCGTCGCAACGCAGCCTTCGCCAGCGCGGCCGGAAGCATCTCCGATGGCGCGGGGGGGGCGCTCTTGGGCATCGTCGCCACGGGATCCCCCATCAAGCCGCCGGCGTGGCTCGCGGGCCCCCGCGCGCCTCGGCGGCACGCAGCGCTTCGGAATTGTCGGCCTCACCGGCCTTTCCGATCCAAGGCGCCTTCTTGGGCAGTACCGTCTGATGAAGCCACGCCTCAATTTCTTCGGGCATCTGCGGCTTGCTGAACAAGAAGCCTTGCATCACGCCACAGCCGAGTCGGTGCAGCACTTCCATCTGGCGCAGGTTTTCAACGCCTTCGGCAATCACGCGCAGGCCGAGCGATCGGGCCAATGCGATGATGGCCGTGACCACCGCCGAGCTTTGCGGCGTGAGACCCAGGTCGCGCACGAAGCTGCGGTCGATCTTCAGTTCGGATATCGGCAGCGTGGTGAGATAGGCCAAGGATGAATAACCTGTGCCGAAGTCGTCGATGGAAATTTCGACGCCAATTTCATTGAGCCGGTGCAGCGCCGGGATGACGTTCTGCAAATCCTTCATCAAACCCGTCTCGGTGATCTCGAGTTCGATGGCGTGGTGAGGCACCCCGTACATCGTCACGGCCTGATGAATGTGTTCGACCAGGTCAGTTCGCTCGAACAAACGATTCGGGAGGTTCACGGCGATCGAGTCCGAGAAACCAAAGTTGTCTTGCCACAGCCGAGCCTGACGCGCCGTCTCGCGGATCGCCCATTCGCTCAGGGGGGTGATGAGGCCCGTTTCTTCAGCGAGCGGAATGAAATCGGCTGGCGGGACCAGCACGCCATTGCGGTGCCAGCGCATGAGCGCTTCGGCGCCTACCATCTTGGCAGCGCGCACGTCGATTTTGGGCTGGTAGTGCAGAACGAGTTCGTTGCGCTCGATGGCCTTGTGCAATGCGCTCTCGAGTTCGAGCTTTTCGCGGCCCTTGCCGGCCAACTGGGGGCGGTAGAGCGATGCGGCATTGCGGCCCTGCGCCTTCACGGAATACATGGCCACGTCGGAGTTACGCATCAGATCAGCGACCGACTGGCCGTCGCGGGGGTACATCGCAATGCCTACCGATGCGGTGACGAAGCATTCTTGCCCGCCCACGAAAATCGGCTCGCGCATCAAGTCGAGAATTCTCACCGCCACGCGTTCGGCGTCTCGCTCGTCGACGACTTCGGGCAGCAACGCCACGAACTCGTCGCCGCCCAGCCGCCCCACCGCTTCCAGACTCCTGTGTGATCGCGAGCCCATGGCTTCTAGCGAACTTTCCATCACCTGTTCGGAGTGGCGCACGCATGAACGCAGACGCCGCGCGACTTCCATCAGCAACTCGTCGCCGGCACCATGCCCGAGCGTATCGTTGATGACTTTGAAGCGGTCCAGGTCGATCAGCAACAGGCTCACCTGATGGCCCAGGCGCCGTGCATATTCGAGTGCACGCTCGGTGCGCCAGAGAAGCTGTCGACGATTGGGCAAGCCGGTCAGCGCATCGAAATTGGCAAGGTGCCGGATCTTGTCTTCGGCCATGCGCCGATCGGTCACGTCTTGCACGATGCCGGTGTAGCCGATCAGGTTGCCGTGCTCGTTGAACTCGGGCTCGGCCTCGGTGTGGATGATGCGCAGGCGCCCATCAGCAAGCGTCACCGGTATGTCGGTCGCCAGCACCGAGCTGTGGCCCATCACTTCGTGCAGCACCGCGATGAGACCGGCGCGGTCCTCGGCCGGCAGCATGCGCAGCAGCTGGCGAAACTCGACGTTGGTGCCCGGCCCCATGCCGAAAACCCTCAAGCCTTCGACCGAGAAGATCGGGCTGCCTTGCGAGCGCTTCCAGTCGAAGCTGCCCATGCGCGCCAAGTCTTGCGCGCGAGCGAGCTTGGACTTGCTGCGCTCGAGCTCGAGCCGCGTGCGCGACGATCGAAGCAAATAGCGTAGACGCCCGGCGAGAAGACTCCAGTGTGTGGACTTGACGAAAAAGTCGGTGGCACCTGCCTCGTAAGCTCGGTTGATGGAGGCGTCATCGTCCAGGCCAGTCAGCATGAGCACCGGCAGCGATTCGAAGCCCGGCAGCGCCCGCACTTCGCGGCAAGTCTGGAAGCCATCCATGCCAGGCATGATGGCGTCGAGGACGACCACATCGGGCAGCCAGTCGGTCAGGATTTGAATGGCGCGTTCGCCGCTCGTCGCTTCAATGATGTTGAAGCCCCGTTCACGCAGCGCAATCGACGTCAATAGCAAGTTCACCTCGTCGTCGTCGACAAGGAGAACCTGGGGCTGACCCAGCGGATCTTCGTCGCCTGGCGCAACGCTTGCGTTCATGTTTTGGCGTCCAACAACCGCTTCAAGGCTTGTAGCACGATCTCAATTTCTGCGCACATGGCGTCGATGAGTTCGTCCAAATTTTCGAGCTTGTCGGTGCGAATCCTGATTTCGATTTCAGCACAGAGCTGAGACAACTTGATCGCGCCAATGCTGGCCGATGACGACTTGAGAGTATGGGCAACATGTCGCACCCCAGTGTTGTCACTGGCACGACGGGACTCCTGTAACTGCGGCATCAACCTCGCCGCAGAGTTTTCGAAAGCCTTGATAACACGCGACAGCAACTGGTTCTCGCCCTTGGGGTCGAGTTCGCGCAGACGGTCGAGGGCGCTCGCGTCGAGCACTGAATTTGCCACGTTGGCCCAGGCTGGGTCCGCGCCGCCTGAGGCAGCGGCTTCGTCCGAGGGGACGGGACTGTGAGGGCTCAATCGTTTTGTCAGCATGGCAAGCAATTGGCTTTGGCGAAACGGTTTGGACAGATAGTCATCGAAACCCAGCGCAAGGAAGCGGTCCTGGTCGCCGCCAAGCGCGTTGGCTGTCACAGCAATCACCGGAGTATGGCTTGGTGTGACGAAGCTGAACCGGTCGCTGGCCCCTCGCCGGAACCAACTCAGCGCCTCCACGCCGTCCATGCCGGGCATTTGTATGTCCATCAGCACGAGATCGAAGTGTGCCTCACATAGCGCCCGAAGACCCTGCAACGCACCAGCCTCCACATGGACCTTGAGGCCAAGGTGGCGTAGCATTTGTCCGATGACCTCCTGATTGACCGGGTTGTCCTCGACTACCAGCACATGCCCCCGCAAGCGCGGCGGCAGGGCAACAGTCTCGCGCCGCTGTGCCGAAACCCCGAGGATGGCTTGCCACAGCTCGACCTTGCGCACGGGCTTGGCGACGAATCGGTGAAAACCCGCAAGCTGGGCTGTGCGCACGTCGTCCGGTGACGACACACTGGACAACAGGATCATTTTCAAGTCCGGGTGCGTGCCGGCGGCTTTGAGTGCGTGACCGAAGGACACCCCGTCCAGCCGCGGCATGTGCATGTCCACGAGCGCAAGGTCGTAGTGGGTGTCGAACACAGTCTTGCCCTGCAGGATGTCCAGTGCCTGCTGGCCGTCCTCGGCCAGCGTGACGTCCATGCCCCACGCGCCCAGCATGTTCTCAAGCACTGTGCGGTTGGTCTCGTGGTCTTCTACGACTAGCACACGCAGGGCTGCCAGTTCGGCGGCGTCGAGTTCGACCATCGCGCTCTCTCCCGCGGCCGGGCGCACGGGCACCTCGAAGAAGAACTGCGAGCCGACACCAGGCCGGCTTTCGACGCGGATGCTGCCGCCCATCAATTCAATCAACTGCTTGGAGATGGCCAGGCCCAGGCCTGTGCCGCCGTAGCGGCGCGACATGCCGCCGTTGGCCTGTGTAAAGGCGGTGAACAGTCGCGGCAGGGTTTCGGCGTCGATGCCGATGCCTGTGTCACGGACCTGGAAACACAACACGAACCCGCAGACGCTGACCGGCGCTTCACTCGGCGCCTTGAGCTTCAATTCGACCACCACCTCGCCACGTTCCGTGAATTTGATCGCGTTGGCAACCAGATTGGTCAGCACCTGCTGCAACCGCAGAGGATCGCCGTGCACCGAGGCCGGCAGCCTGGGGGCTTCATGGAAGCTCAGCTCGAGCCCCTTCTCGCGCGCCCGTGGCGCGAGCAATTCGAGCGTGTCCTCGACCACGCCGCGCAGCGAAAAATCGGTGGGCGCGAGTTCGAGCTTGCCCGCCTCGATCTTCGAGAAGTCGAGGATGTCGTTGATGATCTCAAGCAGCGACTCGCCTGAGCGGTACACCGCCTTCGCGAATCGCCGCTGCTTGTCATTGAGCGGGGTACCAAGCAGCAGCTCGGTCATGCCGAGAATTCCATTCATCGGTGTGCGAATCTCATGGCTCATGTTGGCCATGAACTGGCTCTTGGCCTGGCTTGCGGCCTCGGCCGCGTCTCGCGCAGTTTCGAGCTCGACCTCGTGCTGGTGGTCGCGCGTCACGTCCGACACAAGGCCGTAGACACGCATCGTGCCGTCGGGCAGCACACGGCTGCGCGTTCGCGAGCGCAGCCATCGCAAGCCCTTGGCGGGATGCTGGATGCGGTAAGTGATGTCGACGGCCTCGCCTCGCGCTTCACGGTCTCGCTGTCCGGCAAGCAAGACCCGGTCTTCCTCGACGAGGTTGGTGAAGATGGCAGCATGGTCGGCGTTGAAGGCCGAGCGCGAGATGCCGTAAGTGTCGAAGGCGCCGCTGCTGATGAACTCGAAATGCGATCGATCCGGGTTGCTGACAAACAGGGTGTCCTCCACCGTCTCGGCAAGCTCCGTGTAGCGCGCCTGCGACTCCTCCAGCTCTCGCCGATCGCGACGCTCGGCGGTGACCTCGCGTGCGATGACAAGCAAGAGTCGCGGCGACCCGTCGGCGTGGCGAAGCACGACGTTGCGAATGTTGACCGTACGAAGCCCAAACCGGCGTGAGGGCCACTCACAGTCGACGTCCACCGGCGCGTGCTGGCGCATGGCCTGCAGCATCGCGGGCTCGGCCAGCTCGGCCAGGCGGAAATCAAAGAACTCGCGCAGCGTCTTGCCGATCATCTCGGACCGCTCGAGCGAAAACTCCTGTTCCGCATGTCGGTTGAGCGCAAGAATCCGTAGATCGCCGGGCTCGAAGACGAAGAGGCTGATTGGCAGATTCTCCGTGAGCACATTGAGGAACTCGCCCTCGCTGCCGAGCGGTGACTGGTGCACCAGGTCGGCGATGGCCTGCCTCTGCGGATCAGTCTCGGCCGCAGGCCCTGTCGCACCATCACGAAGCGCGACGCCTTCGAGTTGCACTTTGACGAGTGTGAGCAGGCGGACAAACGCCTGAGGCTCGACGTCGAGTTCAACGCCCTTGAGTTCGAGCATGGCCACCACCTGGCCTTCATACACCACTGGCGCGGCATAGCCGAGCGCCGCAGTACCGGTCACCTTCTTGCTGCGCAGAGCTTCGCCGATGGGAAAGCGTTGAGCCAGGACCACAGGCGTCATGTCGTCGGCAGGCCCGTGAACCACGACACCGCGAGCGCCGAGTTCGTGAATGAGTTCCTCACGCGTTTCGCGCAAGGCATCGGGCAGGGTCGCGGCTTGTGCGATACGCCGCGAGATCAAGGTTGCGATCTCGTGCAGCGCGGCGTCGTCGAGCGGTCGGGCCTGGTCGGGCTCGACTCTGAGCGCGAGTTGTGCCTTCACGCGGAATCGACGCATGAGCAGCGCACCGATCAAGGCCACGATTGCGAGGCTTGCCAGGGCCGCACCGTCGCGTCCGGGCGTGAACAATGATGCACCTGCCGCGAGCGCGGCGAGGCAAAGTGAGACGCGTGAAAGATACGCCAGCATGCTGTAAGCAGGTCAATGCGCCTGGAAAAAAACGAAAGCGCGCCGACGCGACAAACAATATTCGCGCGGTCACACCTGTCTGATTTCGGCTTTCGACGACTGGACTTGAGTCGGCTTCACGATCTCATTGATCGAGGGAATGCCCGCCTTGCAAGACAGCGAAACGCAAGGCAGCGATGTTGGCGATGTCCGCGTCAGATTTCAGCAAGGGCTCATCGCCAATTGAACCGATCAGTCGAGTTGCGCTGCTGCCGTCAATGCACGCAGCTCGGCGCGGTTGATCTCACTCACGCTCATCATGAGCGTGTCGGCTGCAGCGCGGAAGTCGAAAAGGGATTCGGCCTCGACCGATTTCACGAGGTCGAAATATGGCTGGTAAGGTCCGGCCCCTTCGACCAGTGCCTGGTGCACACGCTGCGGGACGGGAATGGTGCCCATCAGCTCGGCGAAGGGCTGCTTGAACACGCGGTCGAGCAAGGAGAAAACGCCGCAGATGAACATCTCGTTGCGCATCTCGTCATCGCCGCTCGAGCGAACCAGCTCTTCCATCAGCAGGCCGCGGCGCACTGCCGCGAACATCACAGGCTTGAGGTTGGTGTCCTTGCTGGCAGTGGCGAGCAAGAGCGCGAGCCAACGCTTCAGTCGCTGGTAACCGAGCATCATGATCGCGTGGCGGAAAGAACTGATCTCGACAGACAGCCCAAAGGCCGGCGAGTTGATATAGCGCATCAGCTTGAAAGCGAGCGACGGATCCCGCTTCAGCGTGCCTTCCAGCTTTTCGATGGGTTCTTGCTTGTCCACACGGTTGATCAACTCGACGATGACCTGCAGGTCGGTCTGCCCGGCGGACTTGCCGCCGGCCATCGACACCGTCACTGCATCGTCGATAGGCCAGCCCAGCACGGCAGCAGCACCCCGTGTGAAGCTCGCTTCCATCTCGGTCACATTGGAGATGCCAGACTGCACGTGCGGAATGCTTCTCGTCGGGGCGCCGGGGGCAGTTGCGCCCTCGGCTGAGCGCCGGTCGTCGGACAATTCGATGATCGAGTACTTGAAGCAAGGCAAGACTTCGCGTGGCAGCTCTTTCACCGGGCGCCCCTTGAGCAGCATGACGTTGCCGCGCTTGTGCAGACCCTGAAGCATCTCGATGTTCGCGGTGTCGCTGGCCATGAAGGCAGGAATCTCGATCCACACATTGCTCGAGATGTCAGTCTTCATGAGATCTTGCAAAAGGCTCTCGCTCGCAACGTTCAGCGAAACGCGGCCGCCGTCGGCAGGCCACACGCTTCCAACGGCATTCAGCAACTCAGCCGCATCGAGCGTCGCGTCGGGCCGCAGCGGAAAAACCGTGAGACGGGTCGCGGTGACGGCCCGGTTGCGATCGATGAACGGTGAATACCCGAGGGCCACCTGGCCGAGGATGGCATCAGTCAACGCATGCTCCGGAAAGTAGGACTAAGAGACTGAGAGTATTTCGAGCGTGTCTGAGCAGCACGTCAAAAGGCACCTGATTTAGGCGCAAAGCGCAGCCATAGCCGGGGCTATGGCGAGCATTTGCAACGACGAGCAGGGGTCTTTTGACGTGATGAGCGGGCATGATCGAAATACTCTCAGCCTCTAAGGACAAGCCCAAAACGGAAAATTGTTCCGGGCCATGTCCTAACCGTTGAGGTACTGGAACAGCGACAGGCGCTGAACCATCGAGTACGACTTCAAGGCGGCATCGTAGCCGCTTTGCTTGTTCTGGAACGCAGAGATGGCCTGCACCATGTCGAGGTCTTCCGCGCTGGATTTCTCGGTTTCTCCCGCCACCTTCTGGCCGTCGAGCCGATCATTGACACTGTCGATGCGGTTCAACGTGACGCCTGCGTCCGAGCGGGCGGCCTGCATTCGCGTCATGACCTGATCGATATTGCGCAGGTTCATCGTGCTGTCCTGCGCAATCTGCGAATTGCGCTTGCCCATGGCGGACAGGTCCGCGACCGCCTTGTCCAGGGTGTCAAACACGCTCAGGGTGGGAGTCGAAGGCGTCAACTGAAAGGCGTCGCCATTGGCGGGCGTCCCCGCCACGTTGACCGCCATGCCGTCGATCTGGATCGCCGTGCCCGATTGATAGGCCACATTGGTCTGCGCGGTAGGCGCGCCATCTTTCAAGACCGAATAGGTCACCACACCCGCAGTGTTGGTGAATTGCAGGTCGTAGATAGACCCCGTCAGCGCCGAAGGGTTGACGACGCTGCCCGTGTCGATGGTCGCGCTGCCGTTGCTCGCGGTGACCTTGGTTTCGAAGACGCCGTTGCCGGTACGCGCCGACAACCAGGTAGCACCACCGTCCATCGTGATAGGCAGGCCTTCTGTGCCCGCAATCTGCGACTGCCCCGCCGTGCCGCGAAACTGCACCGCCCCGGGCGCGTCGATGAAAGGAGCCTGCGACGAGCCCTGCCCGCCGAAGAGGTAGCCGTTCGCACCGTCGCTGCGGTTCGCGACCGCGTAAAGCTGGTCGCGGATGCCCTTCAGTTCGGTCGCGACGCTCTTGCGCTGCGGGTCGCCGTAGCTGCCATTGCCGGCAGACACGATCAGTTCGCGGGCGCGCTGAAGCAGGTCGTTCGCATCACCCAGGGCGCTTTCGGTCTGTGACATCAGGCCTTTGCTGGCCTCCACGCCACGCTTGTCGGCGTCGATTCGCGCGATGCTTGCCAGTGCGCGTTCTGCACGGGCAGCAGCCGTCGGGTCGTCGCTCGCCTTGGTCACGCGCTTGCCTGTCGTGAGTTGCTGCTGCGCTTCGCCCAACTCGGATTGCCGCTTTTGCAACTGCTGCAAGGACGTATCGAAAGCCTGGGAGGTACTGATGCGGTTCATGAGAATCTCTTTCAGGACATGGCCCGGAATAATTTTCCGTTTTGGGGGCGCAGGGCGGGATGCGAAGCAAGGCGCTCAGAGCGCCGTGTGGCGAGCCACACAAGCGAGGAGCAACGCCGCAGCGCGCCCGCCCTGCGCCCCCAAAACGGAAAATTCTTTTGGGCCATGGCCTCAGGCTCCAGCGACCTTGAGCAGCGTGTCGAACACCGTCTGTGCGACCTGCAGCATCTTGGCCGCGGCCTGATAGCTTTGCTGAAACTGGATCAGGCGAGCGGCCTCTTCGTCGAGGTTCACGCCCGTCTTCTCGCTGACTGCCGCTTGTGCGTCGCTTGCCACCGCAGCAGACATGTCGGCCGATATCTTCGAGCTCTGCACGCGCACGCCGATGTCGGTCATTGCGTTGGCGTAGGCATCAGTCACCGTCACGCCGCCACTGGTGCCGATCACGCCGACCATCTTCACGTCGCGCAGATCCGTCAATGCGCGTGCATTGCCGTTGTCGGTGGCCGGGTAGGCCGTCTTCTGCACGACCACGGTGTCGCCCGTCTTCGGCACGCCGTTCAGGTTGAGCTCGAACCCATTGAGGTTGATGCTTTGGCCTGCCGTCCACACGGCTGATCCGCTGCTCGCAACGATGCCAGTGGTCGCGTCGCGCAATTCCCAGTCGTAGTTGCCAGTGCCCGAAGTGAAGCTCAGAGTCGCAGTAAGGTTGGGGTTGATGGTGTTGCTTACCGCCTTCACGCTTGCAACCGAGGCAGTGCCGGTGTTGGTCGCGCCGACCGCCGCCGTCACGGGCGACGCGGCTGCGATGCCTTTTGGATCGTCCAGCACGCGGCGCATGTTGAGCGCGGCGCCTGCCACTGGTTGGAGCTGGAATTTGTCGTTCACCGCGGGCAGCGGAACGACAACGTTGAGCTGGAAGCCGTCGACCGTGCCACCGGATGCGATCGATACCTGAGTTCCATCCGATTGACGCGTGACGATATAGGTGCCCGCCGTCGCCGGATCGGCTTGCACCATGTAGTTGCTGGCCCGAAGCTGGGTCGCATCGATGACGGTAAAGCTCACGCTCGGCACACGTGTGCCCGAAGCGTTGACGTAGGAAGCGACGGGGTTGCCGGCCACGTCTTTTGCATTGCTGCTCGCGGGCAGCACGATGGTGGCGCCGGTCGAGAAGATCGCCGCACCGGCTGCTGCCGGCGTGCCAAGGTCCAGACCCAGTGCCTGCTGATCGTTGACCTTGCCTGCCAGCGCCGCGGCCATCTGGCCGAGCTGGGTGCGCGCCGCCACGAGGTCGGTGTCTTGAAACTTGAGCAGGCCTGCAATCGAGCCGCCGGTGATCAGGTTGTTCGGAATGTAGTGCGTGCCGCTCGCATCGCTCAGACCCATGCGAATCTGCGAAGGGTTGAACTCGTCGGTCATCGGCGCGAGCTGCGAGGCTTGGCCACCCAGCACGAGGCTCTGGCCGCCGCCGATGAAGATGCTCATCGTGCCATCGCTCGCTGGAATCGTGGAGACTTGCAGGTATTGGCTGATCTGACCGATCAGGTTGTCGCGTTGGTCCAGCAAGTCATTGGGCTGGTGCCCTGAACCTTGCGCGAGCGAAATCTGCCCGTTGATATCGGCCACGCGCAGTGCGAGCGTATTCACCTGTTTGATGGCAGCGCCGATCTCCGAGGTGACGCTGGCCTGCAGCGAATCCATCTGCTCGCCCGCGGCGCGAAAGCGCGAAGCCACGTCCTGTGCCTGGCCGAGCACCACCTGGCGAGCGGCAAGATCCTGCGGATGATTTGCCACATCGACAAAGGAATTCAGGAACTGCCCAGCGGCGTAGCCCACACCTGATTCGCCAGTCGGGAACACCGTTTCCAACTGCTTGAGCTGGTCAGCGCGAGTCGAATCAGCGGCGGCCATCGATTGCGCATTGACCGCTTCACGCGTCAGGAATTCATCGTGCGCGCGCGACACCGTTGTCACGTCCACGCCCTTGCCGAAGAAGCCCGCTCCACTGAACTGGCCGCCAGCCGTTTCGAGCTCGACCGTTTGCTTCGAGTAGCCCTTGGTGTTGGCGTTGGAGATGTTGTTGCCGGTGGCCTGCAGCGCCGCATAGTTGGCAAACAACGCCCGCGTGCCAAGACCCATCAATGCGGAACCGCTCATCGCTAGTGCCCTTTCATGCAACGCTGCGTTGCAGACGCAGCGTCGTGTTGATCACGCGCGTGAGCTTTTCGGCGTACGCGGGGTCGGTGGCATAGCCCGCGCGTTGCAGGCCCTGGGCAAACCCCTGCGCACTGCCGGAGTTTGCAAGCACCTGCTGATAGCGCGGGCTGTCTTTCATCATCTTGGCGTAGTCGCTGAAGGACTCGGCGTACGAGTCGTAGGCGCGGAATCTGGCCGTCACCTTGTGTGGAGTGCCGTTGACGTACTCGGTGGTGGTCACTTCGGCGACCTTCCCCTTCCAGCTGGCACCCGCCTTGATGCCGAAGAGATTGAACGAAGACGATCCGTCGGCGTTCTTGATTTCGTGCTTGCCCCATCCAGTTTCGTGCGCGGCTTGCGACACCATGAAGGTGGCAGGGATGCCGGTTTGTGCTTCGGCTGCGCGTGCCGCGTCAGTGTGCCGGGCGATGAAGTCACTCTGGCGTTGCGAGGCCTTCTGCGCAGACGCATCGGTGCGAGCGGGCGCATTGGCCGGACCCGCGGGTGCGATCGCGGCGTTGTTGCCTGCGCCCATCTGCCGTTCGAGCTGCCTCGCAATCACGTCGCTCAGGCCGCCGGGCAGGCCGGTCATCTTGGTGGCGAACTGCGTGTCGAGCATCTCGGTGCCCATTTGCGATCCGGCGTTGTCGAGCATGCCCGAGGACATGGCTTGCTGCGCCTGTCGCATGCTCTTCATCAGTTCCTGCATGAAGAGGGCTTCGAACTGCTTGGCCGTTTCCTTGATGGCCGCCTTCGGATCGGTGGCCGCACGCGCGCGCAGCGAGTCGACGCTGTGCGTGTCAGTCGCGAGCCTGGATGTCGAAGGCAGGTTCATTTTCAGATGACCTCGAGCTCGGCGTTCAAGGCGCCGGCCGACTTCATCGCTTGCAAGATCGCAAGCAAGTCCTGCGGCGTCGCCCCCAGCGAATTCAATGCCTTCACCACATCCGCGAGCTTGGTTCCCGCCGGCATTTGAATGATCGATCCCGCCTGCTGCGTGATCGAGATGTCGGATTTCTCGGTGACCACGGTTTGCCCGCCCGTAGACAGCGCATTGGGCTGGCTCACTTGAGGGGTGCTGCTGATGGTCACCGACAGGCTGCCATGCGCGACTGCACATTGCGCAAGCGTGACGGCCTGATTCATCACGACCGAACCCGTGCGTGCATTGATCACCACGCGAGCTGCCGGCGATGCAATGGCGATGTCGAGGTTCTCGATGTCCGCCATGAAGGACACGCGGGAAACTGCTGCATCGGGCATGCGCACGCGAACGACGCGACCATCGACCGCCCACGCAGTGTTCTCGCCCATGCGCGCATTGATCGCACGAACCACTTCGCGAGCAGTGTTGAAGTCATGCGAGTTCAGGTCGAGCTGCAGCGTATCGCCTTGATTAAGCGGCGTCGCCACCGCGCGCTCCACTGTCGCGCCTTCGGGCACGCGGCCTGCACTCAGGTGATTGATCTGAACCTTCGATCCACCCGCCGATGCGCCCGCGCCACCAACGATGAGGTTGCCTTGCGCCAAGGCATATACCTGCCCGTCGGCGCCCTTCAAGGGCGTGGCGATCAGCGTACCGCCACGCAGGCTCTTGGCATTGCCCATGGACGATACATTGATGTCGATGGTCTGCCCCGGTTGCGCAAATGGCGGCAATTGCGCGGTGACCATCACGGCCGCCACGTTCTTCAACTGCATGTTGGTGCCCGGAGGGACGGTCACACCCATCTGCTGGAGCATGGCATTCAGACTCTGGGTGGTGAACGGTGCAGAGGTGGTCTGGTCACCGGTGCCGTCCAGGCCCACCACAAGACCGTAGCCCACGAGCGGGTTGCTGCGCACGCCTTGCACGGTGGCAACCTCCTTGAGTCGCGCGGCGCTGGCGTGCGGACACCACACGGTGGCGCTTGCCAGCAGCCATGCGAGCGCGATCAGCGTGCGCAGGAGTTTGTCTGTTTTTTCCATGTCGGAAACACGTTTGGATGCATCCGATTCTGGGCAAACTTAAATGGGTAGAACATTCAAAAAGAAGCGCCCCAACCACCCTATTCCATTGGCCTCCGCCTGGGCGCCTCGGCCACGATGCTCGATGCGCACGTTGGCAATCTGCGCAGAGGCGACGGAGTTGCCTGGCTGGATGGCGCGCGGGTCCACTTGCCCCGAAAAGCGCAGCACGTCGACGTTGTGGTTCACGCCAATCTGCTTTTCGCCGGCAATCAGCAAATGGCCGTTGGGCAGCACACCCGTGACGATGGCGGTGATGGTGCCCGAGAAGTCGTTGGTGTTTTCAGTGCTGCCCTTGCCTTCGAAGGTATTGCTCGAGGTGGCTGCCGCGGTGGCACGTCCGAAGGAGTTGGGCGAGATGCCCGGCAGCGCCGTCACGCCAGCGGCCAGTTTGCCGCTCTTGTCGATGGAGCTTGTGCTTTTCTGGCTCGCACTCACCTTCTCGACAATCTGTACCGTGATCGAGTCGCCGACGAGGCGCGCACGGTGGTCTTCGAAGAGCGGGCGGTACTGCGAAGCCTGAAAGATCGCGCCGTTGTTCACGACTGGGGCTGCCACAGGCTGCGGCAGCGCGTAGGTTGGCTCGGCAACATCGACGGGAGGACGCGGGTTGAGCGTTGAACAGCCGGCGAGGCTGATGGCAGCAGCCAGGACCGTCAGTGTCTTCATGATTTTCATCACAACTGTCCGAGCTTTTGAAGCATCTGGTCGGACGTCTGGATCGCCTTCGAATTCAGTTCGTAGGCACGTTGCGTCTGGATCATTGCTACGAGTTCTTCGACGACGTTGACATTCGACGTCTCGACAAAGCCCTGACGCAGATTGCCCAGACCATTGCTTCCCGGCGCACCGCTATTGGCGGTGCCCGATGCTGCCGTCTCGCCGAAGATGTTCTGGCCCTTGGGGTCGAGACCGGCCGGGTTCACGAAGCTCGCAATCTGGATCTGGCCCACTGATTGCGCCGTTGCCTGCCCGGGCACAGTGACACTGACCGTGCCATCCGAGCCGATCGTGACGCTTTGCGCAGTCGATGGGATGGTGATGCCTGGCTGCACCGGATAGCCGTTGTTCGTGACGAGCTGACCGGTGGCACTGACTTGGAATGAACCGTCTCGCGTGTAGCCTGTCGTGCCGTCGGGCATCTGCACTTCGAAGAAACCGTTGCCAAGCACCGCCACGTCGAGGTTATTGCCGCTGGCCTGCAGGTTGCCCTGACTGAAGCTGCGCGAAGTAGCCACCGCGCGGGTGCCGAGACCGACCTGCAGGCCCGTTGGCAGCGTTGTTTGCTCGGTGCTGTTCGCACCCGCTTGCCGCAGGTTTTGATACATCAAGTCTTCAAAGACCGCGTGCGCCTTCTTGTAGCCGTTGGTCGAGACGTTGGCAAGGTTGTTGGAGATGGTGTCCAACTGGGTCTGCTGGGCCTCCATGCCGGTCTTGGAAATCCACAGGGAACGCATCATGACGTTCGATCCTTCGCTACTTGCAAGTAAAGCCTCAGAAATTGTTTGAGCCCCCGGACAGTTTCCACATGACTCCATCTCCCAGAGGGAGAGGGAGCGATACATAGCCCGGGTATCACCTTTAGCGCGAACGAGAAATGATTCAACTCATCGACAACAACTGTGCCGCGGACTTTTCATTGCCTTCCGCGGCCTGGAGCATCTTCATCTGCGCCTCGAACTGACGGGCCGCGGTGATCATCGCAACCATTGTTTCAACCGAACTCACGTTCGAACCTTCGAGCGCGCCATCTTGTACGCGCGCATTCGGGTCCGCGCTCAAATCACCATCGGCACCACGAAACAAGCCGTCGGTACCCCGGGACAGCGGCACTTCTGGCGTGACAAGCTTGAGCTTGCCCACCGGCGTCGCCTTGCCACCAGGCGCTTTCGCGCTCACGGTGCCGTCGGCGCCAATGTTCACTTCACTGTTGGGTGGCAGCTGGATCGGCCCGCCATCGCCCAGCACCGTGAGGCCTGCGCTCGTGGTGAGCGTGCCGTCGGACGACACGTCAAGCGAGCCTGCCTTGGTGTAAGCCTCGGTCCCGTCCAAGCCCTGCACGGCAAGCCAGGCATTGCCCTTCATCGCGATGTCAAGGTTGCGGCCGGTGGCCGTGACCGTCCCGGCACTTCCGTCGTAGCCGGGCGTGCTTTCCAATGCGAAGACCCGCGTGCTGGCACCGCTGCCCAGCACCGGCACCGCACGAAACGCCTGCAACTCGGCGCGGAAGCCGACGGTGGAGACGTTCGCGAGGTTGTTCGCGAGCGTGTCCTGGCGCTGCATCGTCGCCTTCGCGCCAGACATCGAGGTGTAGATGAGACGGTCCATGATTGCTTTCTTGCAGGTGGGCGAAGTGAAGGTCCGTAGCTCACGGGTTCCGCGTATCGCGTGGCTGGCTCAGGATTCGAGCCTCGCTACAAATTCATCACCGCAAGTTCACAAGGGTCTGCAGAACCTGGTCTTGCGTCTTGATGGTTTGCGCGTTCGCCTGATAGATCCGCTGCGCAGTGATCATGCTCACCAACTCAGCGGTCATGTCGACGTTCGATTCTTCAAGCGCCCCCGACTGCAGCACGCCCAGGGTGCCGTCCCCTGGAACACCAACGATGGGGTCGCCCGTCGCAAATGAGCGCGCCCACGAGTTGCCGCCCAGCGGCTGCAAGCCTTGAGGATTGCGGAATGTCGCGATTTCGACCTGCCCGGCGGGTTTGGACTGGCCGTTCGAATAGCGCGCTGTAACGATGCCGTTCGATTCGAACTGGAGGCCCACCAACTGGCCCGCGGCGTATCCGTTCTGCGACATGTCGGTCACGCCGAAGGGCGAGCCGTATTGCGTTGCACCTGCCAGGTTCAGCGCCACACCATTGATCGGCAACGTGCTCGCGCCCACAGCATTGGTCGATGCTGGAATGTTCAGCGCGACCGGGCCCACCGGCGAAGTCGGCGTGCCGCCATTGGCGGGAAACACAATCTGCGTCGAAGCCGCCGGGTTGCCACTGGCGTCGGTGGCGAGCGGCGTGCCGTTGGCCGTGACGTACACATTCCATGTATCCGTGGCCGCCTTCTGGAAGTAGTAGGTGAGCGCCACGTCCTGGCCCTTGGCGTCGTAGACCGTGAGCGACGTCGCGTTGTTGTAGGTCGTCGGATCGGAGAAATCGACGGGCGGCCCCGCGGCGGGCAGCGTTGACGCCGAGCGTGCGTCGAGGTTCATTTCTACCTTGATCTTCGCGGTGGCCTGCGGCGTGATGCCAGCTGTGGGCATCTGCAGCGGCTTGGCCTGGCCTGGCAGGATGGTCCCCGCTCCGTCGGCCGCGTAGCCCATCAACTGATTGCCCTGCCCATTCACGACATAGCCGTTGCGGTCGACCTTGAACTCACCGTTGCGGGTGTACATCGTCGGGTTCTTGCCGTCGGTCACCTGGAAGAAGCCCGCGCCGTTGATGGCGAGGTCCATCGGGTTTTGCGACGAAGCGATGTTGCCCTGCGTGAACTGCTGCGACACAGCCTGCAAGCTCACGCCGATGCCAATGGTGTTGGTACCCGCGCCGTTCATGGCGCTCGCATACATATCGGCGAACTCGGCACGCGACGCCTTCGCGCCGTAGGTGCTAGCGTTGGCAATGTTGTTGCCGATCACCTCCAGATTCTTGCTGGTGGCGTTGAGACCGGATAGACCTTGTTGGAAGCCCATGGTTGTCCTTTGATACTGCTACGGCGGGAAGGTGATCAGAGGCTGAGAGTTTTTCGAGCGTGCCCGAGCAGCACGTCAAAAGGCGCCTGGTCTAGGCGCAAAGCGCAGCCATAGCTCGGGCTATGGGGAGCATTTGCAACGACGAGCAGGCGTCTTTTGGCGTGATGAGCGGGCACGATCGAAATACTCTCAGCCTCTCAGTTGAATTCCTTGATGTCGGCGTAAGGCACATAGCCCGAACGCGCGAGATCAAGCGTCAGCTTGTCGCCAGCGGTGCTGACCGCCAGGACCTTGTCGCGCATGAGCGCGGTCGAAGAAAGCGTGGCCGCGCCATTGGTGGCGGTCACTCGGAACGTGAGGTTCGTGTCGGTGCCGAACTTGGTCGAGTCCCACTCGAAGCTGTGGCGGCCGGCAGTGGATGCGCCGAGCTGCATCGTGTCGACCACGTGGCCGGCGGCGTTGAGCACTTCGACCTTCACTGCATCGGCGGGCGATGTGAGCTCGAATCCGCCCACGCCGGTCGTTCCGCTGGCGCCGGTCCCATCGCTGAAGTCCATCTTGTTGCCCGCGACGATGACGTCATGGCCGACCAGCGATGCTCCTTGCAGCGCCTGCATCTGCGTGAAGCTGCTCTGCAGGCCTTGCACCGTGGTGTTCAGCTTCTCGATGCCGTTGACCGTATTGATCTGCGCCATCTGGCTCGTGACCTGCGCGTTTTCGAGCGGGTTGAGCGGGTCCTGGTTCTGCATCTGCGCGACGAGCAGCTTCAGAAAGCGGTCGGCGCTGGACGCGTCGCTGGCGCTCGTGACCGCCGAGGCGGCCGGCGTGGTCGCCGCGTTGGTGGTGATGTTTCCAACGGCCATGATCAATTACCCATCTGCAAAGTTTTGAGAAGCAGCGTCTTGGCGGTGTTCATCACCTCGACGTTGTTCTGGTACGAACGCGAGGCGGAGATCATGTTGACCATTTCCTCTACCGGGTTCACGTTGCTGTAGGTCACGTAGCCTTCGGCGTCCGCGCTCGGATGCTTGGGGTCGTGCACCTTGCGGCCGGGCGCCTGGTCTTCGGTGACCGTGCTGACCTTCACGCCTGCCGTGCCGACGGCGCCCATCAACTGCGTCTGAAAGGTGACTTGCCGCGCCTTGTAGGCCTGGCCGTCGGGCCCCGCGACCGTATCGGCATTGGCGAGATTGGACGCAACCACGTTCAGCCGCTGGCTCTGCGCGCTGACTGCGCTTCCGGCCACATTGAAGATGTTCAACATTGACATGAGGTGCCTTACTGCCCGCGGATTGCGTCGAGCATGCTGCGCACGTCGGCGTTGATGAAGCGCAGCGTGGCTTCGTATTTCACGGAGTTGTCGACGAAATTCGCGCGTTCGCGATCCATGTCGACGGTGTTGCGATCAAGATTGGTCTGGCTCGGTGTCGCATAAAGAAGATTGGGTTCGCCGCGGGCACCTGGCGTGCCGACGATGTGGCCGGCTTGGCTCGTGGCAAGCATCTGAGCCGGCTGCATACCGCCCGTCGCTTCCTTCAAGGCCTGCGCGAAGTTCATGTCGCGCGCCACGTAGCCCGGCGTATCGGCGTTCGCGATGTTGCTCGCAATGAGACGCTGACGCTCCGATCGCAGGCTCAAGGCCTGGCCGTGGAAGTCGAGATTGTCGGTGAGTCGGTTGATCATGATGCCTGCGCAGGGCGTACCTGCGAATTGATGTAAGGCATTGTGTTTGCCGACTTCCAAAACATAAGCGGGAATAGGCGCACGTTTGGCCGCCATTTCGC
>Ga0070663_100000516_pt1 | contig 20395 bp, 26 predicted proteins | sample KBSC63metaG_FD_65646 | JGI IMG/M metagenome (GOLD analysis project Ga0070663, IMG submission 65646) | Corn rhizosphere microbial communities from Kellogg Biological Station, Michigan, USA - KBS C6-3 metaG | ecosystem: Host-associated > Plants > Roots > Rhizosphere > Soil ...
CGCCACGCCGCGGTGCGCGCCGTGCTCGGCTCGGTGAGCCGTTTCGTGCTCCGCCACAGCCGCGTTCCGGTCACGATCGTTCCCCGCTCGCTGTCCAGGGGCGACACCGTCGCGGCCGCACTGGCAGGCGACCCGCACGATCGCTCGCAGCTCTGGTGACGGTCGCGATGACCGCTCCCGCCGCACGAGGGGTTCGCCGGACGGCAGGCAGGCCCGGTCGCCTCGTCGTCAACGCCTCCGTCGTGCCCCCCTGGGTCGAGGAATGGTGCGATCGCAGTGGCCGGACCGTGGCCACGCGTTCCGCCGACGCCGTCGCCATCGCCTCGGGAGCAGGCGACAGCGTGTTGATCCCGCGCGCCGAACCTCCGCGGGCCTCGCGTCCGCGGGTCGTCGCTGCCTTGCGCAGCTTGCCCGACGACGCGTGCGTGCTCGTCGACGCGCTCGACGCTGCCGCGCACCTCAACGGCCTGCTGGTCGTGCTGCACGGTGTGCCGCTGTCGTTCGGCGAGCGCAGCATCGGCCGGGCGGAAGCCGTGGACCGCGGCCGCGACCTCCTCGGTGATGCCCGCGCCCTGGTCGAGGGGGCCGACACCGGCGTGGCTGTCGAGGTCGCGCTCGTGCGGGCGTGGCCCCACGAGATCGTCGGTGAGCTCCTGGACGCCGACCTGCTGGTGCTCGGCGGTCCACGCGTGGGATCCAGCGGTCGGATCGGGCTGGTCGCAGGGTCCGCCGTGCGACACGCACCGTGCGCCGTGCTGCTCGCGCCACGGCCCGGGTTCCCGCCGAGCCCGGGCGGTTCCGGCGCCTGACCACCCCTTTCGCAAAGGAACGAACAATGACTCGGATACCGCCGCTCGACGAGGCCGTCGGGCACGCCCTCCGGGCGCCCTCGGTGCACAACACCCAGCCGTGGCGGTGGCGCATCGACACCGCCGACGGCGTGGTCGAGCTGTACGCCGACCGGGGCAGGCAGCTCTCCGCCACCGACCCTGACGGCCGTGACCTGCTGATCAGCTGCGGAGCGGCGTTGAACCACCTCGTGGTGGCGCTGGCCCACGCGGGGCTGGAGGCCACGACCCGCCGCTTCCCGGACCCGGAGAACTCGGCCCACCTGGCAACCGTGCGGGTCGGCGGGATGCGCGGTCCGGAGACCGCCGCTCTCGCCGCGCTGTTCCCGGCCATCCACCGCCGCCACACCGATCGGCGCCGCTTCAGCCACCGCCCGGTCCCGGCGCGAGTGATACGTGACATGATCGACGCCGCAGCGCGGGCGGACGTCGTGCTCCAACCCGTCCAGCACGCTCAGGAGCGATTTGCCGCTGTTCTGGTCGATGCGGCCGCCCGGCAGCGCTGGACACCCGGCTATCCGGCCGAGTTGCAGATCTGGACCCGTCGCTACGGCGGCGCCCGCGACGGGATCCCGTCGACCGCGATCGCATCGCCGCCGACCGGCCTGCCGGGCCCGTCCGGGCTGCGCCGCTTCCCGCACGCCGAGCTGGCTCAGCCCATGCCGCCCACAGGCCACGGCCTGCCCGACGATGCCGCAGCGTTCCTCGTCCTCGCCACGGCGGAGGACCGCCCGGAGGATCGGCTGCGAGCGGGCGAGGCCCTCAGCAGCGTCTTGCTCACCGCCACCCGACAAGGCCTCGCCACCACCCCGCTGAGCCAGGCGACCGAGGTCGCCACGAGCCGCGAACTGCTCCGCGAGGTGGTGGGCATCCCCGAGCAGCCCCAGCTCGTGCTCCGGGTGGGCTGGCAGGCCACCCACGCCGCGGAGCTGCCCGGCACGCCCCGGCGCGACCTCGCGTCCGTCCTGATCCACGGCCAAGCGCCCACCGGATCGCGACGACCATGACGATCTCGGTGTTCCTGCTCGACGACCACGAGATCGTCCGGCGCGGGCTCGCAGACCTCCTCGAAGCCGAGGACGACATCGCCGTCGTGGGTGAGGCGGCCACCGCGGCGCAGGCCGTGGCGCAGGTGCCCGCGCTCCTCCCGGACGTCGCCGTGCTCGACGTGCGGCTCCCCGACGGCGACGGCGTCAGCGTGTGCCGCGAGCTTCGCTCATCGATCACGCCCGCCCCGGCGTGCCTCATGCTCACCTCCCACTCCGACGACGAGGCGCTGTTCGGCGCGATCATGGCGGGCGCCTCCGGATACCTGCTCAAGCAGGTCAGCGGCGTCGACCTCGTCGGCGCGATCCGCACCGTCGCCGCGGGCGGCTCGCTGCTCGACCCGACCGCGGCAACGGCCGTGCTGGAGCGGATGCGCCGTGGCTGGATGCCCGACGATCCCCGCTACGCCACCCTCAGCCCGCAAGAGCGGCGCATCCTCGACCACATCGCCGACGGCCGCACCAACCGCCAGATCGGGGCGGAAATGCACCTGGCGGAGAAGACGGTGAAGAACTACGTCTCCTCCCTGCTGCACAAACTCGGCGTCACGCGGCGCACCGAAGCCGCGGTGTTCGCCACCGAGCTGCGACGTCCGGGTCGCTGACGCGGAGGGCCGTTCGACCCCGCGTGTCGGTGTCCTGGGCCTCTGGGGGCGCGACGGCGGCGCGGCGAAGCTGGGAACAGCAGGATCGACGAGCCCGGAGAAAACCATGCAGAGCAGCACGGACCCGCGACCGGTCGTCGTGGCGGTCGACGCTTCAGACTCCGCGCGCGAGGCGGCGGCCTGGGCCGCCGACATCGCGGCCGACTGGTCGGCGCCACTGCACCTCGTCCACGTCATCCCGGGCGACCCGCAGGACCTCCCGATGGACCCGCTTCCCCGTTGGCTCGCCGAGCTGCTCGACGTCGCCGAGCGGGCGGGGGCACGTCCCTGCTCCGCGGAGGCCCAGCCCGGCGACACGGTCACAACGCTGGCCGCCCGCGCCGTCGGCGCCCGGATGATGGTGTTGGGCAGCTACGGCGCGGGTGCCGTAGCGGGCATGCTGGCCGGGAACACGTCCAATGCCGTCGTCGAACGCGTTGCCTGCCCGGTTGCCGTGGTCCGCGGATCGGCGCCCCGGATCCCCCCACCCCGCAGCGGGCCCGTCGTCGTCGGTGTCGACGGCTCGGCCGCGGGGGCGGCCGCGCTGGAGTTCGGCGCCGGTATGGCCGCGTCGCTCGGCTCCCGCCTCCTCGCGGTTCGCTGCTGGTCGGACGTCTACGCCGCCCCGGACGCGAGCGCCCACCGCAGCCACCGGTCACCGGAGGCGTTGGCCGCGGAGGCCGCGACCTCGCTCGACGGGCAGCTGCGGACGATCGCCACCCGATACCCCGACCTGCGCGTCGAACGGAAGCTCGTCGACGGGCCGCCCCTGCAGACGTTGACGGAGTGCGCGGCAGGTGCCCGCGTTCTGGTGGTCGGCACGCGTGGGCGTACGAACCAGACCGGCATCCTGATGGGCTCCACCAGCCAGGCGCTCGTCGAGTTCGCAGCCTGCCCGGTCGTGGTGGTCCACCCACGGCACACCCTCTCCGCAGGAGCTGCCGCCACGTCCGCCACGGCGGTGCGGTCGTGAACCCGATCGCGGTTGCTGCGACCGCGGTACTCGGCTTCCTGGCCGCAATCGTCGTGCTCATCGTGGTGACGCTGGCCGTCTTCGGACAGGCCGCGGTCGCCGCGCTGGTGTCCGCGGTCAGCGCACTGGTTTCCGCGGTCGCCGCACCGCGCCGCGTGCGCTGATCCCGTCACGGGCCGCCGACCCGACGCACGGGCGCCGTTTCGCTCCGGGCCGCATCCAGGACGAACTCGCAGGTGAGCCCGACGGCGCGGTGCTCGCCGTGATCGGCACCGCCTTCGACGACACGCTCTCCCAGCTGCGCGCGGGGGAAGCCCTCAGCGCGGTGCTCCTGCACGCCACCCTCCTCGGCCTGGCCACCTGCCCACTCAGCCAGGTGCTGGAAGTGGACGACACGCGTCGCGTGCTGCGGGACGACGTGCTCGACGGTGCGATCAGCCCGCAGCTCGTGCTGCGGGTGGGCTTCCCGACCGCCGCCGGGCCGCTGCCCGCTACCCCGCGCAGGCCGACCGCCAACATCCTCTACAGCGGGACGGATTGACCCGACCGCCCGTGAGCCGCCCCCGGACAGTGGGGGCGCTCACGGCGCCTCGACGTCAGTGGAGCAGGTCGCGCACGGGCATCGTCTCCGGGCTGTCCGGGACCCGCCAGCTCAGCTGGTCGACGACGTCGACGACACCCTCGATCCGGCTCACCAACGCCACCGCCACCTCCGCGTCTGCGTGCGTGTCCAGCGCACCGGTCAGCGTGACGACCCCGTCGACGACGTCGACCGCCACCCGCTCCGGCTCGACCACCACTGCGTGTGCCAGCACGTCCTCGAGCACCTCGGATCGGATTGCGGTGTCCGAGCGGAGGAACACCGTCAACAGGTCGGAGCGACCCAGCACGCCGACCAGCTGATCATCGACCACGACCGGCAGCCAACTCAGCCCGCGTTCGCGCATGAGCCGGGCCGCGGCGGCGACCGTAGCGCCGGGGCCGATGGTCACCGGGTCCACGCTCATCAGCTCGCCCGCCGTACGGGCTCCCGGGTGCGCCGCCGGGACGCCGCGGTGGATGTGTCGAGGCCGCCACCACCGTGATTCTGCATGCTCGGGGGCCGCGACGGCGGCCAGCAGGTCTGCCTCCGAGATGACGCCGAGCAGGCTGCCGTCCTCGTCGAGGACGGGCAGCGCGCGGACGGCTGCGGTGTACAGCGTCGCAGCGACGTCCGGGATCGGAGTCGACGGCGCGACCGACGCCACGCTGGTCGTCATCACCTCGGCGACGGTGGTCTTCCGCGAGGTGCGCACTTCACACCGCCGAATGCTGGGCGGTCGTCTCCGCAGGCGCCGGGGGTGTGGCCTGCTCGGCAGGCCGCACGATCGTGACCGGACACCCTGCGTGCAGCACGCAGCTCAGGCCCACCGATCCCAGGACGGCGCTGGCTATCGCACCTCGACCGCGGTGGCCGAGCACCAGCAGGTCGGCACCCCGGCTCTGCTCGACCAGGTCGTCCCTCGCGTGCCCGCAGATCCCGACCGCCTCGACCTCGATCTGCCCGGCCAGGTCCGGGCGGGCGGCCGACAGCTCATCGACCGCGCGCTGGGCCGCCTCCTGGGCACCCGACCGCAGCACCTCCACCGGGGGCACGGTGACCTGCGGCGGGGCGAACCCGATCGGCACCATCCAGTAGTCGGGCATCGAGAACACCGACACCACCCGCAGCCGTGCCCCGCGCCGTGCAGCTTCGGCGGCCGCGTACTCCAGCGCCCGGGCCGACTCCGCGGACCCGTCGACGCCCACCACGATCATCGCACTCATCAAACTCATTCCTCCTCATCAGGACGGCAGCTCACGCACCATCGGGTCGATCGCCCCGAGGGGGCGATCCGGATCCGCACGTCGACGGCGACCCCGCTGTCCGTGGTCACGACGAGCGGGTTGATCTCGGCCTCGGCGACCTCCGGGAACCGGTCGGCGAGCCATGACAGCCGCGCCGCGACACCGCGCACCCGGGCCCGCAGCTCGGCGGCGTCGGGGCGGCCGAGCAGGCGCTGCCCCGAGCGGAGGTGCGCGAGGACCTGGTCGAGGTCGTCCTCGGTCGGCGGCACGAGGCAGTGGGAGCGGTCGTCGACGACATCGGTCGTCGTGCCACCCAGCCCGACCGTCAGCATCGGCCCGACCAACGGGTCGGACGCGATCCCGACGAGGAACTCGAGCCCGGCGGCGCTCATCGGTGCCCCGTGCTCGGGACCTCGGTGCTCATGCGTCCAGTTCAGCCGGGTGTGACCGCGCGTGGGCAGCGACGGCCGACCCTTCCCGCAGGGCCATACGGCCCCTCTTGCCGAACCGAGCGACCGCACGCCACCGCGCCGCCACCGGGGCGCGGTCCCCGGTGGCGGCGCGGCGGCCTGTCGCTAGTCCCAGCGCGGGGGGATGCGCAGCTCGATCTTCGCTCCCGCCCACGCAGCGTCGGGGTCACTCACACGCACGCCGTCGGCGTAGACGTGGCCCTCCGCCAGGTGCGTGCGGGCCCGCTCCTCGGTGATACCTGCGTTGCGCAGCCATCCGAGGAGGGTCAAGTTCTCCACGGTCGTCGTCATGCCAGTCACGCTCTCTCCTGCGGCTCGGTTGTGGACAATGTCCATCTCGCCGCACATCGGCGCTCCGGCCTAGGGACCTTCGACCTGGTTTCGGATCGCCGACCGCCTCCACGACTGCTGCCGCGCAGCCGGGCGCAACCGGCCAGAGCGTCCCCCGGCCATCGTGAGCTCGGCTGGGCCGCGTCCGCAACCCGCGCCGCCCCTCAGCGTCGTCAGCAGACCCGCCAGGACCAGGCCCAACCCATCCGCACCCGCAGCCGCTCATCGTCGACCTCGACGCTGGAGAAACCCGGCCCCATGCCCAGCGCCGACAGCAGCGGGCGCAACGACGGTGCGTACCGCAGTCGGTACTCGGTCATCACTGCCTCCGCTCGCGCGCCGTAGATGCTGCCAACGGCGGTTCACGACGAACAAGCAGCGTTCGGCCCTTCCGGAGCGGGTCGTGCGGACCTATCGGCCTGCCCGGCGGTCGGCGTCACCCCCGCTGGGTCAGCGGCACCCGCCAGGTGAGGCGGGTGCCGGACGGCTCGACCCGATGCACGCTGAGCCGCCCACCGCATTCGCGGGCGCGGTCCTCCAGGTTGCGCAGGCCACTGCGGCCCACGTCAGCGGGGATCCCGACGCCGTCGTCGAGCACATCGACGATGAGATCGTCCCCCACGTCGACGGTGAGCGTGACCGTGCCTGCGTGGCCGTGCCGCACGGCGTTGCTGATCGCCTCGCGGACCACGGCGACGGCGTGGGACGCCACGTCCTGAGGCACCACGGTGTCGATCGGACCCGAGATGCGCAACGACGGCGAGACAGTCGGACCAGCGGCCTCCGCAGCGGTGTCGAGGAGCCTCCTGCGCAGGCCGGTGTCGTCCTCCGTGGAGTGCAGGTCGAAGATCGCGGTGCGGATCTCGCGGATCGTGGTGTCGAGGTCCTCGACGGCCTGCCCGATGCGCTTCTGCGCAGCGGGGTCGGGGACTCGGCGCAGCGTGCTCTGCAGCTGCAGACCGGTGGCGAACAGCCGCTGGATGACGTGGTCGTGCAGGTCGCGGGCGATCCGGTCACGGTCGGCGAAGACGTCGAGCTGGCGCTGCGTCCTGTTCTTCTCCTCCAGCTCGAGCGCCAACATCGCCTGTTCGGCGAACGAGGTCAGCAGCGGCACCTCGGTGGGGTGGAACGGTTCCTTGCCCGTGACCCGCAGGGCCGTCAGGACGCCGATCACCGAATCGGGGGTCTGCAGCGGCACCGCGACCACCGCGCCGTACATGGCCCGCGAAGCGCTGTCCACCAACAGCTCGTCGGCAGACTCGGCCAGCACGGGTGCACGCCCGTTGACCACTTCGGTGAGCAGCGGCTGCCCGGCGGGGACGTGTTCGTCGACGACGTCCTCGTCCTGTCCGCGTCGGGCCGCCACCGTGAAGCTGCCGTCGGCGGCAGGCCCGAGCACGATCACGGTAGCGTCGGCGCGGGTCAGCTCCAGCGTGCGCTGCGCGATGAGCCGCAGCGCGTCCTTCTCACCTGCTCCGGCCAACAGCTCCGTGCGGATCTCGGCCGTTGCCTCCAGCCAGCGCTGACGCAGTCGGCTCTGCTCGAACAGGTCCGCGTTCTGCACGGCGATCCCCGCTGCCGCCGCCAGCGCCTCGACGACGACCTCGTCGGCCTGCGTGAACTCACCGCCGTCCACCTTCTCGGTGAGGTAGAGGTTGCCGAACACCGCGTCCCGCACCCGCACCGGTACCCCGAGGAAGCTGCGCATCGACGGGTGGTGGTTCGGGAAGCCGACCGAGGCCTCGTGCTTGCTCAGGTCCGCGAGCCGCAGCGGACGGGGGTCGGCGATCAGCTGACCCAGCAGGCCCTTGCCCTCGGGCAGGTGGCCCATCTTCGCGCGGGTCGGTTCGTCGATGCCGACGTGGATGAACTGCATGAGCCCACCGTGACGGCCGAGTACGCCCAATGCGCCGTAGCGGGCCTGGACGAGGTCGACGGCCGACTCGACGAGGCGCTGCAACGTGACGTCGAGCTCCAACCCCGTGCCGACGGAGAGGAAGGCGTCGAGCAGACCCTGCATGCGATCGCGGGTCGCCATGATCTCGGCCAGCCGGTCCTGCACCTCGCGCAGGAGCTCGTCGAGCCGCAGACCCGTCAGCAGACCACTCATGGTCGAACCGGACTCGGGATCGGTCACTCCGTCATCGCCGCCTCCGAGGGACGTCGCCAGGGCCTCATCATGCCGGGCCTGGGCGCGGGCCTGCTTCGGGTCTTTCGGCCGTAACGAGCCGCGGATCGACCCGGCATCGTTCGTGCCATGACCACCGTTGCAGCTGCTCTCGGCTTGACCCCCGACCAGGTGGCGGACCTGTTGGCCGCAGCGAGCAGGGCTCCGTCGCTGCACAACTCCCAACCCTGGCGCTTCCTCGTTCGGCCGCAGGTGATCGAGCTGTGGGCCGACCCGGAGCGACGGCTGCCCGCCGCCGACCCGACCGGGCGCGAACAGCGGTTGGCATGTGGCGCGGCGCTGTTCAACCTGCGGTTGGCGCTGCACGGGCTCGGCATCCGCCCGCTCGTCACGTTGCACGTCGACGGGGACCACCCCGATCTCCTGGCCTCGGTCCGCTTCGGCGGGCGCAGGCCGCCGACGCCTGCGCAGCAACAGCTGCTCGCCGCGGTGCCGCAGCGGCACACCAACCGGCTGCCGTTCACCGACAACCCTGTCACCCCCGGTGAGCGGGCCGCTTTGGGCAAGGCCGCCATCGAAGAGGGCGCCTGGCTGCACATGGTGGTGGATCAGCGGGAGCGGTCCGGTCTGGCGCGCCTGGCCGCCGAGGCGCATGCCGTCCAGCGGGCCGACCCGGCGTACCGGGCCGAGGTCGCCGAGTGGACCGCCGTGGCCGACGCCCGCGACGACGGCGTTCCCGCGCGTGCGGGCGACTACCGGCCCGCCGCACATGAACGCTGGGTCATGCGGGACTTCACCGGCGGACGGGGCCGCTCGAACGCGAGCGCCGGGATCCCGTTCGAGAGCGAGCCCGCGATCGCGGTGTTGACCTCCTACGCATTCGGGCCGTACGGCGACGTGGCCGCGGGACAGGCGATGCAGCGCGTGCTGTTGACGGCTACCGCTGAGGGTCTTAACGCCTCGTTCCTGTCGCAGCTGATCGAGGTCGAGCGGGCCCGCGAGGAGCTGCGACGGCTGATCGGCGGACCGCGCGGGCCGCAGGTGGTGCTGCGCATCGGCCGCGGTTGGCCGGTTTCCGCCACACCACGACGGTCGGTCGACGACCTCCTCCTACGCACGACGCCCGAGACGGTCTGATCAGCTGCGCGGGTGGCGGCGATCCGGACGCCACCCGACCTGCGCGGTCAGCCCGACGACCTGGCGGTGCGCGAGGCGGCGGCCCGACAACGCGAACCTGTGCATGGCCATGCCGGGTGAGCACCGCGAAGACGCAGATGCGGCGGCGACGCTCGCGGCACCGGCCGATGCCGAGCTCGTATTGGCGGGACCGGGCACGGATGTCGACACCTTGGTGATGCGGCGCTCGCGGTCCGCACCACTGGCGGCCGCACAGACGAGTGGGACCTCAGTGGGTGAAGCCGTTTCAGACCGTCACAAGTAGCCAGCCGATTCGAACGGCGGTGGCAGCTCTCCGGGCACGATGCGACGGCCGCTGACGTCGTGCGGGATGATGCGCAACCAGTGCCCGTGCTCGCCGGGCGCCCACGGCTCGACTCCGGTGGCGTGCGTGCGTTCGATCAGTTCAGTCCGGTGCGCGCTGGTGACTTCCTCGGCGAGACCACGGATGAGCACGCTCCAGCCGCTACGGCTGATCGGGTCGATGTGGTCGACCTCGAAGGTCACGTTGGCGTGGTCGGCAGCGCTGAGCTTGGTACCGGGGTGGGTGCGCACGACGACAGCACGCTGGTCCAGCGCGTAGTTCACGGGGAAGATCAGCGGGTAGTGCTCGGCGTTGACACCCAACCGCCCGATCTGCTGTGTAGCCAAGAGCTCGAAGCACTCGTCGTCGGTCAGGGTCCGCAGAGTCGGGCGTTCGGCTTCAGGCATCAGTACCTCCATCGGGTCTCACGATCGTCACCGGGCACGGCGCGTGCAAGACGCACTGCCGCCCGACCGAACCCAGATACGCGCTGAGGAGGACGTCCGGCGTGGGCCGCGGCCGTTCCACGCCAACCACCCCAGTACTCGGCGACGTCCACCCCACCACAACAGTGCCTGAGCCGTTCACAGAGCGGCCCACGCCAACGCGACCAGTGCCACGACCTTGACAACCTCGAGGACGACGTAAGCGTGGTGGGCGCGGGACCGCGGACCTTGCTCGCCCTTGAGCACCTGGTTCGAGCGCCGGACGAGGAACGGCCGCACCAGGACGAGCTGGGCCACGAGCGCAGCGCAGGCGACAGCGCCTGCCACGACCAGCCCGACCGGGTGCGGGCCGAATACCGCCGCGAGCAGGACCGCGAGCGCGAGCACCACCTCGGCTCGGTTGAGCGCCGCGAAGACGATGCGCCCGATGCCCAAGCCCAGCGCGAGGGTGACGCCCGGGGCGCGGAACTTCAGCGGTGCCTCCAGGAACGAGATGGCGAGCACCATCCCGAGCCACACACCGGCCACGGCACCGACCACGGTGTTCACGTCATCTCCCATCTCGGCTGTCCCGCGGTCAAGAGACCTCGTCCCACGCGGCCGCGACCTGCGGGGTCACCGCGTCGCCGAGGATGTCGACGATCGAACCTCCACTGCACCGCCCCATGAGACGGCACCCCGATCCTGGCGAATGCCCGTCGACGGACGAGCGCCTTTCTCACGCAGCGGAACGTCGGGCGGACTAGAGGTGGCCGATCCGCTCGCCGTGGAGGTCGACGATCTCACCGCCGGGCCATTCCACGCCCATTTGGACACCGTCGGCGTCGAACACGGCGCCGATATCGCTCACAGTGCCGATCCACGTCCCCGCATCACTGAATGCCGACTTGGTGACGCACTCTCGTTCGTCGCGCGCCATCCCGCGCACCCGTGCCCGATGGACGATCTGGACCATTGCTACTCCTCGGCCGATTCGTGATTCCCCTATCACGATTCCCGTGTACCGGGTTACCGGCCAGGGCCGAAGGTCCCTGACGGACCAGGGCCGCAGGCGGTCCGACACTCGGGCCACATACCTCCATAAGACGACGCCACGTCGCCCAACGGTAGAACCACCAGTGAAGAACAGAGCGAGGAGGCGTCCAGCGCGACCTGAACGAACGGTTCACCACCGCTTTCACCTGAGTCACCGTGCCACGGCAGCCCTGAATTCGGGCTGTCGCCCTACTCCGTTCTGCTCATTTCGGAGTAGGGATCGCAGGAGGGTCGAGTACGACCTCGTCGAACTCCAGCTCGGCGTAGGTGAACGGGGCGCCCGCCAGCTGCCAGACGGCCTTCGCACCCACCGGAAGCGGCCGCCCGTCGACCACGGTCCAGTGATCGATCGGGGTGTGCCATCGGGCCCTCACGAGCCCACCAGGTAGGTCGGCGTAGCGGTCGTCGGTCCAGAAGTCGCGTGGCGCCCCGTTCCCGTCGACGAGCACGCGGGCCCCGACCGTCCGGCCGCCGTCGGTGACCTCGACGCCGAACCAGTCGTCGTCCTCGTCCTCGCGAAAGGCCACTGCTGGGTCGAGCAGCATCGAGGGCGCCAGGAGCACCGCATCGTTCAGCCACGTCACGAGCTCGCTTGCGGCGAAATGCGGTCCCGTCCCCGAGGCCACGGGGATGGCGCCGAACAGCGTGCCCCGCATGTGCCCATCGCCGTCGCTGTAGGTGTCCCAGCCGGACATGGCGATACCCGGCGCGAGCCGCAGATGCATGTGGAACAGCCGCCGCACCGGGACCACGGCGTTGAGCTGCCAGGCGCGGCACGCCATCCAGCGCCCGTCCGGCCGCATCCGGAACCGACCGTGCGCAGCAGCCAGCAGCGATCCGGTCCGTGGCGCTCCGACGACGTCCATGAAACGCAGGTAGCGCACCGCCGGTTCGGGCAATCCCTCCAGGTCGGCGGCGGTCACCACGCGGCCGGATGACGGCGAGGGGGTGACACCCGCCGCGCGTCGGAGAAAAGCGCGCGGATACGTCACGCGGGTGCGGCGGGCATCAGATGTCGTGTCAACCATGGGTCCTCCTGTCCTCTGCGTTGCAGGTCGCCGTCGGCAGCAGAGGCCCGCCGCGGTGTGCGTTGTCGCGCGCCCGATCCGCGAGCAGGACCAACAGGTCCGACTGCGGGGCGCGGAGCGCGGCGACCTCGCACGACAGCTGTTCGACGACGTCACGGGTGTGGGTGTCAGCCTCGTAGTCGTGCCGGGCCAGCTCGCTGGCGATCCACGACCCCATCCCGTTGCGCAGCCGATCGGCCGCTCGCTCGCCCGCGGTCAAGGCGTCGCCGCTGCGCACCCCCGGGTGCCCCGCCCAGCGATGGGACTTGAGCCGATGCGATCTGCCGCTCATCGTCACAACCTACGAACTGACCCGGTCGCCCGACCCGGGGCGAAGGTCCTCGGTCGGAAGGCCCCCTGACCTGCGCCGCTGGGCCCGGAAGATCTCGTCGACGCCCCAAACCAGCACCGGCGTCGGCACCAGCGCGCCGAGCACCCAGAGCAGTGGTGCTGTGCTGGGTCCGGGCGTCGAACGCCGTCCCGATGGACGTCGACGTACGGGCCCGGCGTACGTCGTTCCGCAGGTGCTCGCCTACGCCCAGGTCGCCGGGCTCCCCGGTGGTGGCAGGACCGTCATCGGCGAGCAGTCCGGCGCCCGCAGCCAGATCGAACAGAACACCTCTTTCCCACCAACTCGACGGCGGTGGCCGCATTCCGACTGGCCGAAGGCACGGAGCAAGTGGACACACGCCGGTGCCGCACCTCTCACTCCGGCGCTACGGTACGGCCGTGACCATCTCCGTGTTCCTCCTCGACGACCACGAGATCGTCCGACGGGGTATCGCCCAGCTCTTGACCGGCGAGGACGACATCGAGGTGGTCGGCGAAGCGGGCACCGCCGCCCAGGCGTTGGCCCGCATGCCCGCGCTGCGCCCCGACGTGGCGATCCTCGACGTGCGGCTCCCCGACGGCGACGGGGTGACGGTGTGCCGCGACGTGCGTTCGGCGATCACCCCTCCGCCCGCATGCCTGATGCTCACGTCCTACAGCGACGACGAGGCGCTGTTCGGCGCGATCATGGCGGGCGCCTCGGGATACCTGCTCAAGCAGGTCGCAGGCACCGACCTGGTCGGCGCCGTGCGCACGCTCGCCGCGGGTGGCTCGCTGTTGGACCCCAAGGCCACCCAGGTGGTGCTGGAACGGCTGCGCAAGGGCGCGGAGCCGGAAGACCCGCGGTTCGCCTCCCTCAGCCCCCAGGAAAAGCGCATTCTCGAGCTGATCGCCGACGGTCTCACGAACCGCCAAATCGGCGCGGAGATGTACCTGGCCGAGAAGACGGTGAAGAACTACGTCTCGTCACTGCTGCACAAGCTCGGCATGTCACGGCGCACTGAAGCTGCCGTGTACGCCACCGAAATACGCCAACGCGAGAACCGTTAGCACCCATCGCCTGCACGACATCGCGACGGTCATTCGTCGAACCGGCACGACGTGACGCCGAGGACCGATTCGGCCACCCGTAGTGCGACGCTGCGATCGGCGGGGTCCCGGCGTCCGCGCAGCGTTACGCCTCCGCCCTGCACGCTCGCCGTCCACTGTGCGGCCCCTCCGTAGAGGTCCAGCCGCCGTTGGACGTCGACGGCGATCAGTGCGTCGTCACGGGCCAGTGCGTGCACGAGGTCGCGGTAGGTCACGACGCCGACTACGGCGCCCGCGTCGACGACCGGGGCCGAGCGGTGCCCCACGGCGTGCAGCGCCGCGAGCACGACCGAGATCTGGTCATCCGGCGCGACGGTCAGAACGTCGAGGGTCATCACGTCGGCGACGGTCGCCCCGACCTCCCGCTCGGGCCGCTCGAACACGGGGATGCGCGGGTCCGGAGGGAACCGGTTCATCAGCAGATCGGCCTCGCTGACCGCGCCCGCCAGCTTGCCATCTCCGTCGACGACGGGCAGGCAGGTGAAGCCGCGCTCGTCGAGGACGGCCGCGGCCTGTTTGGCCGACGTCTCGGGCGCGACCACCACCGCCGGACTGGACATCACCTCGCGCACTCGCATGACCGCTCCTTCCTGCGCTCGTGGCTCCATGAAATTCGAACGGCTCCGACAACCCCAGTGACCAACGGCCCGACTTGTCGAGCCATGTGTCCCGTCATCGACACCCGGGGCGTCCGGCCACCGTGAGCGGGCCGGTCGACCCTGTCCGACGGCTGGACAGCGCAGCAGGCTCGCCGTGTGACCATCCCCGAGAACCCACCGACCGCCCTCCTGCCCCTGCCCGCCGTCGTCGAGCTGAGCGGAGGCATCGCCCCCGACCTGACCGAGTACCTCCAGCAGAAGATGGCAGGCGTCCTCGCGCACGCCGCCCGAGCCCCCTTGCACGCCCACGTGCGGGTCGTGAAACATGCCGATCCCGCCCGCGAGCGGCCGGTCACCGCACGCGCTTCAGTGCAGCTCGCCAGCGTCACCGTGCACGTCCACGCCGACGCGGTCACCGCACGCGAAGCCGCCGACCTGTTGGTCGACCGGCTCGCTCGGCGCATCGCCCGCCGCTCGCGCACCCGCCGCGGCGATCGCGTCACGACGGGCACCGCCCACCTCGAGGCCGTGGCAAGCCCCGCGAACGGACGGCAGCGCATGCTTCCCGTAGCACCGCCCACCCCCACCGAGTGACGCCGTCCTCGACGACCGGCAGCGCCCGCCCCTCGTCCGACGGGGCGGGCGCGCCGTTTGCGCTGTTCAGGCGGTTTGCGCACCGGCCTCTCACGGCGAGACGCCGTCGTAGCCTCCTGCGCGATCAGGCTCAGGACGTCGCGGCGGCTGAGGATGCCGACAAGCCGCTCGCCGTCGACGACCGGGACCGCGCGGACGCCGCGGTCGAGTAGTACGGCCGCAACCTCGGCCAACTCGTCAGTCGGCCGCACCGTCACCGGCTGGGGCGTCATCACGTCGGCCGCTGTTGCGATGTGCTCTGCCGGCCCTTGGGAGACCGTCGGCCGGGCGCGCAGCAGGTCGACCTCGCTGACGATCCCCCGCAACATCCCCTCGGCCGTGACCACGGGCGCGCCCGTCACCCCGCGCGCCACCAGCAGCGCCGCGGCGGCGCCTACCGGCATGTGGGGTCGGATGGTGATCACCGCGCGGTTCATCACGTCCTGGGCCTGCATGGCGGACGATCAGGCAGTCCCCCACGTGAGCTTCCATGGCGATCAATCCGTGGCTCGGACGATGGCGACCGAGCAGGCCGCCTTGTGGACGAGGATGTTGCTGACCGCGTCGATCAGCAGGCCTGCGATCTCGCCGTGGCCTCGGGAGCCGACGACGACGAGCTGCGCCTTGGCCGCCTGGTCGAGCAGCGCATGCCCGGCGAGCCCGCGGGCGACCAGTCGCTGCACCGGGACGTCCGGGTACTTCTCGCTCCACCCGGCCAGCCGCTCGGCGAGCAACTCCTCCGCCTGCAAGGAAGCGGACTGCCAGTCGACGAGGTAGGCGAGCGACGGATCGTTGAGCTGGTCGAGCCACGTGTGCACGGCGACGAGGGGCGCGCGCCATCCCGCCGCCACGTCGAAGGCGAAGGCGATCGCCGCTTCGCTCAACGGGGTGCCGTCGATCCCCACGACCACGGGCAGTGAACCACCGGGAGCCGTGGGTGTGCCGCGCACCACCACCACGGGGCACGCCGACTGCGCGGCGACGCTCAGCGCGACTGATCCGGCTACCGCCGACGCGATGCGGCCGCGCCCGCTGTCGCCGACGACCAGCAGCTCGGCGGACATCGACTCGTCGTGCAGCACGCCGCCCGGGAACCCGAGGACGAGCTCCTGCTCGACGGGCACGTCAGGATCGACCTCGGCCGCTGCCGCCACCGCGGCGGCCAGGCCCTTCAACGCGGCCGACCGCAGGTGCTCGCCGTACGGTTCCAAGCCGGGCAGTCCCACCAGCCGGTCGTCGGTCCAGGCGAACGCGGCGATCAAGCGCAGCCCGGCTTGGCGGCGCCGTGCCTCCGGTACCGCCCACTGCACGGCGCGCAACGCCTGCGCACTGCCGTCGACGCCGACGACGACGGTCCTGCGAGCATCCACGTCATCCTCCTCGTATCGCCGACCACGCTGCCGGTTGCGTGATGTGCCCGGCAGCGGCCCACGACCCGTCCTGGCGGGCCCTTGGACCCCCGGCGGCCGAGACGAGGTGGTGACCTCCGGCCCTGCCGAGGGCGCGGCTGCACCTTCGACACTCGGGCCATGACGGCAGAGCTTGTGGAGATCCAACCGACGACGCGGTCGGACCTGGACGTCGTGTGCCAGGTCGCGGCCGCCGCGGTACGCCTCCCCAGCGGGCATCCGTGGTACGTGCGACCGGTCGACCAGGGTTTCGAGATCCGGGCCGACCACACTCGTGGAGCACGGTCGACCGACCTCGGCGCTCGGACGGTGCGGCTCGCGGTCGGTGCCGCCCTGCTGAACGTCCGGCTCGCCGTCGCGGCCTTCGGCTATCAGCCGGTGGACAGCTGGTCGCTCGACGGGCGGCGGTCGTATGTCGTCGCAGTGGTCCGCCGTGGTGTCCGACGCTTCCCGACCCCGGTCGAACGGGCGCTGTTCGCAGCGATCGCATCCAACAGGCCCGTCCGGTCACCATGCGGTCCACCGACCGCAGCGGCCGTGCTGGCCCAGGCCCGCAGCGCCGCGGAAGCCGAGGGCGTGTGGCTGCGCGGCGTGGTCGGGCCAGACCGTGACCACCTCTCCCGATCGCTCCCCGGCCTCGTCGGGGCTGCGCATCTGGTAGCCATCGGCGGCAACCACGACGTGCCCGGTGTGCACCTGAGGGCGGGACTCGCGCTGCAGCGGCTCGTCCTCACCGTCCAGGCGCTGGGCTGGCGCGCGTCGGTGGCCGCCTGGCCCGCCGACCTCGCCGCCGTGCCCCGCCTGCCCCGCGCGATCGGTGGCACCGGTCTGTGGCCGCAAGTCGTCGTCGCCATCGACCAGCGCCCCGACGGCGGCCCGAGCGAACCATGAGCCAGACCCGGCCGGGACTTCCGGCCATCCGCCGGGCCGACCTTCGGCGGCCTGCGGTGGGGCTTCGGCACCTGGGAGGAGTCCGGCGGCCGCGCGAGGGTTCGGCCGCACCACCGACAAAAGAGAGGAACGGCCACGTCCATCGATGAGGACACCGTCACCACCATCGGTACGCGGTCCCAACCGGTCGTCGATGTGGGGCGTGGCGCCGGATCCCGTTCGTGCGCGCGCACCCGTGGGCGCTGTGAAAGCAACCGGAACGGACGGTCCCCCGACCCGCGTCGGGGGGACCGTCGTTTCAGGAGTCGGTTCCGGGTCGCACGATCGCGACGGGGCAGTGCGCGGCGTGCAGGACGCCGTGGCTGACCGAGCCCAGCAGCAGGCCCGCCGCGTTGCCGCGTCCACGGGATCCGACGACCACCAGCTGGGCGCCGCGGGAGGCGTCGACCAGCGCTCGCGCCGCGCCGTCGCGCACCACGCTCCGCCGCACGGTGATCTGCGGGTACTTCTGCCCCCACCCGGACAGCCGCTCGGCGAGGACGGCGTCCTCTTCGTCGGCGACCGCGTCCCAGTCCATCATCGGCTCCAACGCCTTGTCGACGGCGGTCGGCGACCACGCGTGCAGGGCGACCAGCTCGGCGCCGCGCACCGCGGCCGCGTCGAAGGCGAACCCGAGCGCCGCCTCGCTGACCGGCGATCCGTCGGTCCCCACGACCACTGGACCGTCCGTGTTCCTCGTTTCGCCTCGAACGATCACCACCGGGCACGCGCCTCGGGCCGCCAGCGCGACGGCGACCGATCCGAGCACCAGGCCCGTCACACCGCCCAGGCCGCGATCGCCCAGCACCAACAGCTGCGCTCGCCGCGCCTCCGACCCGAGCACCTCGATCGGTGCACCGATCTCCACCTGGGGCGCGGTCTCAATGCCGGGGCTGGTGTCCTCCGCGATCCGCGCCGCACGGGACAGCCGGTGACGGGCGGCCTCCAGCAGCTGATCCCGATACTGCGCCACGCGCCCGTCGTGCCGGACCGGGTGGTCGGACGTCGTCCACGAGAAGGCGCTCACCAAGCGCAACGCCACGCCACGCCGGGCTGCCTCAGCAGCCGCCCACTCGACCGCTCGGTAGGCGCTTCCCGACCCGTCGACCCCGACCACCACCGGCCGATATGCCTGCCCAACCTCCATGACCGCATCCCTTCCCTCAGCACGTGACGGCAACGCTGCCCCGCCGACCGATCCCCCGGCACCCGCCAACAGGCCCGAACGCAAGGGCCGTAGGCCCCGACGGTGTCCTCTCGACGCCGCGGTGGACCAAGGTCCCGTCGCAGCGGGCGCGAGAAAGGACCAGCGGCCGCAGGCGAAGGGCTTTCCGCCTCTCTTCGACCCGGCGCCGACACGGCACCGTGAAGGCAGGCCGGGCCGACGTGGTCTCGCCATCGGAGAGGAGTGGGAGATGAACCCGACCGGCACCGTGGTCGTCGGAGTGGACGGTTCGCCCGAGTCCCGGGCGGCCATCGAGTTCGCGATGCGGGAGGCGACGCGGCGCCAGGCATCGTTGCGGGTCATCGCGGCCGCCCAGCTGCCCGAGTACTGGATGATCGCTTATGGCACCGCGGACCTACCCTCTCCCGAGGAGGTCCTCGCCGACACCAAGCGCCTCGCCCGGCATAGCCTCGACGAGGTCGTCAACGACCACCCCGAACTCGCTGCCGTCGAATTCACCGTCGAAGCCATCGCCGGATCGCCCGGCCCGGTGCTAGTCGACGCCTCGCAGGGCGCCGACCTGCTCGTGCTCGGCCACCGCGGCCGCGGCGCCGTCCGCAGCGCCCTACTCGGATCGGTGGGACTGCACTGCGCGCTGCACGCCACCTGCCCCACCACCATCGTCCGGCCGACGGCCGTCACCGAGCCGACCCCGGTTGCGGCACAGGCCTGAGGAGCGGCACATGCGACACACGACCGTCGCCGACGTCATGTCGACGAACGTGATCTCGGCGAATGCGCAGGACTCGTTCGCTCGGCTCGCGGCGATGCTGCGCAACGCAGCGATCCGCGCCGTGCCGGTCGTCGACGACGACGGCAAGCTCAAGGGTGTCGTCTCCGAGGCGGACCTGATGGCCGCGGTGGCCCACCCCGAGGGCGGCGACGACCGACGGTGGTGGCGTCCACGGCACATCCGCCGTAGGAGTCCGCAGGCGAAGGCGGGCGCTACGACGGCCGCCGAGCTCATGACCACCGACGTCGAGACGGTGACCCCGGAGACGCGGCTGCCCGCGGCCGCCCGCACGATGATGGACCGCCAGCTCAGCTGGATGCCGGTGTGCGACGAAGCCGGTCGTGTCGTCGGGGTGCTGGGCCGGTCGGACGTGCTGACGGTCTTCCTGCGCGACGACGTATCGATCCGGGCTGAGATCGTCGACGACATCTTGCGCTACGTCCTGCTCGCTGATCCCTCCGCGGTGAAGGTCGAGGTCGCAGGCGGCGTCGTCACGCTGACCGGCGAACTCGACACCTCGCTCGACGCGCAGGTGGCGGTCCGCCTCATCGAGCGGGTCGAGGGCGTCGCCGCCGTCGTCGACCACCTGCGCTACCGCACGGACGAGCGGGTCACCGACGCCCGCGCGACGCCGATGTATTGAGGACTTCGGGCCGCCCGCGCTGCGAACCGCCGCGGACGGGCCGGCTGTGCCGAGGGCGCCGGGCTACCGGACGACGGCGACGGAGCACTCGGCGTGCTGCAGCATCGCCTGGCTGACCGAACCCAACATCATCCCGGTCAGGCCACCGCGGCCGCGCGACCCGACGACCACCAACTGCGCGTCGCCGGTGCTCTGCGCCAGCGCATGCGCGGGCCGATCCTGCTCGAGGATCGGTTCGACACGCAGGTCCGGGTACTTCTCGCGCCAACCCACGAGCTGCTCGGACAGCAGGCCTTGCTGACGCTTGACCTCCTCGTCCCAGTCCGCCGGTCCGGTCACCACGTACGGCACCGCGGGATCCAGCCAGGCGCGCACCGCACGCAACGGGACTCGCCGAGCGACCGCGGCCTCCACGGCGAAGGCCAGCGCCGCCTCGCTCTGCGGCGAACCGTCCAGCCCGACGACGACCGGGCCGTCTCGGCGTGGCGCGTCAGTACCGCGGACGACGAC
>Ga0070663_100000525_pt1 | contig 20208 bp, 14 predicted proteins | sample KBSC63metaG_FD_65646 | JGI IMG/M metagenome (GOLD analysis project Ga0070663, IMG submission 65646) | Corn rhizosphere microbial communities from Kellogg Biological Station, Michigan, USA - KBS C6-3 metaG | ecosystem: Host-associated > Plants > Roots > Rhizosphere > Soil ...
CTGGAAGGTCTGCTCGCTCATGCGGCGAGCGAGCGCGGTCGCGTCGCGCTCGTGGCGGGAGAGGCGGGGATCGGCAAGACCAGCCTGATGGCGGCGCTGATCGCGCGCCACCCCGACTGTACCGTCTGGCAGGGGGCGTGCGATGCCTTGCAGGCACCGCACCCACTGGCGCCGCTCTACGACATCGCACGCGCGCATCGCCCCGCATTCGCCGCGCTGCTCGACGATCGTGAACTCGGGCGCAGCGCGCTGTTCCAGCAGATCGTGCGCGAACTCGAATCGGCGACGCGCCCGGTCGTGTTCGTCGTCGAGGATGCGCATTGGGCCGATGCCGCCACGTTGGATTTGCTGAAGTTCCTCGGTCGCCGGATCGGGCCGCTCAAGTGTCTGCTCGCGGTGACCTATCGCGACGATGAAATCGACGCGTTCCATCCACTCCGGCGCTTGATCGGCGAGCTTCCCGCCGATGCGACGACGCGGATCGACCTGCCGCGGCTGACGCCAGCGGGCGTCGAAGCCTTGGCGCGCATCGCGTTCCGCTCTGCGGATGGATTGCACGGGCTGACGCAAGGCAATCCCTTCTTCGTGACTGAACTGCTGCGCCATGGCAGCGAAACCGTGCCACATGGCGTGCGCGATCTGGTTCTCTCGCGCTACGCACGCTTGTCGCCGGCGGCGCGCGCCATCGTGCAGCTCGCATCCATCGTGCCGACCCGCACGGAAGCCTGGCTCATCGAGCGCATCCTGGCACCGACCCTCGAGGCGCGAGACGAATGCCTCAGTTCCGGATTGCTCGTCGCCACGCAGGAAGCCTATGGATTTCGACACGAGCTTGCGCGCGCAGCGGTGGAGTCGGCCTTGTCGATCCCGACCGCGCAGGCGCTGCACGCGAAAGTGCTCTGCGTTCTCGAAACGGAAGCGCCCGGGACCTCGCTGGCAAGACTCGTCCATCACGCCGTCGGCGCCAGTGCCGATGATGCCGTGCTGCGTCTTGCGCCGGCAGCGGCGCGGCTCGCGGCCGAGCGCGGCGCGCATAAGGAAGCGGTCGCGCATCTGAGGCTGGTCATCGCGCGCGCCGCGACGCTGCCCGACGAACAGCGGGCGGCGTATCACGAAAACCTCTCTTACGAGTGCTATCTCACCGAGCGCCTGACCGAGGCGATCGAAGCGCGCGAATCGGCGCTCGCGCTGTGGCGCCGGATGGGCGACGACCGCAAGGCCGGCGCGACGTTGAGATGGCTTTCGCGGCTCGTCTGGTACGACGGCAAGACCGAAACGGCACGCCGCTACGCCGGCCAGGCGATCGCCGTGCTGGAGCCGCTGCCGCCCGACCGCGAGCTTGCGCTCGCCTACAGCAACCGCGCGCAGCTGCACATGCTCGCCGACGAGCCGAGCGAGACCGAAGCCTGGGGATTGAAGGCGCTCGCGCTCGCGACCGCGCTCGGCGACCGCGAGATCGAGTCGCATGCGCTCAACAACATCGGAACGGCGCGCATGGTGGCCGGCGATCCGCGAGGCCACGACGACCTGCAGCGCAGCCTTGCGATCGCGCTTGCCGACGGGTACGAAGAGCACGCGGCGCGCGCTCATACGAATTTTTCGAGTGCGACGGTCGCCGCGCACCAGCTGGCGCTGGCGCGCGTTCGCCTCGACGAAGGCATCGAGTACTGCGAGCTGCGCGACCTCGATGCGTGGGCCCGCTACATGCGTGTGCAGCGCGCCGAGGTCGCACTCGCTCTCGGCGACGTCGCGTTTGCCGTGGCCGAAGCCGAACGCGTCCTCGCCATGCCTTCGGCGGCGCAGATCAGCCGCATCGGGGCGCTCGCCGTGTGCGGGCGCGTGCGTGCGCGACGTGGCGATCCCGCTTCGGACTCGGCGCTGGACGAAGCGTTGACGCTCGCGCGCATGACCAACGAGTTTCAGCGCACCGGGCCGGTCGCGGCGGCGCGCGCCGAGGCCGCCTGGCTGCGTGGCGATGTCGCGGCGATCGCGGCGGAGGTCTGGGCAGTCTGGGATGGAAAGAAGGCGAGTCTCTCGCGATCCTGGACCACCAGCGAACTCGCGTGGTGGCTTCACTGCGCCGGTGCGCTCGGGGCCGCCCCCGAGAACTGCGTCGAGCCGTACGCCTTGCAGATTGCCGGACGCTGGCGCGAAGCGTTGCAAGCCTGGGAGGAGGCCGGCTGCCCCCTCGAGGCTGCGCGCGCATTGGCCGAAGGCGACGTCGATGCGCAGTTCGAGGCGCTCGATCGATTCGAACGCCTTGGCGCTTCGGCTTACGCCGATCGGCTGCGCAGGCACCTTCAGGAAGCCGGCGTACGCGGCCTGCCGCGCGGCGAGCGCGTCTCGACGCGTGAACATCCGTTCGGTCTCACGCGTCGCGAAGCCGAGGTATTCGAGCTGCTCGTGGCGGGACTCAGGAACCAGGACATCGCGCGGCGGCTGCACCGCTCGATCCGTACGATCGATCATCACGTCGCCGCGGTCCTGTCCAAGCTCGGCGTCGGCTCGCGCGCAGAGGCGATCGCGCGAGCGCATGCCGAAGGCCTCGTACCCAATCTGGGCAACGGCGCCGCCCAATCTAGGTAGGTTCGCCGAAGTCGGCCGGATGGCCGTTTCGTACCCTGTTCTCGCGGCTGATCGAGCCGCGAACCGAACAGGAATATCCCATGAAGACGATGTTTGCGATTCTTATTCTGGCCGTCTCGATGATGGCGTACGCGTTCGACGCACTGGACGCCCCACACCGGTACGTGGTCGAGCGCACGTTCCCGAAGGGCGCGCTGGCCGGGCTCGACGCCGCCGCGAAGGAGAAGGTCAACACGACCAACGCTCGATTCGGCGTGCACTGGGTGATGTCCTACGCGAACCAGGACGAGACGAAGACGTTCTGCATCTACGAGGCGCCCAACGAGGACGCCATCCGTGCGGCAGCGAAGGCCAACTCGATTCCGGTCGATGCGATCACCGAAGTTCCGGTGACGCTCGAATCGCACTGACCCGACACCCATCCCATCGAGGAGAGCAGCGATGCCGCGCTACCTGATCGAACGCGAGTTTCCCGACGGACTCCACATTCCGATGACCGAAGCCGGTGCACAAGCGTGCGCAAGCGTCGTCGATGCCAACGCCGTCGACGGCGTGACCTGGCTGCATTCGTACGTATCGCCCGACAGCAAGCGGACGTACTGCGTCTACGACGGGCCGACGCCGGAGGCGATCCGTCGCACCGCAGCTCGCAACAACCTGCCGATCGGCAAGGTCACGGAAGTCCGCTTGCTCGGGCCGTACTTCTACCGCTGAGTGCCGATCCGGCGGCGGTCTGGCGACGGTTGCCGTCCCAGACCGCCATTCGACGCCTGGGAGGCGTGAATGTGCCACTCATTCGCCGTCGAAGACGCAATCGATCGAACGCGATGTTCGCCCGACAGTGGTAACGTTCCGATGGCGGCTGCGGTCCGTACATGACCCGTGGGTTCGCACGATGTTCGAGTCGGAGGTCCAACGATGGCGCGTGCACTTGTCGTCAAGAAGCCAAGCCCCACGGCGACCGGAGAACCCGTTGCCGGCCCGGGCCGCAAGACGAAGCCGAAGGCGAGCGAACCCGGCAAAGAATCCGGCAAGAGCAAGGTCGCCCAAGTCTCGGCCACGACGCTGCCTGCCGCCATGACCGGCAGAGCCAGCCCCGCGAAAGCCAAGGAGGGGGACGAGCCGGTTTTTGCCTACATCCGCAGCCTGCCGCAGCCGCAACGCGGCATCGCCGAACGCGTCGACGCATTGGCGGCCGAGACGCTGCCGGCTTTGAAGCGCTCGGTGAAATGGGGCATGGCGTGGTACGGCGTCGGCGACGGCTGGTGCTTCTGCTGCGGCGGCTTCGCCGGGCACGTCAAACTGACGTTCGGGCATGGCACCTCGCTCGATCCCATGCCGCCGGTCACGCCCGTGGGAATGGGCAAGACCTCGCGGGGCGTGGACCTCGCGTCGCTGGACGACCTCGACGAACGCCAGGCCGCATCATGGATGAAGCAAGCCACGGCGATCCCGGGCTTCGGGAAGAGGCGATGAGCCAGACGAATCTCGTACGGTGAACAGCGCGAAGGCCGAGAGCTCTTTCGCCGATCTGGAATGCGAACTGATCGGCCGACGCTGCTTCGGCATTCAAACGAAGGCGCCGCCGGTGGCGGCCTGGTCCGCTGCTGCAGCCGTCCGCATTGCGGATCGCATGGGTGGCGGCGTCCCGTCTCACGCTGCCCCTTGGCGTACCGAAATGCACATTGACCGCGTACGAGCGAGGCTCGAAGGTGCCGATCGTCAAGGCGCCGCTGTCGAACAATGGCTCGCCGGCCGCCCATCGGTTAGCGGCATCATTGGGGCATGGTTTCGAAGCCGGATTCGAATACACGGTCAGACAGCGAAAGGCGGTAGCGAAAAATTCCGGCGTCGCTGCCCACTCCGATGCGCCAGGTATCCGTCGCGACGCGTTCGGCGTTGAGCTGATCGCGCAAGCCAAGCTCGAGCCCAAGAAACGGGCTCGAAGTGATTTCGCTGCCGTCCCGGCCGTCGATCAGATGCAAATGACCGCCACTCGAGACGAGCAGCCGATCGGCACGCCCATCGAGCGGCTTCGCGGCGTCTATGTCGTCAGACAATGTGAGCGAGCGAAGATATGTACGCGAGGCGAGATCGTAGAACGTGATCGAGTTTCCGTACTCGATGCCCAGCTCGGGGCCTGTTACTCCATGCTCGACGATGAACGCCGAGTCGTTCATGACGTCCATGGTCCATGCGAGAAGATGCGTCACTCGATTGAACGCACGAAGACCCTCGGGCAATACCGCGACAATATTGTCTCCTGCACCGAGCTCGGGCTTGAATACCAGCACCCCGTTGATCCATTGGCTCGGCGGCCCCATCGCCACCGACTCCCAAATCAACTCGCCGCTCTGACTGTAGGCATGCAGCTTCGCGCCCGTGTTCGCTTGGAATTGCGGCTGGCTGGCAACCACGATGTCGTCGATGCCATCGCCGTCCATGTCGACGGCAACGACGTCTCGCAGCGATCGCATCGTGAAGGGCGGGTCGAAGGGGTCTCCGATCTTGAGGTAGATGGTATGACTTGCAGCCCCGACGACGAGCACTCGTCCGTCATAGGTCGTCGTGCCCGCGACGACGATGCGAGGCTCTCCTCCCGGCGTCGGCGGAACGATCGGTATGATTCGATGCGGCGCTGTCGAAACGATGTCGTCGTCGACCATCGGATCCGACTGCCACAACGATGCCCCCGTGTTCATGTCCCGGAACTCGAGACCGCCCGGTGCGTCCCAGGAGACCGTTCCTTGCGCGGTCACTAGAACTGCCCCTATTCCGGTGCTCGCGATGGTGGAGACGTTAAAGGGCTGGTTCCTCGACGTGGCTGACCATAACGACGGGTTTGGCGCGAGTAGATCGAGAAGACTCACTGTCAACGCACCGGCCGCCGCGATTTTCTTGGGCCCCGACGCGTCCAGGTCCACCGGGGCAATGGCATCGAGTCCCTCGTTTCCGAACTGATAGGTGTGGCGAAGGTTGTGCGTCGCGCTATCGAGGACGCTGAGTCCGTACGCGGGCGATTCGGCAAATAGAATCTCGTCGACGTCATCGCCATCGACATCGCTGACTGCGAGGGCGGTCGGGGCAAAATAGATCGGCTCCTGGTAGTCCCAGATCGGCGAGTAGGGTTGGCCGGAAAACACGGTAATCGAATACTCGCCCGTCAAAAACGAACGGCCGGCCGGATCGGCGAGCCGTCCGGCGGCGAGGTGACCGCCAAACGCATCGGGATAGCTCCAGTCCACCGCTTGCGTTGCGCCGTCGATGATTCGTCCCGGCGCAGTTCCACCGACGATCAATTCCAGGGCAGGATCGGCGTCGAGCTGCGCGAGGAGCAATTCGCCGCTGCCATTGGACGGCATGCTCCACTTCTGTTGCCCCGTCGCCATCGAAAACGCCGCGAGCGTCGTATCATTGCGCACGACGATGTCGGGTACGCCGTCTGCGTCGATATCGCCGACAGCGGAATTGGAAACCTGATCCAGCGATTGAAAAGACGAGATCTCGCGGAGCGGCCAGCCGGTCCACTCTGCAATGCGGCCGTTGAAGTAGACAACACCCAATGATGGACCTGCTACCGGGTCCGAGAGACCGAAGATGTGTTGAACGAAATCCGTTCCTTCGGCGGGCAGCGAGATTGACTGCTTGACGGTGATGTCACCGGTCGTGCTGCGGCCTACCACGTGGATGGAAACGGCACTGTGCAGCGATGCCAAGCCGGTGAAGGCGAGGTCGTCATTTCCGTCGCGATCGAAATCTCCGGTTGCAAAGCCGAAGAGGCCCGGCTGGTCGAAGCCTGGGTACTCGTGCCCAAGTTCAGCGAACGCGGGACCGGCTGGCGGAGCGGCATGGAGACCAGCAGCCGACAAGGTGCCGACCGCAGCGGCGGCCCGCATCACGTTGCGAAGCGAAAGTGCGTTCAATGGTGCATCCCCGACCCGGTCCAGCGCAGCCTCCTGTTCGGAGGTCCCCATCGGACTATGGTAAGTCGACTGCTGGCGCGCCGGATAGGTTGAAAGCGTGGTCGTCCACGCGACAGCCGGTTGACGTCGGCGGCTTCAGATTCCTGCCGAATGCCGGCCGAGAGGCGGCGTCGGAATAGAGGGCGATCCGGAAATGCGGCCTCCGCAGCCCATAGCAGAAACGAAAAAGCGCATCACACGGGTCGTTTCACAAAGGCCGAACTCACGGGGCCGGCCTGCTTGGCGGTCGCAGCAGTCTCGCGATCACTTGTCGGCGCGGGCCGATTTCCTTAGAGATGCAGAACCCGATCCTTTCGGCACCGAATCCGCTAGTAAACTGCAGCGTCCCCACTATAGTTTTGTGTAGGGAGGCCGTCGCCGCATGCCATGCAAGCGTATGCTGACGCGCCTCCGAGGCTTCGTGCACAGCGTGGTCTCCACACAAAGATTTGGGTGCCTGCATGGTTCACGAGAGACAAATTCGGCTGCTCGCCGTGGACGATCATCCGGTCTTTCGCGAGGGTTTGAGCTTCGTCATCGGCGGGCAGCCGGACATGGTGGTCGTGGCTCAGGCGAGCAATGCGATCGAAGCTGTTTCGGAGTTCCGTCGCCACAAACCGGATGTCACGCTCATGGACGTCCGTCTTCCGGTCGAGAGTGGCATCGACGCTCTTGCGACGATTCTGAGCGACTTTCCGCAGGCGAGAGTCGTCATGCTCAGCAGTTTCGGATGCGATGCGGAGATCCAGCGTGCCCTCAAGCTCGGTGCGGTGGCCTACGTTCTGAAGTCGATGCCGCAAAAGGAAATACTGACTGCCATTCGTGCAGCCTACGTCGGGCGAAGCCACATTCCGCCGGATGTGGCGGCTCGGTTGACGGAGCATTTGGGCAAGACCGATCCGACTCCAAGGCAGCTCGAGGTTCTCGACCTCGTGAGAAACGGGCTGCGCAACAAGGAGATCGCAGCTCGGCTCGGCATCTCCGAAGCGACGGTCAACTACCACATCAAGATTCTCGGGGAGAAACTGGACGCGAAGGACAAAGCACACGCCGTCGCGATTGCCTTGCGCCGCGGTTTCTTGAGTCCCTAGGGGCGGCCCTCGGCGATGAGCCTCCGGTCATGCGCAGTCGTACGCTGTCTCGCGCTGCTCTGTGTCCTTTTCGCGCCCTGCGCGACTTCGGTTGCCCGCTCGCTTCAAATCTCGCAATACGGCCACAGCGCTTGGCGACTGGCCGATGGCGTCTTCCCGGCATCTCTTTACGCCATCGCCCAGACGCTGGACGGCTACCTGTGGATCGGAACGACGGCGGGGCTGCTGCGTTTCGATGGCGTGCGCTTCACGAATTTCTCGGAAATCGAAGATGCGCTGCCGCTGCCTTCGAACGCCATAACGGCTCTGTTGGGCGCGAGCGATGGGAGTCTCTGGGTCGGCACGAGGGCGGGTCTGAGCCGTTGGGCGGACGGCACGTTGAGCAACGTGCAGTATCCGGTGGATCTCGTGCCGTCGAAGATTGCGGAGTCTGCCGGCGGCGATGTCTGGGTGACCAATTTCGATCGAAATCGGGAGCGCAAGGCGCGCTCGCCTCTGTGCCGCGTCCTTCCCGGGTCCTATCGATGTTTCTCGGAAGACGAGGGCCTGGCCTACCGAGGCGATGACTTTTCGTTGGGTGGGTTGGCTTTCGATCTGGATGGATCGCTGGTCTTGGGCACGGCCTCATCCGTCTTGCGATGGAAGCCCGGAGAGGTCGCGACGCCTTTCGAGCTGTTCGGCGCCGATACGCGCGGCGCGCCGCGCGTGGTCGACATCGCGCGCGACCCCAATGGCTTTTTCTGGGTCGGCGTGCAAGGAGACGTTCCCGTGAGGGGACTCATGCAGCTGAAGGCCGGCGTGCTCGCGACTGTGCGCATAGGTGGATTCGATGGGGCCACGCTTTCAGTGACCAGCTTGCTGGTCGACCGAAGTCGCGCGATCTGGGTAGGCACCAAGCAAGGGCTCTGGCATATCGCGGAAGACAAGGTCGATCGATACACGAGTGGCGACGGGCTCACCAGCGACGACGTCAAGTCCCTTTTCGAAGACCGCGAGGGAAACGTGTGGGTCGCGACCACGAACGGGCTGGATATGTTTCGAAGTCTGCCGGTGGTTCGCATCGGCAAACGCGAGGGGCTCTCGGAAGATCATGTCGATACCATCATGGGCTCGCGAAACAACGAGCTTTGGGCGACGGACGGCAACACGATCAACATCGTCGGCCCCGCCGGAGTGCGATCGATCGGCGTCGAGGACGGAGTGCCCGGGCAGCAGATCACGAGCCTGCTGGAGGACCCCGCCGGCAGCGTCTGGGTTGGAGTCGACAACGGGCTCTATGTCCTGGACGGCCATGATTTCCGGGAGGTCAAACGAGGCGACGGACGTCAGATTGGCCGAGTCGCCTCGATGGCGCGGGACGTCGACGAATCCATCCTCGCTTTGACGCTGACTCCGGAGCGCAGACTTTTCCGCTTTCGGAACTCCCGCGTCATCAATGAGGCAGTGCTGCCCGATTCGCCGCCGGTAAGGACGCTCGCTGCAGGCTCCTCGGGTATCTGGCTCGGCTTGCTCGGCCGTTTTTCAGGCGACTTCGCGAAGTACGAGGATCGCGCACTGAAGGAAGTCGTCACGTTCGAACACAGCCCGGAATCGTTCGTGCAGCGACTGACGGTGGAATCGGACGGCTCGGTGTACGGATCCACTCGCATTGGACTTGCGGCGTGGAGGAACGGTCGCAAGCAAATGCTCACGAAGCGCAACGGGCTTCCATGCGCCTATCTTTACACGCATATCTTCGACGAGCACGGCGATCTCTGGTTGTTTGCCGAATGCGGATTGATGCAGGTTGCGCGGGATGAGGTCGAGGCGTGGTGGCGAGATTCGGAACGCGTCGTGAAGCTCAGGCATCTCGACCCCATTGACGGTGCGCATTCGGGCTACGTGCCTTTTGTTGCCTCGTCAAGGACCAGCGACGGGCGATTGTGGTTCACCGACAGCACCTCGGTTCTCACCATCGATCCCAACCATATTGCGGCAAACGATGTTCCGGCCAAGGTAATAGTGGAAAGGATCACCGCAAACGGAAAAACACGGAGCGCGAAGAGCGGCCTTCGTCTGGGGCCTCTCCTGCGCAATCTGCAGATCGACTACACCGCCACGAGTCTCGCGGTTCCCCAGCGCGTGCAATTTCGATACAAGCTGCAGGGCAAAGAAGAGGAGTGGACCGACGCGGGCACGAGACGCCAGGCGTTCTACAACGATCTGGATCCGGGTTCCTATACGTTCCAGATCTCGGCTTGCAACAGCGGTGGCGTATGGAATCCTGCGATTGCGGAATTCCCGTTCGTCGTGGCGCCCGCGTGGTACCAGACCACACTCTCCCACGTCGTCGCCTTGATCTTGGCGATGGCCGCCATCTGCGCCCTGTATGTCGCCCGCGTCAGACAGATCAAACGCGCGATGCACCTTCGGTTCAGCGAACGCCTCGAGGAACGAAACCGGATTGCGAGAGAGTTGCACGACACGCTGCTGCAGACTATTCAAGGCAGCAAGATGGTCGCGGACGGCGTGTTACACGAGCATGGCGATCGCGATCGCTTGCGTTGGGCGCTGGAAAAGCTTTCCGAGTGGCTCGAGCGCGCCGTTCGAGAGGTACGCGCTGCGGTCGATTCCCTTCGCGTTCCGGTCGAGGAACGCGACGACCTGACGGAGGCGTTCAGGCGCGCAGCCGCCGAGCTCTCCGGTGTGCAGCCGATGGAAATCTCACTCTCGACGGAGGGCACGCCTGCAGAGCTCGGTCCAGCCCTGCGAAGCGAGCTCTATCGCATCGGCTATGAAGCGATTCGAAATGCGTGTGCCCATGCCCAGGCGAAGAAATTGACGATACGGCTCGTCTACGGCAAAGATTTCGAGCTCGTCGTGACCGATGACGGCAGTGGCATCGACGAAGATACGCGCGCGCAAGGAAAGCCGGGTCATTTTGGTCTGCGGGGCATGCGCGAACGAGCGTCGCGCATCGGAGCCAGTCTGTCGATCCGCAGTACCGTGGGCGCGGGTACCAGCGTTCACTTGATCGTTCCCCGACGAGAAATATCCCGCTCGCGCTCGCCATTGTGAGCGCCCGATTTCATGCCGAAATGCCGGAGCCGGGTGCCCTATACGCGGCACGTGCGGCCCTTTTCGATACACCGTGATCGTCCTCCTTCGTCGCCGGCAACTCGGAGGGCGATGCAGGCGCGTCCGGCCTTTGGGTGATGACGATCGCGTGGCGTGCGAAGCAATCTCGAAGCGGGCGTCCAGAAAAGGATAGGGCTGCAGCTGCAGATTTCCATAGGGGATCAAGGTTGGCGAGGGGCCACAATCGTCTCGTCCGTTCGGTAGCGCTGCGAGCGATTTGGAATCCACCGCATCCGTCGCCGCCTGCGTATCGCTCAGCACGGGCGGAATCCCACAGGGTCATCTGGAGTTCTGAGAATGAACAAGTTCGCGGCCGGTGAATCAGGAGGGTTGGAAACGGCGCCGACCCAATACGTCGACGCCCATGGGATCCGCTTCGCCTATCGCAAACTTGGGCCAGCGATCGGAACTCCACTGATCCTGTTGCAGCATTTTTCGGGCAACATGGATGCCTGGGACCCTGCTGTTGTCAATGCTCTGGCGGTCGATCGCACGGTGGTTGTGTTCGACAACGCCGGCGTCGGTCGCTCGACGGGTCGCACTCCCGACAACATCGCTACGATGGCCCGCGACGCCATCGCTTTCATCACGCAACTTGGCTATTCCAAGGTCGATTTGCTCGGCTTTTCTTTGGGCGGCCTCATCGCTCAGGAGATCGCCATGGAGCGCGGGCCGTTGGTTCGCAAGCTCATCCTTGTCGGTACTGCACCTCGGGGTGGCGAAGAACACCTGCTCCAGGTTCTCCAAGAGGCTTTTTCGAAGCCCGATACGCCCGACCCGCGCTTGCCGCTGTTCTTCACGCCGTCCGCGGCCAGCCAAGCCGCCGGCAAGGCGTTCCTGAATCGGGCCTATGCGCGCACCGAAGATCGCGACGTCGAGAGCGGCCCCGCCGTGACCGATCCGCAAGCCAAGGCACTGATTACCTGGTGCGCCACGCCCGACCCCGATCACGCGACCTTGCGCGGCATCAACCAGCCCGTGCTCGTGGTCAGTGGCAGCCACGACACCATGCTGCCGGCGAGCAATGCCTATGCAATGTTCTCGGCCATGCGCAACGCGCAACTGATCCTCTATCCCGACTCCGGTCACGGCGCGCTGTTCCAGCACCACGAACTCTTCGTCAATCACGCTCGAACGTTCCTGGATTCCCAGGCAGCAACGGAAACGCAGCAGGCTGCGTGAGGCGGAGCCGTTCGCCGCCGCCGATGACCGCCACGCCGATCAGACGGCCTGATGCAAGAACGCGATTCGAGTCGGCACAACATCGAAGATGGAGAGTCGTCATGTTCACTACAAACATCGCCATCCGTCGCGTCGCACTGCTCGCGATCATGTTGGCCGCTCTTCCGACTGTCGCGCCCTGCGTCGAAGACATTCGAGAGTTGCTCTGCACGCAGGCATACGCGAAGAGCATGCGCACGAAGACGATGTTCCAGAAGATCGACGCGAATGGCGACGGCAAGGTCACGCACGATGAAATCGTCGCTTACTTCGGGAAGATCTTCGACTCGCTCGACGTCGATCACAACGGAGTGCTGGATGACAACGAATGGATCGGAGCGCGAACCAGCGTTCCGGTGATCAAGTATTCGAGTGGCGGCTACGCCAAACAGCTGGCGACCGAGCAGATGATGAGGCTGATGGATCGAAACAACCACAAGGTCGTCAGCCGGCAGGACTTCGTTTCGCAGCACGAAAAGATATTCGACGCCATAGCGAACGGGCACAACGCACCCTTGGACAGCGACCACTGGCTGGCCGCGCATTTTCCTGGATAGGCAGGCGTCGGTCTGTGGTGTGGGACCTATCGTGATGAACAGGCGTGCGTTCTCGGCTGCCGCAATGCCTGTTGTGGCTGCCTCTCTGATTTCGGCGCGCAGCAGCGAAGCTGCTTCGGCTCGTTTGAAAGCACGCACTGTCGTACTCGTCCCCTAGGTGAAGGCCAGCCACCTGTCGTTGATCGCTCATCCGGATGAAATCGCCGGTTTGATCCTGGAGGCGGCCGGACGAACGAAATAGATGAAACGGAAGACAGCCAGTTATTTCCCCCAACAGTCGACAAATCCGATGAACTCTTCAAGGAACACTGAAATGAAACCGATCATCGCAGCGATCGCTGCCTCAGTTCTTGCTGTTTTTGGCTCTGCCCAAGCGGCGGAAAAGCCGCCGATCGCTCTGGTACATGGCGCGTTCGAGGATGCCCAGGTGTGGGGCCATGTCTCCGCCAAGTTGAAGGCGGACGGCTATCAGGTCGTTGCGGTCGACTTGCCGGGACGTCCGGGCGCTCCGATGGCGCCGGACAAGGTCAGCCTCGACCTCTATCGCGACACCGTCGTGAAAGCACTGGGCAATTTCCATCGTCCGGCAGTCGTGGTCGGTCACAGCTTCGGTGGCATCGTCATATCGGCGGTCGCGGAGCAGGTACCGAAAGAGGTCAAGACGCTCGTTTTCGTCGCCGCATACCTGCCGCATGATGGCGATTCCTTGGTCTCGCTCGCGCAGCAGGATGCCGACGCCAAGATCGGTCCACACCTCAAGATAGAAAAGGACAAGGAAATTGCCACGATCGAATATTCGGCCCGAGCCGACCTGTTCGCCAATGCCGCGCCCGAGGCTTTGCGAAAGGCCATACCTGATCTGATCCTCGACGAGCCGCTTGCGCCGTTGGCAACCCCGGTTCATGTGACCGACGCCCATTTCGGCAAGGTGGACAAGGTCTACGTGCATACCCAACTCGATCAGGTGATCAGCCCCGCGTTTCAGGCAACGATGGTTGCGGGCACGCCGGTTCGCCGCGAATTTTCTTTGCCGACCGGCCATACACCGTTCCTGACCGACCCGGATGGCCTCGCCAAGGCGATCGAAGATGCCGCGAAATAGATCGTAATTTGCGGCGATATCGACTCCGTGAGGGCAGGCGAACGTGTTATTCGCCTGCCCTCAATGTAGCGCGCGAGCATTGCCGGTGCTGATGCCCGCCCGCCCTGGGGGGCGTGGCAGCCTGCGACGCTGGTTCACGAACGCGTCGATGCGGGTCGCCCTCATTCGGCACGTGATTGAAGTGAGCCTCGACGACGCGGCTCGCGGCGGCGCGAGAGTCGCAATCAGTCCGCTCCACAAAAGCCAGTCCAGGAGCATGAAATGAAAGCATCAACTCCATCCGTTCAGACACCCGCAGCCGCCATCGGCGCCGAGGCGCCGGCTGCAGAGAAGCCGGCCATCGCTCTCGTCCATGGTGCATTCGAAGACGCGCATATCTGGGACGCTGTCGGCACCCATTTGCAGGCCGACGGCTATCGCGTGATCAACGTCAATCTGCCGGGCCGTCCAAGCGCGCCGATGTCGATGAACCTCGTCAATAGCGACGTGTATCGCGATACGGTGCTGAAGGCGATCGACGGCGAGACGCGACCGGTCGTGCTGGTCGGGCACAGCTTCGGTGGCATTGCTGTCTCGGCGGTCGCGGAAGCCGTACCGGCCAAGATCAAGACCGTTGTATATCTGGCCGCCTACTTGCCGAAGGATGGCGAATCCATGCTGTCGCTGGCCAAGCAGGACCGCGACAGCAAGGCTGGACCGGCGCTGCACATCGATGAGGTCAAAGGCATGATTTCCGTCGACTACGCGGCGCGCGCCGACTTGTTCGCGAACGGTGCGCCGGAAGGCTTGCGCAAGGCGTTGCCGGATCTGATCATCGACGAGCCGCTGGCACCGATCGTCACGCCGGTGAAGTTGACGGCCGAACGCTTCGGCAAGGTCGACAAGGTGTATATCCACACGGCGAAGGATCAGGTCGTCAGTCCTTACCTGCAGCAAACGATGGTCGCCGCCACCCCTGTCCGTCTGGAACTGACGCTCGGCACCGGCCACACGCCTTTCCTGACCGATGTATCGGGTCTGGTCGCCGCGATCGAGCAGGCGGCAAAGTAGGGAGAAGGTACGTGTTGGCCGAGGACCCGTAGCGGCGTCCTCTTGAATTCTCACGACAAGGAACTCCTGTGTTGCTTCATTCTTTATTGTTGATTGCTGCTACTGCGGCTCCGCAAGGCGTAACAATGAGCGGCAAGACGGATGCACCGCATTCGAAAGGTGCGATCGCAGCGATCGTCGATTGCGGGGCATTCAAAGCCAACAAGGACGGTTCGTGGACTTCCATTCGTCCGACGACGATCGGATCGGTCACTATGACCGAGGGCGGTACCTTCTTTCCCGGCGTGCAACTTGAAGGCGTGGATGTGGTTGCTTCGCTGGATAGCGCATGCCGGGATCACAAGAAAGTCGAGAAAGGAACGTCCGAGTAGCGCTGAGCACCTGCTCTTACTCATGCAGGAACGCCGGTGGCTTTTCTGGTCCCAGAATAGAAATGTGGAATTGTCGGGTGCGCATCATCGGATGCGCACGCGTCGTGCTGCGCTCCGCCGATGACGTCGCAATCGGACTCGAGGTGACGGTCGTGTTGCAGCACGTCGAGGGAGGAGTGCCAGTCATGTAAACGCAGAAGCCTGCGTACCGCGATGTCAGCGGCAGACGGTGTCCGGCCGACTTCTCGACCCGCCGGCCCGTCCGTGGCCGAAAAGGATGACAAACGTTTCACGAGCGCCGTACTTATCCGCTCCTATACTGCGCCGACACATACTCGGAGGGTGCAACGATGAAGGCTGGATGGCTGGTGGCGGCATTCCTTTCGGCGGCATCTGCGCATGCCGTGGCGCAAACGTCGGTTGTGGGAACGGCGTCGAACGACACGATGACGAAGGCGGAACTCACCGAACGCCTCGCGACCTCCACGCCGGTCGCCTTGTGCAAGAAGGACACGCCCATGCGCATGTGCTTCTCGACCACTGCCGAACAGTGCGAAGTCGCCATGGCATCGGCCATGCGTGCGTGCACTCAGCGGTTCGACGAAAAGATCCCGGCCAAGATGACACAAGGGCAGGCGAAGCAGTTAGGCGAGTGGATCGGACAGTGCGCCGTCGATGCTGTCGAGGCAGCTCAGGTGGACGCCAAGCAAGATAGTCCGGGCTGCCGCACCGTGGCGAGCAAATAGGAAATAGACAGCAAGCTACGCTGCCTTCGCCTCCGGCCGCTCTGTCCCGCTAGGTCATCTCCGAACCCTGGTGCCATCAGGGAGGCCGAGCGCAACGAGCCCGCGGCGCACGAGCCGACGGATCGTGGCGTTGTGCATGGTCTGCACCGTCGCGACGAATGCGGGTTCCTGCCACAACCGGCGCGTAACCCGGTACGTCGACATGTCTCAGCCGTGTGGACAACGGTCGCGGTTGTGTGCTGCTCCGATTGGTGCGCGTAGCGCTTCACCATCGTCAGAGTTCGCTGCCCAACGGAGTGCCTGAGGTCGTGGAAGCGGAGGTCAACAGTTTCGCGGTATCGTGCTCGACCCGCCAATGCTTATGGAGCTGCGCGAGCGAGAAGTCGAAGAGAGAGCCTTTGTCCGAAGTGCCTTCCTGCCAGGCCTCGAGCACGACGATCGTCGAAGGCGTCCGCGGAACCGTGCGTGCATCGCCGTTCTTCGTGTCGAGGAATCGATCAGTGCGGCGATAAGGACGGCAGCCTCGAGTGGAAATCGGAGGGACTCGCAACGCCGCTCGACACCTGCGTAGGCGTCATGGCCGGGTCGTTCGTCGATGGGACGCCCCCTTTGGTCGTCGCCTTGCTGACACGCTCGATCCAAGCCTTCGACGCCACGACGTATGCGCCGGTCTGGACGATGCCGATCAGCACGGATGGAGCAACAGTCCTGCCGCGTGGCACGAGCGCGCCTGAATTCGCCGTGTTTCGTGGCACGCTCCTGCAGTTCTATGATGGCGCGACGCGGACGTTGCTGCGTCAGTTCGAGCTACCGGGTGCCATTGCTGCGGTGCGTGAACCCAGCAACGACGTTCACCGGCTTCTCGTCGCCGCGGGGGATCGTTTGCTGATCGTCAATGGCGTTACCGGATCGGTGCTCTTCACGTCCGAAGTGCTAGGGAAGGGCCTGGGTGCTGGTAACCAGTTGGCCATTTCGGATCTCGGCGGCGGCGCATATCGCGTCGGTGCGGGCAGTGTGATTGGGGTGTTTCGCGTCGTGGCGAAGATCACTGACATCATTTTGCGTAACGGGTTTGAGTGAGGTGGGTAGAGCGCCCGCTACTGTCGAAGCGTTTTGCGCGCATATTTTCCGTTTGCACTTGCGCCACTCGGACAGGATCATGACCACGAGGCGATGGAACCGCTTCGATGATTCCCGATGTCGCGCCGCGCAAGTTGGTCAGTGGGCTTCAAGAAATTCAGGAGCACGGTCCCGTGGACGGCGATCGTGAAACGCTCGCTGATCTAGCAGATGCGTGCGGGTTGTCACGGACCGGTCGCCGTGGAACCTTGCGTTGTCGTATGTGAAGAATGAGGGTACGGCGAACGTTCGGGCAAGCCTGAGGTTGCATAGTCGGCATCCGTTAGCGTCTCAAGAAATGCAACTAAAGCGCGCCGCTCCGCCCCCGATAGATTGACCGGCCGACCATTGCTGAATCCGCGATAGTATATTTCGTGATCTACTGCTTCAGACAGCGTCGCGATGCTCCCGTCGTGCATGTACGGGGTCGTCACCGCAACGTTGCGGAGCGACGGCGTTCGAAACGCACCGATGTCAGCGGGTCTGAGGCTGACGACAAACCGTCCCAACGAAGACCACTGCGAGTCGGTCAATATTTTGTACCGCCACTGCGATTGGTCCTGATGCGTTCTTGCAACGGTTGCTACTAATCCGGGCAACGTCTCCGCCTGAGTGACGTTGCCGATATTGGAATGATGAAACTGGTCGTCGGTTAGCGAGGAGTGATCCTCATCCAAGGTGTGACATTGGCTGCACTGCGCAACGCCCGAGAACAGTCGCTTGCCGTACTCCGCTTCAGGGGGCAAGAGCGCATGACTTTCTCGTGCCCGATCGAACTCGCTGCTTCCTGTTTTTAGAGTCCGAAGGAAGGCTACCAAGGCCGCGGAAATTTGATCGCTCGTCGCCCATATCTGGGTGTCGGGGAACGCAGTCTCGAAGCGGCGCAGGATTTCGGGGCGACCTCGTAGATGCTCCGTAAGATCCGACGCGTTCGACCACCCCATCTCGACCGGATGGAGGAGGGGATCCAACACCGCTGCATCGAGAACAGAACGTCGTCCGTCCCAGAACAGGAGAGGGCGCTCGGCCACGTCGAGCAAGCTAGGAGCGTTGCGAATTCCTCGTCGGCCGTCGACACCGATGGGTTGTGCGTCTGTACTCGCATAAGCGTGGGTCGGGTCGTGGCAGCTGTGGCAGCTCGTCGTTCCATCGCGGCTCAACCCGGGCTCGTCGAACAGTGCGCGCCCCAGTTCCACCACTTCACTTGACGGCGTTGCTGCCGAGGAAGGAGCAGGGCAGGCCGCTGTGCCACTGAGTAGAAAGAAAATTGCAATGTGGCGGCGACGTCTAGTTTGTTTCACGAGCGACCTCGCGACATGTGATCCCTTGCACTATTGACCGTCCCACCTTGAGCAGGTTAGGTTTTCGTCCGCTTCAAAGTTGCTCATGGTCTGAGGTGGGGCATGCTTTGAGTCTCGCTGGCGAGGATATCGCCACGCTGGGAATAATTTGAAGCCGCTGCAGGGGCGGGGCCAGGGAACCGCGGGGGAAGCGTATGGCTGCGTTTGATCGCGTGCAAGGCACGACGCGTTTTTGTGCGGTTCGGTGGGCGAAAACCTTCTGGGTCGTCTTCTTGCTGCTGAGCGCGCTTGGCGCTCACGCCGCGTCTTACGTCTACGACTCGAATGGCCGTTTGCGCGCGGTCACCAACAGCGCCGGCGAGACGAGTGAGTACATCTACGACGCCTTAGGCAATCTTTATGCGGTCGACCGCATTGCGGCTTCGCAGTTGTCAATCTTTGCGTTCACACCTAATCGGGGCGTGCCTGGAAGTACGAACGTTCATATCTTTGGACAAGGCTTCAGCGCCGTACCGAATGCGAATAGTGTTGAATTCAACGGCACGCCCGTCTCGTCGGTGGTGTCAGCCACCTCAACCGACATTGTTGTGACGGTTCCATCGGGAGCGACGACAGGACCCATTTCCGTCCAGGTGGGGAGCGCTGTCGCCACCAGCCTAGACAACTTCCAGGTTACGCCGGATGGTGACGGTCTGGCCCCCGTCATCGATTCGTTTTCACCCGCGGTAGCCGCTTCAGGCACCCCGGTTACGGTATTGGGTAGCCACTTCACCGCGACGGCCGGTCCTACATTGGCGGGTGTCAATCTGTTGACGAACGCGGTGGTGCCAACCAGCGACTCACAGCTGACGTTTCTAGTACCTACACGTACGGGTTCGGGGCCCGTGACTGTGGTTACGCCGTATGGTTCGACTCAGAGTATTAACCCGTTGATCGTGCTTCCTTCCGGCGTTAGTCCGGCGAACGTGCTCGCGACGGCAAATCTCGCCGTCGACGGACCCTCGCAAACACTGAGCATTGGTACGGCGGGGAAGTATGCGGCAGCGACTTTCGCCGGAGTAGCTGGCCAATTGCTGAGTATGCAGGTCGATCAATGGTCGGCCACGCCTAGCAGCGGATCACTCAATGCGAGTGTGTACGATTCAACAGGAACGTTAGTGACCACGGCCTCGGTATCGACTACCGGTGGGCTCTCCGTTCATCTGTCGGCACTTGCAAGAAATGGTACATATCTTGTGCTGCTGACGCCGTCCGCGGGCGCTACCGCGCAGTTTGCGCTCCGTATTGAATCAGCTTTGGCGCTAGATGCATCCGGTCACACGGTCAGCCTACAACCCTCACAGTCCCGACGCGGGCAATTTGTTGCATCTGCGCCGCCTCTCTTTGGATTCTTGTTCCCTGCATTGATCACAACCCCGTCGGGCGGCGGCCTTTCGGTAAAGCTCTACGATAGCCGCAATACGCAGGTCGGAACTTGGAATGCTACGTCTAATCTATGGATCAATCTGCCTTTGCTGACCGTCGGTGCGAGATATACGGCAATTGCGCAAGCAACTTCCAACGCCGCAGCCACCGCGCAGTGGGCTCTGATGCCCGCGCCCACTGCGAGTCTGACGGCCAATTTTTCCGTAGGATCGGTACAGACGTCGTATAGCGGTCAATACGCCTATTTGATATTCCCGGCGACGCAAGGCGAGAACCTGGGGCTGGGCATCAGCAACCTGCTGGTGACGGACACGTCGACGCCGAACCATTCGACCTATGCGTACGTGACTGTGTACAAGCCAGATGGATCGACCTGGGCCTCCAACGGTTCCTGCCAAGGAGGCGCCTGCGATGTGAACCTTGGCAACGCCCCTGTGACAGGTACGTACACCGTGATTGTGCGGCCACAACCCTACGGGACGGGCACGCTGAGTTTCGACGCGATGCTGTCGGACGATCTGGTGGTGCCATTGCCGGCGAACACGGCGACCGCCATGGGC
>Ga0070663_100000530_pt1 | contig 20177 bp, 19 predicted proteins | sample KBSC63metaG_FD_65646 | JGI IMG/M metagenome (GOLD analysis project Ga0070663, IMG submission 65646) | Corn rhizosphere microbial communities from Kellogg Biological Station, Michigan, USA - KBS C6-3 metaG | ecosystem: Host-associated > Plants > Roots > Rhizosphere > Soil ...
CGCGCCGCGCACGCACCAGCGGCACCAGCGCCGCTTCGGCGACCGGCTGCAGCCGCGCCAGCGCGTCGACCTCGCCCGGCGCGAACCGGCCCGCCGTGCTGGTGCCTTCCGCATCGCCTTTCCCGAAGCGCAGCAGCGAAAACGCGCCGACCGTGCGGCCCGCGTCGTCGCGCAGCCAGATCTCGACGACATCGGCGACTTCGTGCCGCCGCAGGAAACGAGTCCAGTATGCGGACGCGGCGCGTCTTTCGTCAGGCAATTGGGAAGCGAGTGTAACGACCGCGCGCACGCCCGCAGCACAGCGCGACGGATGCAGCGGATCGAGCATCCGGTAACGCGCGAGGTACGTGCGATGCATCGACTCCGGCATCCCGAACAACTCGAAATCGGCCGGCTCGCCGTTCAGGTCGAGCCGGTAGAACACGATCGCGGACGGGCTCGCGAATGCATCGAACGCCGCGACGCACGCGCGCAGCGCGCGCTGCCAGTCGGCGGCTTCGTGGTCGGCGAAAACGGATGGGGTCGGCATGATGGAAGCGGCCGGCGGCCGAACGCGTCGAAGTTCGGGCCAGCCTACCGGCGCCGAAAAGCGCCGGTGAGCACAAATCGGCAAATCGTCCCGGTTCGGCTGGTTCAGCCGATTCGACCGGGGGACGATGCGCTCGCGCGAAGGGGGCGCGCGCCGACTTTCAGTGCGCGTTCGAGGCAAACGTGTCGCAGGCGCTCACTTCACCGGCTTCCATCCCGCGCCGCAGCCAGTACATGCGCTGTTCGCTCGTGCCGTGCGTGAAGCTTTCCGGCACGACGTAGCCCTGGCCTTGCTGCTGCAGCCGATCGTCGCCGATCGCGGCCGCCGCCTTCAGCCCCTCCTCGAAATCGCCCGGTTCCATCAGCCGCTGGTTCGCGCGCTCCGCGTTGTTCGCCCATACGCCGGCGAAGCAGTCGGCCTGCAGTTCCATCCGCACCGACAGCGCGTTCGAGCGCGCCTGGCTCGAACGGCGGCGCGCGGCATCGACCTTGTCGGAAATGCCGATCAGGTTCTGCACGTGATGGCCGACTTCATGCGCGATCACGTAGGCCTGCGCGAAATCGCCGCCCGCGCCGAACCGCTTGCGCAATTCGTCATAGAAACCGAGATCGATATACACCTTGTGGTCGGCCGGACAGTAGAACGGCCCCATCGCGGTCTGGCCGGTGCCGCATGCGGTCGGCGTCGAGTTCGTGAACATCACGAGCTTCGGCGCCTCGTACTGCGCATGCAACTGGGTGTTGAACACGCCCGTCCACGTGCGCTCGATATTGCCGAGCACCTTGCGCGTGAACACCGCGCCGGGATCGTTCGCCGGCGCGCCCTGGTGCTGCGTGGGTGCAGGCTGCGCCTGCTGCTGGCGGCCCTGCAGCGCCGACGCGCCTTCGAGCACGACGCGCGGGTCGATCCCGAAGAAATACGATGCGGCCAGCGCCACCACGATCGTGCCGATGCCGATCGTCGCGCGCCCGCCGAACCCGCCGCCACCACGTCGATCCTCGACGTTCGCGCTTTCTGTTTCGTCGTCCAGCCTCATTGCCGGCTCCTCCCTGCTCTTGTCGATGGTCCGGCCGCGCGATGCGCAACCGGGCGATCCGCCGCCGCACCACGCACGATCGGCGGACGCGCTGGATCCGTATCTGGCGCACGCTCACGCCGGCTGCCCCCGGCCGTTCCGCGTGCACGACGGAATCGGCCGGCGCGGCGCGCCGGTGCGCGGGCTCGCCCGCGCTACGCCCGTACTATTTTGCCGGGCTTTTGCGACTTATCGCAAAAATACGGAGGATAGAGCGATTCGGCGCCGACGATCGTCAGCCTTTGCAAAATGGCCGGGATCCTGCGGCTGGCCCGGTGTGCCGCGTGCAACCGTCGGCCGTGCGGCCGGTGCAGGTTCATCCTTTCGGCGGATACCGGCGTGCGTCGACGCCGCCTAAAGTGACCGGAAACGACACCCTTCCGGAGAATGACATGACGCACCCGCATCCCCGAACGATCGCGATCACCGGCGCAGGCACCGGCATCGGCGCCGCGTGCGCGCGCCGCTTCGCCGCCCGCGGCGAGCGCGTCGTGTTGATCGGACGACGCCGGCCACCGCTCGACGCGCTCGCCGCCGAGACGGGCGGCCTCGCCCTCGCCGGCGACGCCGCGAGCACGGCCGAGTGGGCCCGCCTCCTGCCGGAGATCGCCGGACGGTTCGGCCCGGTCGACGCGCTCGTCGCGTGCGCGGGCGGCCACGGCCTCGGCCGCGCGGACGAAACCGACGACGCGCAATGGCGCGACGCGATGCACGCGAATCTCGACACCGCATTCGTCAGCGCACGCGCGTGCCTGCCCGACCTGATCGCGCAGCGCGGCAGCATCGTGCTGGTCGCATCGATCGCCGCGCTCGCGGCTGGGCCGGGCGTGTGCGGCTATACGGTCGGCAAGCATGCGCTGCTCGGGCTCGCGCGTTCGCTCGCACGCGACTACGGGCCGCACGGCGTGCGTGCAAACGCGGTGTGCCCGGGCTGGGTCCGCACGCCGATGGCCGATGCGGAAATGGCGCCGCTGATGTCCGCGTATGGCGACACGCTCGACGGCGCGTATGCCCGTGTGAGCGCCGACGTGCCGCTGCGGCGCGCGGCCGATCCGGACGAAATCGCGGCCGTGTGCGCATTCCTCGCATCGCCCGACGCGTCGTTCGTGACGGGCGCGACGCTCGTCGCCGACGGCGGCGCGATGGTCGTCGATGTGCCGACGCTCGCGTTCGACAAGCTTTGACGCCGGAGGGCGAAGCGTCCGCACGATGCGTTCCCGAATGCGAGCGCGCGACGTGCCCGTGCCACATACGTCGTTTGGCACGGCCTCGCCCGCGCCCGGCCCCGCGCACGCCCCGCACACGCCCGGCTCGTTTCCCGCCCCGGAAATCCGCTAACATCGACCGATCCCGCCGCCTTCGTGCGGCACCGCCTCACCGTTCGGAATTCGATGAACATCCGGTTTCTTGAAACCTTCGTCTGGCTCGCGAAGCTGGAGAACTTCCGGCTCACGGCCGAGAAACTGCACACGACGCAGGCGGCCGTGTCGAGCCGCATCGCGTCGCTCGAAGAGGCGTTCGACGTGCGGCTGTTCGACCGCAACACGCGCTCGGCCACGCTCACGCCCGCGGGCCGGCGCATGCTCGCGTACGCGGAGCGGATCGTGCGGCTCGACGGCGAGATGCGGCGCGACATCGACGCGGCGAGCGACGCGGGCCTGATCCGGATCGGCGTGATCGAGTCGATCGTGCACAGCTGGTTTCCGGCGCTGATGGCGCAATTGCGCGAGCGCTATCCGCGCCTCGACGTCGAGATCACGAGCGACACGACGCTGCACCTGATCCGCCTGCTCAGCACCGACGGCGTCGACCTGATCCTGCAGACCGACCCGGTGCCCGGCCCCGACTTCACGAACCTGCCGCTGTGCGAATTCCCGGTGCGCTGGGCGGCGAGCCCGCGTCTCGGGCTCGGCGGCGAACGGCTCGACGTCGCGCGGCTTGCCGCGTATCCGATCATCAGCTTCTCGCGCCACTCGGGGCCGCACGCGACGATCGAGCGGCTGTTCGCCGCCGTCGAGCGGCCGGCCAGCATCAACTGCATCACGTCGGTCGCCGCGATGATCCGGCTCGTCGCCGACGGTTTCGGCGTGGCCGCGCTGCCGCCCGCGATCATCGGGCGCGAACTGCAGGAAGGCGCGCTCGAACTGCTCGACGTGGAACCCGAATTCCCCGCGCTGCCGCTCGTCGCGTCGTATCGCACGCAGGGCCAGCCGGTCGCCGCGCGCATCGCGGAACTGGCGAGCGAAGTCGCGCGCGCGATGCCGGCCGCCGCGAGTCAGCCGAAGGCGGTCGCGTCGGCAAAGGCCGCAGCCGATTCCATCGCCAAGGCCGCTGCCCGGCCGGCGACAAAGACCGGAACCGCGGCGGCAAAACGCACGCCGAAATCCGCGCAGCCCGCCGCCGCCGCGGCGAAACGCCGTCCGCGCCGCTCATAAGAAAACCTGTTCACCGCGAATTTGTTTTCTTGTTGGACGGGCGCGGCCCGTCTTCGGGACACTGCGGTTCCTGACACACCCCGTCACGAGGAACCCGCAATGACCCGCCTTTCCCTTCCGCACGGCCAGCTCTGCGTCTGGACGGATATCGACCCCGCGCACGAAGCCGATTTCAACGCGTGGTACGACCGCGAGCACATGCAGGAGCGTGTCGCGATTCCCGGCTTCACGCATGCGCGGCGGTTTCGCGCGACCGACGGCGGCCCGCGCAAGTATCTCGCGCTGTACGTGACGGACACGCTCGACGTGTTCCGGAGCGACGCCTATCGGCGCGCGTTCACGCAGCAGACCGCATGGTCGCTCGCGAACTTCGAGCGCATGACGGGCACGCAGCGGCGGGTCGGGGACCTGACGATCGAGGCCGGCGATGGCGAAGGCATGCATCTCGCGCTGTTCGTGCTGCCGCCCGAACGCATCGACGTGCCGCACCTGCGCGAGCGCTTCGACGCGGCGCTGCGCGAACCCGGCATCCATGCGGCACGGCTGTTCCGCACCGCGCCGAACCTGTCCGCGCCGATCGGCGCCGATGCGGCCGCGCGTCCGGCCGCCGACGCGCTCGTCCTGATCGAAGGCAGCGACGCCACAGCCACGCGCCGGGTCGCCGCCGCCATCGCAGGTCACGACGACGTGCGCACCTTCGACCTGATGTGGCGCGCCGCCGCGCCGCTGCCGGTGGCAAACACGGAAACGCAGCCGGCCGCCGCCCTGCCGGCCTGAACGCCGGCTCCGTCACCGGCCCCGCGCGTCCCCACTCATCCTTCACGACATGCCCGACACCATGAGCACTCTCGCCCAGCCCGCCGCCCACGCGCCCCGCCGTGTCCGCAACAGCCGACTCGCGTCCGCGAGCATGATCGGCACGTCGCTCGAGTGGTACGACTTCACGATCTACAACACGCTCGCCGCGCTCGTCTTCAACCATCTGTTCTTTCCGTCGGTCGATCCGCTGGCCGGCACGATCCTCGCGTTCTCGACCTATGCGGTCGGCTACGTGTCGCGCCCGCTCGGCGGCTTCGTGTTCGGCAACCTCGGCGACCGCATCGGCCGCCGCGCGGTGCTGATGCTCACGCTCGTGCTGATGGGGGTCACGACCGCGCTGATGGGCGCGCTGCCGACCTATGCGCAGGCGGGCATCCTGAGCCCGATCCTGCTCGTCGCGCTGCGCTTCGTGCAGGGCGTCGCGCTCGGCGGCGAATGGGCCGGCGCGGTGCTGCTGTCGGTCGAGCATGGCGATCAGAAGCGGCGTGGGCTGTCCGCGTCTTGGACGCAGATGGGCCCGTCGTTCGGCACGCTGCTCGGCACCGGCTGCATCGCGCTCGTGACGCTGTCCACCACGTCCGACACCTTCCTGTCGTGGGGGTGGCGCGTGCCGTTCGCGGCCAGCGCGCTGCTCGTCGTGTTCGGTTTCTGGCTGCGCCGCGGCGTCGACGAAACGCCGCAATTCGAGCAGCTCGCCGAGTCGCACGCGACCGCCGAAGTGCCCGTCGCCGAAGTGCTGAAATGCCATTGGCGGCGCCTGCTGATCGCCGGCGGCTCGCGCATCGGCTCCGACGTGCTGTATGCGTTGATCGTCGTGTTCACGCTGACCTACGTGACGACCGTGCTGCACCTGTCGCGCCCCGTCGCGCTGACGGCGGTGATGGTCGGCACGGCCTGCAACGCGCTCGCGGTGCCGTTCTTTGGCGCGCTGTCGGACCGCTTCGGGCGCCGTCCGGTGTACCTCGCCGGCGCGATCGCCGGCATCGTGTGGGCGTTCGTGTTCTTCACGATGCTCGACACCGCGCGGCCGGGCGCGATCGTCGCGGCCGTCGCGATCGGCCTCGTGATCCACGCGGTGATGTACGGCCCGCAAGGCGCGTTCGTCACCGAGCAGTTCCCGACGCGCGTCCGTTATGCGGGCTCGTCACTGGCGTACACGCTCGCCGGCATCGTCGGCGGCGGCTTCGCGCCGCTCGTGATCGCGACGCTGTTCCGCCAGACGGGCACGACCACGGCCGTGTCGCTGTACGTGACCGCGGCGCTCGTCGTGACCTCGATCGCGCTGCTCGCCGCGCGCGAGACCGCCCACCGTCCGCTCGCGGACTAAACGTCCCGCCCGACCGCCTCATTCGCTTCATTCATTCGCACTTCAAACGGATACCCGCATGCAAGCCCTGTCGTTCAACGTGATGTCCCTGCAAGGTGTGTCGCCACAGGTCGACGTCGAGATCGAACGCGTCGTGATCGCCGGCTGGGCAGGCCGCGATCCGGAAGCGATCCGCGCGCACATCGACGAACTCGCGGCGCTCGGCGTCGCGCCGCCGTCGACCACGCCGTGTTTCTATCGCGTAACGTCCGCGCTGCTCACGCAGGCGCCGTCGATCGGCGTGCTCGGTGCGCGCTCGGGCGGCGAGATCGAGTGCGTGCTGATCGACAGCCCGGCCGGCACGCTGGTGACGGTCGGTTCCGATCATACGGATCGGGAAGTCGAGGCTTACGGCGTCGCGGTGTCGAAACAGGTATGCGCGAAGCCGCTCGGCCGCGATGCGTGGCGCCATGCGGACATCGCCGATCACTGGGACGCGATCGAAATGCGTTCGTGGCTGGTCGGGCCCGGCGGCAAACGCGTCGCGTATCAGCATGGCGCGCTCAGCACGCTGCTCGCGCCGGAGGTGCTGTGGCAGCGCTTCGACGACCGGCGCACGATGCCTGCACGCAGCGCGATGTTTGGTGGCACCGTCGCCGTGCACGGCTCGATCGCGGCGATGGGCGACGGTGACGCGTTCGAGATGGAACTGCACGATCCGGTGCTCGGACGCAGCCTGCGGCACCGGTATGCGGTCGAGGCGTTGCCGGTCGTGGCGTGACGAAGGGTGGCGAGTGCGCCGGCAATGAAAGGCATCAACCGCATGCGGGCCTGCCACTCGCCGTCGCCGCCCACCGTCATCGCAAGCACCCGAGCGCCGTCAGCGCCGCCTCCACCGCCGTATCGAGCGGCGTCACCGGCTCGCGGCCGAGGACCGCCGTCACCCGCGCGTTGTCCATCCGGAGCGGCTCGCGCCACAGATAACGCATCTCGATCATCTCGCGCATCGTCGTGACGAACGGCGCGGCCGCCCACACGAGCCACCACGGGAAACGCCGCACCGTCGGCCGCATCCCGTGCCGCTGCGCGACGCGGCGCACGGCCTGCGCCATCTGCGTGCCGTCCGCGTCCCAGTGACCGCCGAGATGAAAGCGCGCGAACGGCTCCAGCGTGTCGCGCCGCTCGATCAACTCGACCATCGTGCGCGCGACGTCCGGCACGTACGCCCATTGATGGCCGACGCCCGGCCGGCCCGGCACGCTGATGGCCGCAACCGGCCGCCCCGCCTTGACGAGTCCCTGCCCGAACCAGTTGTTGCCCGCGTGCGCGCCGAAGAAATCGCCGGCCCGCACGATGATCGTGCGGACGCCCTGCGCGGTCGCCGCCTGCAACCGCCGCTCCAGCTCGACGCGGATCGCGCCCTTGCGCGTCGTCGGATGCTGCGGGGCCTCTTCGCGCAACGCCGGAAACGCGTCGGGACCGTAGTTGTAGATGGTCCCCGGCAGCACGACGGTCGCCTGCGCCGCCGTCGCCGCCGCGATCGTGTTGTCGATCATCGGCAGCACCTGCCCGCTCCAGTTCCGGTAGCCGGGCGGGTTCACCGCATGCACGATCACGCTGCAGCCGCGCGCCGCGCGCACCACCGCCTCGCGGTCGAGCGCATCGCCGCGCATCCATGCGATCCCGTCGCGCTCCACCGTCGCGACGTCGAGCCCGCGCTTGAGCGCGCGCACCTGCCAGCCGGCATCGCGCAACTGACACGCGACCTCGCCGCCGATGCCTCCGCTCGCGCCGAGCACGAGTGCCTGTCGTTGCGTCACGCCTGCGTTCGCCGTCATTGCCGTTCTCCGTGTATGAACCGTTGACAGCACGCATTCTGGCGCTCGGCCACCTAATATGGAATTGCCGAACCCGATGGATCGGCTATACATTTATGCATGACCATCGATCTGAACTGGGAACGCTACCGCACCTTCCTCGCCGTGCTGACGGAAGGCTCGCTGTCGGGCGCGGCGCGCGCGCTCGGCATCACGCAGCCGACGGCCGGCCGCCACGTCGCGGCGCTCGAGGCCGCATTCGGCCAGACGCTGTTCACGCGCTCGCCATCGGGGCTGCTGCCGACCGACGCGGCCCTCGCGCTGCGCGGCCATGCCGAGGCGCTGCGCAGCGCGGCGGCCGCGTTCGAGCGGGCAGCGGCGAGCCACGGCGCGGGCGTGCGCGGCACCGTGCGGATCTCGGCCAGCGACGTGATCGCGGTCGAGGTGCTGCCGCCGATGCTCGCGCAATTGCGGCGCGACCATCCGGGCCTCGTGATCGAGCTGGTGCCGACCGACCGCATCCAGGATGTACTGAACCGGGAGGCCGACATCGCGGTGCGGATGGCACCGCCCGCGCAGGACGCGCTCGTCGCGCGGCGCGTCGGCGAGATCGACGTCGGGCTGTTTGCACGCGACGACTACCTGGCGCGCAACGGCACACCATCGACCACGAGCGAACTCGCCCATCACGCGCTGATCGGTTTCGATACGGTCACGCCGTTCATCCGCTCGGCCGGACGCGGGATGCCGTCGTGGAAGCGCGATGCGTTCGCGCTGCGCACAGACAGCAATCTCGCGCAACTCGCGATGATTCGCGCCGGCTACGGGATCGGTTTCTGCCAGAACGGGCTCGCGAAACGCGATGTGCGGCTCGTGCGCGTGCTGCCGGACGGGCCCACGATGAAACTGGAAACCTGGGTGGTCATGCACGAGGATCTGCGCACGAGCCCGCGTTGCCGGGCCGTGTTCGATGCGCTGGCGAACGGGCTGCGCGCGTATGCCGACGGGACGGCCGACTAGGCCGCTCAAACCCGCCGCGCACGGCCCGCTTCACGCTTCACATCAGCAACTGCCGCGACAGCACCTCGCGCGCCTGCGTGACCGTCTCGCGCTCGCCCGGCATCGGCGGCGTCAGCGAGAACACCGCATCGGGGAGCGCCGGCAGCCGGTATTTCGCGCCGAGCCGCACGAGGCCCTCGCCGATCGCCGACGCGCACAGGCAGCCGACACCGAGCCCCGCCGCGAGCATCGACTGCAATCCCGCGACGCCCGACGCGCTGTGCACGAGCACGTACGGCGCGTGCTGCTCGTCGAGCGAGCGCACCGCGATCTGATGCATCATGCAGTCGTCCGGCAGCAGCACGAGCGGCAACGGCTCGGGCAGCTGTTCGGCGAGCGCCGGCGACGTGACCCACGACAGCGGCTCGCGCCGCAGCACCCAACGCGTATCGGCCGACGCGGGCCGGAACGGGCCGCTCGACAGGTTCATCACGACGCCGAGATCGATCTGCCCGCGCGCATGGGCGGCTTCGATCTCCGCGCTCTTCATCGCGCTCACGTGCAGGCTCAGTTGCGGGTAGCACTCGCGCAGCCGCGCGAGCAGGCCCGCGACTTCATGCGTGCGGTAGTAGTCGGTGATCGCGACGCGCAACTCGCCCTTGATCGCCTGCCCGCGCAGTTCGTCGAACGCGGCCTCGTTCAGCGCGACGATGCGCCGTGCATGCTGCAGCAGGCGCGCGCCGGCTGGCGTCGGCTCGACGCCGCGCTTGCTGCGCACGAACAGCGGCACGCCGGCGCGCGATTCGAGTTTGCGCACCTGCTCGCTGACCGTCGACTGCGACAGGTGCAGCCGCGGCGCGGCCGCCGTCAGGCTGCCGGCGTCCGCCACCGCCGCGAATGTGCGTAACTGATCCAGATCGAAACCGCGCATCGCCCTCTCCATCCATCGGATAACGCGATGGATACTACCACCAATTCCCGCTTTTCCGAACCATCGGCGGTGGCCAGAATATCGGTTCACCGGCGCGTCTGAACACCCGTTTCGACCGGATTCAGCATGCGGCCCTCATTCTTTTCGGACTTGCGTTCATGACCGATAACACCCTCGCCCCTTGCACCCCGGCCGGGGCGGCCGCAGCGGCATCGCCGCGCAACCATCACGGCTGGGCGCTCGTGGTCCTGCTGATCGGCGCCATTCTGCCGCCGCTCGACTACTTCATCGTGAACCTCGCGCTGCCGGCCATCCGCGACGGCATCGGTGCGCGCCCGGCCGAGCTGCAGCTCGTCGTGTCGGCCTACGCGTGCGCGAACGCGGTCGTGCAGATCACCGGCGGGCGGCTGGGCGACCTGTACGGCCGCAAGCGGATGTTCATGGTCGGGATGGCCGGCTTCGTCGTCGCATCGGCGCTGTGCGGGCTCGCCGGCAGCGGCGCGGTGCTGGTCGGCGGCCGCGTGCTGCAGGGCCTGTTCGCCGCGATTCTCGCGCCGCAGGTGCTCGCGACGATCCGCAGCGTGTTCAGCCCGCAGGAGCAGGTGCGCGTGATGGGCTTCTACGGTTTCGTGTTCGGCCTCGCGGCCGTGATCGGCCAGCTCGGCGGCGGCGCACTGATCAGCCTGCATCCGTTCGGGCTCGGCTGGCGCGCGATCTTCCTGGTGAATGTGCCGATCGGCGTCCTCGCGCTGCTCGGCAGCTGGCGCTTTATCCCCGAGAGCCGGCCGCCGCGCGGCCAGCGCATCGACGTGCCCGGCACGGTACTGCTGTCGCTGTTCCTGCTGATGCTCGTCTATCCGCTCACGCACGGGCGCGAGGCGGGCTGGCCGCTGTGGATGGTCGCGTGCATCGTTGGCGCGCTGCCGATGCTCGGCGCGCTGCTGGCGGTCGAAGTGCGCCGGCTCGCCGGCGGCCGCGATGCGCTGCTCGACGTGCGCCTGCTGCGCAACCCGGTCGTCGCGCTCGGGCTCACGCTCGCGTTCCTGTTCTACATGCTGAGCGCGTTCTTCCTGAGCTACGGGATCTATCTGCAGGGCTGCCTGAACTGGTCGCCGCTCGCGTCGGGGCTCGCGATCCTGCCGCTCGGCATCGGCTTTCTCGCCAGCCCGTTGCTGATGCCGCGCCTCGTCGCCCGGTTCGGCGGCTATCGCGTGCTCACGCTCGGCTTCGCGCTGCTCGCGGCCGGCGTCGCGACCGCCGCCGCGCTGGCCGGCGAACATGCGCCCGGCGCGGGCTTCTATGCGGGCATCGCGGCGATCGGCGTCGGCCAAGGGCTCGTGCTGCCGTCGGTCGTGCGGATCGTGCTCGCGGAAGTCGACGCGGCGCGCGCCGGGGTCGCGTCCGGCATGGTCACCGCGATGCTGCAGATCGGCGCGGCCGTCGGTGCGGCGACGCTCGGCGGCTTGTTCTTCGCGCGGCTCGGCGCGCAGCCGGGGGCGCTCGACTACGTGCAGGGATTCAGGACGGCGATGTGGGCGCTGACGGTCGTGCTGCTCGTGTGCGTCGCGCTGTCGGCCGCGCTGGGGCCGATGCATCGCCGGGCGCAGGCCGGCGCGTGACGGCGGCGGGCGCGTCGCACATCGCCGGCGGCGACACGGAAACGGTGCATGCGCGACCGCTCGCCGGCGGCGGGCTCACGGGTGATGCTTGAGCGGCGCGTGGCGCGCGTCCCATTCGGCCAGTTCGACGCGATAGCGCGCCAGCGCTTCGTCGTACAGGTCGAAAACGCACGGCGAGCAGCCGCTGTTGCAGCAGTCTTCCAGTTCAGGTTGTTCGGGCGGGGTGGGACGCGGATCGTCGTCCGGCGTATCCGCGGAGGCAGGCTTGGTCACGTCTTCATTCGATCACATGATGCTGAACGAACAGTATACGGTGATGGACTGCGACATGCAGGCACCCCGCCCGCGCGGGGCCATGCGTTTGCGCGTCGACGACCGACCAACAGGAGCCGCGTCATGGCCGAAGCAGTGAATCCGCCTGAACTCTGGGCGCCGTTCGGCGCGTTCTCGATGGCCGTGGTCCAGGGCGACGGCCGGATCGTCCATCTGAAGGGACAGGTCGCACTCGATAAGGACGGACACGTCGTCGGTGCCGCCGACATGCGCGCGCAGGTCCGGCAAACGCTCGGCAACATTCGCGACGTGCTCGCCGCGATGGGCGGGCAGATGCAGGATGTGATCTCGCTGGTTCACTACGCGACCGATATCGACGCGTTCATGCAAGCCGGCGACATCCGCGAGACGTTCTTCGCCGAACCCTATCCGGTGACGACGACCGTCCAGGTCGAACGTCTCTACCGCCCCGAACTGCTGATCGAAATCGCGGCGATCGCGGAAATTCCGCGCGCGCGATTCCGCATGCGTTGACGTCGTGCCCGGGCGCGATAGCGCGCCACCCGCTACGCCACGCGCCCGCTCACCGGAATCGATGCGCCCGTGATCGCCTGCGCATCGGTCGACAGCAGAAACCCGATCGTCGCCGCGAGCTGTTCGGACCGGACCCAGCGCGAGAAGTCCGCGTCGGGCATGTCCGCGCGGTTCGGCGGCGTGTCGATGATGCTCGGCAGCAGCGCGTTCACGGTCACGCCGCGATCGAGCAACTCCGCCGCCAATGCCTCGGTGAGCCGAGCGACGCCCGCCTTCGCCGCCGCATACGCGCCCATTCCCGCGCCGGCCTTGAACGCCGCGCCGGCCCCGATGTTGACGATACGGCCGGCCGGACTCGCCACCAGATACGGCAGCGCGGCCTTCGACGCGTTCAGTGCCGTCTTCACGTTCAGTTCGTACATGCGGTCCCACGTGGCTGCATCGCCGTCGGCGATCGTCTGCCATGTGAACGCACCCGCGATATTCAGCAGCGCGTCGACCCGGCCGAATTCGCGATTCACGGTGTCGAGCGCGCGCGCGGCCGCCTGCGGATCAACGAGGTCGACGCCGCCGATGCGCAGCGCATCGGCCGGCACGCCGGGCAACGCCTGCGCGTCCGGCGCCGCGCCCCGGCCGATCAGCGCGACGCGGGCGCCGCGTTGGCCGAGCCATGCGGCCGTGGCGACGCCGAGATGACCGAATCCGCCGGTGATCGCGACTGCCTTGCCTTTCAGGTCGTGTTCCATCGATGTGCTCTCCTTGGGTCCAGGGGTGTTTGATGATGCGTAGTTAGGGGGCAATGCCGGCCGCGACGCGGACGCGCCCGGCTGGCGTGTCGACAGCGTAGCGCCGTTCACGCATGCGTGGGGCACTACGACGCATGCGTGGATACCGGCCACGCCGGCACTGCATGCGTGCGCCGCGCTCGGGCGGCATAATGCCCGATCACGGTGCGCCGCGCGATGGATCATGATCGCGCCGGCCCGTTGAACGGCCTGCGCCGTTTCCGTATCGAAACCCGAACCTCAACCCGTCTATCCCATGCAAGTAATCGTCGTTGGCACCGGCAAGCTGGCAACCGAACTGCTCGGCTCGCACCGGCTCGATCCGTCAACCTGTCACGTGATGGCCTGGTCCGAACATGCGCGCACCGAGGTGCAACGTAGCGATGACGCCCGACGTAGCGACGCCCGACGTAGCGACGCCCGATCGATCGTCGTGCACGCCGGGTCCGGCCGCGAATTGCCCGCCGCGATCGCATTCTGCCAGGCAACCGGTTCGCCGCTCGTCGAGCTGTCCACCGGCTCCGACCTCGAAACCGGATCGCACGACTTCCCCATCGTGCTCTGTCCGAATACGAACATCCTGATGCTCAAGTTCATGAGCATGCTGGAAACCAGCGGCCACCTGTTTCGTGACTGCCGCATCAGCGTGACGGAGTCGCACCAGGCCAGCAAGGCATCCGTGCCCGGCACCGCCGTCGGCATCGGTCAATCGCTCGGCATTCCAGCGAATGAGATCCGCTCGGTACGCGACCCGAACGAGCAGCGCGACGCATTGCAGATCCCCGACGATCAGCTCGGCCGCCATGCGTTCCACCGGATTCGCATCGAGGATGACGCGTGCACCCTGCAGTTCGAATCCCGCGTGTACGGTGCGGCGCCTTACGCGGACGGCGTGTCGCGGATCGTCGAGGCCGTCCGGCAGCACGCGCTCGAACCTCGCCGGTATTCGATCGTCGAGTTCATTCACAACGGCTGGCTGTAAACGCAGCACACGCGACGATGTGCAGGCCGACCGTCGCCGCGCCTGCCGGCCCGCGCGACGGCCGCAATCGCGCCATCGTCGACGCTCGCGTTACGCGTCGCCCAGCACGACCCCGCTCTCGGGCAACGTCGCGCCGCCATCGACGACGATCGTCTGCCCGGTGATGTACGCTGCGTCGGCCGACGCGAGGAACAGCATCGCGTTCGCGATGTCCTCCGGCTCGCCCATCCGCGCAAGCGGAATGTCGCGCGCGATCTGCGCGGCGACTGACGCATCGCCGAGATTGCCGGCCGCCGGCGTGCGGATCATTCCCGGCTCGACGCCGTTGACCGTCACGTTGCGACGCGCGAGCTCGAGCGCCGCCGCGCGGATGAAGCCGTTCACGCCGGCCTTCGACGCCGCGTAGTGCGCGAGCCCCGGATAGACGACGCGCGGCCCCGTCACCGACGACGTGACGAGCAGCCGCCCCGCCCCCGCGCGCTCGAACGCCGGCAGCGCGGCCTGCGCGAGCCAGAACAGCGCCGACAGGTTGACCGACAGCGTCCGCGCGAGCGTCGGCTCGTCGATCTGCGCAAACGGCGTCAGCGGAAAATACGCTGCGTTGTGGACGACGACGTCGAGCCGGCCGCCATCGCGTTCGACCGCCGCGACGAGCGCGCCGAGTTCGTCGCGACTCGCGGCGTCGACGCGATACGCGCGCGCCTCGCCGCCCGCGCAGACGAGCGCGTCCGCCTGCGCGGCGGCTGCATCGGCGTTGAGATCGGCGAGCGCGACGAACGCACCGGATTGCGCGAAACGACGCGCGATCGCGGCGCCGATCCCCTGCGCGGCGCCCGTGACCAGCACGACGCGGCCGCTGAAATCAGCATGCAGGCGGCCGCTGCCCGGCACGGCGTTCATCGCTGCGCCTCGCCGCCGAGCGGATGCACGGTTTCGTTCAGAACCTGCGCATGCGCGCCGATCGGGAAGTTCGACAGCGTGCCGAAATCGCCGCCCTGATAGCCGAAGATCTTGCCGTCGGTCTTGCGTTGCGCGAGGTCGATCAGCACGACGCCGAGCGTCGGCACCACCTTCTCGCGCCACACGAACAGATACAGCTCATCGGCGATCCTGAAGTAATGGCAGCGGTCCACGTCGGCGAGCCCGCCTTCGACGCCTTGCAGGCATTGCCATGCGTAGAAGTTTTCGTTCAGGTAGATGTGCTCGTAGCATTCGGTCGGGCTGTAGCGATACATCGTCCGCTTGCCGATCAGTTCGCGCGTGGGGCCGTGCAGCGGGCCCGGCTGCGCGTGGCCGCCGAGCGTGCCGTGCCGGAACGCCGCGTCGACGCCCGTCAGCGGCAGCCCGCGGGCGACCCGCGTGAACGCGTCGATATGCGTGTCGGCCTCGGTTGGCAGCGTGCCGATCACCGACGTCCACACGCCGTTGCCGACGTCGATCACGAGGCTGACCGACGTCGCGCGTGCTGCCGGATCGATGTAGTCGACGAAGTACAGCGCGTCGCGCAACCGCGTCACGCGGCACGGTGCGCGGCCGCCCGTATCGGTCGCCGCGTCGCGCCACTGAAGCGCACCCGCCTCGAACGTATAGACGCGCCATGCACCGGCTGCGTCGCCGAGGGCCAGCGAGCGCCCGGCGAGTGCGTTCACGGGTGCGAGGACGTGTGCATCCGGCGCGAAACCGTCCGCGAGCGCGCCAACCTGAATGAATACCGGATCCTGTCGTTCCACCTGCTGTCTCCCGCGCAGCTTCAGGCCCGGCGGGCCATGTACGCTGCTGATGTGCACATGGTGCGGGCTGCGCGCGCCGCGCGGTATCGGCCAAAAGGATGAAGGGCGCGCGGCGCCGGAACGCGCTAGAGTGCACGTGATCCGCACCGCTGCCGGCGCAAGGAGCGCACATGCATTGCATCACCCATTACCGACGGACCGACGAAGGAATCGAGGCGATCAGCCTCGAGTCCGATCGCGCGTTTCCGCGGCACGCGCATGACGAATTCGGGGTCGGCGTGATCGTCAGCGGCGCGCACCGGTCGTGGAGCGGCCGCGGGCACGTCGACGCGCTGGCCGGCGACGCGATCATGGTCAATCCGGGCGAAATGCACGACGGGATGCCGATCGATGCGGGCACGGGCCGGCGGTGGCGGATGCTGTACCTCGCGCCCGCGCTGGTCGCGGGCGTTGCGACGGAAGAAGGCCTCGAGGGCGTCGAACTCACGCATCCGGCCGTGCGCGACGCACGGCTCGCCGCCGCCTTCGGCCGGTTGCATGCGCGGATCGTCGCGGGGGAAACACTGCCGCTCGCCCGCGACGAGGCCCTCGTGACGCTCGTCGCCGGGCTGCTCGCGCGGCATTCGAACCGCGCGCTGCCGGCCGCCGGCGTCGCGCCGGCGATCCGCATGGCCCGCGAGCGACTCGATGGGGCGCCCGCCGCACCCGTTTCGCTTGCCGAACTGGCCAGCCTGAGCGGCGTGAGCCGCTTCCAGCTGCTGCGCGGGTTCGCCCGCGAGCTCGGCATCACGCCGCACGCGTATCTGCTGCAATCGCGCACGCGACTGGCTCGTGCGCTGCTTGCAAGCGGCCGGCCGATCGCGGATGCCGCGGCCGAAGCCGGGTTCGCCGACCAGAGCCACCTGACGCGCGCATTCGCGCGCCAGTTCGGCATCACGCCGGGACGATTCATGCAGGCCGGCTGACGGGCTTGCTTGTCCCTACGGAACGGTTACGGGGCGATGCTGGCTGCGGCACCGCGCGGTGCGGCGCGGCGCGGCGCGGCGCGACACGACACGCCACGACACGGCACGGCACGGCACGACGCGACGCGACGCGATGCGATGCGATGCGATGCGATGCGATGCGACGCGGCACGGATCGCTCCCATTCCGCAGCTGCAGCGCCCGAAGCCTGCATGACCGCCCACCCCGCGACCGTGGACGCAGCACCCCACCCCGCGCCCGCCCCCTCGCCGGCCTCGCTGCAATTTCGTTCAAGACGCTCGCGCCACCGCACGGCACGATGCGGCGCATGAAGACACGACTGATCGGCTATCTCTATCTCGCCGCCGCGATGGCGGGCGTCGGCAGCACCGTCATCGCGAGCCGTCTCGCGGCCGGCGGCCTGCCGCCGTTCGCGGCCACCGCGCTGCGCTTCCTGATCGCAACGCCGCTGCTGTACGCGCTGATGCGGGCGCAGCGAATGCGATGGCCGCGTATCTGCGCACGCGACGCCGTTCTGCTGCTCGTCCAGGCCGCGGCGGGCGGGGTCGGCTATACCGTGCTGCTGATCAGCGGCACGAAGCTGTCGTCGCCGATCGATGCCGGCGTAATGCTCGGCACGCTGCCGGCGATGTCGACGCTGATCGCCGCGCTCGTGCTGCGCGAGCGGCAGACGCCGCGCGACTGGGGCGCGGCCGCGCTCGCCACCACCGGCGTGCTGTTCGTCACGTTCGCGCCCGGCCAGGCCATGCCGTCGCTGCGGACGCTCGCCGGCGACGCGCTGGTGCTCGCCGCCGTCGCATGCGAAGCCGTGTTCATCCTGCTCAACCGGCGACTGTCGACGCCGTTGCCGCCGCTCGCGCTGTCGACGGCGATGTCGGGCCTCGGCTTCATGCTCGCGCTGGTACCGGCCGCGTTCGAATGGCACGCGCTGGCGACTGGCTGGACAGCCGGCGCGGTATCGGCGATCGCGTACTACGCACTGATCCCGACCGTGCTCGGTTATCTCTGCTGGTATGCGGGTTCGGCACGCACAAGCGGCACCGAAGCCGCGCTGCTCACGGCGGTCGCGCCGGTGTCTGCCGTGCTGTTCGCCGTCGCGCTGTTCGGCGAGACGCTCGGCGGCACGCGGCTGTTCGGCATCGCGCTCGTCGTCACGGGGATGCTGGTGGGCGCGACGCGGCGACGTGAACCGCCACCACGCGAAACGGACACACGGCCGAGGTTGCCGACGGGGCCGGCGGCATCCACGTCGACCGCCAGCGATTGATCCGCCCGAGCGACGACTGTAGGAATGTGTCCGCGCGCGGCAAAACCGTTGCGCACCGTCACGCAAGATGCAATATTCGCGGGGCCGGGCCATTTGACAACCATCGAACAATAATTCGCATCGCCATGAACAAGAAGGAAGCCAGAACGAGAATCGCGGCGCTGCTGTCCGCGGGCGCAAGGAAGGCCGACGTGCTGGCCGAGCTGGCCGGACAGGGCCTCAAGGATCAAGTACTCGCGCGCCTGATCGCGTCGCGGCCCGACCCCGAGCTGTGCAGAAAGAACAAGGTGCACACCTGGATCCTGATCGGGCTCGGCATCGCGCAGTTACTGATCAGCCTCGCACTCGGCTATCTCATCGCGGCCGCCGCCAGCGATTCCGGCAGCACCGGCATGCTCGGCAACGGCCTTGCGGTGCTGTTCCTCGCGCTGACCGTGCCGCTGTCGCTGCTGTTCATCTGGGGCTTCGCAACCCATCGCGTCGGCGCATATCACGCGTTCATCGCTCTTTCGCTGCTGCAACTGCCGAAGACCGTCGCCGATCTCGCACACGATCCGTCGTCGGCGCTGCCGAGCCTCGGGGTGACGGTCATCCTGCTGGGCTACGTCTGGTTCGTCCGCAACCGGATGTTCCCCGACTTCGGCTGGTTCACGCCCCGCAAGGTCGACGGCCGTTACGCATTCGTTGAAAGCGCCTGACGCCGCGTCCGCCCGCATCGCAAACCATGAAAAAAGGCGCCGGGCCGCCCCGCAATCGCAGGACGGCCCGGCGCCTTCTGCATTCCGGAACCCGGTGGCTTACTTCGCCTTTTCAGCCGAGTCGCTGATCGCCTGGCCACCCTTCGAAATGTCCTGCCCCACGCCCGCAACGGTATTGCAACCGGCAAGCGCGGCAGTCACCACCAGCAGCACTGCAGCAATCGTACGCGTCATTCTCATTCTCCTTCGAATCAACAAGCCCGACCGGGCGAATCGTATGCGGCATGGCGCCCTGCACCGCGCAGGACACGGGGCCTGACCTGATTATACGGAGACGGCCGCCGCACGCCAGTAGCCGCTCCAGCCGCTGTCATGCGGGCCACACAGCGGTAGCGAGCAGATTTTCCTTGACTTCGCCGGCTCGCGAACTAATATACGCACCGCGTACATTCCCCATCAGGTGCTGCCGATGACCGTTCCCCAGCAAGCCTTCCTGCGCGACGCGATGCGCCGCCTCAACATGACCCGCGAAGCGTTCGCGAATCGCATCGGCGTAAGCCGTCGCGCGCTCGATACGTGGCTATTGCCCGACGACTCCCAGGAATCGCGCGGAATGCCCGAGATCGTCGAGCGCTTCGTGTCGGAAATCGTCGAACGCTCGGCCCCGGACGGCGGCGACTATACGCAAAGCGTAGACAAACAGGGACTCTCGAGGCAATTCCTGTTCGAAGGCAAGCCGCAGCTGATCTCGGTGGACCAGTTCTCGCGGGATTCGGTCGAGGCGCTGTTCCGTGTGGCCGACGTGATGCAGCCGATCGCGCGCCGCCACAAGATTTCGCGCGTGCTCGAAGGCGCCGTGCTCGGCAACCTGTTCTTCGAAGCCAGCACGCGCACCCGCGTGTCGTTCGGCGCGGCCTTCTGCCGGCTCGGCGGCTCGGTATGCGACACGACCGGCTTCACGTTCTCGTCGATGGCCAAGGGCGAATCGATCTACGACACGAGCCGCGTGATGGCCGGCTATGTCGACGCGCTCGTGATCCGCCACCCGGAGAAAGGCTCGGTTGCCGAATTCGCCCGCGCGACCAACCTGCCGGTGATCAACGGCGGCGACGGCCCGGGCGAACACCCGAGCCAGGCGCTGCTCGACCTCTATACGATCCAGCGCGAATTCTCGCGACTCGGCAAGATCGTCGACGGCGCGCACATCGCGCTCGTCGGCGACCTGAAATACGGCCGCACCGTGCATTCGCTCGTCAAGCTGCTCGCGCTGTACCGCGGGCTGAAGTTCACGCTCGTATCGCCGCCGACGCTCGAAATGCCCGCGTACATCATCGAGCAGATCGCGACGAACGGCCACGCGATCGAGCAGACCAACGACCTCGCGGCCGGGCT
>Ga0070663_100000533_pt1 | contig 20149 bp, 14 predicted proteins | sample KBSC63metaG_FD_65646 | JGI IMG/M metagenome (GOLD analysis project Ga0070663, IMG submission 65646) | Corn rhizosphere microbial communities from Kellogg Biological Station, Michigan, USA - KBS C6-3 metaG | ecosystem: Host-associated > Plants > Roots > Rhizosphere > Soil ...
CCAGGAACTCAAGAGAATGCTGGGCAAGGAGCGTTCCGAGATTGCCCGCGCGCTGGAGGCGACGAAAGCTGAAAACGCCGAGCTCCGTAGATCGCTGGAACAGCAGAATCAGCAGTTGAAGGCTGGAGCGCACGATATCACCGTCCTTCGCACCTCGCTCTCGGCGGCTGCCGAAGCCAAGCAGAAAGCCGATGAATTTACAAACTTGAGGTTTCATGAAATCAAGCAACTTACGTGCATGCTGCAGGAAGCGGAAGAAGAAGTCAGGATATTGCGCGGCAACTTGACTTCCGCAAAGAAGCAGACGCTGCGACAACAACATGCAAACGACCTGCTAAAAGTGCAGGTGCGTACATTGCGGGCGACGGTGGAGTCAGAAAGGCGTCTTTCGGAAGAGGCAAGGGTCAGCTTGACATGGCGCGCCACCACGTTGATCAGAAGGATCAGCGAGATCTTCAAGTTCCGCACTCCCGGAAAGAAATCGAACCTCGCGCGCGAAATGGATCTGGTTAAGAGATCTGGCTTGTTCGATGAGAAATGGTATTTGACACAAAATCCAGACGTTCTGGCTGGCGGATACGATCCAGTGGAACACTATTTGGAACACGGTGCGCGCGAGGGACGGAATCCGGGCCCTGGATTCGACACGAAATATTATTTGAAAGCAAACCCTGACGTTGCGGCCGCGGGTCTCAACCCCCTGATTCACTACATACTGGATGGCGTTATAGAAGGTCGTCCGGCCGTGGCAAGGAGGAAATGAAGTGGAACGCCTCCGAGGTCTCAAAGAACAAGTCGCGCTGATGACGGAGAGCGAAGATTTCGATCCGTCATGGTACTTGGCGCAGTACCCGGACGTGATTGAACTCGGGATGGACCCGGCCCAGCATTATTTGCGCTGGGGTGCGCGGATGGGGAGAAACCCCGGCCCGAAATTCGACACGACGTACTACTTGCGTCGGTACCAAGACGTCGCAAGAAGCGGAGTAAACCCTTTCGTCCATTTCCTGCAGTACGGGAAGAAGGAAGGGCGCCAGCCCAACTCAGGTGTGCTTCGGTTGGCCAATGAAAACCTGGCCGACCCGGTCGCACTGACACAGAATGTGGCGAAGTCCAGACGGATCGACCTGCGCGGCATCAAGTGCACAGTCGTCATACCTGTGTACAACGCTCATGATGAGGTTCTGAATTGCATCCATTCAGTCCTACGGCATACAGCCATCGGCTCGGCTAATCGTCTGCTCGTCTTGAACGACAAAAGCCCTGATCCGCGGATTCGCGACATGCTCGAGGCGTTTTCAGATATCGATGGGGTTCAAGTTGTCCACAACGCCACGAATCTGGGCTATACGGCCAATATCAATGAGGGCTGTAGATTGGCCGGCGGCGATGACCTCGTATTCCTGAACAGCGACACTGTCGTGGGGCCGCACTGGCTTCGGAACCTAAAGCAGGCGGCCTATCAGAGCAACCAGATCGGGACGGTCACCGCCGTATCCAATAACGCCGGTGCCTTTTCCGTCCCGGAACCCGGGACGAATGGCCTCCTGGAAGGACTGAGTGTCGATGCAGCAGCCCGGGCCGTCGCAGACAAAGTTGGGACAACGACATTTCAGGTTCCCACCGGCAATGGCTTCTGTTTTTATGTCAAACGTGCCTTGCTGCGTGCGATCGGATCTTTCGACGTGGAGGCATTTCCCCGCGGCTACGGTGAGGAGAACGATTTCTGCATGCGGGCGATAGCGGCTGGATGGACAAATCTGGTTGCGCCGGGTGTTTACGTCCTCCACGTCAGAACAGCCTCATTCAAGGGAGAAAAGGATGCCCTGGTCCGGGCGGGTGCCGAGGCCGTGAGGCTGTCCCATCCCGCTTACGCGGGGGCCATCAAGGCGATCGGCACGTCCCCTACATTCGTACGTGCCCGCAAGGCGATTGCCACGGCCCTGGCGGCAGCTGCCCGCAGCCCGGTTGGGTTCCGTCCCAGGATCCTGTTCGTGCTTTCGACCAAGGGTGGGGGGACACCGCAGACCAACCGCGACCTGATGAATGCGATATCCGACGTCTACGACTGCTATGCGCTGTCGTGTGACCGCCATACGATCGAAATTCTCGAAGCTACCGGCACGGGTTACCGGATTCTGAAAACTTGGCGCCTTGCAGACCCGGTGACGTTTGCGACGCACGTAAGTCATGAGTACGACGAGATCGTCAGGTCGATTCTCGTGGACATGTCCATCGACCTCTTGCACATCCGACATATTGCCTGGCACAGCCTTCACTTGCCCGAGATCGCGCGGGGCGTAGGCATTCCAGTCGTGTTTTCATTTCATGATTTCTATACGGTGTGCCCCAGCGTCAACCTGATCGACAGCGAAGGGAAATACTATCCGACCGGCGTCACGGAAAACGGCCACAATCCACTATGGCAGTCGGACGTCACGGCGCTGGCTGTTACGCAGCCAGTGCTCGTCGATTGGCAGCGGCGGACGCAGCAAACGTTGTCATCGTGCGCCGCATTTGTGACCACATGTCAAAGTGCGCGCGACGTGATATGCACAGCGCTTCCAGAATTCGACAAGCGGAAGGTGGACTTCCACGTAATTCCGCACGGTCGCGATTTTGACCAATTCGCGGAACTTGCGGTGGAAGAAGAGATTCGGGGGAGCGATCCGCTCAGGGTCCTCATACCTGGAAACATCGGATTGGCGAAGGGAAGGGATCTCATCAAGCAAATCAAGCAGGCCGACGTTCACGGCTTGATTGAATTTCACGTCCTGGGCAAATGCACCAGCGACCTGCAGCCGTGGGTCGTCCATCATGGCCCGTACAAGAGGGAGCAATTCGGCACATTGGTTGCCCCGATCCGCCCCCACATTGCGGCGGTGCTCTCCATTTGTCCGGAAACCTATTGCCACACTCTTACCGAATCCTGGGCCTGCGGGTTGCCTGTTCTGGGAATTGCGCTTGGGGCAGTTGCCGAACGTATATCCCGCCACGGCGGTGGTTGGCTGGTCGAGCCAGACGCCGATTCGATCCGCGCCCGCCTGTTGGCCATCCGGGAAAATCGCGGCGAACGCCGTGAGCAGGCAAGGCGGGTCTTAGAGTGGCAAAAGGGCTATGGCCGTGAAAATACAACGCTGAAGATGTCGGAGCGTTATCTTGCCCTGTATCAATCCGTGATGTCGGAGTCGCGCGTGTTGCGCCGGGCGCGTCGCAAGCGGATCGGATTTGTCATGAAGGGCAAGTTTCCGGCTGTTCCGCCAACAGCGTACGTCCGCCTCGTCGATTGGAAAGATTGGTTTGAAAAAAAATATGGTGGACCAGTCGATTTCCTGCACTGGAGCGCGCTGCTGAGATCGGAATTGGCGGGATACTCGATGGTGGTTGTACAACGCAACGCCATCCCGGCCAACCGGGTTGGCGCGGCCATCGAAGCGATCGAGAGGAATGGCGTCCGCCTTGTGTTCGAGTTGGACGATAACCTGTTCGACGTACCGGCTGAAGTAGACGCAGATGGTACCTATGCAGCCTATCAAGGCTGTCTGCGGCAACTGTGTGAATGCGCGGACGAAGTACACGTCACTAATAACTCGCTGGGAGAAGTTTGCAGCCGCTACAACAGAAAGATCTTCGTGCGGCCGAATCGGCTGTTGGCCAGCCGGTGGTGCGGAGCGCCGGACGCGCGGTCGGAAGTGGCGCCTGCATCCGCCAAACGGGATCGGATTGACATCCTGTACTTCGGATCGGCGACCCACACAGCTGATCTCGAGTTTGCGATTGCCGCTGTTCGTCTTGCCTGCGCGCGAGGCGCGAGAGTCGTTCTGCACGTGGTCGGGATTCCGAAAACGCGAGAGGAGGACGACGGAATCGTTGTCCGGCATGCTCCGCCCAGTTCTCGGTACGATCGTTTTGTTACATGGTTGCGCAACCTCGCCGTAGATTTCGACGCCGGTCTTGCACCTTTGGTGAATCGACAATTCGCGAAAACCAAGAGCTACGTCAAGGCTCTTGAATACGCCGCGATGGGATTGCCGTCGATCTGTAGCGAAGGTCTTCCCTATTCCGAATTGCCGCGTGAAGGGTTGGCAGACGCGATCACGCTGGTACCGAATGATGTTGAAGCCTGGGCACAGGCTCTTTGCGACTTGCCGAACCTGCCACCTGGGCGGCGAAAGGAAATCCGAAATTTGATATCGGATTTCTGGATCGAAGAATGAGCCTTTGGGTCGCCGCGGTTAGGTGTGCGTCAGGGTTTCCAGAACCGCTCGAATATACATAATCAGCGCGGCGCCTTTTCATTCGGTCACGCGAGAAGGTGGATCATAAGGACTGGCTCGTATCGAGACGGGAGGGGTGCCGAATGCGAAAGTGGGGAGTTCTGTTGGCATGCCTCTTGTTGCCGTTGCTATCAGCATGCGCCAAACAATCATCGACACTGGTTCAGGTTTCGGCAGACCGTGCCAGAGGGGCGAAGCCGGTGGTGTTGGCGGCCGGGCAGACGCTTTCCGGAGTCATCGCCACCACGAAACAAGGTTCAATTCTCGCGTTTGACGTACTCATAGGAAATTACCACGGCAGATCGGATGGGGTGCTATCGGTGAAGCTGTGCGCGAGTGATGAGTGCACGGAGGGGCGGGCTTCGGTAGCGAACTCCGCCGACAATCGATATCTGGAAATCCCGCTCGAACGCCCGATCGCCGTTGCGGCGGGGCGGGCGCTTCACTATGACCTCACGCGAATCGCGGGAATCAAGCCGCTCGCCGTTTGGACGTACCCCGACGCAGCCACGACGATCGCGATGCCGGATGGAGTCCGTGAGCCACGCGTACTCAAGATCGGTCTGCGTTACAAGGCGGGTAGCGCAGCGAAGCTGTCTCTCGAAATTGGAGTGATCTCGTTGCTGTTGGTGTGGCTGATTCTCAAGAAGCTGGATTTCCAAACTGCCACAACGGTTGCAATGGTTTTTGCGGCAGGGCTGATCCTCGCAATGATCGTTGTCAGCGCAGAGAAATCAAGGGTACATCCCGACGAATTTTCCCATGTGGCCGCCTATCAGTATTACGTCAACCACTTGCTGCCGCCGGCAGTAGATGATCCAGCTACCATCCCATCGACTTCGGTGTGGGGGTTCTCGTACTTGTTCGAGCTTGATGTCGTCTATGACATCGCTGCGCGGGCGACCGGCCAAATAAGAGCGTGGACTTTGGACGAGGTACTGGCCGGCCGTCTTTTCCAATTTGGACTGTGGTGTATTTTATGTGTTTTGGTCTTGTGTCGCCGATACTGGGCCACGATTTTTTGCGTGACTCTCCTCACGCCGCAAGTATGGTATGTGTTTTCCTACTTCAACGCAGACGCATTTGCGTTGTTCTTGTCACTGATCGCCGCAGGTCTCGTGGCCGACGAGTCCGGCGGGTTGCATGATTTTGTGCGGGACGGGAACTTGCGACGTCCTGCTTTATGGATTGCTGCCTTATGCATAGGCCTTATCCTGGTTTCCAAGAGGGATTACCTGCCGGTAGTTCCAGCGTTCTTCATTTGGCTCGCGGTTTTGCACCTGAACCTGCGTGCTCGTTTCGTCGTGGTGATTCTGGCGGGCTTGTTGATGCTCGGAACCGGGCTCATGTTGGGTGGTGTAATGGGAAACGCCCCCTATTCGTTGCACTGGCATCGGGTACTGATGCTTGCAGGCGGTCTCGCCATTGCCGCCACCACGGCATACCTATTCTTGAAGTTCTGGAGAGACGGGCAGACGCGACGTGTCCTGCTCCGATTGGCCGGGTTCGCAGCGATGTGCATCGCGGTTGCGTTGCCGAGGGTTGCATGGGATGTGCACGTAAACGGCTGGCCTGCACAAAAAGACCAACGTATCCATGCGGTGGCTGAGGAGCGCGCGGGTTACGAATTCAAGCCTTCAACAATCGCGAAGCACGAGGGGCATCGCGTAATCGGACTCGCCGGGCGAGGCGTGTCTATCGAACGTGTGTTTTTTGCCCCCTACCATTGGGCGTCCAAAAGCCTTGCGAGTGCATTTGGCGTATACGGATACATGGATATTTTTGCACCTCGATGGATGTATTGGATCCTGTACGGAACAACGTGCCTTCTTATCCTGTTGGCGTTGTACTCGCTCAGAGTCAGCAGGCCGGATCACTGGGGTGCGCTTGCGGTGATTGTGGGTGGTAGCGCAGTACTGGTCATGGCAAGTTCCCTGTTGTTGAGTTGGATATCCGCTTTGCAGCCCCAAGGCAGGTACCTTTTTGCAATACTGCCCCTGGTTGCGATGTTGCTGGGGTATGGCATGAACCGGCGATCTGGGCGCGTGTTGTCTCTCGTCGTCGGGATGGCCTTTCTCATATCCGTTTGTTCGTTCACCTTCGTGGCGCTGTCTGCATTTGCACCGTAGGCCCGCGGGTATTCGGGCATCATGCCTTGGCAGCTCGGCACGGTTCGATCTGGTATTGGGCGGGCTGCGCATGCCGGCAGCATCGACAGTATGTGTTCGGCCCAGATGACATTTACTGGTTGGCTTTACACGTCCGTTTTGCCATGATGACGTTTGTTTTGATCTTCGTCTCGCAGGTCACTGTGATGGCAGGATTTCTGCCAAAAGGTAGCAAGGTCGCCATGCGGGGTACTTCGTGAATTCTGAGTTTGCAACAGGCAGAAGCTCCGTGCACGAGCCAAAACGCAGCGCGCCGTCGTTGACGATCACCGTGCCCATCTTCAACGAGGAACAGAACATCGTACCGCTGTACGACAAGACGCGTGCCGCCATGGAATCCCTAGGGCTACCTTGGGAGTTGGTGCTGGTGGATGACGGCAGCCGTGATGGATCGCCTGCGCTGCTGGACAAGATTGCCGCAGAGGATTCGCGCGTCACCGTCGTCCATTTCGCCCGCAATTATGGTCAGACTGCCGCAATGATGGCTGGCATGGATTACGCGCGCGGCGACGTCATCGTGCCCATGGATGGCGATCTGCAGAATGATCCGGATGATATCGGTCGTCTTTTGGACAAGCTGGATGAGGGGTTCGATGTGGTTTCCGGCTGGCGCAAGGACCGCCAGGACCACGCGATAAGGCGCAATTTGCCGAGCCGAATGGCCAATTCCCTGATCTCCTGGGTGTCGGGGGTGCGCTTGCACGACTATGGTTGCTCACTCAAGGCGTACCGACGCGAAGCACTTCAAGGTGTAAAGCTGTACGGGGAAATGCACCGCTTCGTGCCCATCTACGCCGCTTGGAACGGTGCACGCGTCACCGAAATCCCGGTTACCCATCACCCGCGCCTGCACGGGGAGTCAAAGTACGGACTCGAGCGCATCGTCAAGGTGGTGCTGGATCTGCTGGTGGTGAAATTCCTGTCCCGCTATTCGGGCAAGCCGATCTACGTGTTCGGCGGTTTCGGCCTGCTCAGCATCCTGTGTGGGGTTCTGGCGGGCTTGTGGGCAGTCGGATTGAAGCTGACCGGTACCTCGTTCGTACAGACACCGCTGCCGCTGTTGTGCGTTTTCCTGGGAGCGACCGGTATCATGAGCGTACTGATGGGCCTGCTCGCTGAAATGTTGAATCGTACCTACCACGAGTCGCAGGGCAAGCCGGTGTACAAAATGGCGCGTGTCGTCCGCGCCGCCGAGAACAGACGCTAACCCATGTGTGGCATCGCCGGATTCATTGGCCGTGGTGACCGGGATGTGCTGGAACGCATGGTGGCGCGCATCACTCACCGCGGCCCGGATGATGCGGGCTTTCTGGTCGACACCGAAACGCTCTCCCATCTCGGTTTTCGGCGCCTCGCCATCCTTGATCTCGCTTGCGGCAAACAACCGATGACCACCGGCGACGGTGTGCACACCATTGTCTTCAACGGTGAAATCTACAACTTCCGTGAATTGCGGCGGGAATTGACCGATTTGGGCGCTGTCTTCTGCACTGATCATTCCGACACCGAAGTATTGCTTCACGGTTATCGCCAATGGGGTGAGGACTTGCCGCATCACCTCAATGGGATGTGGGCGTTCGCGATTCTGGATCGTCGGCAGCAACGCGTCTTTCTTTCCCGCGACCACTTTGGCAAAAAGCCTCTGTTCTGGCAGCTTTCAGAAGGTACTTTCGTCTTTGCATCTGAATTGACGGCAATGCGTGAGCATCCAGCCGTACGCGGCGGGGTGGATGAAGCAGCGCTAAGGAAGTATTTCGCATACGGCTACACCCCCGCTCCGCATTCCCTCGTGAAGGGCGTTCACAAGCTGCCAGCCGGACATTCATTGAGCTTCGACTTGCGCAGTCGAAGGGCGATGGTCGAGTGCTATTGGCGCTACATGCCGGAACCTGCCGATCCAGGTTCTGCCAATGCCGAAACGCAATGGGTCGATGAATTCACGGCGTTGCTTGATGCGGCGGTCAAACGCCGGCTTGTCGCGGACGTCCCGGTGGGCTGCTTCTTGTCGGGGGGTATCGACTCTTCCACGATCACCGCGTTGGCCGCGCGCCACGCCGGCCGCGAGCGGATCAAGGCATTCTCAATCGGATTCGAGGAAGCGAGCTTCGACGAAACTGGATATGCGCGTGCGGTGGCGACGCATGTCGATGTGGATCATCGTATCGAGATACTTCCGGTGGAAGGCGTGTTGGACCTCCTGCCGGATCTTGCGGCACGCTTGGACGAGCCGATCGCAGATTCTTCGATACTTCCGACCTACCTGCTGTGCCGGCATGCACGCAAGGACGTCACTGTGGCGCTTGGTGGCGATGGCGCGGATGAATTGCTGGCCGGCTACGATCCGTTTCGTGCGCTCCGTTACGCACGATGGTATGGAAGACTGGCGCCACGGCCCGTGAATCGCGCGATTTCGTTGCTGATCGCACGGTTACCCGTTTCGCATCGCTACATGAGCCTGGACTTCAAGCTCAAGCGCACCCTGCGGGGCATGAACTACCCGATGCGCCTGCGGTTGCCGGTCTGGATGGCGCCGCTGTCCCCGAAAGAAATGACAGAGCTGTTCGAAATGCCATTCGACCTGGAGGATGTCTACAGCGAAGCCATCGATGCCTGGGACAGTTGCCCGGGCGACAATGATGTCGAACGCTGCATCGCGTATTTCATCCGGACATATCTGCAGGATGACATCCTGGCTAAGGTGGATCGCGCCAGTATGCTGAATTCGCTGGAGGTGCGTGCTCCCTTCCTCGATATCGAGCTGGTCGACTTCCTGCGTCGGCTGCCAGCCAAAATGAAATTGCGCGGTGGTACTACAAAATGGATCTTGCGCAAGGCCGCGCGCCCGCTATTGCCAGCACACGTTCTAAAACGCAGCAAGCAGGGGTTCGCACTGCCGGTGGGCGGGTGGCTCGCCGACGGCCGGCTGGGCAGCCCGGGTGCGGTGCCCGGCGCGCGGCAGGCATTCTGGCAGCGTCAGCTTGATGAGCAACGGCGCCGTGTGGCCGATAACCGACTGTATCTTTGGAGTGAAATCGCACTGTCGCAATCGACGATCGGGTCGATGCCTCCGCCAAAGCCCTTGAACGAACAGGAACTTGCCGCCGCATGAACTCCGATCAACGCACCGCCGACGCGTTCGCCACCTCATGGAACAACCTGCCCGCGGGTTCCGTGTACACGCGTGATGAGTACGCGGATTGGATGGCTCCCCTTACCGAAGCGGATATCCGTGGTCACGACGTGCTGGAGCTTGGCTGTGGCAATGGAAGTCTGCTGTTGCACACCGCCGATTGGGGGCCGCGACGGCTGGTGGGCGTCGATTTGGGTTCCTCGACGAGCACGGCTCGCGTCAACCTGGAGCGTGCCGGCTTCCCGAATACCGACGTGCAACAAGCGGACCTTACCCGATACGAATCCGACGGTTTCGATCTGGTGTATTGCATCGGCGTACTGCATCACCTGCAGAAACCCGAAGCAGGCTTTGCCGCCGTTCTGAGGAACGTGCGTCCGGGCGGACGCTTCCATTGCTGGGTGTACGCCCGGGAAGGCAACGGGCTGGTCGTCGCGCTGGTCGAACCGATCCGAAAGATCGCCTCACGACTGCCTTGGTGGTTCACCAAGTATGCGGTCGCGACACCTCTCGCCGTGCCGTTCTACATCTACGCGAAAGCGCTGCGTGCGGTCGTGGGCAAGCGCATCCATAGGCTGAAGGGCGCGCCATTGCGTGACTACTGCTTGTGGATCGCGCCGCGAGAATTCAAATTCTTCCGCCACGTTGCATTCGACCAGCTTGTAACACCGCAAACCGCGTACATCAAACGCGACCAGATCGAGCGCTGGCTGTCAAACGCGCCTGATGTCGAGGCGAGTTCGAGTTACATCGTCTTCAGAAATGGGAACTCATGGAAATTCGGTGGAACGAGAAAGTCATGATATCAGCCGAAGCTCCGGAATAGCAGCTTCTTGCGAGAAGGCGAGCAATTTGTCATGGGCAGTGAGCCAGTACACATCAATAAAAAATCGTCTGCGAATCCAAAACCTGGTGACGTGGAATTTGACCAGTACGCCGACGCCTATACCGATCTCGTCCGAAGCGGCATTCGCGCTAGCGGCGAGGAGCCTTCTTACTTTGCAGCCATGAAGACGCGATACATGGCTGACGCGTTGGGGGAGCGTTCTTGTTATTCGTCGCTTGACATCCTTGATTTCGGATGTGGCATCGGAAACTCCATCCCCCATTTGCGTGCTGCTTTTCCTGCGAGCAACCTGCATGGCGTAGATCCGTCCGGCGAGAGCATCCAGCTTGCGTCTGACGCGTACGCCTACGCATCGTTTTCGACAAACAAGGATGAGGGTTTGCCTTATGGCGACGGGAGCTTCGATGTGGTGCAGGTTGCGTGTGTGTTTCACCACATTCGGCCGCTTCACCGACTGAATTGGATGACGGAAATACGTCGCGTATTGAAGCCCGGCGGGCATGTCTTTGTTTTTGAGCATAATGTGCTCAATCCCGTCACGGTCAAAGCAGTTCGTGAGTCCCCCGTTGACCAAGACGCGATCTTGTTGCCAAGACGCGAATTGCTGGCGCTTGCACGTGATTCGGCATTCCAGCACGTCGGTTCACGATATATCGTGTTCTTTCCACGATTTTTGGCGGGTCTCCGTCCGTTGGAGCCGTTTATGGGATGGGTTCCATTCGGTGCGCAGTATGTCGTCCATGCGATTGCCTGACAAAATCTACGCGAGGGTCGGTGCATTTTCACTCGTTGGGGTAGCCAATACCGTCGCCGGCGTTACCGTGATTCTTGTAGCTGGCCTATTTGGTGCCAATGCGATTCTCTCAAATGCGCTTGGGTATGGCACCGGGTTAATTATAAGTTTCACACTTAATTCTCTATTTACCTTTCAGGGGCGCGCCATCAATCGCTTCACCATGCTTCGCTTCTTGTCTGCATTTGCTTTTTCATTTTTGTTAAATATCGGAGCGGTGTATCTCACAACGACTATTTTCGGATTTCATGGGCTGCTGGCAAGCCTCGCGGGTGTACCGCTATTCACCGGCGTATTTTATGTGTTGTGTGAGTATTGGGTCTTCCGCGCGAGAGCGGAGTCTTTCGTCAACTAGAAGTTCCCCCGATGGATCAGTGAGCGTAGAAAGTCACAGTAGGGGTTTTGCATGACGACGCGAAGGCCAACGGGGAACAGATCGTCCAGATGCTCGACGAGGTCGGAGCCGGTTATGTCGACGAGGACCGTCGCAAGTACGGCATCAGTGCGCCGCACCGCTGGTAGGCGCGGGTCAACAGTGTCCTCATTCGCGGCATGAAAGTATCCGGCTGTGAACGGAGGTGACGATGCACAGCTGCGACCGTAGATGATAAGTCGCGCGGTTGGAGGCGTCAGGGGCTCCGCCCGTAAACATCCTCGAAAAGCACGATGTCGTCTTCGCCGAGATAGCTGCCGGACTGCACTTCGATCAGTTCCAGCGGCACCTTGCCGGGATTCTCGAGGTGGTGCCGGGTGTCCATCGAGATGAAGGTGGATTTGACCTGAGACGATTTTTTGTAACCACTCAGGCAGTGAGTCTCGGTTCGATGGTAGCGGTTTCAAGCCAATTCCGACGAACCTCAGCAGATGGTTGATAACGATGTGCGCTATGCGGTCATTGCTCGTGGTAAAACCGTCGCAATCGTTCGATCAGAACCTTGGCTTCGGCCCGCGTGCGGAACCACCGCGGTTGAGCAGTTCATCGCGCAGCCTGCCGTCGAAGCTCTCGACGAAACCGTTCTGTCAACAGCTGCCGGGTGCAATGAAGGCTGGCCCGATGGCTTGATCGCGCGGTCAGCGAATCACCTTGGCGCGGCAAATTCCGCGCCGTTGTCGATCGAACATGGGCCAGCTTGCCGTATAGCCGCATCAGACGCGACAAGGTAAGGGTTACATCCTGCGAGCTCAGGCTCGCGCCGACCTCGATGGCCAAGCACTCCCGGGTGTATTCGTCCAGCACGCACAGCAGCTTCTGTGAGCGGCCATCGGCCTGCTTGAGGGTCGTAACAATCTAGGTTTCGGTGAACTTCGATTTCTTCATTGAGCCTCCTTGCTGCAAGATTACAGACGCTTTAAAGCTGTTCACAAATGGCCGTGTTCGTCTGAGTTCGGTGTCTAGACTGAATGATGAGCAACATAGGGATGGCTGCCCATTGAAAGGACAGCCTCACGAAAGACGCGCGGGCTCAAACTCCGCGCATACTTTTCCGGAGCCAAGTCATGCGGCGTATGGTGCTGTTGGTCATCATCCTTGTTTTCGCGCTCGGCGCCTGTTCGACGGCACCAGCCCAGCTTGGGTTGGAGCGTGAAGCGTTGCCTCCCGACACTCCCGAGGTCATTCTGATCTCGATTGATGGGTATCGCGCCGAGTACCTTGCACGTGGCGAAAATCCCGTCTTGGACGAACTGGCAGCCCATGGTGTGCGTGCACGCTGGATGGTCCCGTCGTTTCCGACCGTCACCGAACCCAATCACTACACACTGCTGACCGGTATGTATCCCGACCAGAACGGAATCGTGAATAACGATATCGCCGACCGGGAGATCCAACCGGAGCACTTTGAAATGACGCGCTATTACTCAACGGTTGATCCACGTTGGTGGTCGGCGGCCACACCGTTGTGGCTGAGCGTGCAGCGCAATGGCATGCGAACCGGTGAAGTATCGTGGCCGAGTGGCGACATCCGCATCGACGACGCACGGCCCGATTTGCACCTCAATGGTCAACAAGCGGGAGCGACCGACGAAAAAAGTGCCGACGTCTTGCGCTGGCTTGATCTTCCATCGGACCAGCGCCCGCGTTTCATCATGTTGCACTACGACCTTGTCGACGGCATAGGCCATCGTTACGGTCCGGACTCGCCGCAAATGGATGCCGCATTGCGGGAAGTGGATGGTGCGATCGGTCGTCTGGTGTATGGGCTGAAGCAGGGTGGCCTGTACGCCACCACCGACCTTGTTATCGTCTCCGACCACGGGATGGCGGAGCTTCCGCCGGGCCATGAGATCTACCTGGACGACATCATCGATCGTCGGGCCGTCGGTTTGGTCGCATTGGGTGCGATGGCGGGCGTGGACCCGCATCGCGGAATAGCCGGGGCCGAAGCGGCAGCGGCACTGCTGGCGCCGCACCCTCACATGCACTGCTGGCGCAAGCAGGATCTGCCGCCGCGTCTGCACTACGGCCACAATCCGCGCGTTCCACGCATTGTGTGCATGGCATCGGCGGGTTGGGAAATTGTTACCCATTGGGAGATTGGACATCGCAAGTACGTTCTTCGCGGCAGCCATGGTTACGACAATGCGGCCCCTTCAATGCGTGCCATCTTCATCGCCGAGGGACCGTCGTTCCGCGAGGGCATCGTGGTGCCGCCGTTTCCCAATGTGGATGTCTATTCGTTGCTGGCGCACATCCTCGACGTCGAGCCCGAAAGGGATGCCGCACGCTTCGCGCAAATGGCGTCATTGCTGAAGCCAGTCGATCGCCAGCTTGGAGTGCGGCATGCCGATGACGGCCGCAGGGCCCGTTCGTAGTTTCGCGGGCGATGCTGTTGCCCGTCCGAGATCCTGGTGCCGCGCTTTGGGCATAATGGTTGCGATGCAGGTGAAAGGCACCCCGTGAACCTGATCGCCCATCGTGGCGGCGCGGGCTTGCGTGTCGAGAACACGCTGGCGGCGTTCGCCAATGCCGTTGATTTGGGTGCCGATGGTGCGGAACTGGATGTGCATTTGACGCGGGACGGCTGCGTTGTCGTGCATCACAACCACCGACTCAACGGCGCGTATTGCCGGAACAAGTCAGGCATCTGGTTGCAGCGTGGGGGTGAACATGCCATTGCCGACCTCACCGCTGCTGATCTTCGGGATTACGAAATCGGAGTACCCGATCCCGCCAGTACGTACGCCCGTGAGTTCGATCGGATCGTGCCGGTCCGCGGGCAGGGAGTTCCGCTGCTGCGCGATGTGGTCGAGCTGGTCAAGGCGAAATCGGACAGCTTCTTGCTGGTTGTCGAGATCAAGGCGTCGATCCTCGGCGCAGGCGGCAAGGCCTGGCGCGCACTGGTGGGCGCCACGCTCGAGATCATGGACGAAGAGGGTTTTGCGGATCGCACGATCCTTTGCTCGTTCGATTGGGGTGCGCTGCTGTATGCACGTGGTCAAAGGCCGGGCTTGAAGACGTGGTTTACCTCGTTGCCCTTGAGTTGGTTGGGCGATGGGCAGCCGCCAGACCGTGATTTACCTCCCGCAATGTCCTATCTGGAGGCCTTGCGCGCAATGTACGGCATGGGCGATGCGCCATGGTTCGCGGGCTTCGATCCGCGTCGGTTCGGCGGCAGTTTTCCGGAAGCCATTGCCGCCGCGGGTGGCAACGCGTGGCTCATGTACTACCGTGATTACTCGGATCAAGCGCGGCGTGAACTCGCGCGTTGTGGTCTCGAAAGCGCGGCGTGGTCGGTGAACCTTCGCGACGAGAAGGAATTGGCCCGGCTGGTACGCACGGGCGTTGACAATCTGCTGGTGGATTACCCGGATGTCGACCTGAAAGCGCTCGCGTAGTCGGCGTGACGGGGGACGACGCGCGAAACGCTGTCGCTCCGGATTTCCTCTGTTCGGAAGAGCGAAGACGAGCATTCGTTCTCCACCGGTCCGCAGCTTCCAGAGGCTGCAGCCGATGCAACACAGGTCGGCGGCCTCAGCCGCTGCGCCCGTAAACATCCTCGAAACGCACGATGTCGTCTTCGCCGAGATAGCTGCCGGACTGCACTTCGATCAGTTCCAGCGGCAGCTTGCCGGGATTCTCGAGGCGATGCCGGGTGCCCATCGGGATGAAGGTGGATTCATTCTCGCCGAGCAGGAACACGTCCTCACCGCGCGTGACACGCGCAGTGCCGCTGACCACCACCCAGTGCTCGGCGCGGTGGTGGTGCATCTGCAGGCTGAGCGCGGCACCAGGTTTCACGGTGATCCGCTTGACCTGGAAGCGCTCGGCCATGTCGATGGAATCGTAGGCGCCCCACGGCCGGTATACCTTGCGGTGCAATTCGGCTTCTGCGCGCGAGCCTTCCTTCAAGCGTGCGACCGCATCCTTGACGCGTTGCACACGATCCTTGCGTGCCACCAGCACGGCGTCGTCGGTATCCACCACCACCGCGTCGTCGAGTCCAATCAGGACCACCAGCCGGTGTTCGCTCCAGGCAAAGCTGTTGCGGCAGTCGAGCGTCATCACGTCGCCCCGGCATGCATTGCCGTCGCTGTCCTGTTGCGTCACTGCCCACAGCGCCGCCCAGGAACCGACGTCGCTCCAGCCGATGTCCACCGGCAGCACCCGCGCGGCATCGGTTTTTTCCATTACTGCGTAGTCGATGGAATCGCTGGGGCACGCCTCGAACGCGGCGCGTTCGAGGCGCAGGAAGTCGGCGTCGCGTTTGGCTTCCGCAAACGCCTTGCGACACGCGGCCAGGATGTCGGGCCGATGCCGGGAAAGTTCTTCGATGTAGCGGCTGGCTCGGAACACGAACATGCCGCTGTTCCAGAAGTAGCCACCTTCCGCGACGTAGCGCTGCGCGGTGGCCGTGTCGGGTTTTTCCACGAAACCTGCGACTTTGCGGACGCCCTCGCCGGTGGCTGCCTTGATGTAGCCGTAGCCGGTTTCCGGCCCGGTCGGCACGATGCCGAAGGTCACCAGCGAACCGCCTGCCGCGGCGGCGGCAGCCTCGCGGACAGCGGCGTGGAAGGCGGCGGTATTCGTGACGACGTGGTCCGAAGGCAAGACCAGCAGCAGGGGATCATCGCCCTCGGCGGTGGCGGCCAGCGCGGCTGCGGCAATCGCCGGCGCGGTGTTGCGACCGGCCGGCTCGAGCAGGATCGCGGCAGGCGTGCAATCGATCTGGCGCAGTTGTTCGGCCACCATGAAGCGGTGCGCCTCGTTGGTGACCACCAGTGGCGCACGGACACCCGCCAGCTTGGCCACCCGCATCCACGTGGCCTGCAGCATCGAGTGCTCGCCGGCCAGTGCCAGGAATTGTTTGGGATGGCCCTCGCGCGACAGCGGCCACAGCCGCGTGCCGGAGCCACCGGACAAGATCACGGGGATCAGGTTCAGGTCCATGTGCTTGTGTCTCCCCGCGTCTGGCGTGCGCCCATTCTAGACGAACGGGGTTCGCTGGACGGCTCTGCATGAGGTTCCGCATCTGCGGAAATCGCATCGACCGCCGCCGGCAACATGCCCCCGTGCAGGCACGACGCGCCGCCAGAGGGATGACTCACGCTCCCTCGTTTCCAGGCTTCGGCTTTTGCTGCAGCCGCACGGCCACCAGCACGAGCATTCCGATTGCCAGCGAGCACAGGCATGCAAACGCGAAGGCCCCGCGGCTCAATCGCAGGATTTCCAGCGGTCCAAGCTGGTTGCGGTACGTCAATTGCAACGTGGTGCTGCGGCCGCCGACCGGCTTGCCGTTGACGAGCGCCGGCTCGAGGGCCGAGTTGCCCAACCACACCGTTGCCGCATGGCCATCGGTGCCGTCGACACCGTCGACACTGACCTGAAAGGGCTGGCTACCGTCGAGGCCTGCGGACGGGCAGAAGTCCACGAACGCGTTGTCGCGGAGCGAGGACGCGTCGATTTGCCATTGCTGCGTGTGTGCGCCTTGCTCCCAACCCACCGAGATATGCCCGGAGTCCTTCCGTGCATAGGTGGCGAAACGCATGGCAAAGCAGTTGGGTTGTCCCATGTAAAGACGTGCGTTGGCTTTCCGCCAATGCGTGATGGAGCGCCGCGGAAGGTGGGGGCGATACAGGCTTTCCGGCACCTTCTGCGTCAGATGGAATCCCGGCAGGATCTGGCCTGCCGGCTTGCCGTGCCGCTGGCCCGAATCGTAAGCGATCAAGCGCGAACTGAACGGGCGCCACACCAGCACAGCCTCGAGCACCAGCAGTGCGACCACGAACAGCACGAACGGGAAGGTCTTGCGCATGCCCGTCAGTACTTGCCGTACATTTCAAACGCGTAATGCAGGAAGAAGCCGTCGGACACCACGAGTGCCGCCACCGCCACGCACAAAGCGGCGACAGGCAACCAGCCCCGGCGCAGCGGCCGCAGCATCAGCAGCGCGAAGAACGGCAGCACCGGATAGAAATAGCGTCCGTGCAGCGCCTTCACATGGCTGATCTCGCGATAGCCGTCCAGGATCCGGTGGTAGTAGGCAAGCGAGAACAGCAGGATGAAAATGCAGCCCGTGAATACCAGCCAGGCATCTTCCCGGTCGCTCCGCAGGAACCGGCCTTGGCTGGCGCCCGCCCCGACGACCGCCACGAACAGGGCGGCGCAGGTAATCATGCTGTAGTGATATTTGGTCATCGTCGCGCAGATGATCGCTGCGGCCAACGCGAAAACCGCCACCCAGGGCCATGCGAGGGCGCGTGGCTGGTGCGTGCGGAACGCGTGCACGATCGCGGCAAGGCTGCAGCACAGGATGGCCGCACAGTAGAAACCTGCGACCAGCCCGTCGGCCTGCGCCGTCAGCGCCTTGGCCGGCAGCGTGCCCATCCACCCGATGAGCGCGACGAAGTTCAACAGGATGATTTGCCAGACCGGATACCGCTGCATGAAATCCAGGAAGCCCATGTGATTGGGTTTGGCGGCATAGACGCCGAGGATGCGGGCATCCGGCAATGGCGAGTGGAATTGCAGCAGGTTGTGGCCGATCCACAGCGCGACCGGCAGGAACATGACCAGCCACAAGAGTGCCAGGCGCCCGAATCTTGTCCGGACCTTGCCCAAGCCGTCGTCGCGCAACACGCGATAGCCCATCGCGAAAAACAGCGGAACGGCCAGGGCCAACATCGTGACCTTCGTGATGCAGCCGAGCCCGACCACCAAGGCACACATCAACGCATGGGACCACGCGTTCGACCTGAGCCAGCGGGTGTACCACCAGGCGCCCCAGGCCGCGGTGCAGGCGATGAGGGTATCGTGGGTCACGGCGCTGCTCAGTTGCGTGAACATGGGTGTTGCACCGATGAACACGGCGCCGGCGATGCCCAGCAATGCACGGCCCGTGGCCAGCGTCAGGAATGCCATCAGGCCCAGCAGGGCCAGCGCGCCGATCAGCGAACTGACGAGACGCGCCGCATGGACCTGGGCGTCGAACCCTGCCCCCATCGCTCGGCTGACCACGACGGCGGGTGCAGCCAGCGCGTAGAACAGCGGCGGGTGCTGCGCGATCCAGTTGTAGCCTTGATGGTGTTTGGGGCCGAGCCACGAATCGACGACGGCACGATCGATCCGGTCTTCGCCCAGGATCGGATAGTGACCGTGGCTGAGATCCAGCACGTAGGAATAGTGGCCCGGTTCATCGGGGCTGTCCCAGAGCGGTGTGATGAAAAGGGCGAACGCCGCGAACTTCAGGAAAAACACGAGGCCGATGAAGATGCAGATCCTGCGAGCCGACTTCCACTCCGCCTCGGGGGAGCGTAGATCACGGGTCTGCTGCGATTCGCGGGTCCCGGAAAGGAAGCGCGGGAAGCGAAGCTGAAGGGCTTTGCGTGAAGCCATCGAATCCTTCCTATGGCAATCGCTGCTGCTCGGCATGCCGGGTGGTTGCGGCGTCCGGGGAGCGACGGTCGAGGCGAACGATTCTCACGCTCAAGCGCTCCAGCAGCTTGCGATTCACGGAAATCAGGTCGGCGATGAGTCCGATCATGAAAGACAGGCCCCCCAGCATCAGGCACAGCGCCGCCAGGATTAGCGACTGCACGTGGCCGCCGCCATCACCGGCGACCAGGAATGCCAGGTAACGGGCGCCGAGCACGATGCCCGCGAGGGCCAGGATCGCGCTTGTCCACATGAACATCGTCAGCGGCCGGTAGATCACGAACACGCGAAGTATCGTGACCAGCGAACGCTTGACGTAGTTGGGAATGCTTTTCACCAGCCGCGACGGCCGCAGGTCCGGATTGGTGCGCACCGGCACCGAGACGACGGTCAGGTTGCTCAAGCCGGCCTGGATGATCGTTTCCAGCGTGTACGTGTACGCATTGAACACATTGAGACGCATCGCGGTTTCGCGGGTCATCGCACGGAAACCGCTGGGCGCGTCGGCCACGTCGGTCTTGCTGGCGACGCGCACGGCCCAGCTTCCGATGTGCTGCAATCGTTTCTTGATCCAGCTGAAGTGCTCGGTTTGCGCGATCGGGCGCGCGCCGATCACCATGTCGGCGCGATGTTCCAGGATCGGCTGCACGAGTCGCGGGATGTCGGCCGCTTCATACTGGTTGTCGGCATCGGTGTTGACGATCACGTCGGCGCCATGACGGAGCGCGGCATCGATGCCGGTCATGAACGCGGTGGCGAGCCCGCGGTTGACCGGATGACGGATCACGTGGTCGACGCCGAGTTTGCGCGCAAGTTCGGCGGTGCCGTCGCTCGAACCATCGTCGATGACCAGCCATTCGATGCTGTCGAACCCCTCGAGTTCGCGCGGCAGGGTTGCCAGTGCGGAGCCAAGCGTGGCGGCCTCGTTGAGGCAGGGAATCTGGATGATCAGCTTCACGCCCGATGTTTTCCCTGCCGCGCGATCAGGAAGCAAGCGCTTCGCGCGCTGCCGTGAACAGGTCGAGTGACCGCGGATTCGCCAGCGCATCGGTGTTCTTGACCGT
>Ga0070663_100000535_pt1 | contig 20127 bp, 16 predicted proteins | sample KBSC63metaG_FD_65646 | JGI IMG/M metagenome (GOLD analysis project Ga0070663, IMG submission 65646) | Corn rhizosphere microbial communities from Kellogg Biological Station, Michigan, USA - KBS C6-3 metaG | ecosystem: Host-associated > Plants > Roots > Rhizosphere > Soil ...
GCGGCGACGCCGAGCACCGCTGGGAGACGGTGCACGCCCTGGCCGACGCCCTGGAAACGGCCGGCATCGACGGCGTCCACGGGCTCGTCCCCACCTACGACACCCTGCTCGTCGAGTTCGACTGCGTGCGCGTCGGTCACGCCGTTGTCCGCCGGGCTGTCGAGCAGGCTGCCCCGCCGGCCCGGACGCGGCGGGCGAAGTCCGCGCGGTTCGTCGTCCCGGTCGTCTACGGCGGCGAGCACGGCCCCGACCTCCCCGTCGTCGCGGAGCAGCTCGGCCTGTCCGAACAGGACGTCGTCGAGGCACACAGCGGCGAAGACCTCGTCGTGCGCTGCCTCGGCGCACCGGTCGGGGCGCCCATGACCGACGGTCCCGCGTTCGGGAAACCCGTGCCCCGCCTGGCTTCCCCGCGCACCAGCGTGCCCGCCGGTTCGGTCGCGGTCGCCGGGCGCCAGGCCGTGATCTGCCCGCTGCCCTCCCCCGGTGGCTGGCCGCTGCTCGGCCGCACCCCGCTGCGGGTGCTGGACCTCGGCTCCGAACGCCTCACCGTCTACCGGCCGGGCGACCGCTTCCGGTTCGTCCCGATCGACGCGGACCGGTGGTGCGAGTACGCCGGCCGGCCGCTGGAGGCCGTCGATGCCTGACACGCTCACCGTGACGCGCGCGGGCCACGCCGTCGTGCAGGACCTGGGCCGGTTCGGCCGGTCCCGGTCCGGGCTGCCGGTCAACGGCGCCCTCGACCAGTACTCGGCCCGCGTCGCGAACGCGCTGACCGGCAATACCGAGAACGCGCCCCTGGTCGAGCTCACCGCACTCGACTTCGCCTGCACGCCGTCGGCCGACGTGCTGGTGGCCGTCACCGGCGCACCCGCCGAGATCACTGTGGACGGTTCGCGCCGCGCGCAGTGGGAGCCGGTCGTCGTCCACGCCGGACAGACGCTGCGGATCGAAGGCCTCCGCGACGGCCTGCGCGGCTACCTCGCCGTGCACGGTGCCGTGACCGCGGACTACCTGCTCGGCAGCTGTGCCCCGGACACGATCCTGGGGTTCGGCCGACGGCTGCGCGAGGGCGACGAACTCGCCCTCACCACGCGGCTCCCGCCGCTGGACCACCCGGTGTTCCGGCACCCGGTGTTCCGGCTGCGCCCGCCGGTGCCGCGGTTCGGCGAGCCGTGGACCGTCGACGTCACCGACGGCCCGGACGCTGCCGACTTCGGGCTCAGTGCCGAACGGCTGTACGCCGAGCCGTTCACCGTCACCGCCCGCAGCAACCACGTCGGCCTGCGCCTGAGCGGGCCGGTCCCGCGCCGGGAGGCGACCGGCGAGGTGCTGTCCCGTGGCGTCCCGGTCGGGGCCGTCGAGGTCCCCGCCGGCGACGAACTGCTCGTCCTGCACCGCGGCCGCGGGGTCACCGCCGGCTACCCCGTGCTCGCGGTCGTCACCACCACCGGCCTGTCCGCCCTCGGCCAGGCGCGCCCCGGGCAGGCCGTCCGGTTCCGGCGGCGCACCCTCGAAGACGCCGTCGCCGCGCGCGTCGCCCAGCACCACGCCATCCGGGCCCTCCACCGGCGAGTGGCCACCGTGTTCGCCGCCCTCCGCATCCCCGTGCCCGCCCACTGAGGAGACCATCATGAGTACCGTGGCCGCCCAACCCGACTCACCCGTCGTCGACGCCCGCACCGCCCGCCGCATCACCGCGGCCGGCTGCGTCGGCATCTTCGCCGAGCTCTACGACAACGGCATCTTCGGCTTCATGGCCGCCACCCTGGCCACGGTCTTCTTCCCGGACTCGCAGAACGCGGTAATGCTCGTGTTCGTCGGGTACGCCATCTCGTTCTTCTTCCGGCCGCTCGGCGGCATCATCTGCGGCCAGCTCGGCGACCGCATCGGCCGCCAGCGCATGCTGGTGTTCGTCATCCTGCTGATCAGTGTCGCCACCGCGGCCATCGGCATCCTGCCGAGCTACGCGGCGATCGGCGTCGCCGCGCCGATCCTGCTGCTCCTGCTGCGGATCCTGCAGGGCTTCTCGGTCGGCGGCGAGGCCGCCGGGGCGATGACGTTCCTCGCCGAGCACGCGCCCGAAGGCAAACGCGGCCTCTACACGAGCTTCGCGCAGATCGCGTCGTTCCTCTCGCTGCTGACCGGCACGCTGATCGCCGCCGCGATGACCAGCGGCCTCGGCGCGCAGCGGATGCACGACTTCGGCTGGCGGATCCCGTTCCTGCTGGCCGTGCCGCTGGGCCTCACCGGCATCTACATCCGCCGCCGTATCAGCGACACCCCGCGCTTCACCCGGCTCAAGGAAGAGGGCGGCCTGTCGGCCAACCCGCTCAAGGAGGCGTTCTCCACGCCCGAGCACCGGCGCGCGATGCTGCTCGCGTTGTTCATCCCGCTGATGAACGGCTCCGGCTACTACGTCCTGTTCACGTTCATGCCGACCTTCATGAGCAAGAACCTCAAGTTCAGCACGGTGTCCGGTCTGCTGGTCACGGCGTCGAGCCTGGTCGCGATCTCCATCGCCATCCCGTTCATGGGGCGCCTGTCCGACCGCGTCGGGCGCAAGAAGGTCCTGCTCGGCGCCGCCGCCGCAATGGCCGTCGCCGGCATCCCGTGCTACGCGCTGATCGCCACCGGCTCGGTCGGGCTCGCCATCCTCGGCGCGTGCGTGATGGCCGTGATCTTCGCCGGTCACACCGGGGTCATCCACGTTCTGCTGGTCGAGCTGTTCCCGACCCGCGTCCGCTACTCCGCCTACGGCCTGGGTTACAACATCTCCTCCGCGCTGTTCGGTGGCACCGCTCCCCTGCTGATGACCTACCTCATCGCCGAAACGCACAACGTCTACGTGCCGGCGTTCTACGCCGTGCTCACCGCGCTCGGCACGTTCGTCGCCGTGTCGCGGGTCAAGGACCGCGCGCACGTCCCGCTGCGCGACGCCTGATCCGTCCCCGATCGTTTCCGGAGAATCCTCATGCCCTTTTCGGACTATTCCACCGCGCTGGTCACCGGCGCCTCGACCGGCATCGGCGCCACGGTCGTCGAACGCCTGGCGAAGCAGGGCCTGCGGGTGCACGCCGTGGCCCGCAACGGCGAGCGGCTGGCCGAGCTGGCCGAGCGCACCGGCTGCGTCCCGCACGCACTGGACCTCACCGACACCGCCGCACTGACCGAGCTGACCCGCAACCTGGAGATCGACGTCCTGGTGAACAACGCCGGGGTGTCGCGGACCGGGAACATCCTGTCCGTCGACGAGTTCGGCGTCGACGAGCTGGTCGCGGTGAACGTCGCCGCCGTGTTGCACCTGGTGCGGCTGCTGATGCCCGGCATGGTCGAGCGCGACCGCGGCCACATCGTCAACATCAGCTCGATCGCCGGGGTCTACAACTTCGGCGGCAACACCGTCTACCACGCCACGAAGGCCGCCGTGCACACGCTTTCCCGCCAGCTGCGGGTCGACGGCTACGGCAAGCGCGTGCGCATCACCGAGATCTGCCCGGGGCGCGTCGAAACCGAGATCTTCGGGCGGCTGATCGGCGACATGGAAGCGGCGCAGCGCGAGTTCTACGACGGTTACGAATCGCTCAAGCCGGAAGACATCGCCGACGCCATCGAGTTCGCCGTCGACTCGCCGCGGCACGTCAACATCGGCCACATCGAGATCCTGCCGACGTTCCAGGTGCCGGGCGGGCTGAACTTCGAGCGGCGGAGCGACGCATGACCCTCGCGCAGCGCGTCACGCGCATCCAGCCCTCCCCCAGCACCGCGGCCGCCCAGCGGGTCCGGGAGCTGCGCGCTCGGGGCGCGCGGATCGTGGACCTCACGGTCGGCGAACCGGACTTCGACACCCCCGACCACGTGAAAACCGCCGCCGTGGAAGCGATCCGGCGGGGCGACACGAAATACACGCCCGTCAACGGCACGCCGGAACTGCGGCAGGCGATCGCCGCGAAGCTGGAACAGCGGCACGGCCTCGACGTCCCCCTCGGCGGGATCGCCGTGGGCGGCGGCGCGAAGCAGGTCATCTTCCTCGCGCTGATGGCCACGGTGAGCCGCGGGGACGAGGTGATCGTCCCCGCCCCGTACTGGGTGTCCTATCCGGACATGGTGCTGGCGAACGACGGCACCCCGGTGGTCGTCGCCTGCCCGGCCGAGCAGGGCTTCAAGCTGACGGCCCAGGCGCTGCGTGCGGCGATCACCCCGCGCACGCGGTGGCTCGTCCTCAACACCCCGGGCAATCCCACCGGGGCGAGCTACACCCCCGCCGAGCTGGGCGCGCTCGCCGAAGTCCTGCTGGAGCACCCGCACGTGCGCGTGCTGACCGACGAGATCTACGACGAGATCCGCTACGAACCCGGCCCCGCCACCACGCTCACCCAGGTCGAGCCGCGGCTGGCGGACCGCGTCCTGATCACCAACGGCGTCTCGAAGACGTACGCGATGACCGGCTGGCGCATCGGCTGGGGGGCCGGCGCGCCCGACGTCGTCGCGGCGATCAACAAGCTGCAGTCGCAGATCTCGTCGTGCCCGTCGTCGGTTTCCCAGGCCGCGGCCGTCGCGGCCCTCACCGGGCCGCAGGACTTCGTCACGGAGACCGTCGAGGCGTACCGTGCCCGGCGCGACGAGGTCGTGAAGCGGATCGGCGACGTCCCGCTGCTGTCGTGCACTCCGCCCGATGGCGGGTTCTACCTGCTCGTCGACTGCGCCGGCACCTTCGGCCGGCGCACGCCGGACGGCACGACGATCCGCACGGACGCCGACTTCACGCGGTACTTGCTCGAGGCGGAGCGGGTGGCCGTGATCCACGGCGAGGCCTACGGCTCGCCCGGCTACTTCCGCATCTCCTTCGCCACCTCCGACGAGGTGCTCGCCGAAGCGGGCGCCCGCATCGCGCGCGCTTGCGCCGCCCTGACCGAGGAGCAGTCATGACCCCGTTCACCCGCCCGGACCCGGCCCTGGTGAAGGACCTGAGCCGGTTCTCCGCCGCGACGATCCACGAAGCCCAAGGCCGCCGCGGCGCACTGGCGTCGTCGATCAAGCCGGTGGACCACCGCATGGCGCTGTGCGGCCCGGCGTTCCCGGTGCGCTGCGCCCCGCGGGACAACCTCATGCTGCAGGTGGCGATCTCCTGCGCACAGCCGGGCGACGTCATCGTGGTTTCGGCCGGCGAGTACACCGAGGCCGGCTCGTTCGGCGACGTGCTGGCCAACGCGTGCCTCGCCAAGGGCATCGCCGGGCTCGTCACCGACACCGGCGTGCGGGACACGGCCGAGCTGCGGAAGCTCGGGTTCCCGGTGTTCTCCTACAGCGTGTCGATCAAGGGCACGGTCAAGGAGACCGTGGGCCCGATGGCGGAGCCGGTGCTGATCGGCGGCGAACTGGTCCGCCCCGGCGACGTCGTCCGCGGCGACGCCGACGGCGTCGTCGTGGTCCGGCAGGAAGAACTCGCCGAAGTCATCGAGGCTTCCCAGGCCCGCGAAGCGTCCGAAGCCGAGTACATCGCCGCCTACCGCGCAGGGAAATCGGTGATCGAGGTCAGCGGTCTCGCGCCCGTGCTGGCGACCAAGGGTCTCGTCATCGACTGACTCCCGGCGTGGGTGCCCGCGGTCAGCGGGGCCATGGCGGTGATCCCCTGGTGGCTCACAGCAGGGCTTCGGCGCCGCGATCGGCATCACGGGTTCGGAAAACCGCCGAACTCGCGGCCGCGAGCCGTCCGGAGGCGATCAGCCCGGGCAAATGCCAGGGTCACGACCACCGCGGCGGCCTGTGTCGCCCCGACCGCGCCCGCCGCTCCCGTGGTCGCCATCCCGCCCAGGTTCCCGGGCGTGACCAGGTTGCCGAACGCGCCCGCGCTAGGACGACACCCCGCCTCCGGAAGCACCGGCCCGGACCTTCCGCGGCGGCCCTCAGTACGGCGCGGTCGACGGCCAGACGATCGCGCTGGTGGGGATGGTCGCGGTGAGCTGCCGGAAGTCGGCCGACGGCACGGCACCCTGGTCGCGCAGGGCGGTGGCGACCAGGCGGGCGACCTCGATCGCGCCGGACGCCTGGAAGTGCGTGTTGTCCTGGCTGCCGCTGGGGTAGTTCGGGTACTTCCCCGCCGGGAAGATCATGAAGTACTTCTTCGTTCCTTCGACGCCCGCGCGGTTCCACAACGCCGTGCTGGACGCGGTCAGGTCGACCAGCGGCACCCGCTTGGCCGCCGCGAGTTCCCGCATCGCCGCCGGGTAGGCGCCGTGCGACGGGGTGATCACGCCCGCGCTGCCGAAGTGGCGGCGCTCCACCGGCGTGAGCAGGATCGGGATGGCTCCCTTGGCGCGGCTCTTGTCGATGTACTGCGAGAGGTACTGCTTGTACGTCGTCGACGGCACGGTGTAGCGAGCCGGGTCGTCGGCCTTCTCGTCGTTGTGGCCGAACGAGATCAGCAGGTAGTCGCCCTTTTTGATCAGCCCGAGGATGTGGTCCAGCCGGCCGAGGTCGATGAAGCTCTTGGAGCTGGCCCCCGACTTGGCGACGTTGACCGCCACGGCGTTCGAGGTCAGGAACACCGGCAACGCCTGGGCCCACCCGGCCCGGGGAGCCTGCGCCGACACGTAGGTCGACGCCGTGGAGTCGCCCGCGATGTAGACGTGGGTCACGGTCGCCGCACTCGCTCCGGTGCCGGTCAGGGAAACGGCCGCTACTCCCACGACGGCGGCACGGACGACGATCCGGCGCCAGAACCCTTGTTTCCGCAGCATGCGTGGCCTTCCTCTCTCCGGGGCGAGCGGGACACCGCATTCGACACGATTTCGACCGGCGTCGACCACGAGCGGCGGCCGATATCCGGAAAGCGCTTTCTCAGACCATACCCGGCCGGGACCCGCCTTCACTCCGCCGAATCGGCCAAGTGGCTGGGCACCGTTGACAGTCAGACCTGACTGTGAAACTGTGCGTCCATGCCAGGAGTGCGAGCCGCGCAGCGGGAAGCCACCCGGCAGCGCATCGTGCACGTCGCGGTGGAGCTGCTGATCGACCGTGGACCGGCCGCCACCACCACGGCCGAGGTGCAGCGGGCCGGCGGGTTCAGCCGGGGCGCCCTGCTGCACCACTTCCCCACCCGGGAAGCGATGCTGGGCGCGACCATCCGCGAGCTGATGGAACGCAACGAGGCAGCCGTGCGGGAAGCGGCCGCCGACGGGCCCGCCGGGCTCGACCGGGTGACGCGGGCGGTGCGCGTGCTGGGCGCGTCCATGGTGCGTCCGGCCTTCGCCGCCGAGCTGGAGCTGTGGGCCGCCTCCCGCACCGATCCCGCGTTGCGGGAAGTCCTGCGGGATGAGGAAAAACGGGCCCGGCGCGACCTCTACCGGGTGGTCGGCGAGGTGTTCGGGCCGGAACTGGCGGCCCGTGCCCGGTACCCGATGGTCGCCTCGATGACCGTGCAGTTCCTCCGTGGCCTGGCCATCTCCGACGTCCTGCGCGGCGAGCGCGGCGGAACCGAACGGCTGCTGGACGACTGGGCGGCGGTCGCCCGGGACCTGCTCGAAGCGGACAGGAGCGAGACGTGAGTGACCTCGTCGGCTACGAGGTGCGGGACCGCAAGGCGTACCTCACCCTGAACCGGCCCGACCGGCTGAACGCGATCACCGCCGAGGTCGCGCGCCTGCTCAGGGACCTCGTCGAGCGGGCCAACGAGGCTCCCGCGGTCCGGGTGATCGTGCTGCAGGGCGCGGGACGGGCGTTCAGCGCGGGCTACGACCTCAAGCAGTACGCCGAGCAGGGCGACCTGACGCAGCCGCCGGTCTGGGATCCGATCAAGGACTACCAGGGCATGAAGCGCAACACCGACGACTTCTTCAGCCTGTGGCGCTCGCTGAAGCCCACCATCGCCAAGGTCCACGGGTACGCCGTGGCCGGTGGCAGCGACATCGCGCTGTCGTGCGATCTGGTGGTGATGGCCGAAGACGCGCGGATCGGCTACATGCCGTCCCGGGTGTGGGGGTGCCCGACCACGGCGATGTGGGTGTACCGGCTCGGCGCCGAGCGGGCCAAGCGGATGCTGCTGACCGGCGACACGATCGACGGTGCCACCGCCGCCGCGTGGGGCCTGGTGGTCGAGGCCGTGCCCGCGGGTGACCTCGACCGGGCAGTGGAGGCGCTGGCCGACCGGATCGCCGGGGTGCCGGTGAACCAGCTGGTCATGCAGAAACTGATGATCAACCAGGCGTACGACAACATGGGCCTGCACGGCACCCAGATCCTGGCGACCCTGTTCGACGGGATCACCCGCCACTCCCCCGAGGGCCGCTGGTTCCAGGAATTCGCCGCCGAGCACGGGTTCCCGGCCGCCGTGCGCTGGCGGGACTCCGGGCGGCCGATCCCCGACGGCGGCGGCCCGATCCCCACCGCGGCCGAACTCGGCGAGGAGTGATCATGGCGACCGACCTGGCGTACTGGCCCGCCGACACGAGCCGGCCCGTACTGGAAACGACCACCGGCGACCTCCTGCGCGAGGCCGCCGCCGACGCCGGAGACCAGCTCGCCCTCGTCGAGGTCACTCCGCCGGACTCGCCCGCACTGTCCGGGGCGGACCGGACGGACCGGCGATGGACGTACCAGCAGCTGCTCGACGACGCGCAGCAGTGCGCGCACTGGCTGCTGGGCCGCTTCTCCCCCGGCGAGCGGATCACCGTCTGGGCGCCCAACATTCCCGAGTGGACAGTCCTCCAGTACGGCGCGGCACTGGCCGGCCTGGTCGTGGTGACCGCGAACCCGGCGCTGCGCGCGGCCGAACTGCGGTACGTGCTGGAGCAGTCCCGCTCGGCCGGGCTGTTCCACACCGCCGCGTTCCGCGGCAGCGACATGACGTCCATCGCCCAGGAGGCGAGCGCGGGGCTGCCGGAGCTGCGCACCACCTTGTGTTTCGCCGACTGGCCGGAGACGGTGGGCGCCCATCGCGAAACCGGCTCGCTCCCACCGGTCCGGCCCGGTGACGCCGCCCAGATCCAGTACACCTCGGGCACCACCGGCTTTCCCAAGGGCGCGCTGCTGCACCACCGCGGCCTGGTCACCAACGCCCGGTTCATGATCGACCGGACGCAGCTGCCCCGCGGGGGCGCGCTGGCCTCGGCGATGCCGCTGTTCCACACCGCGGGCTGTGCGATGGGCGTCCTGGGCTGCGCGCACCAGCGCGCCACCCTCGTGCTGTGCCAGGTGTTCGACCCCGCCCTGGTCCTCACGGCCGCCGCCGAACACCAAGCGGACCTGCTGGCCGGGGTGCCCACCATGCTGATCGCGATGCTGAACCACCCCGGCCTCGACGAATTCGACCTCTCCCGGCTCTCGGGGGTGCTCTCCGGCGGCAGCCCTGTCCCGCCCGAGCTGGTCCGCCAGGCCGAGGACCGGTTCGGCGCGCGGTTCACCGCGGTGTACGGCCAGACCGAACTGTCGCCGGTGGTCGCCCAGACCACCCCGGACGACACGCCCGAGGACAAGGCCACCACCGCCGGCCGCCCGCTGCCGCAGCTGGAAGTGGCGATCCTGGACCCGGCCGGCGGCGGGATCGTGCCGGTCGGCGCACCCGGCGAGATCTGCGCACGCGGCTACCAGACGATGCTCGGCTACTTCGGCATGCCGGAACGCACCGCCGAAACCGTCGACGCGGACGGCTGGCTGCACACCGGGGATCTGGGCGTGCTGGACGAGCGCGGCTACCTCACCGTCACCGGCCGTCTGAAGGACATGATCATCCGCGGCGGCGAGAACATCTACGCCACCGAGATCGAGCGGGTGCTGTTCACCCACGCGGGCGTCCGGGACGTCACCGTGCTCGGCCTGCCCGACCCGGTCTGGGGCGAGATCGTCGCCGCCGTCCTCGTGCCCGCCGACCCCGGCCGTGTCCCGCCGGTCGGCGAGCTGCACGCCCTGTGCCGCGCGAACTTGGCTCCGCACAAGACACCTGCCCGCTGGTTCACCGCCGCCGAGCTCCCGCTGACCGGCTCGGGCAAGATCCAGAAGTTCCGCCTCCACGAACTGATCGACCGAGCCGAGCTCCTCGAACTGACCGAAGACCGGCAATGACCCGGCAGGCGTCGTCGGCCCGCCAGAGGGCCGGCACGGCCTCCGGCACCGGGAATCGGAGAGGGCGAGCGCGGCCCATTCACGCACGGTGTCGTGCTCGCTGGTCGGCAGCTCGATCAACGACGGCGCGGCCCGGGCATGCCGTCCCTGCTCCTCGTCGCGCTCCCGGCTTCGCCAGCCGATGCCTTCTGAACTCGATTCTCGGTCACAGCGGTTACGCGGGCGGCTACCTGACCGACCCTTGGGCGCCCGGCGCACACCCGCGCGGTCTCCGCCGATCCACCGCTGCCCGAACCACTCCACGGCCGGCGAGTCGGCCGAGCTCGTCGAGGAAGCAGCACCAGGTGGCTCCCCAACGCTGTTGTCAACGGCCGCGTCAAGGTCCGATGTGGATGTGACCGGCCCAGCTCAGCACGGAGGCCCCGCCGTGCCGGTCACGCAGCCGGCGAGTGGCCTCGTGGACGCCGGCCGCCGGGTCCGCGGGGTCCAGCGCGGCATAGAACGCCTCGCTGAAGCCGGTTGCCGCCCGGTCGCCGACGGGCCACAGCGTGGCGACCACATGCGGGTAGCCGGCCAGCTGGAAGGCCGAGGCGACGTGCACCGCCTGGTCGGCCAGTTCGGCGCCGCCCTGGGCGGTTTCGCACGCCGAGAGGTAGGCCAGGTAGGCGTGCGGGAGCCGGAGCTGGTCGATGTCGGTCACGCCGAGCGCGCCGTCGGCAAGGAGGAGGTGACTCGCTGAGGGGTTCGCCTCGTCGCTGACCGCGTGACACGCCAGATGGATCCACTCGTGCCGGCGCAGCGCGTCGAGGACTTCGGCGCGCCCGGCGCCGGAGCGCACCTGGGCGTCCGGAAATCGGCGGCGGACCGCGGCGGCCTCGATCATGGTGCTGGGCAGCGGGTCGCGTCCCTGGACGTCGGGCGTCGCCAGGACCACCGCCCGCCGCACGGATCCGCCGCGGGCGCGCGAGGCCCGTTCGAGCAGCCAGGCCGTGGGCGTGTACGAGGAGACGGCGCGGTCCAGGACCGTCTGCCGGCCACCCGAGCGGTGACGACCCGCCGCGTGCAGCGGAAGGTGACTGAACAGGCCGGCCGGCATCCACCACACTCGCGCCGGAAAACCGAGTTCACGCAGGGCCGGCTCGGCGACGGCATCCCAGAGCCAGGCCAGGGTCGCGTCGATGAGCCGGGCCGCGGCCACCCGGTACGCCGGGTCGAAGCTCGTGCCCTTCACCTCCAGGGCGCGCCGGAAGGCAGTGACCCGGCGCAGGGTGTCCCGGTGGTCCGTATCCAGCGGGAGCGCGCGGACATCGCCGTCAGCCACCAGAAACGCGTACGACCCGTGGATGCTCTCGCTGACGGCGATCAGCGGTCCCGGCACCGACGGGATCGCGGCGTCCGGGCCGAGGCCGGGCAGGTCGGCATTCATCGACCGGGCCAGCAGGACGCCCCTGCCGCGTTCCAGCAGCCGGAACGCCTCCGCTGGGGCGGCACCGGCACGCAGCGCGACGGCAGCGGTTTCCACACCGATCGTGGTGATCCGGGACACGGCTCGTTCTTGGTCGGCGCGAGCCAGGTCGGTGGGCAGGACGCCGGGAAGCAGGTCGAGCCCGTCGCGATACAGACCCGCGGCGGCCGGCCAGTCGCCGGCCTCGCAGGCCAGGTGACCGGCGAGCCGGAGCGCCTGGATCCGCCCGGCCGCGCCGCCGCGCGTGATGCCGCCGGCCTCCCGCAGGCAGGTGATCGCGGCCTCCCGGTCGGCCGGATCTCTTCCCTGGTCGAACCGCCGGATCAGCGCCGTGCCGAGCACCAGCAGGGGTTCGAGTCGCTGGGCGGAACCCGGGGGCGCCCCGGTGAGGGCCGCCCAGGCCGCGGCCACCTCGTCACTTGCCGCGGTGACGGGTTCTGCCTTGCGTAGCACCGCGAGTTCGGCCCGGCGCCGTTCGGCGGCGGAAAGATCCGCCTGAGCCGAGCTGCTCGGCACGGAGCCTGCCGGTGCACGAGCGGCAGCCTCCCGCAGCAGGTCGATCGCCTCGGCGAGGTGTCCGTCGGCGCCGCCCGGAAGGTCGGCCCGCCTCGCCAGGGAACGGCCGAGATACCGGTGCCAGTGCCCCGACCGTGCGTTGGGCGCCTGGGGTGCGAGCCGCAGTGCCTCACGGTAGAGGGCGATCGCCCGGTCCACGGTCGCCGCGTCGCCGTGGGGTGACAGGTAGAGCAGCCCGCCGAGATCGGCCGAGAGCTCGGCCCTCCGTGCCGGCGATCCACCCGCGGCCGCCAGCAACCTGCTCTGCCGGTCGACCGCCTCGGCCAGGGCGGCGCTGTCCTGTGACTCGATGAAGCGGGTTCGCAGGAAGCCGATCAGGATCTCGAGCGTCGCCGTGCGGGCGACGTGCTCGTGCGGCGGCCATCCGTCGAGTGCCCGCCGGGCCAGATCGATGGCCTCGGCCAGGTCGGCCGGGGAGCCGCTGATCTTGTGCCTCACGCTCAACGCCCGGCTCAGGACCAGTTGGGCGCGGGTGTGCGTGCCGTCAACATTCGGGGCGCCGATGCCCGCCGCGATCCGGGCGCCGCGGACGAGCCCTTCGACAAGCGAGGGATCCGCGTCGCCCGAGATCTCGCCGAGGCGGGTCGAGATCCACGAGGTGATCACCTGGGCCCGCAGGCCCGGATCGTCGGGCGCCAGGCCTTGCAGCATCGCGATCGCCCGCATCACCAGCGGGTCGGGCTCCGCCGCGCCGTCACGGTCCATCGAGCTGCCTCAGCAGGTCGGCGACTTCGTCCGGGACGGGCCAGTCGTCCGCCACCCCGCGCAGCGAGTCGTAGAGGCGCACGGCCTCGGCGAGTTCGGCGCGGCGGCCCGGGCCGGGCGGCGAGGCTTGGTACCGGGCCCAGCGCAGCGCGGCGGCCAGCATGACGGCGTACTGGTCCCAGCCGGTGCCGGGACCGAACAGCGCGTCGAGCTCCAGGGTCACCTCGGGGGCCAGGAGCGTCGCGAAGTCGAGGGTCTCCGCCCCACGCCCGATCCGCTCCTTGAGCGCGTCGGTGAGGCGGTTGCGGGCTCGGTTGTCGGGATAGTCCCGGCGCAGGCCCGGAACACGCTGCTCGTCGCCGACCAGCCTTCCCGCCCGGTAACGCCGCGCCCGGTCGACCAGCGCGTCGCGCCGGAAGGCGCCCGGCACGGCGTCGCGGATCCGTTGACCGTCGACGCTGTCGAAGGCGGCGTCCGACGGCGCCTCGTCACCCGCAGCGATGAACTTGGCGACCTCGTCGATCATCAGCGCGCCGTCGGGACCCTCGCCTCGCTGGGCGGTACGGCATCCGAGCAGGAACCACTCGCCGGCATCGATCAGCTCCGACGGCTCCGGGCCGCCGAACGCGCCGGCCGCCATCGCGGCCCGGTAGCGGGTGTGGTCCGCGATGGCGAACATGAAACTGCGCAGGCTTCTGCAGCCCACGCAGGTGATCTCGTACCGGTTGACTCCCCAGTGGCCGGGGTGGTTCACGAGGGCGATGGTCCCCGGTTCGAAGTCGTACTCGCCGCAGGCGCAGCCGTGCAAGTCCACGTAGAGCCACGCCTCGTCGGCCGACCGCGCACACGGGATGGGCATGACCGTCAGAATAGTGCGTTGCTACCGTGGGTAGAATGACGGACGCGCTGTGGCTGGGGTGGCTGTGCGCCAACTTCGATGTCCTACGCCGCCTCGATCCGCCCGAGGCCGAGCGGCTGCTGACCGCCGTGCGAGCCGGTCGCGACGAGGGCGCCCACCTGGCCGTGCTGTCGCGTGACCTGGATCTGCCCGCCGCCGAGGACGTGTGGCGCGGCCCCGATCCAGGCCCACCCGGGATGGGGGCTTTGAGGCCGGGCCGCCCGTCGGCGGACGTCCTGGTGTGCCCAGGCGCCCGCTGCCAGCGGACGGTCGTGCGGCGCTCCGGCGTACCGGTCCCCTTCTGCGCGGTCGACGGCGTCCGCCTGCGTCCGGCGAGGGCTTGATCATGCCCCCGTTCCTGGAGGCGGTCTCCGCCAAGATCACCGATCGCTGGCTGTCCCTTGTCCTGCCCGGTTTTCCGCTGGTCGGCGCCGTCCTGGCTTCCGCGGTGCTGGGCCACCGGCACGGGCTGGACATCGCACGCCTGACCGGTGCGGACGAGCGGTGGGCGACCCGGTTGGCCACCCTACCCGGTACGACCATCGCGCTGCTGGCCATCGCGGCGATGCTGGCGGCGGGCGCGGCGGGAGTCGTCGCGCGTGCTGCGGGTGGGCTCCTGCGGGCCGTCTGGACCAGACCCTGGCTGCGCGGCGCAGATCGGCTGACCGCCCGGCGCCGGGATCGCTGGCTGCGTCTGCAGGAGGAGTACGAACGGGAGGTGCTTGCACGCCACCACGGCGACCTCGCCGACACCAACCGGATGCAGGCGATCGGCCGGCGGCGCAACCGGATCGCGCTGGCCGAGCCGAGCCGGCCCACCTGGATGGGTGACCGGCTCGCCGCCATGGAGGCCCGGGTGCTCGCCGAGTACAGCGTCGATCTGGCCGCCGCCTGGCCGCGGCTGTGGCTGTTGCTGGCGGAGGACGGACGTACCCCGATCCGCCAGGCCTTCACGGCGCTGGACACCGCCGCGACGATCGCCGGCTGGGGCGTGCTCTATCTCGCGGTCGGTGTGGTCTGGTGGCCCGCCGCGATCCTCGGCGCCGCCGTGATCCTCACCGGGTGGTGGCGTGCTCGCCAAGCCGTCGACGCCTACGCCGACCTCACCGAGTCCACTGTAGACTTGTACTTCTCCGACCTCGCCCAGCGCTTCGGCCTGGCGGCCGGCGACGTACGTGACGTGGGCCCGGACCTCTCCGCCCGCTTCCGCAAGGGCGCCTGAGGATCCGGGCCCGCCCGAGGAGCCGCCGGTGTCCGCACCAGGATTCCACCCTGTGGAGTTCCCGAGCGCGACCGGCCCGATCGCGGATCGGAACCCGAACTCATCGGCTCGATCGCCGAGTTCCATCACGAGGTTGACGGCACACGCCCTCGACCCGCCACGGCGGCGCGCGGTTCACCTGGGACGCCGGGCCGCGGGAGCCACCGCGGCCCAGCAGACCTCAGAAGTACCAGAGCCGGTCGTCGTAGACGCAGTCGTACTGGAACGCCGGCGCGCCATCGACGTTGTTGGTTGACTGGACGGCCAGGCACCGCTGCGTGAGGTGGTTCTTCAGTTCCTTGCCGATGTAGTTGCCGTTGACGTAAATCAGCCACACCTCCCACACCTGGTCGGCGTAGTCCGTGCAGTCGTACTGGAAAGCCGGTGCGCCGTTGACGTTGTTGGCGCCCTGCACCGCGAGGCAACGTCCGGTGTCCGCGTTCCGGACGCGATATCCGCCCGCCACGGGCTCGACCGACCACACCTGATCGCCGTAGTCAACGTTGCAGGTGTACTGGAAAGCCGGTGCGCCGTTGACGTTGTTGGCGCCCTGCACCGCCAGGCAGCGATCGGTGATCCGGTTGACGATCCTCCCGTAGTCGTCATCCGCAGAAGATCGAACTCGGACGACGCCGGCCGTCTCGCCCGTTCCTGCGTGCGCCATGGGCGCCACCGGCAAGACGACGGCGGCGACGGATGCCACCACGGTGAAGAAGCGTCTGACAGATTTCATTTCAGTGTTGTCCCCTTCTTTTTGCGATCCGGGCACCCCAGGTGTAGGGCATTCGGGTTGTCCGCTGTCGACGACGTGGCATCGGACAACCGGGAACCGGACAATGAGAACCGCGTCCTGGGGAGGGGGCACCCACATGCCAAGACCGGAACGTCCGCTGGACACCGGCGACGAACCGCTGACCACGTTCGCTCGCGACCTGCGGAAACTGCGTGAAGCCGCGGGCAGTCCGCCCTACCGGCAGCTGGCGCGAGCGGCCCACTACTCGGCAACCACGCTCTCGGATGCCGCCGGCGGGAAGACGCTGCCCAGCCTGGCGGTCACACTCGCCTACGCCCGCGCCTGCGGCGGCGAACCGGCCGAATGGGAGCAACGCTGGCGCCAGACCCACGCTCTGCTCACCCCGGCCCCCGCCGTCAACACTGCCCCTGACAGCGTCGGTGACGAAAGCCTGCGACCGCCCTACCTCGGGCTGTCGGCGTTCCAGGCCACCGACGCCGACCTCTTCTTCGGCCGCGGCGCGCTCGTGGAAACGCTGGTCGACCGGATACGACGCCATCGGCTGGTCGCCGTTCTGGGCGCGTCCGGGTCGGGCAAGTCGTCCCTCCTGCACGCCGGCATCGCCTCGGCCGGCTGCCGGCCGGTCGTGACGTTCACCCCCGGCGTCTTCCCGATCGAGGAATGCGCGTTGCACCTGGCCGCGTTCTCGGGCGGATCCGCGCCGGCACTGCGTCGGGAATTCGCCGGCGATCCGACGACCGTGCACTTGCGTGTCCGGCAGACGCTCGCCGATCACCCGGCCGGCACCGAACTGCTCCTGGTGGTCGACCAGTTCGAGGAATTGTTCACGTTGTGCGCCGACACGTCGGAACGGCAGGCGTTCATCACCGCTCTCGCGCACGCGGCGACCGCGCCACGCAGCCGGGTCCGGGTCGTGCTGGGTGTGCGATCGGATTTCTTCGTCCACTGCTCCCGGCATGCGGAACTTCAGCCCGCCCTGAGCATCGGGCAGGTCCTCGTCGGCCCGATGAGCCCGGACGAGCTGCGGGAGGCCATCGTCAAACCGGCCGCCGCGGTGCACTGCACCGTCGAAAACGCCCTGGTGGCACGTCTGGTTGCCGAGGCGGCCAACCAACCGGGCCCGCTGCCGCTGGTCTCGCACGCGCTCCTGGCAACGTGGCGCCGCCGCCAAGGGATGACTCTGACCGTGGCCGGCTATGAGCAGACCGGCGGGATCCGGCGCGCCCTCGCCCGCACGGCCGAAGACGTCTACGCCGGGTTCGACCTACACCAGCAGACCACAGCGAAACAGATCCTGTTGCGGCTCACCGCGCCGGGCGAGGGCACCGAAGACACCAAACGCCGCGTCACCCGCACCGAGCTGGACGACACACCGGCCGTGCGGGCCGTGCTGACCGCACTCACCACCGCCCGTCTCATCACCGTCGACCACGACACCGTCGAGATCACCCACGAGGCCCTCATCCGGCACTGGCCACGGTTGCGCGAATGGCTGGCAACCGACCGTGAGACCCTGCACGTCCACCGGCAGCTCACCGACGACGCCGCGGTGTGGGAGTCCCACCACCGCGATCCGGACACCCTGTACCGCGGCGTCCGCCTCGCCCGCGCACGCGAGCTCGCCGACACCGCGCTGACCGCCCGCGAACGCGACTTCCTCAAGGCCGGTCTGGCCGCCGAGACCGCCCGGACGGTCGCCTCGCGGCGTCGTTCCCGGCTGCTGCGCGCGCTGGTCGTCGTGCTCGCCGCGCTGCTGGGCGTGAGCACCGTGGCTTCGGTGGCCGCGCTCAGGGCCAACGACACGGTCACCGCGCAACGGGACACGGCGCTGGCCCAGCAGGTCGCGGAGGAGGCGGTCACCCTGCGGCTCGCCAGGCCGGCCCTGGCCGCACAGCTGGCGCTCGCCGCCTACCGCCTCAGACCCACGCCACGCAACCGGGACGCCCTTATCAGCGCGGTCGCCATCCCGCTCGTCCACGTCCAGGAAGTCGACTCGGTCGCCTTCAGCCCGGACGGCCGCCTGCTCGCGACCGCCTCGGCCGACCACCGTGTCTGGTTGTGGAACCTCGCCGACGCAGCACGCCCGGCCCTCCTGTCCATGATCGGTGGCCACTCCGACGCCGTTCACGCGGTGGCCTTCGACCCCACCGGCAAGATCCTCGCCACCGCCGGCCGCGACCGCACCCTGCGACTGTGGGATCTGCGCGACGCCGCGCATCCCACCCCGCTGGCGGTGCTGACCGGGCACCGGGACAGCATCTACTCCCTGGCCTACGCACCGGACGGCCGCACCGTGGCAACAGCCAGCTACGACCACACCGTGCGGCTGTGGGACGTGCGTGTCCCGGCCCGGCCGGTCGAACTGCCGACCCTGACCACGCACCGGCGCAACGTCAAGGCTGTGGCGTTCGGCCCGGACAGCCGTCTCCTGGCCACCGGCAGCGACGACCACACCGTCCGGCTGTGGGACGTCGGCGAGCCCACCCGGCCGGTCGAACGATCCGTGCTCACCGGCCACGACGATCTGGTCGTCACCGTCGCCTTCAGCCGCGACGGCCGTTTCCTCGCCTCCGGCGGCGACGACCGCACCGTCCGGCTGTGGAACACCACCAACCCGACCCGGCCGACGGTGCTCTCCGGCCACACCGACGTCGTCACCTCGGTCGCATTCAGCCCCGACCGACGGCAGCTCGCCTCCGCCAGCTACGACCACTCCCTTCGGCTGTGGGACATCCCCAACCCCAATCCCACCTTGTCGGCCACCCTCACCGGCCACACCGGCGCCGTCGAATCGGTCACCTACAGCCCGGACGGCCACCACCTGGCCACCGGCAGCGACGACCACACTGCCCTGCTCTGGGAAACCGACCCCGACCGTGCCGCAGCCCGTGCCTGCGCCATCGCCCACCCCACCATCACCCGCCAGGAATGGGACAGCCATTTCCCGGGGGTGAGCTACCAACCACCATGCCGACCCGGAAGTTGACATCCCAGCCTCGCGTCCAACCGTTCTCGGGCTGACCAAGAGCCGGAGCCGACGTAACGTGCCGGGGACAACGGCGCCGGCTCCGTCGCCCACTGGCCAATTCCGGTTGATGCGGTTGCCGTTGTTCGCCGCGCAGGCGTTCACGAATGAGCCCCTCGGTGGCCGGCCGCCCAGCTAACATCGTGTTCGCTGACCCGGCGAACATGGAGTGCGACTCGATGGCTGATCAGGAATCGCGCAATACGTACAACTCCGTGTCCGCCGACCGGATCGAGCGGGTCGTGCAGGCTCAGCACATCGACAACCTGCACTTCCACCAGGGCGCTCCTGCCCTGCCACCACGCCTTCCCCTGTTCATGGGGCCCGCGATGGCCCACCGCCACATGGTGGCCCGGACCGAACTGACCGATGCGGTCGTCGAATCCCTGCTCGCCGACCGGGACGGCGATCCGGTGCTGCTCACCGGGTTGAGCGGAGCCGGCGGTTTCGGGAAGACGACCACCGCCGCGCAGGCGTGCCGCGACCAGCGGGTCCGCGATCGGTTCCCCGATGTGCTCTGGGTGACCCTCGGCGAGGGCGTCCAGGGCAACGAACTCGCCGCCCGGGTGAACGACCTCGCCGCCCAGCTTTCGGGTGAAATGCCGCTGTTCGTCGACGCGGAGCAAGCGGGACACCACCTGGGCAAGCTGCTCGACGCCGGCCCCAGCCTGCTGGTCATCGACGACGTCTGGACGGCGGGACAGCTGAGCCCGTTCCTCCTGGGCGGGGAGCAGTGCGTCCGGCTCGTCACGACCCGGATCGCCCGGATCCTGCCGACCGGCCCCAAACCGATCGTGGTCGGCCGGATGAGCACGGCCGAGGCGCACGAGCTGCTGACGGCCGGGTGGCCCGGGCCGTCCGCCGACGTCACCGGGCTCCTGCGGCGCACCGGCCGCTGGCCGGTGCTCCTCCGGCTCGTCAACGGCACCGTCCAACGGCACCTGGACTACCACGCGGATCTTCCCGAAGCGATCCGCCTGACCGAGGAGCAGCTGTCCCGGAGCGGCCCGTCCGCACTCGACATCACCGACGCCGGCCAACGCGACCTGGCGGTCTCGGCGACCGTCGAGGCAAGCCTGCACGTACTCGGCCGGGCCCACGACCGGTATCTGCACCGCTACCTCGAGCTGGCCGTGTTCCCCGAGGACACGGACATCCCGCTCACCACGCTGACCACCTATTGGCACCACACCGCGGGCCTCGACGAACCCGCGACTGTCCGGCTCTGCGTCGAGCTGGCGGAACTGTCGCTGATCGACGACTGCCGTCTGGGCGTCGCACCGAGGATCCGGCTGCACGACGTCGTCCGCGACTACCTGCGACACCGGGCCGGTCCGGAACTGGAGACGCTGCACCGGAAGTTCGTCGACGCACACCGCCGGTCCGG
>Ga0070663_100000536_pt1 | contig 20125 bp, 15 predicted proteins | sample KBSC63metaG_FD_65646 | JGI IMG/M metagenome (GOLD analysis project Ga0070663, IMG submission 65646) | Corn rhizosphere microbial communities from Kellogg Biological Station, Michigan, USA - KBS C6-3 metaG | ecosystem: Host-associated > Plants > Roots > Rhizosphere > Soil ...
TGAGCAGCAGCTTGCGCCTGATGGGAATGTTGATGAGCCAGGGGAACATCAGCGAGGCCCCCGCGTTTTCACGGCCATCGCCACGTTCAGCAGCTTGGAGCTGATGCCCAGGCCATGCTGCGCAGCCAAGTCATCGTCCACGGTGAAGCGCACTCGGTTGTCCCGCAGCACGAAATTGATCATGCCATTGCCCCCTTGCGTGTCCGTCACCACCAGCACCGGACTGCCTTTGAGCACCTCGACGCGCGCCGAATCGCCCCCGACGTAAGCCAAATGGCAGCCGGCGTCGCGGGACAAGGTCCTGATGCGACGCACGACCAACGCTCTTCCTTGCGACTGCTGCCCGTTCACCGCTTCATCCAGCAGCGGCCCGAACGGGTCCTCGCCCACCACGCACAACACGATGGGGGACGTCGGACTTGCGAAGGCAAGCGGGGGCCATTCGACATAGAACGGAAACTTCGCGAGGTATGCGGCCTTCAGCGAGTATTCAAGCGGATCGTCCACCTGCGCCGCTTCCGCATTGACCGCGAACCACAGCATGAATGCGATCGACGCGACCATGCATTGGAGTGGATGCATCACAGTGCCCATAGGAGCCTCAGCGCGAAGCTGCGTTCGTATTCGGCGCGGGCTGGCGCCGCGCCGAATTCAGCATGCCGCCCGAGCAGATTGAAGCCCGAGAACGAGAGTTCGAAGCTTTTGCTGATGGGCCACGCGAGCCGTGCGTCCAGCGTGGTGTAGCCCGGCACCGCGGGGCTGGGCAGGGCTGCGACCGAGCGCAATGCGAGGTCCAGCGAGATGTCGCGCGGCAACGACCAGCTCGAGCGCAGCGTGAACTGGTGCTTCGGGTCGTTGCTGCCGGCGGATGCAGAGCCAGTACCATGACTATCCGGCGCGAAGCTGAAGGATTGATGCTGCAGCAAGAGGCCGGCGTTCACGCGCCAGCCCTCGTGCACTTGAAAGCCGCCCCAAGCTTCAATGCCCTCAGTCCGCGCCTTCACGCCATTGCCCAGCACGAAGTCGCCTGAGCCGTTGGGTTCGACGCTTCGCAGGCGGTCGTAGAAGTTCACAAAGGTCGACACCGAATACGACAGGTCGGAGCGCGGTTGTCCCCGGTACCCGAGTTCGTAAGCCGTGAGCCGCTCTGACTTGAAGTCGGGACCGCCCAAAAGGCTGGGCATCCCGGGCTGACCGAAAACCATCAAGCCTCGATCCAGTCGCGACGGCGTTCGCACCGCCCTCGAGAGCGCTGCCCACAAAAGCGACTGTTGAGCGGGCTTCCAGGCGATGCGCACATTCGGCTGATATTCCAGGCCGGTGTAGCTGTTGTGCTCGAGCTTCAAGCCCAACGTGAGCTTGGTGCGCGGCTGAATCGTCCAGGTGTCTTGCGCGAACAGATTGGCAAGCGTGAGCTTGCTCTCGGCCGGAAAGAACCCGAAGGCCGCAGTGGCGGACGTCTTGTCGCGCTGTTCTCGCACGCCACCGCCCCAAACGATCTCGTGAGCCGATCCAAGCTGGAAATGGTGCTGTGCGTCGATGTCAATGGTGTCGAGGTCTTCGGTGAAGAAGCCCTCCTGCCGACGTTTGTAGGTGTCGAAGTAAGCCTGGAATTGCAAGCCCGACTTGTCTTCGTATTCCCGGCTCCAGCGTGCGAGGAGGTTCGCTCCCGATGTGTTGCGCTGTGGCCGGCTGAGCGCCTGCGCATCGCCCTGGTAGAGGTCTCCTTGCAAGGTCCAGTTCGAGGTCTTGCCCCAGTCGGCCCGAAAGCCCGCCTGCTGCCGATTCCAGGCATCGTTGATGTCCGTGCCGTCGGCGCGCCTGTTGTGATCGAAGCGAAAGGACTTGGCATATAACCGCACGGCCCCTTCGTCGCCCAGCGCCACACCATCCCGCGCTGCCAGGCCCCGCTCATTTGAACCCGCGATGGCGGCAGTAAGCAGGCCGATGGTGTTCTTCGCCGACAGCGTGATCACGTTGATTACGCCGTTGACCGCGTTAGCGCCCCACAGCGTGCCGCCGGGGCCGCTCACGACTTCGATGCGTTCGATGTCGCCGATCAACACATCCTGCACATCCCAGAAAACGCCGGAATGCAGCGGGGTGTACACGGTGCGGCCATCGATCATCACAAGCAGCTTGTTCGCGTTATCGTCATTGAAGCCGCGTGCACTGATGGCGTAACCATTGGAGCTGCTGCGGGCCACCTGCAAGTTCGGCGCGAGCCGTAACACTTCGGGAAGCGTGGTGGCTCCGCAGCGGCGGATGTCCTCACGCGTGATCACGTACACCGAGGCGGCCGCATCGGCCAGGCGCTCTGGGCGCTTGGACACCGACGAAATCTCGATCTGGGACAGTTCTTCGATGGATAGTCGCGCCAGGCTCGCCGGCGATCTCGACGCAACGCTCTCGGCGGAATCGGCCGCGCCCGCGGCGGGGCATGCCGCCTGAAGCACGGCACCGGCGACCAGTGACAACCGCCAAGGGCCGACCAAATGACGTTTCGCGCTAGGTTCCTTGCGATCCAAACCGGCCAAAGCCGGTTCTCCGTGTAATCGGGCCATGAATCCTCGCCTGTCGTTGTGCAGCCTGATGGCTGTCGATGTTCTGAGAGGCTGAGAGTATTTCGATCATGACCGCTCATCACGCAAAAGACCCTGCTCGTCGTTGCAAATGCTCGCCATGGCCCGAGCTATGGCTGCGCTTTGCGCTCAGGCGCCTTTTGACGTGCTGCTCGGGCACGCTCGAAAAACTCTCAGCCTAATGATGAACATATTCATCCGGAAACCTCTTCGTCGACAACGAAGGCCGGGTCGCTTGCAATGCCTTGCACATCGAGCACCGTCAGCTGCTGCGGCGTGATGCCGCGAATGCAGCTTGCACGATGCTGCATCGACGACGAGAAGTTGGACTGCAGATCTGCCAGGAGCAGCCAATGTCCGCCGACGATGCTGTCGGCGAGAACGCCGAACTCCATGGCCGCATGCTGCAGGATGATCACCTTGTTCAGGTCGGTCAGTCCCAACTCGGGGAGATCCAGGAATTTCTTGAGGTCGACGACCGCAATGATTCGACCGTGAGCACTCATGATGCCCGACACGAAGGCGGGCGTGCAAGGCAAGGGTGTCAACTCCTGCAACGGTCGCACTTCACGAACACTGGACGCGGGAACGGCATAGTGACTGGAGCCCAGCAGGAATTCGACGACCTCCATGCCGGGGCCGCGGTTCGGGTTGGCGGGTTCTGCTGCGAGGGCGCGTGCACGCGCCTCTAGTGCGGTGCGCCTGGCTTCGGGCGTCTGCGACTGTCCGCGCATGATGGCCTCTTCCGCCTTGGCCAGGCGTTGATAGATATTGGCCCAATCGATGCTCCGCGAAGGCCTGTCGTGATTCATGCGAGGACTCCGCTTGCACGCGTGCCGCTGTTGACCCAGGCCAGCCGACGCAGCGCCGCACGAGCCTGCACGAGAGTCGGATCGAGGAACAGTGCGCGGCGCAGGGCGTCACGCGCCTGCTGGGGCCGTAGTAATGCTTCGAGCAAGGCGGCGTGTTTCAGGTGCAACATGGCGTCGCACTTGTCGCGCAGAAGCGCGATTTCGCAACGGTTGAGGGCCTCGACCAGTGTCGCGTCATGCCTCAAGTGTCGGTTGATCGCGCCGCTATCGGAGCGCAGTGCAAGGCGCGCCGACGAGTCACGGCCGTTGCTATGGCGAGGAGGCGCAACGCCGCAATGCGCTTCCATAGCAAGCGAGCAGCCGACACTTGAGGCTTGACGCGACACTAGCGCAGGCTGGGTGGATGTCGGTACTTTGCGGTGGACCACCGTATCGCCGATTCGCAATTCACGAAAGCCGTCAAAGAGCCCTGCACTCGCCTCGATCGCGCCGACGTGCAACAGACCGTCATCGGTCAAGGACGAGCGTAAGTGCCGCACCGCCGAGCACGCCTGATCAAGATCGAAATAGATCAACACATTTCTGCAAAGAATCAGGTCGAAGGCGCCGGCGGGGACTGGCTGCGCAAGGTTGGCGTAGCAAAACCGCGTCAGTCGCTTTTGCATGGGCTTGACAGCGAAGCGCTGCTCGTCCAGAGCGTCGAAATAGCACTCACGCACCATGTCAGGCACACCTCTGAAGGACCATTTGCCATAGACACCCTGCTCGGCCCGTGCCAAGAAGCCCCTATGGATGTCTGTGCCCAGGACGACGATGTCCCAGTCGGCGTGATCGGGCACCAGTCGACTCAGCATGATGGCCACCGAATAGACCTCCTCACCGGTGGAGCAACCGGCGCTCCACACGCGAAGCGTGCGCGTGGTGGCCCGGCGCTGTGCAATCAGGGGTGGAAGGAGCTCATGCTCGAGAAAATTGAAAGCAGCTGGGTCGCGGAGGAAATAGGTCTCGCCGACGCAAAGATGCCTTGCCAATGTCTCGATGTCAGCTTGCAGCCACGGCCGAGCCAGCCATTGCCCAAGTTCCACGCGTGCGTCGCCTGACTCGCTACCTTGAGTGAGCCCATCAATGGCTCGGTGCAGATCGGCGCGTCGGGCGGAGTCGAACCGCAAGCCGGTGCACGCGGCAATTTTGTCGCTGAAGGCTTGGAAGAGACCGTCTCCAACCCCGTGCGTCATCGCCGTCCCTGTGCGTGATGTGCGCTGCTGCGCGTTGTCTGTCGAGAATGCTCCGAAAGCAAGGGCTTGTCGAGCCGCGATTTGGTCGTGGTTGGGGCCTTTTTTGCCACATCAGGGCTCGACACGCCCTCCAAGGCACCCTCTTCGCGAGAGGGAATTCATTTCCGGGGGTGACTCTCATCGAGGCTGAATCCACAATCGTTCAAAAGCCCCTGGGGAGAGGACAACCCGAGGACACACATGCCGCACGACACCGCCACCGACACCATGACCGAAGTACTGGACCTGCGAGGCAAAGTTCTCTACATCGAGGACAACCCTCTCAACATCGAACTTGTCGAGGCTGCGTTGTCGCGCTACCCCGGCATCACGCTCGTGACGGCCAACACAGGCATGGAAGGCATACGCCTTGCGCGTTCCGAGGAACCTGACTTTGTGCTGCTGGACATGCATCTGCCCGACATCGGCGGCCTGGAGGTGGTGCGGGCGCTGAACGAAGAGATCGCCGCTGGCAAGCTGCGTATCACCTTGCTCACCGGCGACAGCTTGTCGATGGACATCGTGAAGGCCATGAGCCTGGGCGCCTACGATTACTGGCTCAAGCCATTGCACATGTCCAAGCTCGAAACCGCATTGAAGCGGGCCTTGAGCAAAGGCCGCACTGAGACCGGCAGGCACTAGTGTCGCGTCAAGCCTCAAGTGTCGGCTGCTCGCTTGCTCTCGAAGTGCATTGCGGCGTTGCGCCTCCTCGCTATAGCATGGCTATGGCGAGGAGACGCCTTGCACTGCGCTCGGACAGCTGTTTCTCTGCTTGCACTCATCCACCGTTCGGGTTGACTCGTCGAAGCCTTGTACCAGGCGTGACTGGCTCATCGCGAATGGACATTTCATCGCTTTCAGAAACCCATCAGGCGCTCAGGCCCACCTCTTTCAAGGTCTTCGCTCCCTCTTCCTTTTGGCCGGGTGGTGAATGCCATGGCCTGCCATCACCGCAACCCATCCCCCAACCGCTCCCCAGAGGTTGAAAGGGGTGCCGCTCAGTCCGCATTGGGACCGGTGCCATTAGAAAAAGCGGCAGATCGGAATGTCAATCAAGCATCCGCAACGGATGCGCATGCGCAGGCCACGGACTCGCAAAGTACGCCTCGACATCCTCCCGCTTCACATCCTCGATTCGCGCCGGATTCCATCGTGGCGCATGGTCCTTGTCGATGGACAAGGCGCGAATGCCTTCCACCGTCTCGCTGGCCACACCAGGTCGCAGGTGGAAAGAGTGGCGCACGATGTCGCGCTCCATGCGCAGATCGCCTGCCAGGTCCATCATGCGGGCGCGGCGCACTTGTTCCAGCGTCACCGCCATCATCAGCGGCGAACGCTTGCGAAGCGTGGCGAGTGTTTCCGCTGCCCAGTCGCTCGAATCACCTTTCAGCGAATCGAAGATGGCGCGCATGTCGTCGCCCGCGAAGTGCATATCGATCGCTTTGCGCTGCGCAGTCCATTGCGCACCAGGCATCGGCTGCGTGTGCGTCAACACGCTTGCATGCACCTGTGCGCCGCTTTCCATCGGCTGGTCGCACAGGGTCTCGACCAGTGCAGCCAAGCCGCCGGACGGAACAAAGAGGTCGGCGAGACCCAACGCGATTGCGTCGCCTGCACCGGCCACCTGCCCTGTGAGCGCGAGGTATTCGCCCATGTGCCCCTCGCATCGCGATAGGAAGTAGCCGCCTCCGACATCCGGGAAAAGTCCGATGTTGGTCTCGGGCATCGCGAGCTTGGAGCGCTCGGTCACAACGCGGATCGCAGCCCCCTGCGATAGTCCCATGCCGCCGCCCATCACGATGCCGTCCATCAAGGCCACGGTCGGCTTGGGATAGGTATGGATGAGGTGGTTGAGCGTGTATTCCTCAGTGAAGAAGTCCTCAAGCCTCGGGTCCCCGTCGAGCGCCGCCTGATAGAAGAAGCGAATGTCCCCACCCGCGCAGAACGCCACGCCCTTGCCCTCTTGCGTCGCGCCCTTGAGAACCACCGCCACCACCTCAGCATCGTCGCGCCATTCGAGCAAGGACGCCGTGACATCGCGAATCATCGACAAGGACAAGGCGTTCAACGCATTCGGCCGATCCAGCGTGATCACGCCGACGTTGCATCGCTTTTCTGCCTTCACCAAGACCTGTTCACTTCTCATTGCACTTTTCTCTTCCTCATGCCCCACGCTTCGTTCAACGCGAGCGTTCCCAATACCAACGCGCCTCCAGCCAGAACCTGCGGCGCCGGTTTCTCGCCCGCCCCTACCCAGGCAAAGCCGATGCCAAAGATGATCTCCACCAGCGCGAACAAAGAAATCTCAGGCGCCGCCAAAGACCGCGACAACCGTATCGCCATCGTGCATGGAATGGCAAGCTGAAACACGCCCAGCAGCGCGAGCATGGCGATGTCGTGATGCGTTGCGTGAAATGGCATGGACAACGGCAAGGTCGCGACGCTGGAGATGACGGCGCCGACCAGCAGCGCAGGGGCCAGATCGACGGATTTGCGGCTGCGCTGCAGGATGTTCCAGTTGATGGCGCCCGAGATGGGCACACCGAGCGCGACGAGCGTGCCCAGCAGGTGCGTGCCGTCCGAGCTGATGCTGTTGCCATACATCCAGGCTATGCCGGCGCCCGCGAAGACAATGGCGACCCACGTCCGGATCTCTACGCGATGCCCGAGCATGAAGCGAGCGAGCAAGGCCGTCAGGAGCGGCCCGATGCTCATGGTGATGAGCACGTTGGCGACGGTGGTCAGGGTGAGCGCCACCATGAAGCAGGTGAACATCACGCTCCACATCAGGCCCGATATCCACAAGGGCCTGCCGCCGGTGGTCAGGATCCTCGGAGCGTCACGCCCATGCAGTGCCACGAAATTCCCGGCGAGCGCCAGGGCGAGAAAGAAGCTGCGCCAGAACGTGATTTCGAAGGCTTGAGCGGAATCAAGCCGCCGGGTGACGAACCCCGCGATGCTCCACATCAAGCTGACAAGGAGCATGCCGAAGACGGCCTGGCGGTGGGATAACGGATGCATGTTGACTGAGGCGCTTGCACATGCAGTGTTTCGCGCTATGCGGAACTAATAAGACCGATGGATTTGGCCGCGTGGCGTGGCCGTGGGGCCAAAGACGCGTTCTTTTTCCGCATGGGAAACACTGCACTACGTTGCCAATGTTGACCGAAGCCGGCTTTCACGCGGGGAAACCAACTGCGCAACTGCGGAATTCTGCCCCCCTCCTCCAATCAGAAGAGGGGGACAACCGTCAGGCCATTTCGCGGCTGGCCTTCTTGCGGTCGTGTTCCTTCAAGTGCCTCTTGCGGATCCGGATCGACTTGGGCGTGATTTCCACCAGTTCGTCATCCGCAATGAACTCCACCGCGTATTCCAGGGTGAGCATGATCGGCGGGGTGATCTTGATTGCGTCTTCCTTGCCCGAGACGCGAAAGTTGGTGAGCTGCTTGCCGCGAACGGCGTTCACCACCAGGTCATTGTCGCGGCTGTGGATGCCGATGATCATGCCTTCATACAACGGATCGCCCGCCTTCACGAACATGCGGCCGCGGTCATCCAGCTTGCCTAGCGAATACGTCACCGCTTCGCCGTCGTCCTGGCTGATCAGGACGCCATTCTTGCGGCCTTCGATCTCGCCCTTGTAGGGCTCGTAGCTGTCGAAGATGTTGCTGATGAGGCCGGTTCCGCGCGTCAGATTCAGGAACTCGTTCTGGAAGCCGATAAGGCCCCGCGCCGGAATGCGGTACTCCAGGCGCACGCGACCCATGCCGTCCGGTTCCATGTTGATGAGTTCTGCCTTGCGCTCGCCCAAGGCCTGCATCACGGCCCCCTGGTGCTGGTCTTCGACGTCCGCCGTGACCATTTCGATCGGCTCAAGACGTTGGTCGCCTTCTTGGCGGAACACCACGCGCGGCTTTGACACGGCCAGCTCATAGCCTTCGCGGCGCATGTTTTCCAGCAGGATGGTGAGGTGAAGCTCACCGCGACCCGACACTTCGAAGATGCCGTCTTCGTCGGTCTCCTTCACCTTCAGCGCCACATTGCTCTGCAACTCGCGCTGCAGGCGGTCCCAGATCTGGCGGCTCGTCACAAACTTGCCTTCGCGACCTGCCAGCGGCGAGTTGTTGACGCAGAAGTTCATCGTCAGCGTGGGCTCGTCGACCTTCAGCATGGGCAACGGCTTGGGGTTCTCGATGTCGGTGATAGTCACGCCAATGCCGATGCCTTCAATGCCGTTGATCAGAACGATGTCGCCCGGGCCGGCCTCGGTGGCTTGCTGACGCTCGAGGCCTTCGAACTTGAGCACCTGGTTCACGCGAGCATTGAACGGCGTGCTGTCGAGCCCGCTGTGCACGGCCACGTTCTGCATCGGCTTCAAGGTACCCTGATTCACTCGGCCAATGCCGATACGCCCGACATAGGTCGAGTAGTCCAGCGAGCAAATCTGCAGCTGAAGCGGATCTGTCGGGCTGCCTTGGTGCGCCGGCACGTGAGTCAAGATAGCATCGAAGAGTGGCGCAAGATCGGTGCCCGTCGCGCCCTTTTCAAGCGTGGCCCAACCGTTGAGGCCGGAGGCATACACCACAGGGAAGTCGAGTTGATCTTCAGTGGCACCGAGCTTGTCGAAAAGGTCGAAGGTAGCGTTGATGACGTAGTCGGTGCGCGAGCCCGGCCGGTCCACCTTGTTGACGACGACGATGGGCTTCAAGCCCAGCGCCAACGCCTTCTTGGTCACGAAGCGCGTCTGCGGCATCGGGCCTTCGACGGCATCGACCAGCAGAAGCACACTGTCGACCATCGACAGCACACGCTCCACTTCACCGCCGAAGTCCGCGTGCCCGGGGGTGTCGACGATGTTGACGTGCGTGCCCTTCCACTCGACCGCGCAGTTCTTCGCGAGGATGGTGATGCCACGTTCCTTTTCTAGGTCGTTGCTGTCCATCACGCGCTCGGCCACTTTCTCGTTTTGGCGGAAGGTTCCGCTCTGGCGAAGAAGTTGGTCCACGAGCGTTGTCTTGCCATGGTCCACGTGGGCAATGATGGCGATGTTGCGGATCTGTCGGGTCATGCTTGAACTCTCTCTGTGCTTAAAGGCCTGTTCACTCCGAATGAGTGCCCACGCCGGGTTCTGGCTGGCCAAAGGGCAAGGCGCGAGCGAAGCGGTGTGCTTCGGGCCCACAATGAGCAAGCAACGCCGCCCTGTGACTTGCCAAAACCCGGCCCTTTGGGTGACTCAGGAAAATGCTTCCCGCCGCATAGCACATGCTCGACATAGATACGCACCATGTCTGCGCTTCGTGCCTCGCGGGTAGCCCTTTGCTGAGTCACGTGGGTATTCATTCGGAGTGAGCAGGCCGCAAGAGGCCTTGCACCTCCACTGGGCTCAAAAGCCTGTTCGAAATCAATTCGCCAGCGGTGATGTGAGCGCTGCCGAGGAATGCTTTAGGTTGCAGGCCGTAGACGCGCACGTTGGGCGCGTCTGCCAGCAATGTCCGGCGGCGCACTCCACTGAGGAAACGGCCGGCGTCTTCGTTGTCGAGGCGCACGGCCGGCCAGTCAGCAAGCATGGTGTCGGCCGCCAGGAGTATTGCGTCACGTTGCTCCTCGCTCATCACAGCGAGCTGGTCCAGGGTGACGGCGCCGTCGAGCGTGAGCGGGCCGCTGCCCGTGCGCCGCAGGGCGATCAGGTGTGCGCCACAACCGAGTGCGTCGCCAATGTCTTCGGCCAGCGTGCGAATGTAGGTGCCTTTGCTGCAGCGGACGTCGATGATCCACTCGTCATGCAGACCGCCGAGTATGTTGATCTCGCGGATGCATACACGACGCGGCTCACGTTCAACCTCGATGCCGGCCCTGGCATATTCGTAGAGCGCCTTGCCGTCTCGCTTGAGCGCGGAATGCATTGGCGGAGTCTGGTCTATCTCGCCAATGAAATTTTGGCAAGCGGCAACTACGTCGGCATTGCTCACATTGACGTCACGCCTCTGAAGCACCTCGCCCTCGGCATCTGCCGTGCTCGTCTTGATGCCGAGCTTGAGCGTGGCTGTGTATCGCTTGTCCGCATCGAGGCTGATCTGTGAGAACTTTGTGGCGGCACCAAAGCACAGCGGCAACAGGCCGGTCGCGAGAGGATCGAGCGTGCCGGTGTGCCCGGCCTTCTCCGCACGATAAAAACGCTTCACCTTTTGCAACGCATCATTGCTCGACAGGCCAATGGGCTTGTCGAGCAAAAGCACACCATGAACGGCACGCTTGGAGATGCGAGGGCGAAGAACTTGCATGGATTGAGCTCAGAGGCTGAGAGTTTTTCGGGCGTGCCCGAGCAGCACATCAAAAGGCGCATGATCCAGGCGCAAAGCGCAGCCATACCTCGAGCTATGGCGAGTATTTGCAACGACGAGCAGGCGTCTTTTGGCGTGATGAGTCAGCATGATCGAAATACTCTCAGCCTCTCAGTCTTCCTTGGCCCGCGTCGCGTTGGCCTGTGCGATGAGCATATTCAGCTCGGCCGCACGTTCGGTCGTCTTGTCGAAGAGGAAGTGAAGCGTTGGCACCGTGTGGATCTGAAGCCGCTTGAATAGGCTGTTGCGGATGAATCCAGCAGCTTCGTTCAGAGCTGTCTCACACTCCACGGGATCGCCCACCAACAACGAGAAGAATACCTTTGCATGCGCGTAGTCCGGCGTGACCTCGACTGCATGAATCGTCACCATGCCGACTCGTGGATCTTTCAAGTCACGGATAAGCTCCGCCACGTCGCGCTGAATCTGGTCGGCGACGCGGAAGCTCCGGTTGGGAATCTGACGCTTGTGCTTCATCGTGTGTCCTTTGCGGCCCCATCAAACACAAACCCCGCCCTCTTTCGGAGGCGGGGTTTGGACGAAACCCGCTACCGCCTTACAGCGTTCGAGCGACTTCCTTCACCTCAAAGAATTCCAACTGGTCGCCTTCCGCGATGTCGTTGTAGTTCTTCAGCTTGATACCGCACTCGAAGCCTTCCTTGACTTCGCGCACATCGTCCTTCAGACGGCGAACCGATTCGATTTCGCCCGTGTAGACCACGACGTTGTCGCGCAGGAGGCGGAAACGTGCACCGCGGCGAACAAGGCCCGCCGTGATCATCGAACCCGCAACCGTACCAATCTTGGAGGCCACGAACACCGTGCGGATTTCCGCCGTGCCGATGACTTCTTCCTTCTGCTCCGGCGCCAGCATGCCGGTCATGGCCGCTTTCACCTCGTCGACCGCGTCATAGATGATGTTGTAGTAGCGGATGTCGACACCGTTGTTCTCGGCTAGCTTGCGTGCCCCGGCATCGGCGCGCGTATTGAAGCCGATGATGACTGCCTTGGAAGCGATCGCGAGGTTGATGTCGCTTTCGCTGATGCCACCGACCGCCGCATGCACGATCTGCACCTTGACTTCATCGGTACTGAGCTTGATGAGCGATTGACTCAGCGCTTCCTGCGAGCCTTGCACGTCCGCTTTGATGATCAAGGCGAGCGTCTGGGCTTCGCCCTGGCCCATGTTCTCGAACATGTTCTCCAGCTTGGCGGCCTGCTGCTTCGCCAGCTTCACGTCGCGGTACTTGCCCGAACGGAACGTTGCGATTTCGCGGGCTCGGCGCTCGTCAGACAGCACCATGAACTCGTCACCAGCTTGCGGCACTTCGGTCAGGCCCTGGATCTCGACCGGGATCGACGGACCGGCTTCGGTCGTCGCTTTGCCGTTCTCGTCCAGCATGGCGCGAACGCGGCCGTAGGTTGAACCGGCCAGCACCACATCGCCACGCTTCAGGGTGCCCGACTGCACAAGCACAGTTGCGACAGGGCCGCGGCCCTTATCCAATTGCGCCTCGACGACGAGACCCTTGGCCAGGGCTTCCTTGGGTGCTTTGAGTTCCAGCACTTCGGCCTGCAGCAGCACTTGTTCGAGCAACTGGTCGATGCCCATGCCGGTCTTGGCTGAGACAGGAACGAAAGGCGAATCGCCGCCGAAATCTTCCGGCACCACGCTTTCTGCAACGAGCTCGCTCTTCAGGCGCTCGATGTTGGCCTCGGGCTTGTCCATCTTGTTCATTGCAACGACGATGGGCACGCCTGCCGCCTTCGCGTGGTGAATGGCCTCTTTGGTCTGCGGCATCACGCCGTCGTCCGCTGCCACCACAAGAATAACGATGTCTGTTGCCTTCGCGCCGCGAGCACGCATCGCAGTAAACGCCGCGTGGCCCGGGGTATCAAGGAAAGTGATGGTGCCGCGTGGCGTGTCGACGTGATATGCGCCGATGTGCTGCGTGATGCCGCCCGCCTCTCCTGCTGCAACGCGGGCACGGCGGATGTAGTCGAGCAGAGAGGTCTTGCCATGGTCGACGTGACCCATGACGGTGACGACCGGTGCACGCGGCAGCATCTCGTGAGTCCCTTCGACGTCACCCTCTTCGAGGAACGCTTCCGGATCGTCGAGCTTGGCGGCGAAGGCCTTGTGCCCCATTTCTTCCACCAAGATCATCGCGGTCTCTTGGTCGAGCTGCTGATTGATCGTGACCATTTGACCAAGCTTCATCAATTGCTTGATGACTTCGGAGGCCTTGACCGACATTTTGTGGGCGAGGTCGGCCACGCTGATGGTCTCGGGCACGTGCACTTCCTGCACTTGTGCCTCGGCCGGCGCCACGAAGCTCGACTGCACGCCGTCGCGCTCGGCGCCACGACGACCGCCGCGCGGCGCGCGCCAGCCGGCGCGTGCACCGCCTGCGGGTGCGTCGGTGCGGCCCTTGACGGCGCCACGTTTCTTTGCGGCATCGTCGGCCCAGCTCGACGAGAGCTTCTCGGACTTGATGGACTTCTTGTCCCCCGCCTTCGCGACGACGGCACCCGGCGCTGCAGGTGCACCCGGCGCAGCGTTGGCTTTGTGGATCGTGCCCTTGATACCTTCCTTGCCTGCTTCCGGCTTGGGGGGTTCTTCCGCCTTCTTGGCCGTGAGAACCTTCTTGGGCGCGTTCATCATCGCGCGAATCGCCGCGGCCTCGTCCTCTGCTGCCTTGCGGCGCTTGGCGAGGTCCGCCGCGCGCTGTTTCTCTTCGTCGACGACGTCGGCGGCCTTGATCACGCGCAGGGCAGGCTTGGGCGGCTCGACCGGCTTGGGCGGCTCGACGGGTTTGGGCGGTTCAACCGGTACGGCGGGCGCGGCGACGCGTGCCGGATAGACCGGCGCACCGACTCGCGGTGCCGGAGCTGCTGCTGCCGCAGCAGCTGCAGCTGCTGCCTTTGCTGCTGCAGCTGCCTCTGCAGCCGCCTTCGCCGCCGCTTCAGCGGCTTCCCGCTGACGCGCTTCGGCGGCTTCGCGTTCGATGCGAGCCTGCTCTTCGCGCTCACGGCGCTTTGCTTCGAGTTCTTCTTCCTGGCGGCGCAGCAGTTCTGCCTGAGCCTGCGCTTCGAGTTCACGGCGCTCGAGCTCAGCATCGTCGACCACTGGCGCGGCGGGCGCCTCGCTGGCCGGCGACTCATCACGCTTGACGAAAGTGCGCTTCTTGCGAACTTCGACCTGGATGGTGCGAGCCTTGCCGCTCGCATCGGCCTGTTTGATCTCACTGGTCGACTTGCGGGTGAGCGTGATCTTCTTGCGCTCAGCGCCAGCAGTGCCGTGGGCGGAACGCAGGTGATCGAGCAGACGCTCCTTGTCCGTTTCGGTCAGCGCGTCATCCGTCGACGCCTTGCTGACGCCAGCCGACTGCAACTGCTCGAGCAGTGCCGTGGCCGAGCGGTTGAGCTCTGCGGCTAGTTGGGCGACGGTAGTCACAGCCATTGTTGAATCCTTGCGTATGTCTTGCGGTGTGGCTTGCAGGTCAGGTCGGACGTGAGTCGAATCAAGCGGTGAACCAATGTTCACGCGCCTTCATGATCAAGGCCTTGGCCTGTGTTTCGTCGACACCGGTCATCTCGGTCAATTCGTCGACCGCGAGGTCGGCGAGGTCGTCGCGGGTGTGAATCCCGCCGTCGGCCAGCTTCTCAATGAGTTCGGGGCTCATGATCCCGAGGTCGCGCAGGTCCTGCGAAACGTCGTCGACCTTTTCTTCCCGGGCGATTTCCATCGTCAAGAGAGCGTCTTTGGCACGGGTGCGCAGTTCGTTGACGGTGTCCTCGTCGAAGCCTTCAATGTCGAGCATTTCTTGCATTGGCACATAGGCGACTTCTTCGAGGCTGGAGAATCCTTCTGCGATGAGGATGTCGGCGACTTCAGCGTCGACGTCCAGCTTCTCGACAAAGAGCTTGCGAACCGAATCGCTCTCTTCAGCTTGCTTGGCGGACGATTCCTCGGCCGTCATGATGTTGATGCGCCAGCCGGTGAGCTCAGACGCGAGACGCACATTCTGGCCGCCACGGCCGATGGCAATGGCGAGGTTTTCCTCGTCGACCACCACGTCCATGGCGTGACGCTCTTCGTCGACGACGATCGACTGCACGTTTGCCGGAGCTAGCGCACCGATGACGAACTGTGCCGGGTCTTCTGACCACAGCACGATGTCGACACGTTCGCCGGCCAGTTCATTGGTGACCGCATTGACGCGAGAACCACGCACGCCCACGCAGGTACCGATCGGGTCGACACGCTTGTCGTGCGACAAGACGGCGATCTTGGCGCGTGAACCGGGGTCGCGGGCGCAGCTCTTTATCTCGAGCAGGCCTTGTTCGATCTCGGGCACTTCTTGGGCGAAGAGTTCTGTCATGAAACCGGGAGCGCTGCGCGACAGCAGAATTTGCGGGCCGCGAAGAGTGGGATCGACTTCGGCGATATATGCGCGGACGCGGTCACCCGAGCGAAGGTTTTCCTTTGGGATCATCTCGGCGCGACGCAGGCGCCCTTCGACGCGCCCCGACTCCACAATGATGTCGCCCTTGTCCAGTCGTTTGACAGTGCCTACGAAGATTTTTTCGCCTCGCGAAAGAAAGTCGTTGAGCAATTGCTCGCGCTCGGCATCGCGGATCTTTTGAAGAATGACCTGCTTGGCAGCTTGCGCGCCGATGCGGCCGATTGAAACGGACTCGACTGGCTCTTCAATATAGTCGTCGACGTCAATGTCAGAAATCTGTTCGAGAGCCTCGAAATGAAGGATTTCGGAATCGGGCAGTTGCAGGCCGGCCTCGTTGGGTACCACGTGCCATCGACGGAACGTTTCGTAGTCGCCGGTCTCACGGTCGACGGATACGCGCATGTCGACTTCGCCGCCATGCAACTTCTTGGACGCGGAAGCAAGCGCCGCTTCGACAGCGCCGAACACGATTTCGCGGTCCACGCTCTTCTCGCGAGAGATGGCGTCCACCAGCATCAACAGTTCGCGATTCATTCTTTTTGACCTCCAACCTCTTCATCGGCCTGAAGCTCTTCGCTCGCAGGCGCCACCGGGGCCGGCGCGAACCGCCGCCCCTTGAAATCGACCACCGGCACGAGCCGGGCTTCACGAACCTCTTCCAACGAGAAACCGAGGGCCTGCTCGGCCTTGCCGTCGTTGAAGACGATGCGCCACCGGGCAGCCTCGCCTTCCTTGGGCTGCTCTTGCACCTGCAAAACACCGTGGTATTTCTTGCGCCCCTGGAACGGCATCTTGAGCGTGAGTTCGATCTGCTCACCCGCAAACCGTGCGTAGTCAGCCGCTTTCTTCAGCGGACGATCGAGACCAGGAGAAGACACCTCGAGGCGCTCGTAGGAGCCACCTTCGACCTCGAGCACGTGCTGCAGTTGCCGAGTGACCTTTTCGCAATCGTCGACGGTAATGAATTCGCCATGGGGATCGCCGGGCAAACGGTCGATGAAGACTCGCAACAACCCCCGAGCGCTACGCTCGATGTCGACCAGGTCGTATCCTAGGCCGGTGACGGTCCGTTCGATGGCGGATTGCCAGTTCATCAATCTGTGTTTGCCTAACGTTTGACTGAAGCGAAATTGCGACTTGAGAAAGCGACCATGCAAAAAAAATGGGCTGGAAGAATCCGCCCATGCAGCTTTCTCGGAAAACCAGAATTGTACTGCGCAAACCCGTTACAGACAACAGTTTGAACTGTCAAGCCCACTTGCGGGCGGGGTACATTCCCTCTCCAGCACGTGCAACGAGTGTTCCCCAAGGGCATGCAATTCGGGTCCGACGGAAATGCAATGAGCAGGCTACACCGCTCTTGCATGCAAGAATTCCAGACTGACACCTATTTTCGTTTGGAGACACCATGGGATTCTTGGCCGGAAAGCGGTTCCTCATCACCGGCGTACTGAACAACCGCTCGATAGCGTACGGCATCGCAAAGGCATGCCACCGCGAAGGCGCGGAGCTGGCGTTCAGCTACCAGGGCGAACGTTTCAAAGACCGCATTGCCGAGTTCGCCGCTGAATTTGGCTCCTCGCTCACTTATGAACTCGACGTGGCCGACGACAACCAGATCGAGCGCGCCTTCAGCCACTTGGGCGAGGCGTGGCCAGAATTCGACGGATTCGTGCATGCCATCGGCTTCGCACCGCGCGAGGCAATCGCCGGCGACTTCCTGGAGGGCCTGTCTCGCGAGGCTTTTCGCATCGCGCACGACATTTCGAGCTACAGCTTCCCGGCAATGGCCAAGGCCGCGGCGCCGCGCCTGCGCCAGAACTCCGCGTTGCTGACGCTGAGCTACCTTGGCGCAATGCGTAACGTGCCGGGCTACAACACAATGGGCCTCGCCAAGGCCTCCCTGGAAGCCAGCGTGCGCTATTTGGCCGCAAGCCTCGGCCCCAAGGGCGTGCGGGTAAATGGGATTTCTGCGGGCCCAATCAAGACACTTGCAGCATCGGGCATCAAGGGATTCGGCAAGATCCTCGACGTGGTCGCCACCAATGCACCGCTGCGACGCAACGTCACTATCGAGGACGTGGGCAACGTGGCTGCGTTCCTGCTATCGGACCTGGCAGCCGGCGTCACTTCGGAGATCACTTACGTCGACGGCGGCTTCAGCCACGCGATGGCTGGCGGATCGGATGTCTCGGCCTGAGCATCAGCCCCCGATGAAAAAGGCCCGGTCATGCGGGCCTTTTTCTATTCCCTCGCAGCTTCTGCAGCACCTTGCGCCGCCCCCGACTTGCCCTTCGGAGTAAAGGTCCTCGTCGCGTAGACAGCCGCAATCAAAGATCGTCGAGCGCACGGGCCGCGCCGATCAAGGCGGGCGACACCTTCGACTGCACGACGAAGGTCGGTATCTGCTCCAAGTAGTGATGAAAGCGGCCCTTGCTTTCGAAGCCTTGCCGAAAGCGCGACGCATCGATGGCCGCCCCCAAGCGGGGAACGATCCCACCGCCGATATAAAGACCGCCAAGCGAGCCGAGCGACAGCGCCAAGTTGCCCGAGATTGTGCCGAGGAAGCTGAAGAAGAGGTCCAGCGCCTGCACGCATCGCCCGTCTACCCGGGCGATGGCACGTTCGGTGATCTGCGCTGCATTCAATGCGGCCGGCACCTCATTCGCCATCTCGCAGACAGCCCCGTACAGGTTCTCGATTCCCGGACCCGACAACGCACGCTCGGCCGATGCATGTCCGAATCGGCGACGAAGAATGGCGACGACCCGCTCCTCACGCTCGTCGACGGCGGCCAGTGTCACATGCCCTCCTTCCCCATTGATCGGAATCGCGCCGCGCCCTGATCCGGCCGGCAACAAGCCCGAGACACCAAGTCCGGTGCCGGGACCGAGAAGCGCCAGCGGAGCGCCCGCCACCGCCGTGCCTCGACCCACCTGCCGCAATTCTGATGACGCGAGCCCCGGCAACGACAAGGCAAGTGCGGTGAAGTCGTTGATCACCAGAAAGCGCGCCAACCCCAATTCGCGCTGGACCTCGGAAATCGAGAATGACCAATGGTGGTTGGTCATCTGTACATGGTCGCTGACGACTGGGTTGGCGATGCCGATGGCGCACCATCGCGGCCGGTCTTTGCCTGTCTTGGTGAGGTAGTCACGCACTGCGTCGACCACCGTCGCATAGGCGTCGCACGGAAGGGTGTGGATGTCGGTCAGTGGGGCCCCGGCGAACTCGATCCGCCCGAAGCGGGCGTTCGTGCCGCCAATATCCCCAACCAAGCGAGGGAAGGTTATTGCCTGCATGGTGCTCTCCGATCTTCTGTCTTCTTGATGCTTCTATGAATCAAGTCAATCGTCTCTTACGAACATGGCCAAGAGACCAAGCAAGGTAGCAAAACTACATATCCCACTTTGCGAGTCGCTTCAAAGCAAGGCCGGACGATGGTGCCCTCATCAGTATCGTGCTGCTCGGCGCCGCGCGATCCACCAGTGCTCCGCGAGGCAAGGCGGGTGCTGCACCGGTATTCGTCCCCAGGGCGGAAATCACGCCCGTCATCCACAGCATGGGCATGGGTGACGAACGTGAAATGGTCGACACCACGCATTCGCAAGGCATTCGATTTCTCTTTGACGTAGCGATGAACACCCGGGCTACCTCAACATCCAGACGGCCAAGTCCGCGCTACATCGCCTTGTCACGCGCAGACAACTTCTCGACTTGCCCGACGAAGACGTGCTTGACACCCCGCGGGACGATCCACCGCCAAGCAGCGACTGTTCGCGCTCCAAGGCCGTGCAACTTCGACAGACCCAGTGCGCCTCGCGCCAAGTGAGACGCATCAGATCGCGCGAAGGCCCGGTTCTCACCAGTCGCACGGGCGCAGCTACGTTGGAAGCGCCGTTCCCGATCGATTTCTATGCACCAAAGGCTTCAGACATTTTTCGCCTCGTTGGCGCAAGTCAGGCTTTGGATTTTGATGCTTGCGCGTCGGCGGCCGCGACGGCCTACGGCGCCCGACCGCAGGGTCCCAACCTGACGGCACAGAACGCCAAACGCACGAGCAGCACATGAGCAGCCCATCACGCGCGGCCAACAGGACAATCGACATGTCAGACCTCTCCGACACGCCAGCAAGTTCTCCCCCCGGCGTGACCTCTCAGTCGTGGTACAGCCGGCCCTGGAGTGTCGAGCGCCAGCTGAGCGCGATGCAGTACGAGATCTGGCTGGACCAGATGCTGACGCCGCAGCAGGCGTCGTACACGATTGGCGGCTGGCTGAAGTTCGAGGGACATATCGATCTGGATGTGTGGGAGCGCGCCATTGGTGAACTGGTGGCGCGGCACGACGCGCTGCGGCTGATCCTCGTGGAAGGCGCGCCGGTGCCGTTGCAGCGTGTGCTTGAGCCGTGGGTGTTTGAACTGGCGCGGCACGACTACAGCGACCGCAGCGATGGCCTGGAGCAGGCGCTGCAGCATCTGCGGCGCGCCTATGCGCGGCCGTTCGAGATGTATGGCGAGCCGCTGTGGGAAATGCAGTGGGTGCAGGCCACGCCTACGCGCGGCTACTGCCTGTGCCGCTTCCACCACCTGGTCATAGATGGCAGTGCCGTGGCAATCGTGCTCAACGAGTTGCCGCACATCTACAACC
>Ga0070663_100000537_pt1 | contig 20121 bp, 18 predicted proteins | sample KBSC63metaG_FD_65646 | JGI IMG/M metagenome (GOLD analysis project Ga0070663, IMG submission 65646) | Corn rhizosphere microbial communities from Kellogg Biological Station, Michigan, USA - KBS C6-3 metaG | ecosystem: Host-associated > Plants > Roots > Rhizosphere > Soil ...
CACGCCGATCTCGGTGCCTTTCTCGGCGGCCAGCTGCTTGAGCCGGATCGCCGCCGACAGCCCGGCGGGGCCGCCGCCGACGATCACGACGTCGTATTCCATCGATTCGCGCGGGCCGTATTGCGCGAGCAAGTCCTGTGTGGTCAAAATCCTGTCTCCTCCTGCGCCCCGACCGTTACGGTCAGAACTGGTCTTCCGTCAACGCGAGCACGCTCTCGCTGCCCTTCGCGCCGACGATCGATGCTTCGAGCGCGCCGGCCTGCACGAGGACGTGTTCCGCATAGCATTGTGCGATCGCGATCTTCGCATCGTGGAACGCCGTGTCGTGCGCGCGGTTCGCGTGCGCCGCCAGCAGCGCGCGCGCCATTTGCCATCCGCACAGCACCACGCCCGCCAGCTTCAGGTACGGCACGCTGCCGGCGAACACCGCGTTCGGGTCCTGCTTCGCGTTCGCGAGTACGTAGTCCACCACCGACGACAGCGCGCGCGCGCCCTTCTCCAGATGCGCCTTCATCGACGCGGCCGCCGAGCCGTCGAGCTTGCCGAGCGCCGCAACCGTGTCGCCGATCTCCGCGATCAGCGCCTTCACGACCGCGCCGCCGTCGCGCAGCGTCTTGCGGCCGACGAGGTCGTTCGCCTGGATCGCGGTCGTGCCTTCGTAGATCGCCAGGATCCGCGCATCGCGGTAGTACTGCGCCGCGCCGGTTTCCTCGATGAAGCCCATCCCGCCGTGCACCTGCACGCCCAGGCTTGCCACGTCGTTCACCATCTCGGTGCTCCAGCCCTTCACGACCGGCACCAGATATTCGTAGATTGCCTGATGACGCGTACGCGTCGCCTCGTCCGAATGGCGGTGGGCAATGTCGCTGTGCGCGGCAGCCACGTATGCGAGCGCGCGAGCGCCTTCGGTCAGCGCGCGCATCGTGCCGAGCATCCGGCGCACGTCCGGGTGATGGATGATCGTCACCGACTGCTTCGCCGAGCCATCGACCGGGCGGCTCTGCACGCGCTCCTTCGCGAATGCCGCGGCCTTCTGGTATGCGCGGTCGGCCACGCCGATCCCCTGCATCCCGACGCCGAAGCGCGCGGCGTTCATCATGATGAACATGTATTCGAGGCCGCGGTTCTCCTCGCCGACCAGATAGCCGACCGCGCCGCCATGGTCGCCGTATTGCAGCACTGCCGTCGGGCTCGCCTTGATCCCGAGCTTGTGTTCGATCGACACGCAGTGCACGTCGTTGCGTGCGCCCAGCGAACCGTCGTCGTTGACCATGAACTTCGGCACGATGAACAGCGAGATGCCCTTCACGCCTTCCGGCGCGTTCGGCGTGCGCGCGAGCACCAGGTGGACGATGTTGTCCGCCATGTCGTGCTCGCCCCACGTGATGAAGATCTTGGTACCGAACACCTTGTACGTGCCGTCGCCCTGCGGCTCCGCGCGCGAGCGCACCAGCGCGAGGTCCGAACCGGCCTGCGGCTCGGTCAGGTTCATCGTGCCCGTCCATTCGCCCGAGATCAGCCTCGGCACGTAGCGCTGCTTCTGCTCGTCGGTGCCGGCCGTCAGCAGCGCCTCGATCGCGCCGTCGGTGAGCAGCGGGCACAGCGCGAACGACAGGTTCGATGCGTTCAGCATCTCGATGCACGGCGTCGCGATCAGCTTCGGCAGCCCCTGGCCGTCGTATTCGGTCGGATGCTGCAGGCCCTGCCAGCCGCCTTCGACGAACTGGCGGAACGCCGCGCCGAAGCCGGGCGTCGCCGTCACGACGCCGTCCTTCCAGCTGCTCGGGTTGCGGTCGCCCTCGACGTTCAGCGGCGCCAGCACCTCGCCGCAGAATTTCGCTGATTCGTCGAGCACGGCCTGCGCCGTGTCGTAGCCGGCTTCCTCGAAGCCCGGCAACTGCGCAACGGTGTCGATGCCCGCGAGTTCCTTCAGCACGAACAGCATGTCCTTGACAGGGGCGTTATAGCTCATGGTGGATGTTCCAATCAGGCGTTGAATGAGGCGCGCGGCCCGGGCGGCTGCGGCAAAACCGGCCAGCGCCAGGCGACGTCGTGACCCCATCGTACTGCCGCGTCGGCGGTTTCTCATTGTCATATCCGGCCCACATGGTGACAAAATCGGCCACGGGATGTGCGGGGCGATGCTGGAAACGGCCGGCCCGGAGCGGCTTGGCCGGTGTCGGTTTTCGGAGAAATGGCGGGCAATTGGCGTGCCGCCGTGGCCCGCGCTGGTGGGGCCGGAGTGGTCGAACCGGCCGATTCCGGCTCCGTTCAGTACCGACCGTCCGGAGAAACACTGAACTCGCACGGATGGACACCCACCTCCCTGGTCGACCCGATCGGCGAACCGGAAGTCGGCTGTCGGCTGTCGACTATCGGCTACGCGATCGATTGCGCCGGCTTCGTTATCGTTGCATGAGCGCAATGAAGCGCTCGACCAGACCGCCTGCCGCAACATCACTTCGGCCATCGCCAGACTGGATCGCTCAGATGCTCGGCGAAGTAGTCGGACAGCGCCGTCACCTTCGCGGGCCGCGCCCGCGCCGACGGCGTAACGAAATAAAGACCGCCCTTCGTCAGCGACCAGTCGGTGAGGATCGCTTCGAGACGGCCGTCAGCCAGATATTCGCCCGCGATGAACTCGGGCAGCTCGGCGATCGCCAGGCCATCGAGCAGCGTGGGCAACAGCGCATCCGAGTTCGTTACCCGCAGCGGGCCCGTCGGCATGACCGGCTCCTCGTCGCCCACGTCGTTCGTGAAGCGCCATACGGCGCTGCGCGCGCGATACGCGTACGACAGGCAAGGACGATCCGCCAGCTCGCGCGGATGCGTGGGTCGCCCTTCGCGCCGCAAATATTCCGGCGACGCCACCACGAATTGCGTGACGGCGCACAGCCGCCGCGCGACCAGCGACGAATCCGGCAGCGCGGCGATACGCAACGCGGCGTCGAATCCCTCGGCGATCAGATCGACCGACGCATCCGATAAATGCAGGTCGATCGACACTTCCGGATAGGCGCGAAAGAAGCCCGGCAGCAACGGCGCGACCCAGCGCAGCCCGAACGACATCGGCACAGCGAGACGCACCAGCCCGCGCGGCTGCACCGACATCTCGCGCGCCGAGCTTTCCGCCTCCTCGGCCCGGCGATAGATCTCGCCGGCTTGCTCGCTGATCGTCCGACCGAACTCGGTGAGCGACAGCTGGCGCGACGTGCGATTGAAAAGCCGCGCGCCCAGCCGGCTCTCCAGACGGGCCACACCGCGCGAGACGGTGGCGACGGACACCCCGGTCGCGCGCGCGGCAGCCGCAAACGACCCGTGCTCGGCCACCTTCGCGAACATCGCGAGCCCCTCGAAATCAGGCAGTTGCGCCATGTCCCCTCATCTTTGCATATCTGCAACGTTTGATTGCGATTAATTCTATTTCGAAATGATCGAGCCGTCGATATTCTCCTCACATCGCAGCACGCAACCGCGTCGCGAACATCACTGACCTAACGAAAGGAGCAATACCATGGCACGCAAACTCGACAACAAGATCGCACTCGTCACCGGCGCAACCAGCGGCATCGGTCTTGCCACGGCCCAACGTTTCGCGGCCGAAGGGGCGCACGTTTATCTCACGGGCCGGCGCCCGGCCGAACTCGATGCCGCCGTGACCGGCATTGTCGAAGCCGGCGGAAAGGCGACCGGCGTACGGTCGGATTCCACCCGGCTCGATGAGCTCGACGCGCTGTATGAGCAAATCAAGAAGGAGCACGGACGCCTGGACGTGCTGTTCGTGAACGCCGGCGGCGGTTCGATGCTGCCGCTTGGCAGCATTACCGAGGCACACTACGACGAAACCTTCGACCGCAACGTGAAGGCCGTGCTGTTCACGGTGCAGAAGGCACTGCCGCTGCTCGCCGATGGCGCGTCGGTGATTCTGACCGGCTCGACCGCGGGAAGCGCGGGTACCGCCGCGTTCAGCGTGTATTCGGCTTCGAAGGCGGCAGTGCGGGCCTTCGCACGCAGCTGGATTCTCGACCTCAAGGAGCGCCATGTCCGCGTGAACACGATCAGCCCGGGCGCGACGCGCACGCCCGGCCTGCTCGATCTCGCCGGTGACGATGCGACTCAGCGTCAGGGGCTGGCCGATTACCTGGCTGCCCAGATCCCGATGGGGCGCCTTGGCGAGCCGGGCGAGATCGCGAGCGCGGCGCTGTTCCTGGCCTCGGACGACGCGAGCTTCGTGAACGGCATCGAATTGTTTGTCGATGGCGGCCAGCAACAGATCTGAGCGTGGCTCGGGTGCGGTGGACGCGTCTTCGACGATCGCACGCCGCGCCCGGCATACGCGTACCGAGTCCCGTCATGATTGAACGACGCGCTTTTCTGGCGCTTGCCGCGATCCGGCACGACGGTGTCGACGTCCGCCAGCATTTCCGCGCGAGCGAATCCGGGCACGCCGGCGAAGCGCCGCTCGGTCCGCTCCTCGTGTGGAACGACGTCGAGTTCGCGCCGTACTCGGGCTTCGGCCTGCGCGCTCACCGCGACGTCGAGATCGTCACGTGGGTACGTTCGGGCGCCATCACGCACGAAGACGACGCGGGCAATCGCGCGCGCCTGGTCGCCAATTCCGTCCATGTGATGAGTGCCGGCGCGGCGATCCACTGCGCGGAGCGCAACGACGAAAATGTACCCGCGCGGCAATTCCAGATACGGCTACGTCCGCGCACACAGGCCAGTACGTCGCGCTGCGCGACGCGCGTCTGTTCGCTCGGATGTCGCGAGAGCCGATTCGTTACGCTGGCGAGTGGCGATCCGGAGGATGTCCGCGCCGGCGCATTGCCCATTCACGCCGACGCACGAATGCGTATCGCGACGCTGCGTGAAGGCACGGCGATGCATCACGCTTTGCCGCTGTCCGGTTCTGCCTATCTGGTTGTGGAACATGGGCGCGTTGACGTGGGGCATATCACGCTGGCGCGACGCGACGGCATCACCATACGCGATGAAACGTGCGTTACGTTGAGAGCGAAAGACGACACGGATGTCGTGATTGTCGAACTCTTGCGCTAGGACAGATGCTTCATCAGAGCGCGCCGCGCCAGCGTTCGTTGTCATTTCCGGCGGAAATAGCCGGAAACGGTTGGTCATCAGTCGAACGTGATCAGGTCCTTGAAGATCAGTTTTCCCCACTGATTTCCGCGTGCGTGCACGAGCAGGCCACCGTCCGAAAGCCCACCCAGTTTGATTGGCGCGAAACCGAGTTTTTCGGCAAGCGCGCCGATCTCCGCTGCGGCGCCGTCATCGTCGCTCGCGAGGAACACGACTCTCCTGCCCCCATGTATGGCCGGGTCCTGGCCGAGGACGGCGGCGACCAGATGATTGAAGCCTTTCACCAGCCGGGCTCCGCTGAACGCGTTCGCGACGAAAGCAGAGGACGGAAGACCGCCCAGTTCCTCGAGCAGGGCCTGCGTGTTCATCGCGTCGACGACAGTCTTCCCCTTCCAGTCGCGCAGCGCTTTTGCAACCTCCGGGTGCGACTCGAAACGGACAGCCAGAAAGATGATGTCCGCCCTGACGGCTTCCGCCAGGGTTTTGGGAATGATCGTGGGGCCGATCGCTGCCGCATCGCCCGCGAAGCTTTCCGGGGCGCGCGTGGTTGCAACGGCCACTTCGATGCCGTTGCGGGCGAACGCCCTGGCAAGTGCGTGGCCGATCTTGCCGAAGCCAATGATTGCGTAACGCATATGTTTCTCCTTCGTTTGTCGGCGCGGTCAGAGCTTGTAACCGCCGCTCGCTTCAATCGTCTGGCCGGTCACCCAATGGCCATCATCGGAGGCCAGGAACGCCACGACGGCGGCGATTTCCGAAGGCTCGCCAAAGCGGCCCAGCGCGATCTGGGCCTCGGCCGCCTTGACGAGTTCGGGATTCTCCCGAAAGGCGGCGTTCGCATCCGTTCGCGTGAAGCCCGGCGCGACGGCATTCGCGGTGATGCCACGCGGCCCCAGCTCGATGGCGAGCGTATGGGTCAGCGTATTGATGGCGGCTTTCGCCATTGAATAGACGGGTGCTGCGGTCACGGGCTTCGTGGCAGCGGCGGAAGAAATGTTGATGATGCGTGCGCCATCGGCGAGACGATCCAGCGCGGCCTGAATGATGAAGAACGGCGCGCGGGCGTAGACCGCCATCAGCGTGTCCCAGCTTTCCGGCGTTGCGTCCTTGAAGCCAAGCCAGCCGGAATTGCCGGCATTGTTGACCAGAATGTCGAGCGCTCGGCTGCCGTTCCGCTGGGTGAACTCGTCGTCGAGTTTCTCGAACAAAGCCGGGACGGTCGCCGCATCAACGAGATCCGCGTGGATCGCGAACGCGGTGCCTCCCGCTTTCTCGATGGCTGCGATCGCCTCGTCCGCGCCGGATTTGCTGGCGTTGTAGGTTAACGCGACGGTCGCACCGTCCTTTGCAAGGCGTTCGGCGATGGCGCGGCCAATGCCGCGCGACGCCCCGGTCACGAGCGCTGTTTTGCCCTTCAGGGATTGAGTCATTTGATCTTTCTCCTCAGAGTTGTGCCAGGCCACCGTCAACGGCAACCTCGCTGGCGGTCATGAAGCTGCTGTCCGACGACGCAAGAAAGGCCGCCACCGCACCGATCTCGGCCGGATCGGCCATACGCTGGAGCGGCGTCATCGCCCCGTAGGCCTTCTGCCCCTCTTCGCCCAGCGCCTCCTTGGCGAGTTCGGTTGCGGTCGCCCCGGGCGACAGTACGTTTACGCGGATGCCGGTGCCCTTCAGGTCCTCCGCCCACGTCCGCGCGAGGTTGCGCACCGCTGCCTTGCTCGCGCTGTAGGCCGTGAACCCCGGGGCCCCCGTGGTGCCGGCGCTCGATCCGGTCAGGATGATCGAACCGCCCGCGCCCATCAGCGGCAGAGCCTTCTGGACCGTGAAGATCGTCCCCTTCACATTGGTGTCGAAGGTGTCGTCAATGTGCTCGGCGGTGATCTGGCCCAGAGGCAGCGGACTTCCCGCCCCGGCGTTGGCGAAGACGATGTCGAGCGTTCCGCGCTCCGCCTTGACCGCCGCGTAGAGCCGGTCGAGGTCGGTCAGCTCGCAGACCGAGCCCTTCACCGCGCGGGCATTGGGCCCAAGGTCGGCCACCGCGGCGTCGAGCGCTTCCTGCCGGCGGCCGAAGATGAAGACGAAAGCGCCCTCTTCGATGAAGCGTCTTGCCGCAGCGCGGCCGATGCCGGTAGCGCCACCGGTGATCACGGCGGTCCTTCCATTCAGTCTGTTCATGTCATGCACCCTTCGAAACAAAAGCGAGAAACTTGATTCTGGGGCGCTTGATTCATGAAGCCAATTGACTGAATATCTATAAATACCATCTACTTTCTAGATAGATATGCTGGACAACGTCACCATCAATCAACTTCGAGCGTTCGTCGCCGTGTGTGACCAGGGAAGCTTTTCCGGGGCGGCAAGGGAACTGAGGCGGGCGCAGTCGGCGATCAGTCACGCCATCAATGCGCTCGAGAATGCCTTCGACGTGATGCTGTTCGAGCGAAACACGCGCAAGGCGACGCTCACGGCAGCAGGCCGCAGCCTTCTGCCCGATGCGCGCGGGGTGATTGCGCGCACCGAGGAAATGAAGATGCGCGCGGTTGCGATCGCTGAAGCCGGTGTTCCGCAGGTCTCGGTCGCCGTGGATACCTATTTTCCACGTGCGCACCTGATTGAATGCCTGCGCACGCTGCAGGCGGACTATCCGACGGTCGCGATCAATCTGCGCATGACGACCATGCAGGGCGGCGAGCGCCTGGTTCTCGACGGCACGTGCGCCTTGGCGGTAACGATCACGGATGTGCCCGAACTGAGCCAAGACTCCATCGAACGGCACCATTTATGTGACGCGCAAATGGTGACCGTCTGTGCGCCATCGCATCCGCTCGCGGCAATCAAGGGGCCGATTCCACGGGAGGATTTTGGCCGGCACATCCAGCTCGTCGTGACGGACAATCAGCCCGATGCGGAAAAGACCCAACAGGGGGTCGCCGGTGAACGCCAGTGGTGGGTGAATGATCTCGGCGCGAAGCACGATCTGCTCAGGGGAGGCTTGTGCTGGGGGCACATGCCGCGCCATCTGGTCGAGCAAGACCTCGCGAAGGGATTACTTGTCGAACTCCAACGGCGCGCGTGGCACATGCGCGCCCTCACGTTCATGATCTCCCAGCGGCGCGGATACTCGTTTTCCGAATGCGAGACACAGCTGGTCGAGCTCCTTGGCCATCGTCATCTCGTCCTAAAGGGCGGCAAAGCCAAGGTCAGTGTGACGCGCGGTCGCTGAGGGGTTTGCCCGGAGACGCTGTTCGAACCGTGACATGAGCACCGGCCGCATCCGTCGCGTTGCGGCAGCTTCTACTGCCTGGCAAACCGGCATCAACCACGCTGCCATTCGTCGCAGGTTCCCCGCGATCGCATCTCGACGCGTGCTTCAGGAGCCGAGGCGGGTCACACGATGATCGCGGTCTGAGCAGCGGCTGCTTGAATCCGAAATGCGGCCATCAACATGGTTCACCGGGCCGAAATGGGTTGCCAAGCGACCTCCACGGAAATCCACGAAGAACCCACTGCATGGCGGCCACCGCCAAATCGCCCGCCCTTTTTCGCTGCCCGGACGCACGCGTTTCTGCGTAGACTTTCATCTGATCAGGCTACATGACCGGGAGCAGCGACGAAGATGAATGAACGCCCGAAGCCCATCGCGGATTTCGTCCGGATCGCCGGCGATCTGTTTCGGTCGGACAAGCTTCCACCTGCGGCGCGCGCGTTCGCGCCGCAGGTATTCGCACGGCTGCAGACTCCGTCGGATGACGGCAAACGGCTCACGCTCCGATACCCCGCATGCGAATGGCTCGACCCGGCGCTCGAGTCGGTCGCGCGCGTCAACCCGACGTTCGCGACCGTCGCGCAACTGATCAAGTCGCTCGAACCCAACGTAGGATGGTCGCGTCGCACGTCGGGAAAGGACGGTAGTCCGAACTATATCGACGGCCACGTGAACGGGATGATCTGCGGGCCCGGCGGCGCGGAGAGCCGCGACGACATCCAGCTCGGCTTCTCGTTGATGATGCCCAATGTCAGATATCCGGATCATGGTCATGCGCCGGAGGAAGCGTACGTGCTGATGACCGCCGGTGAATTCCGGCAGCAAAACGGCGCGTGGTTCGATCCCGGGATCGGCGGCGGCATTCACAACCCGCCGGGAGCGCTGCATGCGATGCGCTCCGGCGACGCGCCGTTCCTCGCGATCTGGTGTCTGCTGAATTGATCCGGCAATCGACGGGACGTGCTGAGGGCGCCGCATGCGGTCAACGGCCAGTCATTGGCCTACCGACCGGTCGGCATCGCTTCAGGCCGCAGTTGAAAGGCGCATATGCGTTTCGGGATCAGCCCGATCGTCCCCGGCGAAGATGTGAACGATTTCATGCGCAGGCAGCCGCCGACGGGAGCCGGCGATGGGAACATGCAAAGGAACCCGGTTATGGGAAAACACACCGGGTGCGGCAGCGTGCAGGCCGACTCGAGCAACAACGCCGCACCGCGAAAGCGGCAGTGAGCCCACCCCGTCACCCGTTCAGCCGACGCGATATTGCGCGCGCGTGGATAAAACGCAACAGTAGAACCGAACGCGCGCTCGACGCGCTCGTCCTCGATAGCGGCGCCGTTATGAGGCATACTCTATTCGCGCACATCGAACGATCGTTCTTTTTTAAACGCAAGCCGTCGCGCGAACCACTAAACACACACATGATTCTGGTACCTTGACGCACCGGCCCGCGCGCAATGCAATGGCCATCACCCATCTTTCACACTATGACACTACAGATTGGGATTCCTCTGGAGACAGCCACCGGCGAACGGCGCGTTGCGACCGTACCCGAAGTGGTCGAGAAACTGGTCAAGCTGGGGTTTTCGGTGGCCGTGCAAAGCGGCGCCGGCGCCGGCGCGAATTTTGACGACGATGCGTATCGCGCGGCCGGCGCGAGCATCGCCGCGTCGGCGGCGGAGCTATGGTCCGGCAGCGACATCGTGTTCAAGGTGCGCCCGCCGAGTGCCGACGAAGTCGCGCTGATGCGCGAAGGCGGCACGCTGATCGGCTTCGTGTGGCCCGCGCAGAACCCCGAACTGATGCAGCAGCTGGCCGCGAAACGCGCGACGGTGCTCGCGATCGATTCGCTGCCGCGCACGCTGTCGCGCGCGCAGAAGATGGACGCGCTGACGTCGATGGCCGGCATCAGCGGCTACCGCGCGGTGATCGAGGCCGCGCATGCGTTCGGCCGCTTCCTGAACGGCCAGGTCACGGCGGCCGGCAAGGTCCCGCCGGCCAAGGTCTTCATCGCCGGTGCCGGCGTCGCGGGCCTCGCCGCGATCGGCACGGCCGCGAGCCTCGGCGCGATCGTGCGCGCGAACGACACGCGCGCCGAGGTGGCCGATCAGGTCAAGTCGCTGGGCGGCGAGTTCGTCAAGGTCGACTACGAAGAGGAAGGCTCGGGCGGCGGCGGTTACGCGAAGGTGATGAGCGAAGGCTTCCAGCAGGCGCAGCGCGCGATGTATGCGCAGCAGGCCAGGGACGCCGACATCATCATCACGACCGCGCTGATCCCCGGCAAGCCGGCGCCGAAGCTGATCACCGCCGAGATGGTGCAGTCGATGAAGCCCGGCAGCGTGATCGTCGACATGGCCGCCGAACAGGGCGGCAACTGCGAACTCACGGTGCCCGGCGAGGCGGTCGTGCGCCACGGCGTGACCATCGTCGGCTATACCGATCTCGCGTCGCGCCTGTCGCGCCAGGCGTCCACGCTGTACGGCACCAACCTGCTGCGCGTGATCGAGGAGCTGTGCAAGGGCAAGGACGGCACGATCAACGTCGACTTCGACGACGACGCGATCCGCGGCCTCACCGTCATCAAGGAAGGCAACATCACGTGGCCGCCGCCGCCGATCAAGCAGGCGGTCGTCGCACCCAAGCCGCAGGCTGCCGCACCCGCCGCGGCCGCGCCGGCGAAATCCAAGGGCCACGGTCACAGCGGCGAGCCGATGTCGGCCAAGGCGCTCGCGATCGTGTTCGCGATCGGCGCACTGGCGTTCCTGCTGGTCGGCCAGTTCGCGCCGGCCAGCTTCCTGTCGCACTTCACGGTGTTCGTGCTCGCGTGCTTCGTCGGCTACATGGTGATCTGGAACGTCACGCCGTCGCTGCACACGCCGCTGATGAGCGTGACCAACGCGATCTCGTCGATCATCGCGATCGGCGCGCTGGTGCAGGTCGCGCCGCCGCTGGGCGAGCTGGCCAATGCCGGCGACCGTCCGTCCGGGCTGATCCTCGGTCTCGCGGTGGGCGCGCTGACGCTCACGGCCGTCAACATGTTCGGCGGCTTCGCGGTGACGCGTCGCATGCTGGCGATGTTCCGCAAATAAGGGGACGACAACAATGACTTCCAACCTGACTACCGTCTCCTATATCGGCGCCGCGATCCTGTTCATCCTCAGCCTCGGCGGGCTGGCCAATCCCGAGACCGCGCGCCGCGGCAACCTGCTCGGCATGATCGGCATGTTGATCGCCGTGCTGGCCACCGTGGCCGGCCCGCGCGTGTCGGCCGCGGGCATTCCGTACGTGATCGCCGCGCTGGTCGTCGGCGGTGCGGTCGGCCTGTACGCCGCGAAGAAGGTGCAGATGACGCAGATGCCGGAACTGGTCGCGCTGATGCACAGCCTGGTCGGTCTCGCGGCCTGCCTGGTCGGTTTCGCGAGCTATATCGATACGTCGCTGCAGCTCACCGGCGCCGAGAAGGCGATCCACGAAGTGGAGATCTACGTCGGCATCCTGATCGGCGCGGTCACCTTCGCGGGCTCGATCATCGCGTTCGGCAAGCTGTCCGGCAAGATCGGCGGCAAGCCGCTGCTGCTGCCGGCACGCCACTGGCTGAACCTGGCCGCGCTGCTGATCGTGATCTACTACGGCCGCGCGTTCCTGCATGCGGAAACCATCCAGGACGGCATGCTGCCGCTCCTCGTGATGACGGTGCTCTCGCTGCTGTTCGGCGTGCACATGGTGATGGCGATCGGCGGCGCGGACATGCCGGTCGTGGTGTCGATGCTCAACAGCTACTCCGGGTGGGCGGCGGCAGCCACCGGCTTCATGCTCGGCAACGACCTGCTGATCGTGATCGGCGCGCTGGTCGGCTCGTCCGGTGCGATCCTGTCGTACATCATGTGCCGCGCGATGAACCGCAACTTCATCAGCGTGATCGCGGGCGGCTTCGGCAGCGGCGCGGGCGCACCGGCGGCAGCCGGCGGCGCGGCGCAGCCGGCCGGCGAGGCGGTCGCGGTGAGCGCGATGGAAACGGCCGAGCTGCTGCGCGAAGCGAAGCGCGTGATCATCGTGCCGGGCTACGGGATGGCCGTCGCGCAAGCCCAGCACACGGTGTTCGAACTGACGAAGCTGCTGCGCGAAAAGGGTGTCGACGTGCGTTTCGCGATTCACCCGGTCGCGGGCCGCATGCCGGGCCACATGAACGTGCTGCTGGCCGAAGCGAAGGTGCCGTACGACATCGTGCTCGAAATGGACGAGATCAACGGCGACTTCCCCGAGGCCGACGTGTCGATGGTGATCGGCGCGAACGACATCGTGAACCCGGCCGCGCAGGACGACCCGTCGAGCCCGATCGCCGGCATGCCGGTGCTGGAAGTGTGGAAGGCGAAGACGTCGATCGTGATGAAGCGCAGCATGGCGTCCGGCTATGCGGGCGTCGACAATCCGCTGTTCTACAAGGACAACAACCGCATGTTGTTCGGGGATGCGAAGTCGATGCTCACTGAAATCTTCGGCGCACTGAAAGCCTGAGTGCGGCCTCGCGCGCGGAGCGGGCAGCCAGCCGCTCCCGCGCCGCGCCGCCTCCCCCGGCAGCAACAAGGCGGCATCATGTTCGACATCGTCCGTCACGGAACCCAAGATGATGAATATCGATACCGACCTGCCGGTGATGGTGACCGGCGCAACCGGCTACGTCGCGGGCTGGCTCGTGCAACGGTTGCTCGAAGCCGGCGTGACGGTGCATGCGGCCGTTCGTCATCCCGACGATCCCGACAAGCTCAAGTATCTGCAGCGCATCGCGGCCGGCCAGCCCGGCACGATCCGCTATTTCCGCGCGGACCTGCTCGAACCGGGATCGTATGCGGACGCGATGGCCGGTTGCGGCACCGTGTTCCATACCGCATCGCCGTTCACCGTCTCCGTTCGTGATCCTCAGAAAGAACTGGTCGACCCGGCGCTGCTCGGCACGCGCAACGTGCTCGACACTGTGAACCGCACGCCGTCGGTCCGGCGCGTCGTGCTGACCAGCAGCTGCGCCGCGATCTACGGCGACAACGCCGATCTCGACGCGGTGCCGAGCGGCGTGTTCACCGAGGCGAACTGGAATACCAGTTCATCGCTGACGCACCAGCCGTATTCGTATTCGAAGACGGTGGCCGAGCGCGAAGCGTGGCAGATCGCCGGCGCGCAGCAACGCTGGCGTCTGGTGACCATCAATCCGTCGCTCGTCATCGGGCCCGGCATCAATCCGTACGCGACGTCGGAGAGCTTCGAGATCGTCCGGCAGATGGGCGACGGCACGATGAAAATGGGCGTGCCGGATCTCGGCATGGGCGCGGTCGACGTCCGCGATGTCGCCGACGCGCACCTGCGGGCCGCGTTCCTGCCGGACGCGAACGGCCGCTACATCGTGTCGGGGCACAACACGAGCCTGCCGGCGATGGCGGCGACGCTGCTCGAACGGTATGGCGCCGACTACCCGATCCCGCGACGCATCCTGCCCAAATGGCTCGTGTGGTCGATCGGCCCGCTGGTGAACAAGGGCGTGACGCGCCGCGTCGTCGCCCGCAACGTCGGACTGCCTTGGCGCGCCGACAATAGCCGCAGCCGCAACGAACTCGGGATCCACTACCGCCCGCTCGCCGAGTCGATGAACGACTTCTTTCAGCAGCTGATCGAAACCGGACAGTTGCGGCGAGGAGCCGCTTCGTGATGTCACCGGGCCGGCAGGTCATGCCGGCCGGCCCCGGCATGCGCGTCGACGAATGGCTGCCCGCCCCACGCACGATGAGTCGCGCCCCGACGGGAGCCGTCCATGGGATCGAAACAAGGATGCCGCTTATGGGAGCGAGGTTGAAAAAACCGCGCTACGCGCGCCGCCGGTAAGTCCCCGGCGTACTCCCCGTCCAGTGCCGGAATGCGCGATGAAACGCGCTGGGATCGTCGAAGCCGATATCGGCGCCGATCGCCGCGATCGTGTCGAGCGTGTCGGTGAGCCGCTGGATCGCGATGTCGCGCCGCAGTTCGTCCTTGAGCGCCTGGAATGTCGTGCCTTCGGCGGCGAGGTGGCGGCTCAGCGTGCGCACCGAGCAATGCAGATGCTCGGCCGCCTCGTCGATCACCGGCAGGTCGGGCAGCGCCGCCGACAGGTATTGCCGCACGCGATGGCACACGAGCTGCTCGCTGAACGATTCGAAGATCCAGTCGCCCGGCGCGCGCGCGAGGAACTTGCGCAGGTTGCGCTTGCTCTGCCGGATCGGCGCGTCGAGGTAGTCGGCGCTGAAGCGCATCAGCGTGCGTTCGCAGTCGAATTGCACGGAGCCGGAGAAGAAGTACAGGTGTTCGACCGCATGGCGCGGCCGCGGACACGCGAGCTCGATCCGCAGCAGCGGGATCTTCTGCCCGATCAGCCAGGAACACACGCCGTGCACGAGCTTGAGCATCAGCTCCTGGCCGAGCGCGCCGATCGGGCCGATGGCCGGGTTCGGTCGCAGCAGCACCTGTGCGACCAGGCCGTCGCGCTTCGAGTCTACGAAGAAGTCGTCGAGCAGGATATGGAAGAACTGGCCGAAACGATGCAGCGCCGTTTCGAGGTTGCGCGCATCGAGCAGGCTCAGGCACAGGTACTTCAGCGTGCCGCCGCGCAACGGGCGCGAGAAGATGCCCGGCATCTCGTCGTCGAGATCGATCGCGAGCGTGCGGTACAGCGTCGAGAACTGCTCCTCCGTCACGCGCGCATGCGGCTCGCCGAGCAGCTCGAGCGGGATGCCGGCCCCGCGCAGGTAGCGCTCGACCACGTCGCGCTGCGCGCCCGCGCTCGCCAGAAAACCGTTGACGAGCGAGATCGGCACCGTCGCGCTCGGCGACGGCAGCGCACGCCCGGGCTGGGCGGAAGGTGAGTCTGAACCGGTCATCGCGTCCCCGTCGGTCGAACCGCTCGCATTGTACTTGAGCGGCCCGGCGCGGACTGTCGGGGCTTGCGCCGGCATGCGGGCCCGCACGTCGGCCGCCGCGCGGCGCGTCGGCGCCGTCAGTCCGCGCGGCTGAGTTCCCGGCGCAGGATCTTGCCGACCGTCGACTTCGGGAGCCGGTCGACCAGGCGGATCAGCTTCGGCACCTTGTACGCGGCGAGGTTCGCGCGGCAATGCGCGACGATCTGCGCGTCGGTCAGGGCCGCGTCGGGCGCGGGCACCACGAACAGCTTGACGGCCTCGCCGGTGCGCTCGTCCGGCACGCCGATGCATGCGCATTCGGCGACGCCCGGCAACGCGGTCGCAACCGCTTCCACCTCGTTCGGGTACACGTTGAAGCCCGACACGATGATCATGTCCTTCTTGCGGTCGACGATCTTCAGGAAGCCGGCAGCGTCGAACACGCCGATGTCGCCGGTGCGGAAGTAGCCGTCCGTGGTGAACGCGGCCGCGTTCGCGTCCGGCTTGCGCCAGTAGCCGCCCATCACCTGCGGCCCCTTCACGCAGATTTCGCCCGCTTCGCCGATCGCCACCTCGCGATCCTGGTCGTCCAGCAGCTTCACGTCGGTCGACGGCAGCGGCAGGCCCGTCGTGCCCGTGAACGCGTCGATCGACTGCGGGTTGAACGTGACCACCGGCGACGTTTCCGACAGCCCGTACCCTTCGCGGATGAAGTTGCCCGTCACCGCCTTCCAGCGCGCGGAAATCACGTCGATCACCGCCGCGCCGCCGCCGGCCGACAGCTTCAGCCGCGACCAGTCGACCTCGTTCAGCCGCGGATGGGCGGCGAGCCCCGCATACAGCGTATTGACGCCGACGAACACCGACGGCCGCGCGGCCTTCAGCACGTCGATGAAGCCGTCCATGTCGCGCGGATTCGCGACGAGCCAGTTCTCCGCGCCGATCGCGAAGTAGGACAGGAAGTTCACCGTCAGCGCGAAGATGTGATACAGCGGGATCGCCGTGACGACGACCTCCTCGCCCGGCTGCCGCGCGCCCGGCACGATCGCGCCGAACTGCTCGATGTTCGCGACCAGGTTGCGATGCGACAGCGCGGCGCCCTTCGACAGCCCGGTCGTGCCGCCCGTGTACTGCAGCAGCAGCAGATCGTCGCCGCCGAGCGCGACCGGCTCGACCGCGAGCGATTCGCCGGCGGCCAGCGCGTGCGCGAGTGCGATCGAGCCGGGCGGCAGCGCATCGCACGCGCCGGCCGGCGCATCGACGACGCCGAGATCGCCGCGGCCCACGCTCAGCACGGTTCGTATGCGCGTCCTGCCGACCACATCGGCGAACGTGCCCATCGATCCGCCGCATACCACGGCCACTTCGACACCCGCGTCGTTGAGCTGATGTTCGAGCTCATGCGCGGTGTAGAGCGGATTCACGTTGACCTGGATCGCACCGATCCGCGCGAGCGCGACGAACACCACCGGAAAGGCGAGCACGTTGGGCAGCATCACGGCCACGCGGTCGCCCTTGCGTACGCCCGCGACCTGCTGCAGGTACGCGGCCAGCGCGGTCGACAGGCGGTCGACGTCGGCATAGGTGAGTGTGCGGCCGAACGCGTGGAACGCGGGGCGCTCCGCGAAGCGGCGCATCGCGTCGTCCAGCAGCGCGGTTACGGAAGGATGGCGATCGGCGTCGATCTCGGCGGGGATCGAGCCGTACGAGCCGATCCAGTGTCTCTTCGTCATGTCCTGCTCCTCGGGGGACGGCGCCGGGCAGCGCCGTTCGCACAGCGGCCCGCGCACCGTATGGTCAAAAGCCGCCGCCTGACCGGCGACTATCGCCTGCCATCGCGGCTTTGAAAATGATCCGGGCGGTCGAAAAGATGATCGAAACGGACACGCGGGCGCGCGGCGACCCGCCTGTCGCCGCTTCCGCCCGTGCATCGGTCATGCCGTGTTCGTCCGTGCATACGCCAGTGCATCAGGGTGAACCCTATGGCGCCCCAACGCGTTCCGGCGCAGAATCGCGCACCGGAACGATATCGAATCGGACGCTGAACCCGCCATGCCGCGCAGTGCGCTCTTGAAACCGACGGCCTCCGGCCCCGCGTCGCTGCCGGACGCCCCGCCCGCCCACGTGTCGCGCGAGAAGCGCTTCTCGCCGGCCAAGCTGGCCGTGCTCGTCGGCGTCGCCCGGGAACTCGGCCTCGATCCGGCCGCGGTGCTCGACGGCACCGGCCTGTCGCCGGACGCCGTCACCGATCCGTTCACGCTCACGTCGTCGCGGCAGTTCCTGAGCGCCGCGCGCAATGCGCTCGACCGCTACGACGGCACCGATCTCGGCGTGCGCGTCGGCCGCCGGCTGCATGCGTCGAGCTACGGGATGTACGGCTACGCGATGCTGTGCTCGGAATCGCTCGCGCATGCGTTCGATTCGGCCGTCAAATATCACCAGCTCGCGAACGGGATGCTCGCGATCCGCTGGGTCGAACAGGGCGACACCGCGTCGTGGCTGTTCCCGGATCCGCACGAAGCCGCGCTGCCCGAGCCCGACCTGCCGCTGTACCGCTTCCTGATCGACATGCAGTTCGCGCTGCACGTGACGGTCATCAAGGACGTGATGGGTGCGTGGTGCGTGCCCGCCCGCGCGCAGTTCGCTCAGCCGGAGCCGGCGCACGCGGCGCAGCTCGCCGACGCGCTCGAATGCCCGATCGCGTTCGACCAACCGCACCACGTGTTGAGCTACCCGGCCGCGTGGCTCGCCCGCGCGCCGCAGCTCGCGAACCCGATCACCGCAGCGCAGGTGTCGTCGCACTGCGCGCGCCTGCTCGACGAACTGCGCAGCCAGGCCGGCATCACGCGGCGCGTGTACCAGGAACTCACGCGCACGCCCGGGCAGTTCCCGGACATCGACGCGATCGCCGACACGCTGTGCATGACGTCGCGCACGCTGCGCCGCAAGCTCGATGCCGAAGGCACGTCGTACAGCGAGCTGCTGACGAGCGTGCGCAAGGCGCTCGCGATCGACTATCTGAGCACCACGACGCTCAGCACCGAGGACATCGCGCTGACGCTCGGCTTCAGCGATGCGGTGGGGTTCCGCCACGCGTTCAAGCGCTGGACCGGCACGACGCCGAGCGACGTCCGGCGCAAGCGCGGCCGGTAAGCGCGCGGGCAGATCGCCGCCGGATTTCAACGCGTTTCGCCCGGCACCGGATGCGCGACCGGCAGCGCGAACTCGAACACCGCGCCGCGTCCGTCCCGATCGACGAGCCGGATCCCGCTGCCGTTGAGCACCAGCATCCGGTGCACGATCAGCAGCCCGAGCCCGCCGCTCGTCGCCGTGCCGCCGCTCATCGGCCGCTGCGGCCGTTGAAACAATCCTTCGCGCCGCGCCTGCGGAATCCCTTCTCCGGTATCCGACACGGTCACCACCACGCTGTCGTCCTGCGGCGTCAGCGCCACTTCGACTTCGCCGTGCTGCGGCGTGTGCCGCAATGCGTTGTCGAGCAGGTTGGTCAGCACGCGCTCGATCATCCCGAGATCGGCCGATACGACCGGCACGCGCGGCGGGATCCGCGCATGCAGCGCGATGCCGCGCGACTGCGCGGCCAGCTCGAACTTCTGGAACACGTCCTGCACGAGATCGACGAGCGAGAACGGCTCGCGCTCGGCCTGCACGCCGCCCGATTCGAGCCGCGCGAGTTCGAACAGCGCCTGCGCGAGCCGGCCGACCTTCGTGCTCTGCGCGAGCGCGATCGACAGGTAGCGGCGGCGCTCGGTCTCGGCGAGCGTGTCGGACTTCAGCGACAGCGTCTCCAGATAGCCGTGCAGCGACGTCAGCGGCGTGCGCAGGTCGTGCGAGATGTTCGTGATCAGTTCGCGCCGCTGCTGGTCCTGGCGCGTCAGCGCGCGCCACTGTTCGCCGATCCGGTCGGCCATCTGCGCGAACGCGGATTCGAGCACCGCGATGTCGTCGCCGCGCCGCCCCGGCGGCGAGCGCGGCACCGGCGGCTGCGTGTCGGGCGCGCCGTTCGCGTCGAAGCGGCGCATCGCGTCGGTCAGCCGGCGCAGCGGGCGCGTGATGAAGCTGAACGCGGTCAGGCCCGCGAGCAGGCCGAGCAGCGCGACGACCGCCATCGACCACAGCGTCGTGCGCAGCACGTTGCCGGCGTCGACGCGCGCGACCAGCCGGTCGTGTGCTTCGCCGAGCAGCACCACGTAGATGTAGCCGGACGGCGGCTGTCCCGGGCGCTGCAGCGGCGCGGCGCTGAACACCTTGCGCGCGTCGGGGCTGCGCGGGTCGTCGCCGAGGATCGGCAGCGGGTCGCCCGCGATGAAGCGCTGCACCGGCGCGAGATCGACGCGCTCGCGCTTCACGTGGCCCGGCGGCGCGTCGTCGCCCTCGATGCGCCCCGCGTTGTCGAGCAGGTACACCTCGACGCTCGGGTTCACGCCCATCAGCTGGCCGAACAGCGTGCGCACGGCGTCCGGGCGCAGCCCGTTCGCGTCCATCAGCGGCGTGCTGCTCGCGATGTGCGCGGCGAGGTCGCGCGACAGGCCCTGCACGACTTCCTTCTCGCGCATGTCGTTAGCACGGATCTGCAGCCAGGCCGACGCGCCCGAGCACGCGAGCAGCAACACCGCGAACACGCACGACAGCCGCTGGGTGAGGGTCAGTTTCATCAGAATTTGCTCCGAGAAACCCCGCCATTGATGGCGGGAAGGAAAGGCGTGCTGTTGACAGGCAGCTTCTTCCACGGGTTAGGATCACCTGCATGATCCTTGTCTACCGCTACCGCGTGAAGTCGCTCAACGGACTGCTCAACAAGCAGAGCCGTGCGGTGAA